>Ga0207684_10004591_pt1 | contig 12979 bp, 9 predicted proteins | sample KBSK5501metaG_FD_184342 | JGI IMG/M metagenome (GOLD analysis project Ga0207684, IMG submission 184342) | Corn, switchgrass and miscanthus rhizosphere microbial communities from Kellogg Biological Station, Michigan, USA - KBS K5-50-1 metaG... | ecosystem: Host-associated > Plants > Roots >...
ATGCCGAGCTCGAGGGGGCGCCCCACCGCATCCAGCGCGACGCGGTGAGGCTCGGAATCGCGGTCGACGTCCAGCGGAAGGACGGGACGCGCACGCTGCTCGTCCCCAACATCAAGGACGCGAGCAAGCTCGACTTCGCCGGCTTCCTGAAGGCCTTCGACGACCTGGTCGCGCGGGCCCGCAAGGGAACGATCAGCCCCGACGATTTCATCGGCACCACCGTCTCCCTGACCAATCCCGGCACCGTGGGCACGACCGCCTCCGCGCCGCGGCTCATGCCCGGGCAGGGGCTGATCGTGGCCACCGGGGCCCTCGATTTCCCGGCCGAGTACCGCTCGATGGCGCCCCGTACGCTGTCGCTCCTCGGGATCAGCAAGGTCATGACCGTGACGTCGACCTACGACCACCGGATCATCCAGGGCGCGGAGTCGGGCCTCTTCCTGGCCCGGCTCGAGGATCTCCTCAAGGGTGAGGACGGCTTCTACGAGCGGATCTTCGAGGACGTCAAGCTGCCCCACCGGCCGGTCCGGTGGGAGATCGACGTCACGCCCGGGCTCTTCGGGCCCGCGGGCAGCGAAGAGCAGGTCGAGAAGCAGGCGCGCGTCCTCCAGCTCATCCACGCCTACCGCGTGCGCGGGCACCTCGTCACCGACCTGGACCCGCTCGACTCCAAGCGCGCTCCCCACAAGGACCTCGACCCCGCGACCTACGGCCTGACGCTGTGGGACCTCGACCGGGAGTTCTTCACCAACGGGCTGTCGGGCCGCGACCGCGCGACGCTGCGGGAGATCCTGGAGGTCCTGCGCGACACCTATTGCGGGACGATCGGTGTCGAGTACATGTACATCGCGGACCCCGAGCGCAAGGAATGGCTCCAGGAGCGGATGGAGTCCTCGCGCAACCGCATGAACCTCGACGCCGCGGGACGCCGCCGCATCCTCGAGAAGCTGGTGGAGGCGGAGAGCTTCGAGCGCTTCCTGCATGCGAAGTACATCGGCCACAAGCGCTTCTCGCTCGAGGGCGGAGAGACCGCGATCCCGCTCCTCGACAAGGTGCTCTCCGACGCGGCCCGGGCCGGCGTGCGCGAGTCCGTGATCGGGATGTCCCACCGCGGCCGGCTCAACGTGCTCGCGAACACGATCGGCAAGCCACTCGCCCAGATCTTCTCGGAGTTCGAGGGCAACGTGGACCCCAACTCCACCCAGGGCTCGGGCGACGTGAAGTACCACCTCGGCGCGGCGGGCACCCATCACGCGGACACCGGAGAGACGCTGAAGGTCATGGTCGCCCCCAACCCGAGCCACCTGGAGTGGGTCGATCCCGTGGTGGAGGGCATGGTCCGGGCCAAGCAGGACGCGGTCGGCGACCGCGAGCGCGCCCGGGTCCTCCCGATCCTCCTTCACGGGGACGCGGCCTTTGCCGGGCAGGGGATCGTGGCCGAGACGCTGAACCTCGCCGGCCTCGAGGGCTACACGACCGGCGGCACCGTGCACGTGGTGATCAACAACCAGATCGGATTCACCACCAACCCCGAGGACGCGCGCTCGTCGACCTACTGCACCGACGTCGCGAAGATGGTCCAGGCGCCCGTGCTCCACGTCAACGGCGACGACCCGGAAGCCGCGGTGCACGTGGCCGCCCTCGCCCACGAGTACCGACAGCGCTTCAAGCGCGACGTCGTGATCGACCTGTGGGGCTACCGGCGCTGGGGACACAACGAGGGCGACGAGCCGAGCTACACCCAGCCGCTGATGTACGCCAAGATCAAGAGCCATCCTTCCGTGGCCCACCTCTATGGAGAGCAGCTCGTCCGCAACGGGGTCCTCAGCCGGCAGGAGCTGGACGCCCTGTGGGCGGAGAAGAAGGCGCACGTGCAGCGCGAGGGAGAGGCGGGACCGCTGGCCGCCATCACCCGGCGCGCGCCGGAGCCGCCGCCCGTCGTCGACGCGTCGGCCATGTGGGGCCGCCTGCGCACCACGCTGAAGGCCCTCGGCACCGTGCCCGAAGGCTTCGAGCTTCACCCGAAGCTGCTTCCGCACATCAAGAAGAGGGCGGAGCTGCTGGAGGGCCGGGGCGACGTCGATTGGGCGACGGCCGAGGCGGTCGCGTGGGGGACGCTCCTCCTCGAGGGCGTCCCGGTGCGGCTCTCGGGACAGGACTCCGGCCGCGGGACCTTCTCCCAGCGGCACGCCGTCCTCTTCGACGTGCGCACCGGCCGCGAGTACGTGCCGCTCAACGCGCTCGCGCCCTCGGGCACGCGCTTCGAGGTGTACGACTCGCTGCTCTCCGAGGCGGCGGTGATGGGCTTCGAGTTCGGCTACGCGGTGGCCGAGCACCGGGCCCTCGTGATGTGGGAGGCGCAGTTCGGCGACTTCTTCAACGGCGCCCAGGTCATCGTCGACCAGTTCCTCGTGGCCTCCGAGACGAAGTGGGGCCAGCCGAACGGGCTCGTCCTGCTCCTGCCGCACGGCCACGAGGGACAGGGGCCGGAGCACAGCAGCGCGCGCATCGAGCGCTTCTTGACGCTGAGCGCCGAGGCGAACATGCGGGTCTGCTATCCGTCCACGCCCTCGTCCTACTTCCACCTGCTCCGCCTTCAGGGCCGTGACCCGGTGGAGAAGCCGCTCGTGGTCATGACCCCCAAGAGCCTGCTGCGTCACCCCCGCTGCGTTTCTTCTCTCGAGGATCTCGCCGAGGGCCGCTTCCAGGAGGTCCTCGACGATCCCCAGGCCGACCCGGGCCGGGTCCGCCGCGTCGTCCTGACCGCCGGCAAGCTCTACTACGACCTGCTGAAGGCGCGCGAGGACCTGCGCGTCGACCACGTCGCGCTCGTCCGTCTGGAGCAGTTCTACCCGGTGCCGGCCGCGGAGATCGCCCGCGTGCTCGCGCGCTATCCCGTGGACGCGGAGCTGCTCTGGGCCCAGGAAGAGCCGCGGAACATGGGCGCGTGGCGCTTCGTGCGCGAGCAATTCCTCGACGGCGTCGTGCGCGACCCTGGCCGGCGCGTACCGCGTTACGTGGGCCGCGCCGAGAGCGCCGCCCCCGCCCCCGGCTCGCACAAGGTGCACGTGAAGGAGCAGGAAGAGCTGGTGCGCCAGGCGGTCGTCATTGAGCAAGGGGGCGCGGCGGCGCGCCCCCTTGTCGCCCGAGCGTAAGCGCAGCCTCTGTTCGTTGGCTATCTGCGGGATACCGGTCCCGATTGGCCCGAGGGGCCGGCGGCGGTATACTTGCTCCTTGCCAGCAGTTGACGGGGGCGAAAGCATGCGCCCCCGTGAGCGGAGGATCTAGGGGCCATGGCGACGATCGAAACCCTCCCCCGGAAACGGGAAACCCTGGACCAGGCGGTCATCCGGTTCGCCGGAGACTCCGGGGACGGGATGCAGATCACGGGAAGCCAGTTCACGAACACCGCGGCCGTGTTCGGCAACGACCTGGCGACCTTTCCGGACTTCCCGGCCGAGATCCGCGCCCCGGCGGGAACGCTGCCCGGGGTGAGCGGGTTCCAGATCAACTTCTCGAGCCGAGACGTCTTCACGCCCGGCGACGCGGTGGACGTGCTGGTGGCCATGAACCCGGCCGCCCTCGCCACGAACGTGGCGGACCTCAAGCCGGGCGGGATCCTCATCGTCAACGTGGACAACTTCAAGGAAGTCGACCTCAAAAAGGCCCAGGCCAGGACCAACCCCCTCGAAGACCACTCGCTCGACGGCTACCGGCTCTTCCCGGTGGAGCTGACCAAGCTCACGCGGCTCGCGCTGCGCGACCTCGGCCTCGACGCGAAGTCGATGGACCGGTGCAAGAACTTCTTCGCCCTCGGGATGTGCTACTGGCTCTACAACCGGCCGATGGACCACACGTACAAGTGGCTCGACGAGAAGTTCGGGAGCAAGCCGGTGCTGGCCGAGGCCAACAAGCTGGCCATGAAGGCCGGCTACGCGTACTGCGACGCGACGGAGGCGTTCCAGGTCCGCTACGAAGTGCCGGCGGCCAAGCTCGAGCCCGGCCTCTACCGCAACATCAGCGGCAACACCGCGCTCGCCCTCGGCTTCGTGGCCGCCGCCCGCAAGGCGGGGATCACGCTGTTCCAGGGGAGCTATCCGATCACGCCCGCCTCCGACATCCTGCACGAGCTCAGCATGTACAAGGAGTTCGGCGTGATGACGTTCCAGGCCGAGGACGAGATCGCGGCCGTGACCTCGGCGATCGGCGCCGCCTACGGGGGAGCGCTCGCGATCACCACGACCTCCGGCCCGGGCATGGCGCTGAAGATGGAGGCCATCGGGCTCGCGATCGCGGTGGAGCTGCCGATCGTGATCTGCAACATCCAGCGCGGCGGGCCGTCGACGGGGCTGCCCACGAAGACCGAGCAGGCCGACCTCTTCCAGGCCCTCTTCGGCCGCAACTCCGAGGCGCCGATCCCGATCCTCGCCGCGGCCACGCCGGGCGACTGCTTCTGGATGGCGCTCGAGGCCAGCCGGATCGCGCTGAAGTACATGGTGCCCGTGATCGTGCTCTCCGACGGCTACCTCGCCAACGGCGCCGAGCCGTGGAAGATCCCGACCCTCGACCAGCTGCCCGAGATCCCGGTGAGGTATCGGACCGAGCGCGAGGGCTTCATGCCCTACACGCGTGACCCCAACACGCTCGCCCGGCCGTGGGCGGTGCCCGGCACCCCGGGCCTCGAGCACCGCATCGGCGGGCTCGAGAAGCAGGACGTGACGGGCAACGTCAACTACGAGCCGCTGAACCACGAGCGCATGGTGCGGCTGCGCGCGGCCAAGGTGGCCGCCGTCGTCCAGGACGTCCCGGACGTGGCCCCGGCGGGGGACCCGGACGGCGACCTGCTCCTGGTGGGCTGGGGCTCGACCTACGGACCGATCACGGCCGCGCTCGGCGCGCAGCGGGCGAAGGGCAGACGGATCGGCCACGTCCACCTGCGCCATTTGAACCCGCTGCCGAAGAACCTCGGCGAAGTGTTGAAGCGCTACCGGAAGGTCGTGGTTCCCGAGATGAACATGGGACAGCTCCTGTGGGTGCTTCGTGCGAAGTACCTGGTCGACGCCGAGGGGCTCAACAAGATCCAGGGCAAGCCGTTCAAGCAGTCCGAGGTCGAAGGCAAGATCGAGCAGGTGCTGGGAGAACTCCGATGACCGCGACATTGCCCGTCTACACGAAGAAGGACTTCCAGACCGACCAGGAGGTCCGCTGGTGCCCCGGCTGCGGGGACTACGCAATCCTCTCCGCCGTGCAGTCGGTCTTCCCGGAGCTGGGCATCCCCAAGGAGAAGTTCGTGGTGATCTCGGGGATCGGCTGCTCGAGCCGGTTCCCGTACTACATGAACACCTACGGGTTTCACACGATCCACGGCCGCGCGCCCGCAGTGGCCACGGGCCTCAAGATCACGCGGCCCGACCTGGAGGTGTGGGTCGCCACCGGCGACGGCGACGCGCTCTCGATCGGCGGCAACCACACGATCCACATGATCCGCCGCAACGTGGGGCTGAAGGTCCTGCTCTTCAACAACAAGATCTACGGCCTCACCAAGGGCCAGTACTCGCCGACCTCCGAGATGGGCAAGAAGGCCAAGTCCACGCCGTACGGCTCCGTGGACCGGCCGTTCAACCCGCTCTCCCTCGCCCTCGGCGCCGAGGCGACGTTCGTGGCGCGCTCGGTGGACGTGTTCCAGTCCCACCTCAAGGCGACGCTCAAGCGGGCGGCCGCCCACCAGGGCACGGCGTTCATCGAGATCCTCCAGAACTGCAACATCTTCAACGACGGGGCGTGGGAGAGCCTCACCGAGCGCGACGTGCGCGACGACAACACCATCGCCATCGAGCACGGCCAACCCCTCGTGTTCGGCAAGAACCGGGACAAGGGCATCCGGATGAACGGCATCGAGCTGCAGGTGGTCACGCTCGGCAATGGCATCAGCGAGAAGGACCTCATCGTCCACGACGAGCGTCATCCGAACCCCGCCTACGCCTTCCTGCTCTCCCGCATGGACGGCACCCCCGGCTTCCCGACTCCGCTGGGCGTGCTGCGCGCGGTCGACGCGCCGCGCTACGAGGCGGGGATGAACGAGCAGGTCCGCCTCGCGGTCCAGAAGAAGGGCCCGGGCGACCTCGCGCAGCTGCTGCGCGCCGGCGACACCTGGGAAGTGCGATAGGCAACGGACGCTTTCTCGACGCTGAGCCGCCGTTCATTTTTCTCTTGACACTCGCCGTCGCGAGGCCGATATTGGAATCGGAGTCCGCCCACCCGGGGACTCTTCCGAAGACGGTCGTAGCGTACGTAGCGTAGCGTACGACGTTCGCAGCGGAGGTGATGTCCTATGCAGCATGAGGGCAGTCCACCGGGCTGCGTCGGGCCCTAGCGGGCCGATCGGATCAGAAAACGCAACACACGCGCCCTTCGAGGGGCGGGGCGCAATACCCCCAAACAGTACCTGGGCCCGGGAGGCTTCCTCCCGGGCCCTCTTCATCTGGCGGGAACAGGGAGGGCGATGCGTAGCGGACCCTCCTCGGTCTGCAGCAGGACGTCGGTCGATTCCACCGCGCTGACGACGCCATTGGCGAGCCGATCGCCAGCGCGGTACACGTAGAGCACGCCGGCCGGAGAATAGACGAGGGCGGTCCACCGGCCGCCGCTGGCGACGAGGCCGGCGAGATCGAGCTCCTCGACCGCCAGCTCCTCCGGCCGCAGGTCCAGCCGCCGCGGCGCATTCTGGCTCGGGAGAGGCGTCGCTTCGGCGCTTGCCGCCATGCCCACCGCCTCGATCACCGCGGCCCGCAGGTCGGTGGCGGGCATCTCCCGCGCCCAGATGCTGATCCGCCCGGGCACCCCGCGCGGCGCAGAGGCGAGAGACGGATCGACTTCGGCGAGCGCGGCCAGCACGTCACGCACCTCCGCCCGCTTCACCTCCAGCGTGATCTTCGGCGCATCGGCGGCGGTCGCGGGCCGCGCGGCGGCGGCGCGCAGTCGCGACACGCGCCGCAGGGGGCCGGCGGAGAGCTTGATGCCGCCCTTCTGCAGCAGCGTGAGCGCTTCCTCCAGCTCGACGCCCGGGAAGTCGACGCTGACCCGGCCCGTGACGTCGGCATCGACGAGGAACGCCTCGCCGGTGAGCCGGTGCAGGACGCCGAAAACGTCCGCCCAGTCCACGTCCCGCAGGCGCAGGTCGAGGCGGCCGCGGCGCGGGCGGCGGACCGGCGGCGCGCGGAGCACGGCGGCCCCGGGCGGGTCGCGGTCGGAGCGGCACTGCTCCGCGCTGAAGGGCTGGCTGGTGGGCAGCGGGATCTCGGCGTCGAGGCCCACGATCGGGCTGCGCCCGCGGACCTCGAAGCGGTAGCAGGGTCCCTGGCGCGCGAGCAGCACCTGGACGACGCGGAAGAATCCGCGCTCGAGCCGGCTCTCGAACCCCTTCAGCGTCGCCTCGCCCACCGCGAGCCCGCGCAGGAAGAATTCCTCTCCCAGGCTGGCCTGGGCGAGCACGAGGGGCCGGCCGCGGGTGACGGCCGCCACCTCGGAGAGGAACAGCCGCGGGTTGCGGCGGCTGCGACGGAGCGTCTCGATCGTGTCCGCCTTCGCCACCGCGAGCGCCTGATCGCGCAGGTACTCGTCCGCCTGCGGCTTCGGCACGCCGGCAAGCTGTCCGCGCAGGCCTTCGGGAGGAGCCGGCAGCGGCGCCGTCGCGGGGCGGTACGGCAGGCGCAGAACGACGACCACGCGCACCGCATCGCCGGGAGCCGGCGAAAGCACCAGGCTCTCCACGTCGATGAGCCGGGGAGACAGCGCCGCCTGGCGGAAGAAGCGGTCCACCTCGTCGTAGCCCCCGACGGCGGTGAGGTCCACCACGACGTCCGCCGACGGGCTGCGGGAGTCGAACGGAGGCCGCGGCTGAACGTCGAGCGATTCGAGGCCCGTCGACTGCGCCATCTCCAGCACCAGGGCACGGTCGCCCGGAGGGTTGGGGCCGTCGGGAAGGATTCGCCGCAGGGTCTCGAGCCGTCGATCGAGAAGGAGGCGCTCGTCGGAGAAGGGCCGGCCGGCGAAGGTGGGGAGCAGGACCAGGAGGGCCAGGCGCACCATGCGGACGGAGCGATGTTAGCGCAACGCGTGCCTCAGGGCTCCATGGCCGGCTCGGCGAGGAGAGGGCGGCGGGGGGATACTAGTCGAAGCCGCGCTTGCGGCGGCGGATGTTGCGGCGGCTCCCCTTGCTCTTGAAGGGCCGCCCCCGGTCATCCATCGGGGTGAACTCGTTGAAGCTCGGGGCGGTGTATCCCGCTCCGGGAGGGCGGTAGCCGCCCGGCCGGAAGGAAGGCCCGCCCATGCCCGGCGCCCGCGGCGGCCGGTTCTCGGCTTCGTTGACCCGGAGGGGTCGGCCCTTGAGGTCCTTCCCGTTCATCATCGTGATGGATTTCTCGGCCGCCTCGTCGCTCTCGAACTCGACGAAGGCGAAGCCTCGGGGACGCCCCGTCTCGCGGTCGGTGGGCACCTTCGCGTCCACGACCTTGCCGGCGGCGCTGAAAGCCTGGATGAGCTCGTCGCGCGTGACGTCGAAGCTCAGGTTGCCCACGAACACCTTGTTCGAAATGGCCGCTTCTCCTCTGACGTTACCACCGCCGCCCTTTGCCGCCTGGTGGCGACCGACAAGACGTCCCCGGGGCGCGGCGGCCGGGGACCTGCGACTGTAGCAGAAACCCGATGGTCGATCTACCGATACAGGGCTTCTGACGGCCACCTTAACACGTCCCCACGCCCCCGGGGGGCGCATGACAACAATGTGGTAGGCTCGACGATTTCAAAGGAGCTGGCCATCCCCAAGCCGCCCGTCCTCCGGGCCCTCGGTTGCCGGGCCGCGACCGCATCCAGCCCCGGCTCACGGAGCTCATCAAGATCGACACCGTGAATGTCCCGTTCGTCCGCGGCGGACGCTCCTTCTTCTCGAAGCGAGAGGCCGATCAGGATCTCTTCGTCCTCTACGTAAGGAAGGGCCCCGACGCTCCCGACGAGGTGCTGGTGGACCCCCACGGCCTGAGCCCCGATCACAGGGTCTCGGTGAATTTCGAGGACGTCTCCGCCGACGGGCGGCTGCTCGCCTACGGCGTGAGGAATGGCGGGGAGGACGAGGTCACGGTCCGCCTGATGGACGTGGACTCACGACGCGACCTCCCGGACACGCTGCCCCGCGCCCGCTACTTCGGGGTCGCGCTCACCGCCGACAAGTCGGCCGTCTACTACGCCCGCCTCGCCCGGGAAGGGCCTCGCATGTTCCGCCATGCGATGGGGGCCGATCCCGCGCGGGACGAGGAGGTCTTCGGCGAGGGCTACGGACCGGAGAAGATCCCTCACGATCTACCGCTACGAGGTCGCCGAGGGCAGGTCCGGCGTGTGGGCCCGACTGGCCGTTCCCGTCCGCAGTGAGCCGGTCGTGATCGAGCAGACGCTTCTCACCGGATACGGCGGCTTCAACCAGAGCCAGCTCCCCGGCTTCTCGGCCCGGGCGGCCTTCTGGATCGAGAACGGCGGCGTGTTCGCGCTGCCGAGCCTGCGCGTGTGCGCCTATCCGCTCCTCGACATGCTGCGGTACCACCGCTTCCTGGTGGCCGGCTACTGGGTGCCGGAATACGGCTCCGCCGAAGACGCCGCGCAGTTCTCCGTGCTGCGCGCCTACTCGCCGTACCACCACGTCAAGCCGGGGGAGCGCTACCCCGCGGTGCTGTTCATCACCGGCGACGGCGACACCCGCGTGGCGCCGCTCCACGCCCGGAAGATGGCGGCGCTCCTCCAGGCCTCGACCGGCTCCGACCGCCCGGTCCTCCTGCATTACGACACGAAGGCGGGGCACTCCGGGGGCCTGCCGGCGAGCAAGGTGATCGAGGACCTCACGAACGAGATGCGCTTCCTGTTCTGGCAGCTCGGGATGAGCCCCGGCTAGGCCCGGATTCTTGACGGTTTCTTGATGCGCATCGAACCGATAATGGCCCCGCCCGGAGGACTGCAGGGCGATGCGCGACAAGGAAGACGAAACCGATAACCTCTTCTATCTGGCCATCGGGCCCATGGCCGCGATCCTGCTCGGGGCGGCGCTCGTGCCGTTGCGGGGCTACACCACCGCCTCCAACTTCGCGCTCGTGTTCGTCGCGCTGACGATCGTGGTCGCCGAGCTGGGCGGCCGCTCGGCGGCGGTGGCCACCGCGCTGTGCTCGGGGCTCAGCCTCGACTTCTTCCTGACGCAGCCGTACATGCAGTTGACGATGTACGAGAAGCACGACGTCATCGCCGTCGTTGGCTTGACCGCATGCGGCCTCATCGCCGCCGCCTTCGGCTCCCAGCGCGGCAAGCGGACCACCGCGCTGACCACGGCTCGGAAGAACCTGGACCTCCTTCATGCCGCGCTGAGCGGAGGAGAAGTCGGCGATCCCGTGGCGTCCCGCCTGACGTCGATCCTGCGGCTCTCGCGCGACGCTCTACCCCTCGCGGCGGCGGTGGTCCGGGACGAGCGCGACCAGGTGGTGGCGAGATCGGATCCCGCAGACGGGCTCCGGCCGGTGCCCGACGCCGTTCTCGAGATGGACACGCTCCTGCCGGCGCCTGGTCCCGGGCAGGAACGGGCGTATCGGGGCCTCCCGCTTCCCGAGAGCGGAGGACGCATCGCGCTCGTCGCCGGCGGCCGCCGGGTCGGCTCGCTGGACGTGTGGGGAAACGGCACCTGGGCCCGGCCCGAGTCGCGACGCACGCTCTCCGACGTGGCGCGGTCCGTCGCGATCCTGCTCGCGGGCGAGAGCCCGCGCGCGCCCGCGCGAGACTGACCCGCAAGCTCAGCTTGCCGCTGTCTTTACGGCGGCCAGGCCCTTCTTGACGCCATTTTGAGGCTCCGCCCGCTAGCCTGAGTGCGTGTTGCACCGGCGAGAGGAGTCTTGGTTGTCACCGAAGCAGTGGCGCGGAGCGCTCGCGAGCCTCGCCTTCCTGCTCGCGGGAGCGCGACCGGCCGTCAGCCAGGGGCCGTCGGTCGACCCTTCCATTCAGCCCTCCCCGGCGCCCGAGCCCGAGAAGAAGGCGGCCGAACCGTTCGCGTTCGCCGACTTTGCCTGGGTGCCGGGGAACTACGCGGCCGCCGAGAGGCCGCTGTCGATGAAGGCGTTCACCGGCGAGTTCCGCGTCGACACGGCGTACCACTTGAGCTTCAACCATCCCGAGGACGACACGATCTCCGGCTCGAGCGAGGTGTTCCGCCACGGTGAGTTCCAGCTCACCCAGCTCGGGATCGGCGGCGACTTCTCCTACAAGAACGTCCAGGGCCGGCTGATGACGCAGTTCGGGATGTACTCGCAGGCGACCCCGCGAAACGACGCGAGCCCGGCGCGCGGCCAGTGGAGTCTCGACGGCGCGTACCGCTTCATTTCCGAGGCCTATGGCGGGTACCACATCGACAAGTGGAACGGCATCAACATCCAGGCGGGCATCTTCATGTCGTACATCGGCCTCTGGAGCTACTACAACTTCGACAACTGGACCTACCAGCCTTCCTACGTGTCGTCGAACACGCCGTGGTACTTCAACGGCATGCGCGTCCAGATCTTTCCGAGCGACAAGCTGAAGATCGAGCCCTGGCTCATCAACGGCTGGCAGTCGTACGGGCGTTTCACGAAGGCCCTCGGCGTCGGCGGGCAGATCCTCTGGCGTCCGACGGGCAGTCTCTCGGTCCTGGGCAACCAGTATTACGGCAAGGACACGCTGGGCAACCCGGACCGGAAGCGGTTCCACACCGACGACAGCATCATGGTGAAGTACTACGAGAAGCCGGGAGGCCTGAAGGCCGCGGCCTCGCTCACGCTCGACGCCGGCTGCGAGACCGGCGGCGGCGTCACGTGCTCCACGCAGTACTTCCTCGGCTTCATGGCGTACAACCGGCTGTGGTTCGACCACGACCGCTATGGCCTGACCGTCGGCGGCGGTGCCATCACCAACCCCGGTCGCTACCTGGTGCTGATCCCGCCCATCAACGGCGCGACCGCCTTCTCCGGCACGCCGTACTTCACCGCCAACCCGGGCGACCCGTACAAGGCGTGGGACACCCAGGTCACGTTCGACTACATCCCCCGCCCGTTCGTGATCTTCAGGGCCGAGTTCAACCATCGGCATGCCAGCGTGCCGTACTTCACGGGATCCGGCGGCGTGACGCCGGAGGGCGGGAACAGCGGCCCGCCCGGCTCGGTGGTTCCCGGTTTCACGCCGGACCTGCGCAACAGCGAGAACCGGATCACCTTCGCCTTCATGGTCAAGCTTTGAAGGACAGGAGCGCGGCATGAAGGACGTCGTGTTCGTCGTGGTGACGCTGGTCTTCCTCCTCCTGTCGCTCGCGTATGTCCGCGCCTGCGAGAAGGTCTAACCCGATGAGCCTGGAATACGTCGTGGGCCTGGTGCTTTCCGTGTTGCTGCTGGCGTACCTCGGTTACGCGCTGTTGCGGCCGGAAAAATTCTAGGAGCGCTGCTTTGACCGCCAACGGCTGGATTCAAATCCTCTTCTTCTTCGCCACGATCCTCGCGGTGACGAAGCCGCTGGGCGTCTTCATGCACCGGGTGATGGAAGGGCAGCCGCACTTCCTGAGCAAGTCCCTGGGCTGGCTCGAGCGCCTCTGCTATCGCCTGGGCGGCGTGGATGGCCGCGCACAGCCGTGGCCGGCCTACGCGGGCGGTCTGATGCTCTTCAGCATCTTCACGATGCTCGTGACCTACGCCATCCAGCGCCTGCAGCATGTGCTGCCCTTCAACCCCCAGAAGATGGGCCCGGTCGAACCCAGCTCCGCGTTCAACACCGCCGCCAGCTTCACCACCAACACCAACTGGCAGGGCTACTCGGGCGAAGCGACGATGAGCTACCTGAGCCAGATGGCGGGCCTCGCCTGGCACAACTTCATCTCCGCGGCGGCCGGGATCGCGGTGGCGGTCGCGCTCGCCCGCGGCCTCACGCGCCGGG
>Ga0207684_10004593_pt1 | contig 12975 bp, 16 predicted proteins | sample KBSK5501metaG_FD_184342 | JGI IMG/M metagenome (GOLD analysis project Ga0207684, IMG submission 184342) | Corn, switchgrass and miscanthus rhizosphere microbial communities from Kellogg Biological Station, Michigan, USA - KBS K5-50-1 metaG... | ecosystem: Host-associated > Plants > Roots >...
CAACGTCCTCGTGGGGGCCCCGACATGGCCCCCCACACCCCCCATCGTTCGGAGCGCCCCGGGAAACCCGTGGCGCTCCTCTATGCGGCGGCTGTTCGGCGCCGCGTTGATCCGACTCGGCCGGCGTCTCGCCGGCGCTACTGCCAGACGGCCGGCTCGAGCGCGAGCCTGACGCCGAAGCGCTCCGCCACCGCCTCTTGCAGACGCCGCGCGAAGGCGAGCACGTCGGCGGCCCGCGCGCTGTCGTGCGCGACGATGGCCAGCGCGTGCGCGGTCGAGAGTCCCACGGCACCCTCGCGCTGACCGCGCCGAAAGCCCGCGCGCTCGATGAGCCAGGCCGCGGACAGCTTGACGGCTCCGTTGGCCTGCGGCCAGCGCGGCACCGTGCCCTCCCCCGCATGACGCACCACCCGCTCGGCATCGGTGGGCGTCACGATCGGGTTGGTGAAGAACGAGCCGCACGAGCGACGGTTCGGATCGCCGGGGACGAGCACCATCGACTTCGTGCGACGGATGGCGAGCACGCTCGTGCGCACGTCAGAGAGCGTGGGCGTCGTCAGTCCTCGCATGTTGATGTCGCGGGCGACGTCGGCGTAGCCGAGCGTCGGGTGGCCGCCGGGTCGCAGCCGGTACGTCACGGCGAGTACGACATAGCGTCCCGGCTCCCGGCTCTTGAAGGCGCTGTCCCGATACGCAAAGCCGCACTGCGCCGGCGAGAGCGTCACCGTCTCGCCGCTGCGCGTGTCGAGCGCGCGCACGGCAGCGACGGTGTCGCTCACCTCCTGGCCGTACGCGCCGACGTTCTGCATCGGCGTGGCGCCCACGAGGCCGGGAATCCCTGACAGGCATTCGAGGCCGGCCCAGCCGTGGCCGACGGCGAGCGCGACGAGATCGTCCCACGGCTCGCCGGCCGCAGCCGTGACCTCGACGGCGCCGCGGCTCTCGCGCGTCGTCACGCCGCGCTGGCCGATCTGCACGACGAGCGCGTCGACGCCGTCGTCGGCGACCACGATGTTGGAGCCGCCGCCCAGGATGCGTAACGCCACGCCACGCGCGCGCGCCCAGGCGACCGCCTGCGACACCGTCGCCTCGTCCGTCGCTTCGACGAACCAGCGCGCCGACCCGCCGACACTCAGCGTGGTGTAGGGCGCCAGCGCCACCCGCTCGCGGACGGCCAGTGGCGCGGGCGCCGTCATCGCGGCGCGGGCGGCAGGTAGCCGAGGAGAAAGACGTTGAGGTGCACGAGCAGCAGCTTGTTCCACGCCACGCTGGCCTCGAGGGCCTGCGTCGGCGGCAGCGCTTGCGAGAACACGCCCGCCAGCACGGTCTGCGCGAGGCTGATCGCGTTGACGACGAGGTGCGCCGGCACCACGCCGCCCGGCCCAGTGGGGCGATGGCTGTGGGACAGACCGACGGCGAGCAGGTAATAGGAGGACTCGTGGGTGACCGCGGCCTGGGCCGTCTCGCGCAGCCAGCGCCCCAGGCTGTGCTTGCGGCGCTCGATTCGCGGCAGATCCGGAGCGCCGTCGGCGCCGAGGAAAAAGCGCGCCGACTCTGGAAACTTCAGGAAGTGATCGTAGAGCGCGGCGGTGAGCTCGGCCTCGCGCTCGAGCACGGCCGGGGCGCTCGCGCGCACCGCCGACGCGTCCGCCTCGCCGAAGCCGACGAAATCGCACAGCTCGCGCACGTAGCGCGGCATGTCGGTGGCCGGCAGCCAGCCGCTTGGCCGACTGGAGGTCGAGCTCACGGCATGAGCCGCGTGCCCGACCACGCGCCGCCGGCGAAGCCGTCGCCGGCACGCGTCATCGGTCGGATGAAGCGTGCGCGATCGTGCGCGCGTCCGGGCTGGCCCACCCACAACTCGACGCGCTCGGCCCACACGCGATACCCGCCCCAGCGCTTGGGCCGCGCGATCTCGCCGCCGCCCGCGCGAGCCGTGACCTCCGCGATACGGGCCAGCAGCGCCGCGCGCGAGGCGAGCGGCCGGCTCTGATCGCTCGCCGCGGCGGCGGCGCGCGCGTCGGGCGGGCGCGACGCCCAGTAGCGATCGCTGTCGGCGTCCGCGACCTCGGTGACCGGTCCCGCCGCGCGAATCTGCCGCTCGACCACATCCCAGTGAAAGACGAGGGCGGCCCACGGCCGTGCGGCGAGCTCGCCGCCCTTGTCGCTGTCGCGGTCGGTGTAGAACACGAACGTGCCGGCGGCCGCGTCGAACCCGCGGCAGATGACCATGCGCGCCGCGGGGCGGCCGTCGGCGCCGACGGTGGCGAGCGTCATCGCCGTCGAGTTGCGCACGCTCTTGGCGGCCTCGGCGAGCCACGTCGCGACGAGCGGCAGCGGATCATCCGGCAGCACGTCCGGCAGCGGGGGAATCGCCTGCGCCATATCGCAGGCCACCGTATCATGACGCATGCCCTTCAAGACCTTCACGCTGCGCGAGCGCCCGGACCTCGAGGAAGAGATCGAGCGACTGTCCGACGCGTCGTGGCCGCGCTTCCTCCGCCAGAAAGACGCGCTGGGTTACGGCCAGTACTGGCCGTTGCTCTTCACGACGTGGGCGGAGTGGCAGCTCCTGATCGTCGACGAGATGGGCCCGATCATCGCGGCCACCCACGCGGTGCCACTCTACTGGGACGGCGCGGTCGAGAGCCTGCCGTCGAGCATCGCGGAGATCCTGCGCCGCGCGCGGGCGGATCACGAGTCAGGCCGCGCGCCGAACGTGCTCTGCGCGCTCGCGGCGATGGTGGACCCTCGCTTTCGCGGCAAGGGCATGAGCCCGGTCGCCGTGCGCGCCATGCTGGACCTGGCGCGCGCACGCGGCCTGCACGCGCTGATCGCGCCGGTGCGGCCCGCGAACAAGAGCGTCTATCCGATGGCGCCGATGGAGCGCTACGTGCGCTGGACGGACGAGGTTGGCCTGCCGTTTGACCCGTGGATCCGCGTGCACGCACGGCTGGGCGCCGAGATCCTCGGGGTGGCGCCGGCCGCCCTCGTGATCGTCGGCACCGTCGCCGACTGGGAGCGCTGGACCGAGATGCGCTTTCCCGACTCAGGATCGTACATCGTGCCCGGCGCGCTGCAGCCCGTGGTCATGGATCGCCGGGCGGACGAGGGACGCTACGAAGATCCCAACGTCTGGATGCGGCACCCGATCGACTAGGAGGCGGCGAGCTCAGACCTTGCCGTCCAGCGCGCGCCGCAGCTGCTCGAGATGGTTGTCGTCGTGCCAGGCAATCATCGTCACGAAATCTTCCACCGTCATGCGGCCTCGCGTTGGATGAACGCCGCCCCGCTGCCATTGAGCAGGCGTGAGAGCAATACCCGCGCACCCTCCCCGCCGCCCCGAACGCCGGCTCGTCCATCGCCGCGATCATCTCGAGGCGGCCCAAGAAGAGTGATCTCCTTCGCGGCCCAGTTCCTCAGATCCGGTCGTCGAACGAGGATGGCTTCGCTCCGACCGTCGATCGCGTCACCAAGCTCAGCGGCGGTGCGAGCCATCCGGGCCAGTCGCTGCTCGAGCGGTTGCTTCGCGACATCCTCGATTGTCGGCATGTCAGTGGGCTCCCGCGGCGCCGGCGAAGGTCGGCGCCGGCGCACCGTCGATCACGACGTTGACGACGGCGGGCTTGCCGGAGGCCACCGCGCGCTCGAGCGCCGCCGGCAGGTCCGACGCGCGCTCGACGTGCTCGCCGTGGCCGCCGAGGGCCTCCGCCACGCGGTCATAGCGCGTCGGCAGCAGCGAGCACGCCACCGCACGCTCGGCACCGTAATGCTTGAGCTGCAGCTGATGCTCGGCGTTCCAGCGCGCGTCGTTGCCAACGACGGCGACGAACGGCAGGCCGTAGCGCAGCGCGGTGTCGATCTCGAGCGCGTGAAAGCCGAAGGTGCCGTCGCCGAGCAGCGCGAACACCGGCGCGCCCGGCCGGGCGAGCCGCGCGGCGATCGCCATCGGCATGGCGCTGCCGATCGAGCCCGACGGCCCGTTGATCAGGCGCTCGCGCGCATCGAGCCCGGCTTGCGCCCACTGGCCGAACTCGCCGCCGTCGACGACGAGCGTGGCGCCGCGATCGAGCCACGGCTGCACGGCGGCGCATACCGCCAGCGGATGCATCGGCGTCGACGTGCCGCGGCGCAATTCGCTCCATGTGGACGGCGTCGCCGCGCGAACACGCGCGACCTCGTCGGCCCAGCCGGTCGCTGATGCTCCACCGGCCTTGGCGGCGAGCTGCTCCGTCACCGTAAGCGGGTCGGCGACGACGGTCATCACGCCGTCGCGCGTGGGCATCGCCTCCGCCGTCACGTGCACGAAGCGGCAGCCGGCGGCCCACGCGGGTGCGCGGCCGAACCGGAGCGAGAAATCCAGCGTCTTGCCGAGCAGCAGCACGACGTCGGCCTGCGCGAGCGACGCGTTCGCGCCGTGTAGCCACGGATCGTTGAGGCCCCGCGGGCTCTCCGAGGGCAGCGCCGGCACGCCCGTGGCGCGCGACAAGGCCTGCACCGCCGCCCAGCGTCTGCCGCGTGCCATGCCGGGTCCGACGATGATGACGGGACGCTTGGCCGCGGCCAGCGCCTCCAGAATCACCTGGACGTCCGCGTCGCCGGCGCGCACGGGCGACGCCACCGTGACGCGCGCGCCGCTCGCGTCGGCGACGTTCGCGTCGAGCACGTCGCCCGGCAAGCTGAGGTGCACCGGCCCGGGCCGTCCCGACTGTGCCAGCGACAGCGCGCGCGCCATGTCCTCGCCGAGCCGCTGCGGATCCTCGGCCGTCCACGCGGCCTTCGTCACCGGTCCCGCGGCCGCCGCCTGGTCGATTTCCTGAAACGCCCCGAGGCCGCGCTCGCCGCGCGGTGAGGCGCCGCTCAGCAGCACGACGGGCGCGTCCTCCATGCGCGCGCCGTAGAGCGCGGACAGCGCGTTGAGATGGCCGGGGCCCGCCGTGACGAGCGCGACCCCCGGTCGATCCGTGAGGCGGGCCCACGCGTCGGCCATGTGCACGGCGGCCGCCTCGTGGCGCGTGTGATAGAGGGCGAGCGGTCGGCCGATCGCGGCGTCGTAGACGGAAAGGATCTGATTGCCCGAGAGCGTGAAGAGATGCTCCACGCCGGCCGCCACCAGCGTCTCGACCAGCGCGCGCGCCGCCCTCGGCATCAGAAGATGGCGAGCGGGTGCGCGGGCGCGCCGGTCGCGCCGACCAGCCGTAGCGGCGTCGCCGTGAAGAGGAACTCGTAGCGCCCCTCCTCCGCGCACGCCCTGGCGAGCCGCTCAGGATTCGTGTTGTCGACGAGCGCCAGGCCGAGGAACGGGATGGCGAGGTGCACGCCCATGCCGAACCCGGCGTAGCCGATCGGACGCTCGTCCATCATGTCCCATGAGATCGCCGCGATGTCCTTCTCGCGGAACCACTCGAGACAGGAGACGTGCAATCCCGGATGGGGCGACACGCGCGGCACCCACTCGGGGTGCTCGCGACGAAACTGCTCGTCACCGCTGCGCACCACGACGACGTCGCCCGGTTCGACACGAACGCCGAAGCGCGCGGCCGTCTCGTCCAGCTCGTTCGGCGTCACCGGATTGCCGACGGTGACGTAGCCCTCCGTGCGTCCGGCGGCGACGTCGAGCAGGACGCCGCGCGTGAGGATCCCGTCGAACAGCGGATCGATCGGACACCAGGTGGAGCCGGCCGCGGAGAGGCTGTCCGTGAACGAGCGGCCGTTGTAGAGCTCGCCGTCCCAGCCCACGTGGCAGAGCGCATCGACGTGGGTGATCCAGAAGCCGTGGTAGACCAGGTCGAAGCGATCGAGCACGACGTCAGCGCGCTCGCGCTTGGATGGGCACGTCACGTGATACATGAACTGCAGATGGGGCTGCGCGACGATCTCGCGCGACAGCGAGACGGTCCGCCCGGTCTTCACGAGCGCCCGGGCCGCTGCGCGCCGCGCGTCCGTGATGAGGTTCGCCGTGCCGCGCTGGTCGTCGTGACCCCAGCGTCCCCAGTTGTTCAGCCGCTTGAAATAGGACTCGACGTCGGCCTGCGTGGGCAGCTTCGCTCCGGGCATCCTGGGCCTCCTCGCGGGAGATGGCCGAGTATGCCACGCCGCTTGCGCCTAGAGTTGGTCGCGAAGCGGGATCAGCGGCATGCAGAACGCGTTGCGGAGGCTATGGCGCTGCCAGTCCTCGAGCGTGACCTGTCGCGTGTACTTCAGGTCCTCGCGAAAGATCTCGGTCATCCGGCCGGCGAGCCTCTTGTCGAGGAAGGCGACGTTCAGCTCGTTGTTGAGCTGGAACGAGCGGTTGTCGAGGTTGGCGCTGCCGATGGTGACCCACTGGCCGTCCACAACCATCGTCTTGGCGTGCAGCAGCGCGGGGCCGTACTCGTAGATCTTCGCGCCGGCCTCGAGCACCCGTCCGAAGTGCGCCTGGCTCGCCTTGCGCACGAGCCGGTCGAGCGTCGTATCGACGACGCCGGCCGTGATGATCTGCACGTTCACGCCGCGCTTGGACGCGCGCGCGAACGCGTCCGTCATCCGTCCGTCGGGGACGAAGTAAGGATTGGTGATCAGGATCGACGAGCGCGCGGCGTCGATGGCGGGCAGGAACAGGACGTAGGCCTCGGCGGCGCCGCTCGCCGGGGAGCTCTTGATCGACTGCGCGATCAGCCGCCCGCGCGGCGGCAGGTCGGGAAAGTACGCGTCGCCGCCGAGCAGGAGGCCCGTGGCGTCGCGCCAGTTCTCGGCGAAGGCGGCCTGCAGGAAGCGCACGATCGGTCCCTCGACGCGCACGTCGGTCTGGCGCCAATGATCCTTCGTGCGCCCGTCGCCCGTCCACTTATCGCCGATGCCCGTGCCGCCGGTGAACCCGACGCGGCCGTCGACGACGAGCACACGGCGGTGGTTGCGATGGTTCACCCGCTTGATCGCGAGCGGATTGAGCGAGTGCTAGGTCGCCACGTGGCAGCCGGCCTTCTCCATGAGCTCCCGATCCTTGCTCGGCATGCCCTTGCTTCCGACGGCATCGACCAGCACGTTGACGCCGACGCCCGCGAGCGCGCGCTCGGCGAGTGCGTGTGCCATCTCGCTCGAGATGTCGCCCTTCTCGTAGATGAAGTTGGCGAACGTGATCGTCTTTTTCGCGGCGCGGATCGCCGCGAGCATCGCGGGAAAGATCTCGTCGCCGTTGAGCAGCACTTGAGCGCGGTTGCCGCGCAGGAGCTCGGCGTCGGTCTGGGCTTCGAGGGTGCGAAGGAACGCAGGATCGCCGACGGCGACGTCGGGCGTCTTGTAATGTGGCCGAGACAGAGTGCAGGCGGAAAGTGTCAGACAGAGCGCCCCCGCGCCCAGCCGCCTCCACACGTTACCCACGACGGTGCACGCGATGTGCCAGCGAGTATCATGAGCGGCGTGACTCGGACGATCCGCACGATGTGCCCGATGAACTGTCACCCCACGCTCTGCGGGATGCTCGTGCACGTCGATGACGGCCGCGTGACGCGCGTGAGCGGCGATCCCGACAACCCCGACAGCCGCGGCTTTTTGTGCGTGCGCGGCCAGGCCGCGCCGGAGATTCTCGACAATCCGCGGCGGCTGCTCTACCCGATGCTCCGCGCGACGCGCAGCGAGAGCTGGCGCCGAGCCACGTGGGACGAGGCGCTCGACACGATCGCGACGCGGATGCGCGGCGCCGGCCGCGAGGCCGTGGCCACATGGTCGGGACACGGAATCTTCGCGAACAACTACGGCACGCGGATTCACTCCCACCTGCTGCGCAGGTTCTCGAACATCTACGGCTGCCAGTGGTGGAGCCCCGCGATCATCTGCTGGGCGCTGGGCGGATTCGGTCTCGGCCTCACCGGCCTGCTGGAACCGAACACCAAGGAGGATATGGGCGCCAACGCCGGGCTGATCGTGCTGTGGGGGGCCAACCTCGCGAGTCAGCCCAACACCGCGCGGCACCTCGCAGCGGCCCGGCGGCGGGGCGCGCACATCGTCACGATCGACGTGCGAGAGACCGAAGCCGCTGCGCAGTCCGACGAGACGCTGCTGATTCGTCCTGGAACGGACGCCGCCCTCGCGCTGGCGCTGATGCACGTGATCGTCGCCGAGGGCCTCGTCGATCGCGACTTCGTCGCGCGCCACACCGTCGGCTTCGAGCGTCTCGCGGCGGATCTGCCCGCGCGTACGCCCGCGTGGGCGGCGAGAGTCACCGGCATCGACGCCACGCGCATCGTCGAGCTCGCGCGGAGTTACGCGCGCACGCGCCCGGCGATGATCGTGGTGGGCGGCTCGTCGATGCACAAGGCGTCCAACGGCTGGCAGGCCGCGCGTGCGATCGCGTGCCTGCCCGCGCTGACCGGGCAGGTCGGCATCGCCGGCGGCGGCCTCGGTCCGCGCCACGGCGCAAGCCTGCGCGGTCAGGTCCTCGGCAACATCGTCGCGCTCGAGCGGCGACCGCCCGGTGACGACGTGCCCAATCAGATGTCGCGCATCACCGAGTCGCTCGTGAGCGGCCGCGTGCGCGTGCTCCTGCTGTTCGGCACCGACATGCTGTCGTCGTTCGCCGACGCCAACCGCGTGGCCGAAGGGCTCGCACGCCAGGAGCTGGTGGTCTCCTACGATCTGTTCGAGAACGACACCGCGCGGCGCTTCGCCGACGTCCTGCTGCCGTCGACGTCGTGGCTCGAGGAGCTCGGCTGCAAGGCCACGAACACCCACGTCTACCTGATGCCGCAGGTGCTCGACGCGCCGGGAGAGACACGCTCGGTGCCGTGGGTGCTGCGCGCGCTCGCCCAACGCCTCGGCCTCGAGGATTTCTTCCCCTGGAGGGACGACGCCGACCTCGTCGATGCGATGCTCGACGTGCCCGCGACACGCCACGCGACGGTCGCATCGCTCGTCGCCGAGGGCGGGATGCGCCCGATGGACGTCTCGCACGTCGGGCATCCCGACCTGACGTTCCCGACGCCCTCCGGCAAGCTCGAGCTGTTCTCCGAGCGCGCCGTCTCCCTTGGCCTGCCCGGCCTTCCGGTGTTCGAGGCACCCGCCGAGTCGTCGTATCCGTTGACGCTACGTCAGGGCCGCACGCTCACCGCGTTCCATGGCTTTTACGATCATGGCCGCGCGCTGCCGTCGCTGGCGAAGGCCGATCCCGAGCCGGTGCTGTGGATCTCGCCGGACGACGCCGCAGCGCGCGGCATCGCCGACGGCGCCATCATCGCGATGCGCAACGAGCGCGGTGAGATGCACTGCCGCGCCCACGTGACGGCCAAAATTCCGGCCGGCACCGTGTGGATGCGCGACGGCTGGTCGGACCTGAACACGCTGACGTCGGGTGAAGCCGTCATCCCCGACGCCGCCGTCGATGCGCTGGGGTTCTCCGCCGGCCAGGCGGCGTTCGACGCGCGGGTGGAGGTGACGCCGCTCAACTAAATCGGACGGCGAAGGTCGCGCGGTACGCCACGCCAGGCTGAGGCTCAGGCGCGTTCCGAGAGCAGGTACCGATCCAGAAACGGCAGAACTCGGCGCCGATATTCGGTGGCATCGTACCTGAGCAAGTCCACGTGAGCGGCACCGGGAACCAGCCACAGTTCTTTCGGATCTGCCGCGGCACGGAACAGCGCTTCTGTTTGCGCCGGCGTCGTATGCCGGTCGGCGGAACCGGATGCGATCAGCACAGGGCATCCGAGGTCACGGATCCGGTCCACCGGTCGCAGCGCTGCGGCGTCCACGCCGAGGAGCGGCCGGAGTTGGAGGACCAAGAGCGGCGTCAGCACGGGAGCGAGAGCACCGACTCGTAACGCAACCCGATTTTCGAGCGCAGCTTGGATCGTTGGATAGACAGACTCGAGTACCACCGCATCCGCCTTCAACCGACCTGCTGCCAGCACCAGCGCGGCGCCGCCAAGCGACATACCGATACCGCCGACGCGGAGATGTGGATAGAGCGTTCTCATCAGATCGAACGAGGCGATCGCGTCGCCGGCTTCTCGGTACCCGAAGGTAATGAAGTCTCCGGTGGACTCACCATGCGCCTGCAGATCAGGGACGAGCACGGCGTACCCGGCGTCGAGCAGCAGTCGCGCGCGCGTAATCATCACGGATCGATCGCAGCGGACGCAATGCAACAGCACCGCGCCGGCTTTTGGTCGATCGGGCGGACGACATATCCAGGCCACGAGCATCGCGCCGGACGCGCTCGGGAACCGCACTGTTTCGCAATCGAGATCGGGAGGAGGCGATGCGACACGACGGTGCGCCGCCGCGGCCAATCGGCCTCCTGCCAAGACGGATATGATGAGCACGCCGATCGTCACCGTACCGAGTGCCGCGAGACCGAGATAGGCGGGCTTGAGCCTCAACGCGGGAGCGCCGAACGGGTCAAGCGTCGAGCATTCGCGCACGGCTCAGCCATCGCGCTCACCGAGCTGCTGTCGAATGAACTGCGCGATGACGTCTGCCGCTTTCGCCGGATTCGTATACAACGCGAGATGCGGTCCGTCGATGCTGACGACGCGCGCCGACGGAATCGCGCGCGACACCGCGCGGGCGTTCCAGAAAGGCACGACGATGTCTGCCGAGCCGCGCACGTAGAGCAGCGGGACCCGACATGCGAGCTTGGGCCGGCGGTCCATGCCGAAGATCGTCCGCGCTCGCGCGGCAAGAACGGACGTGGGGACACGTGCGCAGTACTCGCCTCGATCCTTGCGAAACTGGTCCGACGAGTAGCGCCCAAACAGCGCCAGGGCCTGAGACAGGAAGGGAAACAGGCTCGCGACCGACGCCGTCGTCACGCCGCGCAGGACACGAATGAAGGGCCACGGTGGGGAGATGAAGGACGCGCACAGGAGGACACCGCGCAGCCCGGGGGGTGACTCCGCCGCCAGCATCAGCGCGAGCGGCCCCGAAAACGACCATCCGAGGACGAAAAAGTCTTTGCACGATCGACACGCGTCGCGGACCACTGACAACAGGTCGAGATAGTCGTGAGGACCGGCGGCATCGTACTGAACGCAACGGGCGTCGATCCAGCTGGGGAGCGCGGCGAGCAACGGCCGGAAGAAGATGTCCGTCCCGTCCAGCCCCGGAAGAAGGATCAGTGTCGCGCGCGCCTCAGCCATTGCTCTCGCAGAGCATCTTCAGCGGATCGGGACCCACGCGCGCGCCGAAGTTGGCAACGAGCCAGACGAGAGGGATGAAGAACCACGGCATGCCGTGGTTCCGGATGGTGACGACCTTCGTCACCGTGCTGCCGCCGCCGGCGCCCCGCACCGTGATCCGCTCGTGAATCTCCATGCCGGACCGGATCCCCGTGCCCGTCAACGTCGAATGCCGCAGCTCCAGCAGCCGGCCGGGCTGGATCTCCGTCGCGACCGTCACGCACTGGATGGCCTTGTTGTTCCATCGATAGTGCGTCGTGAACGGCTGACCCACGCGGAACTCGCCGGTGGCGTCCATCGAGCTGATCTTCGTGTTCCACTTCGCAAAGGACTCCGCACGAATGATGTACGGCCACACCGTCGCGGGCGGGCGATCGATCACCGAGCGCTCGCGGATCTTCATGGAGAGAGCTTAACGCTGGACCGAGGGCACCCAGGCGGTCGTGCGCCCGCCGATCGTGTCGTGGCGAATCTTCTCGCCGCGCGCCGTGTACGCCTTGGGGTTCTTGCCCCAGCGATCGTGGAAGAGCCACGTGCGCGGGTAACGGTCGCTGTCGTTGCGCGCCCGCACCGACACGGCGATGACGCGCGCGAGCGCTGAGCGCAGCCGTCGAATCTCGTCGTCGGTGAGGGCGCCGGCGCGGCGGCGCGGATCGATTCGCGCCTGGTAGAGGACTTCGTCGGCGATCCAGTTCCCCACGCCCGCGGCGAACGACTGGTCCAGCAGCAGCGCCTTCATCGGCGACGAGCGCGCCGTCACCAGCGCCTTGAACGAGGCGAGCGGCGGCAGTCCGCGCCACGCGTCGAAGCCGAGCAGGCTGATCGGCGCCTCGGCGACGGGATCGATGCGCAGTCGCGCCCGTCCCAGGCGGCGCGCGTCGGCGAAGGCGAGCTCGCCGCCGTCGTCGAATTTGAGGATCAGCTTGGCGAAGCGCGGCGGCCAGTCGAGGCCGGGCCCTTTCTTGCCGTGGGCGACCAGCCGCAGCGTGCCGCGGCCCGGCGTGTGAAAGCCGCCCGTCATCCCGAAATGCATGCACGGCCACGGCCGCCGATCGAGCTCGAACCAGAGGTGCTTGCCGTGGCGCTTCACCGCCCGCACGCGGCGACCGCGCAGCGCGCGGCGCCAGCGGGCCGCGGGGACACGTTCGAAGACGATCGGATCGTCGGCGCACCAGACGTCGACGATGCGACGGCCGCGCGCGACGCGCTCCGCGACGCGGCGCGCCGCCTCGACCTCCGGCAGCTCAGGCATTCGGCGCGGCGGCGAGGCCCGGCACGATCGTGGCGCCGGGCATCCGACGAAACACCTCAGGGGTGGCGCGGATCTTCGTCGAGCGGCTCCCGCCGCCCAGGATGAGCCAGTCGAGGGCCATCACGCGCTCGTCGACGTAGAGCGGCACGTCGGGCGGCAGCGCGAACACCGTCACGCCGCCGATCATCATCCCGGTCAGCGCCATGGTCTCCTCCGCCGACGCGAACGACACGCGCGAGTTTCCCATCAACCGCTTCACGGCGTGGTTGACGTCCAGGCGCGTGGTGGCCAGCACGACGCAGGCGCAGTACTGCTTGGGCTCCTTCTTACCGGCCACCACGATCGTGTTGGCGGAGTTGGCGAGCGGGATGCCGTACTTCTCGCAGAACTGCGCGGTGTCCGCGAAGTCGGGATCGATCGCCATCATGTCGTACGCGACGCCGAGGGCGTCGAGCGAGGCGCGCACTTTCGCGTCGATGTCGTGGCTGCTCATTGTAGCGGGTACCGCGCGCCCGGCTCGTTCCGAGGGCGGCCTGCCCCAGGTGCGTCGTGGCTGCGTTGTAGCGGGTACCG
>Ga0207684_10004595_pt1 | contig 12970 bp, 7 predicted proteins | sample KBSK5501metaG_FD_184342 | JGI IMG/M metagenome (GOLD analysis project Ga0207684, IMG submission 184342) | Corn, switchgrass and miscanthus rhizosphere microbial communities from Kellogg Biological Station, Michigan, USA - KBS K5-50-1 metaG... | ecosystem: Host-associated > Plants > Roots >...
CGAGAGGCGGCGCAGGTAGTCGTGCGCGCTCCCCTCGGCGCGCGAGAGGAAGCCGATCATTCCGACGGTCGGGCTCAAGAAGAGGCGGCCGAGGAGCCGGCGGTGACGGGCCGCGGCTCCTCCGAGCTTCCGTTGGTGACCGTCCAGAAATGGCGCGGCTTGACGAGCCCCACGGTGTACTCAGGAGCGACGACCTTGAAGCCCGGGTGCAGGACCTTCAGGTCGTGAAGGTGGAGCGCGGTTTCGTCCCCCAGGAACGCGTAGAGACGGAACTCACCCTGCGCGATCGGAAGCTCCGGAAAGACGACTCGCAGGCGATAGCTCCGGCGCCCGGTGAGCGGCGCGAAGGGCTCCTCCCGGGTGTCCACGGCAAACGCCTGCACGCCGTCTTCCCGGTCGGCCCCCACGCGCAGGTGGAAGGCGAGGCCCGGGTCGTCCGTCTCGAACGCGAGATCCACGGCCACGGTCTCGCTCGCGCCGAACTCCGCCCGCGCGAAACCGGAGCCGTCGTGCACGACGACTTCGGTAAACCGTGCGGGCCGTCGGCTCTCGGTCGCGGGAACGACCTCCGCTTTCTCGCCCGCGCGCTCCCGCTCCTTCTGATGGAGGAACGTTTCATACTCGCGCACAACGCTGGCGGCGGGCCCGGCCGCCGCCACTTCGCCCTGTTTCAACCAGATCGCTCGGTCGCAGAGAAGCGCGACGTAGTACAGCGCGTGCGAGCAGAAGAGCAGCGTCCCGCCCCGCTTCTGAAAGTCGGTGATGCGGTCGATCGATTTCTTCTGGAAATATCCGTCGCCGACGGCGAGCGCCTCGTCCACGATCAGGACCTCCGCGTCGGCGTGGGTCGCGACCGCGAAGGCGAGCCGCAGCGCCATCCCGGAGGAGTAGGTCCGCACCGGTCGATCGAAGAAATCGCCGAGCTCCGCGAAATTCCGGATCTCCGGGAGACGCTGCCGGATTTGCGCGGCCGAAAGCCCGAGAAGAACCGCGTTCATCCTCGCGTTCTCGCGCCCCGTGAACTCGGGATGAAAGCCCATTCCCAGCTCCAGGATCGAGGCCACCGTGCCGTTGCGCTCGATCGATCCCGACGTCGCCTGCGTCGTGCCGGCGACGATCTTCAAGAGCGTCGATTTGCCCGCGCCGTTCTCGCCGATCAGGCCGAGGGCCCGGCCGGACGGCAGCTCGAAGGTGACATTCGTCAGAGCGTGGAACGGGCGGTGTCTCGGGATGCGAAAGACGAGCTCCCGCAGCCGGTCGAGGGGACTCTCGTAGAGCCGGTAGACCTTCGAGATCGAATCCGCCCTGACCGCGAGGCGGTCCGTCAACGGCCGGTCCCCCGGTGCGTCACCGACCGAGCGCGAACTCGCATCGGCGGCAGAGGAAATCGTCCGGCGCCTTCTCGACACCGTAGGTCCACCGCCTCAGCCTCGCCATGACGTCGCCGCCGAGAATCTCGCCGACACTCTGGATCTTCAGGTCTCCGATCACGAGCTTTTCGTAATAGTCCTGGCAGCAGAGGACGGCTTTTGCGGTCGCGGTGACGTGGAGGTGCTCGAACGGCCGCGACCCCATGAGCTCGCAGCCTCGGAGCTCCTTGACGGGAGGCGGCTCCGGAACGAACGTGCCGCTTCCCGGCCGGCTGCGGATGCGGAAAGGCTTCACCTCCCAGCCCAGAGGCTCGAACCGTTCCCGGATCTCGCGGACGTCGCGGCGGTGGGCTTCGTCGTTGTCCCCGAGGGCGACGATGACCGTCTCCTCCCCGATGTCGCGGGCGGCGAGCGCGTCGATGTTGGCGAGCACCCGCGCGAGATCCCGGGTGCCGTGCATCCTTTCGTAGCGTTCGGGGTCGAGCGTGGGCAGGTTGATCCCGATGTAACGGAACCGTCCGGCGGAGGCGAGCCGCTCCGCCCGGTCCGGTCCGAAGTGGGAGGCGTTGGTCAGGAGAGAGACGGGAAGCCCGCGCGCGAAGAGCGCCAGACAACGCTCTTCGAACAGCGGGTCGATCGTCGGCTCGTTGTAGTTCGACAGGAAGACGACGACGTCGCGGCCGCCGACCTCCAGCACTTGATCAGCGATCCTCTCGAAGAGCTCCTGGCTCATCACTTCGCGCTCGCGCGGATCGACGGACACCGGGCAGAAGGGACAGCGATGATTGCAGCTCGTGCACGTCTCGAGCGAGACGTAGAGCAGGTGCGACCGCCGAGTCTCCGCGTCGAGGTCGTCGATCAGGAAGCGGGCGGCGCGCAGGTGCTCGAGGACCGCCGGATCGACCTCCGAGGCCGTTCCGTCCCGCATCCGAACGAGCGCCTCGAAGCCGGGTCCGTCCTTCGGAAGTGACTCGCCCGTCGTCGGGTTGTAGAGGACCGAGCCGCGGTCGTGGAGATAGGGCGACGGGGTTTCCATCTCCAGGACGGCGGCTCTCGCCGCGGCCGGGCTGGAAGGTGGTTCGGTTTCGCTCATCGTGTCGGCCGGGCCATTCTACCGTCTGATCTGGCTGGTTCTACGTTCGCCGCGGCTCGAACATCTGTGGCGGCCGGCGCGGCGCCGGCCGGAAAGAGCAAACGGCTGGTGAGCATCCCATGGCTGTATGCCAATGCATCGCGACTCGTTACGAAAAAAAGACCCCGGCACAGGGCCGGGGTCTGGTTATGAGGAGAGATGACCGTCAGTTCAGGAGATGCGTCGGACGCCCCTGAATGAAGACGGTATCGGAGCTGATCTGGTCCACGGTGACGACGTAAGCGCCGACCCGACTTCCTTCCAATACTTCGACCCGAATCGTCATGGGGTCGCCCACGATGCCCGGGATTGCCGACATCGGGAGCTGCGCGTAGTGGCCCGAGCGGGTCGGGTCGTTCAGGACGAAGTCGAACACCCCGGCTACCGAGCCGTCCTGCTTGACCGCCGTCACGCGGACCCGGGTCGGGGAATCGCCCATCGCGAAGAAACCGATGTTGGTCCGGAAGCGCAGGTTCTGCTGCGCGCCGGGAAGAACGAGCGGGCTGCCTGGAGCCACACTCTCGCCGTTGGAGTAGACGAAGAGCTGCATGCCGGCCGTGCCGGCGGTCCCGCGGTCGTCATAGATCCGGCCGCCGATCAAGAGCGGCGCCGTCGCCGAGTCGCTCGCCGCGCGATAGTAGATCCGGAGCAGTCCAAGGGTGGAATCCTGGGTCAGATCGATGCCGGCGGGGGCGTAGCGCGCGAGCACGCTCTTGACGACGTCGTCTAAGATGACCGAACGGGTCGGACCGATCGTGACCGGGGCGAGGACGCGCTGTTCGGCGCCGTTGCGGTCGGTGAAGCGATATTCGAACGTCAGGTCTCGCGCGACCGAGCTGTTGCTGTAGAGGGTGAGGTCGGTCTTCCAGTGCGGCCCGTCGGCTACGTCGTCTCGCCCGATGCGACCGACGCCGGGAATGAAGTAGTCGAGCTGCGTGTCGACGGCCGCGGCGATGCGCGGCGTGTCGTCGGAGACCTCAGACAGGTCGTTGTTGCGCCGATCCAGGGCGGACGCGGCGGCGAGCAGCGTGCCACCCGTGCCGACCGCCGAGGCCTTCAGGATGTAGCGCTTCGTAGAGTCGGTCAGGCCGAGGTCCGCCGCCTGGACGAGCGACTGCTGGAACGCGCCGATCGGGAAGTCGCGAGAGAGCGTCTGCGCCCCCGAACCGTCGAGCAGCGGAACTTGAACGCCGTCTTCGCCGAACGCGGTCAGGTGGAAGAATCCGCTCTGGCCCGACGCATTGAAGAGCGACACGTTGAACCGATAGCTGCTGTCGTTGCGGAGTCCAACCAGAGTCTGCTCCGAGGCGACGTCGAGCGACTGGGTCGTTGTGCCATTCGGCCCAACCTGGAACGTCGGAAGGGACGACCCGAAGGAACGGCCCTGCGCGGTGTAATAGACCGTCGCCGTCGCGATCGGATCGGCGTTCCCCCCCTCGTACTTCAAGATCAGGACCCCTTTGCCGTCCTTGCCGAGCCGGGCCTTGACGACGTCCGTCGCCGACCAGGACTGCCCGGCCGCGAGCGGAACGCTGTTGACCGAGTTGAACGGGATCTGCGAGAGGTCGGACGGGAACGCCGTTCCGAACGTCTCGAAGTCGAGAGTCAAGGTCATCGGCTGGGTCCCGGGGTTCGTGACGGCGATGTCCGTCGCCCAGGTCCCGTCGGTCGCCGGCGGCACCGGGTCGATGTGCCCGGCGCCCGGGATCATCAGGGCCTGGAAGCTGGGCGGTCGAATGATGAACTGCCGGGGCGCCGCGGACGTGACGCCCGAGGTGACCGTTCCGCCGCCCGTCACCGTGAGCGCGACTCCGCGGGTTCCGGCGGCATTGAACGTGTATTGGACGCTCCGCCCCGAACGAGGCTGGCCGTCGCCGAAATCCCAGGCGAAGGTCGCGCCCGGATCCGGCTCGCTCCCGATGAAAGTGTACGCGTGGCCGGCTTCCACTTCATAGGTCCCGTTGAACTGATTCCGGTTCGCGCCGGGGACTGTGAAGTCCGCCAAAGGCCTCGGTGGACCGCTCTGCACGATCGTGATCGTCGCCGAGTTGGTCGCCGCGCCGCTGTAGGCATCCGTCGCGCGGACGCCGATGACGAAGGTTCCCGGAGCGCTGTACGTATGCGGTGGGGGGGTGGCGCTGTCCGGGGTGTAGCTCGCCGCGACGAAATTGAAGTCCCAGTTCCAAGCGTAGCTGTAGGGCGAAGTCCCACCTCCCGCCGCCGCCGTGCAGGTCACGGGGGTGCCGGTCGCTCCCTGAGAGGGACAGTTCAGCGACACGGAGAGCGGAGTTCCGCCGCCGGCGCCGGGGAGAACCCCGCCGCCCCCGCCCGGTGGCGGTGGTGGTGGCGGCGGCGGTGGAGGCAAAGGCGCGGCGATGAATGCGGAAACGCTCTTCGGCAACGCCCCCGGGACGACGAGCTTCAGAGAGCAGCCCGAGGTGCAGGCGGAAGTGAAGGTGTAAGTGACCGGGCCGGCGCCGGCGGAAGTGCCGAGCGAAGTCTCCGAACTGCCGGTGACCAGGAACCACTGACTCCCCGGATGTGTAATGCCGGTCGGAAGTAACTCGCCGTCGAAGAGGTAGTACGCAGTTCCGGTGTTCAACTGATAGCCGAACAAGTAGGGAGCCGGCTGGGTGCGCGCGCTGTTCAGGTAGACGGCCGGCACCGGCGTTGGCGCGAAGTTGGTCGTCGAGAATGGGTGTGAAATCGGCAGCGATTGAGCGCTGCCTCCGTTCGGCGTGAAGTTGTAGGAGAGCTCGAGCGAATAGGGATTGGTTGTCGAGGGTGCGGTAACAGTCGCCGTTCCGTCTTTCACGAGGAATCCCGGTTGGGTGGTGGCGTTGGCCAGGACGCCGCTGGCAACTGCGTTTCCTACGCTGTCTCGGATTGTGTAACCCACCGAGTTGAGCACGGCGTTTCCGATCAGCATTTGATTTTGGATCGTGAGCGTGCCGCCGTTCAGGACCGGATTCGGGCTGACCGAAAACTCGGGAACCAGATCCTTCTGATCGACCGACCCGCTCGCCCGTGCGACGTAGCCGCCCTTGTATTGGATTGCGAGATCGAATCCGATGACCCCCGCTGGAACGTTGACGACCGGGCCCGTCATCGGTGCAAGCGGGCCGGCTGACGTCTGGAAGGTCCACGTAAAGGTCGCCTCGGCAACGTTCCCCTGGGAGCCGCTGGCGTCGGCCTGACCTCCCGTCAGCACCCTCAAGACCGTGCCGAAAAGACCCGCTATTTCCGCGCTCGGAGCCTGCATCGTGATCGCCGGCGAGATGAACGGGGCGGCGCTCGGCCCATTCGCGTTCGCAACCTGGATTCCGAACCGGAAGGTGCTGCCACCTGCGGGGTTGCCGACGCTCGCGTAACAGTTCGTTCCGGTTCGCGGATCGCCTATCACGGTTCCGCTCGGATCGCAGGGGAAATACATCGGGTTGATGTCGGTGAGACTCGTTGTGGGCGCGCCGCTGAACGCCGCGTCCGGCTGGAAGGTCGGAACGGGCGGAGATCCGATCGACGCGACGTTCAAATCCCACTGAATCTGAGTCAATGGCGCAGCCGTCGATGAGGAGTTGGAGGCGTGAAAGCGATCGCCGAAATAGTTCGTCGTCGCCTCGGATCCCGTGCGTTGCGCGGCCGAGAGGTTCGGGAGCGTGCCGCCGGCGACCGGCGGAGCGGAAAGATCCGCCGAGATGCAGGAGATGTCGATCTTGTCCGTCTGCATCGAAAGCTCGGTGGCGCCCGTCATCTTTCCCGCGGGACGATAGAGATACGCCGTGACCGCCGCCCCATTTGCCGCCACGAGCGCGTCGAAGGAAGTCGTCTGGAAGCTCTCCGGGGCGCCGACATGCCGCAGCGAAGCTGCCCTCACGGGCGAGCCCCCCTGGACGAGCCATTTCGTGTCGTAGATGTCGATGTAGGACTCCAGGGGCCCCACAACGCGGTGTACGAAGAGCGCCGGGAACGGAGAATTCGGAGCGCCTTTGACGACCTCCCACTTCAGGTTTCCAGGCAGGGAACCGACGAACGAGATCGTCCCACCGGAGCCGGAAGGGACGAACTCGTAAACGCGAACGCCCTGCCCGGACTCCAGGACGAAAAGAAAGATGCGGTTGTTGACGACCGCGATGGACGGGACGTCCGGCTCTCCGGCCGTCGAAATGCTCGCGATCTCGCGCAGCGTTCCGTTCGACGCATCGATCTCCGCGAGCCGGAGCTTCTGCTCCAGGCCCATCGCCCCGAGCATGAGGTATCGGTCGTAAGAGAGGCTCGGGATCTGAACGTGCGCGGTCCTCAGCCGCACGCCGTTAATCCAGCCCGGAAAGGTCGCATACGGGACGAGTGCGGTCGAAGGATCGGGGTTGCCGGTCGTGTTAGTCACATCGACGAGCTGAATCCCTCCCGATTCCGTCGGATAGTAGGCCACATATCGATTCGAAAGCGGGAGATAGATCGCCGCCATCTGACTGCCTTGCGGGACCTGGCTGGCCGCGATCTGCTGCCCGAACGCCAGGTTCCCGGCGCCGTCGGCCCGGGCGAGCTGTCCCGGCAAGCCGCCCCCCTGCTTCGCCGCGTTCCAATCGGAAACCATGCGGACGCTTCCGTCAGGCGCCTCGGCGAAGTCCCACGTATTTCCGCCCTGCCAGCAGTCGCAGTCCATTGTGACCACCCCGCCGTTGCCGAACCGGAGACCGATCTGCGCGAGCGACCACGGCTGCGGGTTGCCCGGGTCCGCGATGCTCGCCCTCGCAAAGCCGTACTGGGTCAGGATGTAGAGGTAGCGGGAACCCACCGCGACCCCGTCGACGTTCTGCGTAAACTGCGGGAAGGTATACCGGGAGCTGCCGAGAGACGTACCGCAGCCGGACTGTGCATCGAGGCGAGATCCCATCGCGATCGACAGGAGGGCAGCTACAACGACAAACCGGATGATGGAGGGGCTGTGGGATTTCATGGACGAGAGATCCTCCCGATAGAGGGGTGATGAAGGGCTACTTCTGGACAAATGGAGCAAGGAAATCGAGCTTGAGTTTCGGTTAGCGATACCGTTTCGAAGCCTGGCCTTCCGAGTCGAATCGCGATCGCATCTCTCCGGCGATCAAACCTTCAAAAAATGTTCGGATCAGAGCATCGATTTGGCGAAAGATTATCCTTCGCTGAATTCGGTCACGATTGCATATGCCCTCGGATACCGGCGGCATGTGAAATCGGACTCGGTCGCTTTGCGGACTCTCCTGGATCCCAAAAAAGGTGGGCGGGACTTGCGTCCCGCCCACTTCGAAAGAACTACTTACCGGTTCCGACGATCGTCGGAATCGCCGGAGCGACCGAGACCACTCCCGTGACTCCCAGCGGCTGACAGGTGGTCGGATCGAGCTGCGTCCCCGGGGCAGACGCCGAAAGGAAGGCGGCCTGGCCCTCGAAGTCGTATGTGACCCATGCCTGATCCAGCCTGCCGCCGTTCGGGGCAGCCGAGTTGAAGAACCTCATGTTCACCCAACCCGCGACCGCGCCGGGCGGACGGGCAAAGGTGGCGACTGCGGTGCGCTGCGTCTCGAGCGGGAAGTTGAAGGACGTGACGCACCCGACCGGGGGAGACGGGCAGACGCCCTGCGTCACCGTGTTCTCGTCTTCGTCGAAGAAATCGAGCGTGACCGTGGGCAATTGCGCCGTGCACGACGACCCAATCAGGTTGGTCAGCGAGCCGGACGAACCACGCCACACGTTGAAGAAGGAGTTGATTCCCCCTCCCTCGAACCACCGGGCAGCGTACTTGAGGCCCAGAGGCTCGCGGCGATCGCCCACTCCGAAGTCCCACGGTGCGCGCACCGCCAGGTTGTTTTCGGTGCCGTCCGGGCCGTCTGTGCAGTTGTTGCAGGCGGGGTCCGCGTTGGGTCCTGAGGCCGCCCAGTAGCGGCGGTAGAAGGTACGGAGCAAAGTGGGCGGAGTGTCGGTTGTGTTCGCGCCGTCGAGCGAAGCGTCCGCCTCGATGTTGACGGTCGAGCCGCCGTTGGTCGGAATGCCGGAGCCGGAGGTGAAGATCACCTCACCGAAGAGATTGTTCTCGTTTCCGATTGCATCGTTCTTGTAATAGAGATTGTCGGACGGATTGGAGAGGTTGCAATAGTTGACGTGGTCGATCGTCATGTAACCCCGGATCGGGTTGGTGATATTCAGGCCGTCCGGGGGCGTACATGCGCTATATCCGCCGGCTCCGTCGAAGTCCCCATCGAGCGTGTCCAGGAGCAGCAGCTCGAACGCCGAGCTGAATGCGGGAGTCGGATACAGAGTCGTCGCGAGACTGTTGTCCTGCGAGTCGGTCGGGTTGACCGGCCGCACTCGGATGAACCCGTCGGGATCCGGGAAGACCGGAGCAGACGCGTTGCGCTGGCAGGCGTCCACCAGACCGGTGCTTGTGGCGATACCGGTGACCGGCAGATTACCGCGCAGGACTTCGGACATGCGCATGGACTGGCAGTCGAAACCCGTGAGCGCGATGTTGAAGTCGAGAACGAGAATCGAACGCTCGTTGAACACGGACGCGTGAGCGATCATCGGCGACTGGGAGGCGTTGCAGATCGTCACGATGGTGTCTCGAGCAAGATTTCCCAGCCCGAGAGGCGTCCCGTCCGGGTTGAACGTCACTGTGAAGTAGGGGACCAGTAACGTCGCCGCGGGGCGCTGGTCTATGGTGCACGTAATGGCGCCGGCGGTGCTCGCAATTGCGAGCAGTCCGACGACTACCACACACGTGATCAAGGTTTTCTTCATTGAGATCTCCTCGTTACAGTCAACTCTAGAAAATTCAGACGTCAGAGTACTTTCCCTCGCGCGATCCCATCACCTCCCGTAAATCAATTTTTAACCCAAAAAGCCTTTTTTTGTCTTTAACTTGGAGCCTGGGGCTCACCGACTTGAGTCGGATATTCGACCCTTCCGGCCTGCCTGTCAAGGAAAAAGAAAAAAAATATGCTTCTGGCTCATGCGCCGCGTCGTAAGTCGTTTTGGGCTGGTGGGTTGTCTGGATGGCCAGGGGTTGTTCCGCCGCTCAGGCCGGCTTCCAGCGCGGCTCAGACCCGAGGGCCGCCGCCGGATCCGCCCTGTGAAGCCGGCGAGATGCCCCCTTCAACGTCGGTTGAGGAAGACGCTCCAGCCGCCCTTGTCACCCGGGCGAGCCGAAGAGACGGTCTTGGACAAGACGATGTCCGGGCGACCATCTCCGTCGATGTCCGCGATCCGGACGCACTGCCCCGGCGAGTCGAGTCGCGGCTCCTCCTTCTGATCCATCTCACGAAACGACCCGTCCGGCTCCTGAAAGAAGACCCTCAGTCGATTCTGCTCGCTGTCGGGGTAGACGATGTCGTCGAGGCCGTCCCCGTCGAGGTCCCCCATCGCGAGAGCGTAGAGCTGACTGTCGCCATTCTTTTTTCGCCACACGCGATGCCGTGACCAGGCTCCGTTGCGGTACGAATACACGTTGATCCCCTCGGCGCGCAGCGCCTCCGGCTGGTTCGTGTGGACGGAAACCGTGGCGGCGAAAGCTGGCGCGTGGTCTGGCCCGAAGCTGCCCGGGGCGACCGCAAAGTGGTAAGCGGACTTCTCGACTTCGGGAAAGTAAACGTAGGAAAAGGTCCCGTTCTTCTCGTTCTTCCAGAGAAGCGTCGGACCGCCCAGGTAGTGGCTCCCGGTCAGGATATCCTTCGCGCCGTCGCCGTCGTAGTCCCACGCCACGAGCGCGTTGGAGTAGAGACCACCGACGATGCCGTCGGCCTTGAATTCCCACCCCTTCGCCCCACGGTAGAGGTAAACGCGGACCTGCTGCTTGTCCAACGCCATGTCGGGTTCATTGCCACCGGCCATGCCGTCGCTCGAGGCGATGATGTCGAGCTTTCCGTCCCCGTCGGCGTCGGCGAGGGCGACCGCCTGCGAAGAAAACTCCCGACCGGGAAGACCCGATCTCACGATATTGAAACCGCCTTTGCCATCGCCCAGGAGTGCGACCAGGCCGCCACCGTGGGAAGCTGCCGCCACGTCCATATGCCCGTCTCCATCGATGTCGCCGACGGCGACCCCCCCGTACGCGAGCGAGAAGACTTCTTTTGGCTTCCCTCCTTCCGTAAACGTGAGCGGCCACCGGGAGAATCGTCCCTTTCCGTCGCCGATCCAGATGTGAAGAATGCTCTCTCCGCCCAGACGCGGCGGCGGAGCGACCACGTCCGGAATTCCATCTCCATTGACGTCGGCAATGACGAACGAGGAACGCCACATCCCTCCCGATGGCAGGCCGGAATCCTTGACCTCCTCGAGCCTCAGCCGCTTCGCCACGCGAGCGGGAGAGAAATCGGCGAACTCCGATACCGGAATCGGGGGTCCCGTGGGTGCCGCACCGGGAACGGCGGTATCTGCCGCAGCAGCCTTCTGCTCCGCCTGCTGGCGCAACAGCTCCTGCTCTTCCGCTATGGCCTTCATCCTCTGCACGTAGTAATAGTTCGCGTCCTCCTTGAAGAACTCGATGGGCGCGGCAACGACTGGGTTGCGGATATGGCGATCGTCCACCCGAATGTAGTCCTTCTTCGGAAGTCGCTCGACGAAATAGGTCTCGGTCTCCTCGATGACGTTCGGATTGAGGCGGGACAGGATTCCGGGCGTCGGAGTCGGCGCGGGACCGGTGGCACTCGGGTGCGACGCCGAAGAGCAGCGGAGCGCGGTGGCGCCCGCGAGCAGACAGACGCAAATGAGTTTCCTATTCACGAAACCTCCTGGAGAAACGAAGTCGGTAGACGGTAAACGGAAGACGGAAGACGAAATTTCAAGGTTCCGCTCTTCGGCTCACCGCTCGCGGCTTGCTGCTCTCGTTCAAATCAGGTCTGCGAAGTGCGGTCGCGCCCTAACGAAGAGGAGCACTCCGAGAACGGCCGCCAGAGAGGAAACGACCAGCAGATACAGCACGGAACGGGGCTCCGGCAGCGTATGGAGCGTGAAGGCGTCTCGATACCAGGCGACGAGATGCGCGACCGGATTTGCCTCGAGGATCGGGCGGAACCGCGCCGGGACCATCGAAGGCGGGTAGACGATCGGTGTCGCGAAGAAGACGACCGAGAGCAGAATCCCGATCGCGTGACCCGCATCGCGCACGAAGACCGTAATCGTCGCGGCCAGGCAGCCGATCCCGTACGTCAGGAGGATCTGGACGGCGAGCGCCGGCACGGCGAGCAGGATCCAGGCCGAGAGGTGCCCGACCCAGAGAAGGTAGACGGCGAAGACGGCGAACGCGATCAACTGGTTCACGACGGCGGAGACGACGACCGAGCCGACGAGTGTCTCGATCGGGAAGACGGCCTTCTTCACCATGACCGCGTTGTCCGGGAGCGCCGAGGCCGAGCGCGAAATTCCTTCCTGGATCGCCATCCACGGGAGGAGTCCCGCCATCAGGAATTCGGGGAAGCTCGCGAAACCGTGCTCGACCGGGACCCGCAGGATGACCGAGAAGACCGCCGTGTAAAGAACCATCCAGAGGACCGGCTGGAGGAAGACCCACGCGAGGCCGAGCCCGGAACCGGCGTACCGGGCGCGGATGTCCCGGACGACCATCTCCTTGAGCAGGAAAAGCTTGGCGGAAAGTCGGCGGTCGTCTCTTGACATTCTTCGCAGAGGGGCGATTATAGTGACGCGCTTTTATGGCGCAACAGCATCCCGGAAAATATGGCGCCCCACCCGTCTCCCCGCAAGGTTCACCTCGTCGGCTCGCGAATCCGCGAGCTGCGCAAAGGGCATCGCCTCACGCAGACTGAGCTCTCCGACAAGATCGGGATCGCGCAGTCGGACCTCTCCCGAATGGAGCAGGGCGAGTACAAAGTCGGCCTCGACACGCTCTTCAAGCTGCTCCAGGTCTTCGATCTGAAGATCGGCGAGTTCTTCGGAGAAAGCGAGACCGCGGGTCCCGAAGACCGCGAGCTCGTCACGGAATACCGCGGTCTTTCCGACGAAGCTCGGCAGGAAGTCCGCGATTTCGTCCGGTTCAAGAAGATGCAGGAAGAGTCCCGTACAGACTCCGACAGCCCTTCCCGGGAAGAAAAAGAGTGAGATCGCCCGCTCCGGGCTTAGAATCGCTCGAGTCTCCGCAACCACAAAGGTGGGAATGACCGAGCGACGCAAACATCTCGAGTTTCTGCGAAAGACCGCCCGGGACGCGATCTGGGCCGGAGACTACGACCGTGCCCTGTCGCTCTACGAGGACGGCCTCGCGCTCGCGCGCTCGTGGAAAGACCGGGACCTCGAGGATCTCTTCACCTGCAACCGCGCCACGACGCTTCTCGAAATGGACCGGCAGGACTTCGATCTCTCCGCCCTGAAGGAGATCCTGCTGCGCAGTCCGTCGAGCCCCAACGGAGTGCTCGCCGCCTACGCCTCGGCGCACGCTCACGAAGTCCGCGGCGAAACCTCGCGGGCCACGTTCTACGCGCAG
>Ga0207684_10004597_pt1 | contig 12966 bp, 11 predicted proteins | sample KBSK5501metaG_FD_184342 | JGI IMG/M metagenome (GOLD analysis project Ga0207684, IMG submission 184342) | Corn, switchgrass and miscanthus rhizosphere microbial communities from Kellogg Biological Station, Michigan, USA - KBS K5-50-1 metaG... | ecosystem: Host-associated > Plants > Roots >...
CCGCGATCATTTTGTTCGGCTCCTTCGTCGGCGCCTTTCATCTGCCGGGGCGTAGACGTAACGCGTTGTTGCTCGACCCGGCGCACCGGCGAGCCGCAATCGAGATGCCGTACGATATCGCGGCGACGATGTTGATCTTCACTGCCTTTATCGTCGGAGTGTTTTATTGTCTGGATGCGTTGCACGGCGAACGCCGCGAGCGCAGCATCCTCTTTTGGAAATCGCTGCCGGTCTCGGATTTCACGACTGTTCTCTCGAAAGCGACCATTCCGCTGGTGGTTCTGCCGGCGGTCAGTTTTGCGATCATTGTTGTCACGCAGTTCATCATGATGCTCATCGGCACTGCGGTGCTGCTGCCGAGCGGTCTGGCCTCGACGACGTGGGAAAACTTTAATTTGTTTCAACAGGCGTTCGTCTTGCTCTACGGCCTGGTCGCGATCGCGCTCTGGCATGCGCCGATCTTTGGCTGGGCATTGTTGATTTCAGGCTGGGTGCGGCGCGCGACATTTCTTTGGGCGGTGCTACCGCTTCTCGCGATTGGTTTCTTTGAGAAGATCACTTTCAACACTTCGTATTTCGCCTCCATGCTGAAAGATCGCTTGTTGGGATTTGCTCCCGAAGCGTTCGCCTTCAACGCTCATACCATCGGCTCGGTGGCGCTGACTCCGGGAAAATATCTGAGCAGTTCCGGTCTCTGGATTGGGCTGATCTTTGCAGCGGCATTCGTCGCGGGCGCGATTCGATTGCGCCGCTATCGCGGGCCCCTGTGATTTTATGTGTCTGAAAATTTTCTTTGATGTGGGACGAGACGGAGCTCGTCCCTGCACCCAAACGAAATAACCTATGCACCCACTCAAAAAAACCGCGCGCATCGCCGGCGCGATATATCTGTCGATGATCATCACCGGGCCGTTCGCCCTGATCTATGTTCCGAATAAACTGATCGTGTGCGGAAACGCGGCCGCGACGGCGGAGAACATCCTTGCGCACGAAACTATGTTTCGGCTCGCGATTCTGGCCGATCTCATTGGGTCGGTGATTTTCATCTGCCTCGCGATCGCTCTCTATAAGTTGCTAAGCGGTGTCAGTAAGACTTGGGCTGGTTTAATGGTCGCGTTCGTTTTGGTTTCGGCCGCGGTAGGATTTCTCAATACGCTCAACGATATCGCCGCGCTGACGCTCTTCCGGGGTACGGATTTCCTCGCCGTCTTCGACAAACCTCAACGCGACGCGCTCGGGATGTTGTTTGTTCGGCTGCACAGTCGAGGGATCTTGATCAACGAGACCTTTTGGGGGTTGTGGCTCTTTCCCTTTGGGCTTCTCGTTTTTCGCTCCGGTTTTCTGCCGCGTTTCATCGGTGTCTGGCTAATGATCAACTGTTTCGGCTACGTGGCTCTGAGCGTTACGGCGTTATTTTTTCCGGATTACTACGAAGCCGCGTTCAAATGGGCGCAGCCGGTCCTGTTTGGAGAACTGGCGATCATGCTCTGGCTTCTGATCAAGGGCGCAAAGAGCGTACCGAGCATCCCAGCCACTGTCGCTGCGACGGCAAGCTCGTGAAAATAAAACGGATCCTAAAATGGAGCGCCGGCGCAATCTTGCTCGCATTGGTCCTGTGCGTCTTCATCGGTTACTGGACATCGACTAACGAATGTGATCGCAAGACCGCTGTGACCAATCCCATGAAGGCAATTCGTTACTGTGAGTACGGTTCGCCCGATGTCGCAAAGCTTGATGATGTTGAGAAGCCCGTGCCGACCGACAACCAGGTCTTGATCAAAGTTCGGGCCGCTTCCCTCAACGCGCTGGATGCGTACATGATCCGGGACGCATGGCTTAATCGCTTGATTTTCGGATTGCGCAAACCAAGAGACACGCGGCTCGGCCGCGATGCGGCAGGCGTCGTCGAAGCGGTCGGCAAGAACGTCACGCAATTCAAACCGGCCGACGAAGTGTTCGGCATCTGTCGCGGCTCGCTGGCCGAGTATGCAGTTACTCCCGAACGAGCCCTGGTCATCAAGGCGCCGAACGTTTCGTTTGAGCAAGCCGCCTCTGTTCCGTTAGCCGGACTTACGGCACTGCAGGGTTTGCGCGAGGGAAAGATTCAGCCCGGGCAGAAGGTTTTGATCAACGGCGCCACCGGAGGTGTAGGAACCTTCGCCCTGCAAATCGCCAAATCTCTTGGCGCAGAGGTCACGGCTGTTTGCAGCACACGGAATGTCGATCTTGTCCGATCAATTGGCGCCGACCACGTCATCGATTACACCAAAGAAGATTTCACCAAGAGCGACCAGCGTTACGACGTGATCTTCGATAACGTTGCCAATCATTCCTTCGCTGAACGCCGTCGTGTCTTAAATTCCAAAGGTATCTGCGTTTTGGCCGGCATGGGCGGAGCCGGGGTAAAAGGAAGCGAGGCCATCCCACGCATCGCTGGTGGTTTCACAGCGCGCGGATTGTCATCATTCACCAATCAAAAATTCGCCATGTACGTTACTACGGTAAACAAACAGGATCTCATCATGCTGGGCGACCTCGTTCGGACAGGAAAGCTCAGGCCGGTCATCGACCGGACTTACAAATTAAATGACGCCCCCGAGGCTCTCCGCCATCTCGATGCAGGGCACGCTCGCGGCAAAACAGTCGTAACAATCGAATAAGCCCTATGACGCAACGAATCACAGAGTTGTCGCCTCGTTTTCTGGCGAGAATGGCTGCTGTCCTCGGCGTCCTCGAAGGCGTGGCCTCGGTGAACGGCCAGTTGCGGATACCCGACCGGCTCGTCGTCAACACGGACGCCGCGGCCACGGCGGCCAACATTCTGGGAAACGAGTCATTGTTCCGTTTGGGGCTCGCCCTCTGCGTCCTCGCGGTCGCGTTCAATATCGCCCGGACAGTTCTTCTCTATGTCTTGTTCAGACCTGTGGGCAGGATCGCCGCTTTGCTCATGGCGTTCTTCGGCCTCGTGGCGATTGCTCTTCAGGCTGGCGGCAGTCTCGTTCAACTCCCGGTCTTGGTCCTCTTGAAGAGCGGGAAGGATTTTGGCGCATTCAACGTCGAACAACTACAGTCCATGGCGCTCCTTTTCCTCCGATGGAGCGGGCACGCCTTCAACCTCTACCTCGCCTTCTTCGGGTTCTGCTGCATGCTCGTCGGCTACATCATTTACAAGTCGACGTTCCTGCCTCGGATCCTCGGCGTTCTGGAGGTGGTTGCGGGCGTGGGCTATTCGACATATCTGTGGCCGCCGCTCGCGAACTACTTGTACCCCTACAATCTGGCGCTCGGCGTCGGCGAGCTGGCCCTGGGGTTCTGGCTCCTGGTGTTCGGCGTGAACGTTGAACGATGGAAAGCGCAAGCCGCGTTAGGCCAATGAAACTAAAGCGTGTTCTAAAGTGGAGTATTCGCGTGATCTTGGTCGCGTTAGTTTTGGTGTTCCTGGTCGGATTCATCGCCTATTGGCGATCGACTAACGATTGCGATCGCAAGACTGCTTTGGTCAATCCGATGAAAGCCATTCGTTTTTGCGAGTATGGTTCACCTGACGTTCTCAAGTTTGAAGACGTTGAAAAGCCTGTTCCGAATGACGATCAAGTCTTGATCAAAGTTCGCGCGGCTTCCCTCAATTTTATTGATCCGGGCTTGATGCGAGGGCCGTGGCCGTTTCGCCTGATGTTCGGGTTGCGCAAACCAGAGAAGACACGGCTAGGCGCCGATGTGGCCGGCCAGGTTGAAGCGGTTGGCAAAAACGTGACGCAGTTCAAACCGGGCGACGAAGTTTTTGGCGTGGCTCGTCCTTCTCTTGCGGAGTATGCGTGTGCTCGCGAGCGAGGATTGGTTATTAAGCCAGCTAATGTGACGTTTGAACAAGCGGGCTGTGTAGCTTGGGCGGGATTCACCGCCTTGCAGGGTCTTCGCACCGCTAACATTCAGCCGGGGCAAAAGGTCCTGATCAACGGCGCAACGGGAGGGGTGGGCACTTTCGCTGTCCAGATAGCGAAGTCATTCGGCGCGGAGGTAACGGCCGTATGCAGTACGGGAAAAGTGGATCTTGTCCGATCAATCAGCGCAGATCACGTCATTGACTACACCAAAGAGGATTTCACCAAAGGTGACCAGCGTTACGACGTGATTTTTGATAACGTTAACAACCACTCCTTCTCCGATCGCCGCCGGGTCTTAACTCCTAATGGCATCTGCGTCGTTGCCGGAATCGGAGGAGCAGGACTACACCCGGAAGCGTGGGGGCGTATCGCTGGGATTTTCAAAGCGGATCTGTTGTCGCGGTTCGTCCGTCAGAAGTTCGTCAGGTATGGTACGGAAACGAACAAAGAGGATCTGAAGTTGTTGGGCGACCTCATGCGAACGGGGAAGATGACACCCGTCATCGACCGGACTTACAAGTTGAGCGAGACCGCGAAGGCGATGCGCTATTTCGAAGAAGGCCACGCTCGAGGAAAAATAGTAATCACTGTGGAGTAGAACGGGACCTCATTACGGAAACGGCAGAACGATGGACTCACTCAAGAAACAATCCAGGATCGCGGCCGCCCTCTATTTCTTAAACGGTCTCCCCGCTCCCTTTGCGCTTCTCTATGTCCCCAGTGTGCTCCTTGTGCGCGGAGACGCAACAGCTACCGCAAACAATGTCCGCGATTCTGAGACCCTTCTCCGGCTCGGAATGGCGGGCGAGCTGTTCTCCTCAACCGTTGTAATTTTCGCCGTCCTGGCTTTCTACAGCCTGTTCAAGGCTGTGAGTGGGAAACACGCCCGGGCGATGCTAGTCCTGATGCTGATTTCCGTTCCTATTTCCTATCTCAACGTCCTGAACGATCTCGCCGCGATCACCTTCGCGCGTGGCCCCGAGTTCTTATCCAGCTTCGCTGAGCCTCAGCGCGACGCCTTCGTCCTGTTCTTCCTTCGCTTACACAACCAGGGACTTGTCCTCGCCCAAATCTTCTGGGGACTGTGGCTATTTCCCTTCGGTATACTTATTTGGCGATCCGGTTTTATCCCCCGCATCATCGGTGTCTTCGCGATAATTGCCGGCTGCGGCTATGTCATCGGCTCCTCTGCGTCCCTCTTTCTGCCAACGTACGCGGGTGTGATTGGCCAGTACGCGATGATTCTTCAAGCGGGCGAATTGTCGTTTATATGGATGTTGATCTGGGGCGCAAAGGATCAACTAGCGAACCAGCCACATCCTGATCCGGCCACTGTTTAATAAGACCTCTAACCAAGTTTATGAAAGTAAAACGCATTCTGAAGTGGACTCTGGCTGTCATTCTGTTGGCACTCATTGCCTGGGTTTTCATTGCCTACTGGACATCAACGAATGACTGCAAGCGCTACGCGGCTGTTCCTACCAATCCGATGAAAGCAATCATCAAATGTGAGTACGGCGTTGAGAACCTCAAGGTTCAGGAGATTGAAAAGCCTGTTCCGGCCGATGATCAACTCCTGGTCAGAGTGCGCGCCGTTTCAGTCAATCCGCTCGATGGGCATTTCACGCGCGGAATGTTAATCGCGCGGGTGATGGACGGTGGACTGCGCAAACCGAAGGACACAACCCTCGGCGTTGATTATGCCGGAACCGTAGAAGCGGTGGGCAAGAGTGTCACGAATTTCAAATCGGGCGACGACGTCTTCGGCGCCAAAACGGGCGCGTTCGCCCAGTATATCTGCGTTCGGGCGGAGCGCGCCGTCGCGCTGAAGCCCAGCAACATAACCTTCGAGCAGGCTGCGGCAGTGCCGGTGGCGGGGATCACCGCATTGCAAGGACTTCGTGACACCGGCAAGATTCAGTCAGAGCAAAAAGTCTTGGTCAATGGCGCTTCCGGCGGCGTTGGCACGTTCGCAGTCCAAATCGCAAAGTCGTACGGCGCGGAAGTCACCGGTGTTTGCAGCACCCACAATGTCGATCTTGTGAAATCGATCGGCGCCGATCACGTGATCGATTACACGAAAGAAGATTTCACCAAGAGCGATCAGCATTACGATTTGATTTTCGACAACGTCGGCAATCACTCCTTTTCCGAACGCCGGCGAGTGTTGGCCCCGAAGGGGCTTTGTGTTCTAGCCGGCATTGGAGGCGCAGGATGGCACGAGGACACGTTTGGCCATTTGTTTGGAAATCTTACCGCAGGTATGCGATCGAAATTCACCAGTCAAAAATTCGCCATGTTTCTCGCGCATCTGAATCACAACGATCTCGCTTATCTCGCCGACTTGATGCAGTCTGGAAAAGTGACGCCCGTGATCGACCGCACTTACGAATCGTTAGCTGACATTCCGGAAGCGATTCGTTATCTCGATCAAGGTCACGCTCGCGGCAAAGTCGTTATAATTGTGGAGTAGCTCTATGAAAGTAAAACGCGTCCTAAAATGGAGTGCCTTATTGATCCTAGTCGCTGTGTTCGTGTGGTTTGAGATCGCTTACTGGACTTCAACCAACGATTGCGATCACAAGACGGCCGCTCCAAGTAACCCAATGAAAGCAATCACCTACTGCGATTACGGCTTAACTAACCTGAAGCTCGAGAACATTGAGAAGCCGACTCCGAATGACGACCAAGTCTTGGTCAGAGTTCGCGCGGCTTCGGTCAATCCATACGACTGGCACTTCGTGGAAGGCACGCCCAAAATTATGCGCGCGATGGGCGTGGGTCTCCGCAAACCAAAGGACACCCGACTGGGCGTTGATTTTGCCGGAACCGTGGAAGCAGTCGGCAAAAACGTCACGCAATTCAAGCCTGGCGATGAAGTATTCGGCGGAAGCACCGGCGCATTTGCGGAATATGTCTGCCGTCGCGCAACCGGATCAGTCGCGTTGAAGCCGGCAAGTATAACTTTCGAGCAGGCAGCTTCGGCCAACATCGCCGGCATCACTGCGCTTCAGGCCGTGCGCGACAAAGGGAAACTTGGACCGGGGCAGAAGGTATTGATCAACGGCGCCTCCGGTGGTGTCGGCACCTTCGCTGTCCAGATCGCCAAGTCGTTAGGCGCGGATGTGACGGGGGTCTGCAGCACAAGGAATGTCGATCTTGTCCGATCGCTCGGCGCCGATCACGTCATCGATTACACGAAAGAAGATTTCGCTAAAGGAACCGAACGCTATGACGCCATCCTCGACAACGTTCCGAACCATACTTTGTCCGAATGCCGGCGCGTTTTAAGTCCCAAAGGAAAATATGTGTTGATTGGCGGCGGCGGGCCGAACGACAGCCGATGGATCGGTCCTTTCGGCCGCATCATCAAAACGATGGTCTTGTCACCGTTCATCAGCCAGGAGATGGGCATGATGATGGCGGACACGAGTCAAAAGGACCTGACCATCCTCGCCGATCTGATGCAGTCCGGAAAAGTGAAACCGGTGATCGATCGGACTTACAAGTTGAGCGAAGTGCCGGCAGCGATCGCGTACGTCGAAGAAGGTCACGCTCGCGGGAAAGTAATAATAACTATCGATTAACACTAGCCGACAAACGCTGCAGCGATGTTAAGACTTTAGGGCGAAGAAATTTGAAGGACGGCGTGGCCGTCAAGTTTTCCGGCGCGGAATTTTTCAAGCGCGGTATTGGCTTCTTCTAGCGAAAAAGTTTCGACCTTTGTTTTCACCGGAACGCGCGGCGCGATCTTGAGAAATTCTTCGCCGTCGCGACGAGTCAGGTTGGCGACTGAGCAAATCACGCGCTCCTGCCAAAGATCGACATATGGAAACGAAGGGATGTCGCTCATGTGAATGCCGCCGCAAACGACAATCCCACCTTTTGCGAGCGCGGGCAGCGCAATGGGAACGAGCGCTCCGACCGGCGCGAAAATAATTGCGGCGTCCAATTTTTCCGGCGGCATTTCATCCGAGCTGCCGGACCAAACCGCGCCTAACGATCGCGCGGACTCCTGACCAGCTTTGTCGCCTGGTCGCGTGAACGCGTAAATTTCCTTTTTCTCATATCGGGCGACTTGCGCAATCAGATGCGCGGCGTTTCCAAAACCATAAATGCCGAGCCGATGGGCATCGCCGGTCTTGCGATAGGAACGATAACCGAGCATTCCGGCGCAAAGGAGCGGCGCAGCATCGACATCGTTGTATTCGTCAGGCAGATGAAAACAGTATCGGGCCTCGGCTACAGTGAACTCGGCGTAGCCTCCGTCGATGTTGTAACCGGTGAACTTTGCGCGGTCGCAAAGATTTTCGCGATTAGATCGACAATAAGCGCAATCCCCATCGGTCCATCCGAGCCATGGAATGCCGACGCGATCACCCATTGAAAATCCGACGGTGTTTGCGCCGATTTGCTCAACGCGGCCAACGATTTGGTGACCTAAGATCAACGGCAACTTCACATCCGGGAGCTCGCCATCAACAATGTGGAGATCGGTCCGACAGACGGCGCATGCGTTGACGCGAACGAGCAGTTGTCCCCTGCCCGACTTTGGTTTCGGCACATCGCGGAGCACGAGCCGCGTGCCAGTTTTCTCAAAGACCATTGCGCGCATGCCGATGTATCAACCGGCAGAAGGTGAATGGCAATCGGGGAGGCCCCCGCGAGCTAACACTAAACGCTTTATGAAGGCAGCTAGTTCGTCTTCTGTAATTGAGCCACGGTTGCTCGCAGTTCAGCGGTGCGATCGCGAACGGCATCTTCGAGAGCGGCGCGGTGGTTGTCGAGAAGCTGGTGCGCACGGCGACTCTTGAGCAGATTACGAATACGCAGCGCGACCTCAACGTGATCGAACGGCTTGAGCAAGAAGTCGGTCGCGCCGGCCTCCAGCGCACGCCGTTTGGTTTCCTCATTCGTGTCCGCAGTCAGAATCACGACCGGCAGAAATGTATCGCCAGCATCGGCACGGAGCGATTCCAGAATGGCGAACCCGGAGGCGGCATCATTAAATCGAGCAGGACGAGGTCAGGCAAAAATGTTTTGTAAATCTGCAGGGCGAGTTTGGAATCGAGGATCGACTCGAAACGAGTGTAGCCCGCCTCGACTAGAATCTCTTCGAGGAGGGCCACGTTCACCGGTTCGTCGTCAATGATGAGGATTTTCATTTTGGCGAGGTCCGCTGAGGGATCTTCCCATTGATTTGGTGTGCTCATGTGCTCTGGCAGGCCTCCTTCACATCTCGGTTAGAAATCGCGTTAGGCGATTGCCTTGCCGCCTGGTAGCATCGGCACTGATGACAACGACCGGAGCAGGAGCTGACCAAATTTGCGAAGCCTGGACATTGCCTTTCCGGAGGATTGGATCTTACACGGCAAAATGGTCAGCATTACAGTTTTCATTTTTGCCACAAAGTCGGGGTAAACCGCCTTTCGAAAGAAGCAGGGCTTATTCCACACAATGAAAATACCCCACTGCGCGGAGGCCCGCTTCAGATGCGGGAAGTCAGATGTCGATCTTGCAGTCCCGCTTGCTAGCGCGCGCCGGCGGGAATTGGCCCGAACTCGCCTTCCTTGCCGGGGACCGGCTCGCCTTCGTGATGAGTATGCGCGCTGCGCAGGAACGGAACTCTATCGAGGACGTGCTCCTGGAACCATTCGAGCCATAAGTAAATCACTGGCGTAACAAACAACGTGATCAGTTGCGAAAAAATCAGGCCGCCAACAATCACCAGTCCGAGCGGCCGGCGTGAGGAAGCATCCTGGCCAAAACCCAAAGCAAGCGGCACCGCGCCCATTAACGCAGCAAGTGTTGTCATCATGATCGGGCGAAAACGTTCGACGCTGGCTTCGTGAATCGCCGAGCGCAGGTCCCAACCCTCATCAATTCGCTGCAAAGCGAAGTCGACCACCATGATTCCGTTTTTCTTCACGATGCCGAGCAAGAGGAAGAGGCCGATCACGCTGTAAAGCGACAAGGTCGATCCAAAAATCCAAAGCGTGAACAAACCGCCGACCACGGCCGGCACGATTGCCGGAAACAATACCGTGATCGGGTGCACGTAGCTTTCGTAAAGAATTCCAAGGATCACGTACATGACGAAAATAGCGGCAATCAAAAGAAGCGGCAGCGCTTGGAAAAGTTGTCGGAACACCAGTGCTTCGCCCTGAAAGGTCGCTTGAATACTGGGATACTGCTGATGCACTTGGGCGAATGAATCTTCGATGAACTTAGTCGCGTCGCCGATCGCAACGCCCGGCAGCAAATTAAAATTAATCGTGACGCTGGTGAATTGATCGAAGTGGTTCACGGCTTGCGGACCAACGACCTGACTTGTCGATGTTACGGCACGCAATGGAACGAGATCTGCGCTCGATCCGGTCGTAGTGGCGATGCTGTTGCCCGGCGCGCCGCCCTGGCTAATCGTGCTGCCGCTATTGCTCCGCACATATAAATTGTCAAGATCTCTCGGCTGCGCGCGCTCATTGTCCTTCACTTCGAGGATGACCTGATACTGATCGTCCGGCTGTTTGATTAAATAAACATAGTTCTGTGAGTAGGCGTTCTTCAGTAAGCTTTGGATCGCGGAAGTGGAAACGCCGTAAGTGGCGGCGCGTTCGCGATCGATGTTGATCGAAAGGTTCGGCGTGCTGTTGTAATAATCGGAGCGGACCGAAGCGAATCCCTTGAAACCGCGCAGGTTCGTCATCATTTGATTCGCCGCGCCATAAACGTCTTGCGGAACGATCCCGCTGATCGTGTAAGCGTACTGGCCCTGCGTTTGGTTCGTTGCGCCGACGTTAATTTGCAGCACGGGACTGGGCGTTATGACCGCGGTCAGGCCAGGAATTGTGTTGATCGACTTTTGTATTCGCAAAAGACATTGCTCGATCGGATCACGCTGCTCGCGCGGTTTAAAAACGCAAAAGAGGATTGCCTGCGACGACGAGCTTCGCGACAGGGAACCGGCGATCGTGAAAAACTGCGCGACACTCGGCTCCGCCTCAACTTTTTGATTCACCTGCTTTTGGAAGGCCCGCATTTGCTCGGGCGAGGAACCTTCCTGGGCAATGAATACGCCGCGGGCAAAGCCGCTGTCCCCAGGTGGAAGGAGCGTGAACGGCAAATGAGTAAAGAAAAACCAGAGACCGAGAATGCAAACGAGCAGGATCGGAATTGTCAGCCAGGCACGATCGAGAAATCTGTCCAACGCACGGCTGTAGGCATCGATCACGCGTTTGATGAAATCGCCCGTCCATTTTTCCATCCGCGCGCGTTTATGGCCGGCCCGGCGTTCACCGAGAATGCGCGCGCACATCAACGGCGTCAGGGTCAGGGAAACAAGACCTGACGCGAGAATCGCCACGATGATGGTGATGGAAAATTCCTGAAAGATGCGACCGAGCAATCCGGGCAAGAAGACTAACGGAATGAAAACGGCGGCCAGCGAAAGAGTCATCGACAAAATCGTGAACGAAATTTCGCCGGCGGTGTTGTAAGCCGCTTTGAGGATCGATTCGCCGTGCTCGGCTCGACGAATTACGTTCTCCAAAAAGACAATGGCATCGTCGACCAGGAATCCGATGGCGAGAGTCAGCGCCATCAACGTCAAATTATTGATCGAGAACCCGAGTATGCTCATCACCGCGAACGTGAGCAGTAACGAAAGCGGTAGCGCGACCGCGGGAATGAGCGTGTCAGTGGCGCGACCGAGAAAAACGTAAATCACCATCACTACCAGCATGAAAGCGATCAGGAGCGTGGCCCGCACATCGTGGACGGAATTAACGATCGTCTGCGATCGATCGAACACCGGCGTGAACGTGATTGATCCCGGCAAACTCGCGCGCAGCTCGGGGAAAAGCGCCTTGACCGAATTTGCAACTTCGACCGCGTTCGCGCCCGCCTGCCGCGAGACCGCGAGCACAACGATCGAACCCGGCGGATTAAAGCCGCGCATCCAAAAGAAGCGCGACGTGCGCTCATCCTGCACCCCTTGTTTAACTTCGGCGATGTCGCGCAAATAAACCGGCGAACGGTCCTTGTTCCGCGCGACAATTAAATTTCGATAACCGTCGGCCTGGTCGATCTGACCATTCGGTTGAAGAACAAATGTGCGATGCGCGCCGTCGAATTGTCCGGCGCCGGAATAAACGGTTCCCGCTTTGATTGCGTTCGCCACGTCATCCATCGTCAACCCCCGCGAAGCGAGCGCCGCCGGATCGGCCTTGATCCGGATCGCACCCTGCACGCCGTAAATGTTCACTTGCGAGACGCCGGGAAGAATCGCGATCCGCTGGGCCACCGCCGTGGAGGCGTACTTATATAGATCGCCATCCGTGAGCGTGTCCGACATCAAGCCGAGCAGGTAAACCGCCTGATCGTTTGGGTTCGTTTTGCTAAAGGTCGGTGGACTCGGCAGGTCGATCGGCAATTTGCCGGTTGCGCGCTGGATCGCGGCCTGCACGTCGGTCGCCGCGTCAGTGATGCTCTTGCTCAGAACAAATTGAAGAGTCAGTGACGTGTTGCCCTGAGAGCTTTGGCTCGTGATGATGTCGAGTCCGGGAATTTGGAGAAATTGTTTTTCGAGCGGCGTGGCGATGTTATTCGCCATCGTCACCGGATCCGCCCCCGGGTAGGCGCACGTCACTTGAATGATCGGATAATCGACCGCCGGCAGATCATTAACGGCCAGTTGCTTGTAGGTCGTGATTCCCGCGACGATCACCGACAATGTCAGCAGGACCGTCATCACCGGCCGCCGGATGAACGGGCCGGAAAGTCCGGTGCCTTTGACCGGAACTAATTTAGCTTCTTTCGGTGCTGCCGATGTCGATCTTACACGATGTCGATCTTGTCCCGCGCCTGCGGGATGTTCGCCATCTGCTGCGCCGTCATGTTCATCTGAGCGCTCCATACAGAATCGGAATTAGAACGAGCTCTTTGCTGCGGCGCTTTGGCCAGCCGGAGGATTTGCAGTGCCGTACGGTTTAGGATCGACTTTGGATCCCGGAGCAAGCGCGAGTTGGCCGGTCACGACGACTGTTTCGTCGGGCTGAATACCACTTTCCACGACCATGAGATC
>Ga0207684_10004598_pt1 | contig 12966 bp, 24 predicted proteins | sample KBSK5501metaG_FD_184342 | JGI IMG/M metagenome (GOLD analysis project Ga0207684, IMG submission 184342) | Corn, switchgrass and miscanthus rhizosphere microbial communities from Kellogg Biological Station, Michigan, USA - KBS K5-50-1 metaG... | ecosystem: Host-associated > Plants > Roots >...
AGCCGACCTCACGCGCGCGACGGAGCACCTCGGCGCCCGAAAGCGTTGGCGTCTCACGCAGCCATACCTCGATCTGCGGAGCGAACGGAGCCACCGTCGATGGGCGGCCCACGCCGCGGGGCTGATGCCAGGTGCGAGAACCACTACCGTTGACTGACTCACTGACCGCCGTTCCATTGACCGACATGTCTGAGCCCTCCTGTCGTACCGGAAAAAGCAAATCCGATACCGATTGGCTCGGCATGTCGTTTTGTGAGTTTTCAAGCGTATTTATGACGTGGTGACGCTTCGGCTCCTGGTAGGTAATTGACCACCTAGATCACTCTCGATCCGGATGCTTCATGATCGGTGGGCAGCCGGGAAGGCGAACAGATCCTGGCCGGCCGTCAGGCGCGAGCAGAATCGTCGCGGCGACGGTTGCGCTCGAAGGCAACGCGTCAATGCTGGCTGATAGTTACGCGCGCGAGGTCGGCAGGCGTGGGTGTTTGTGTTGCCGTTGTGCTGAAAACCCGATCTAGGACCGCGACGGCATCACGGAGCCGCTTCGGCGCAAGATGGCTGTACCTCTCGGTCATCTTCACGGAAGAGTGCCCGAGCAGCTCGGACACTTCCTTGAGCGGCCGGCCTTCCATCGTGAGCCAACTGGCGCAGGTATGTCTCAGGTCGTGGAACACGAAATCCTCGAGTCCTGCCCGCTCCACGGCATGCTCAAAGGCCGTCCGGAAGGTGCCAGGGAACACTCGTTCGCCGGCCTTGGGCAGCGCTGAGAGCGCCATGTAGGCCGCCTGAGACATCGGCACCTCGCGGCGCTTCCCGTTCTTCGTCTGCTCGAGTTGGATCACGCCACGGGAGAAATCGACCCGTTTCCAGACGAGCCCGCAGAGCTCGCCCCGGCGCATCCCGGTGTGCAGCGCGACGACGACGAGGGCATGGAGCCGAGGGCTGCGGTTGGTTGACACCGGATGCTCGGCGGCCTTGCGGCACTCGGCCAGGAGGCGCGTCGCCTCATCCTGGGTAAGCCACCGCTCGCGGCCCTCGGGCTCTTTCTCCATCTTCACCCTGGGCGCCTTATCGAGATAGCCGCAGTCCTCACTGGCCGCCATACGGAGCAGGCATCGAAGCACCTGAAGCTCGCGGTTCACGGTGCTAGGCTCAAGCCGCTTCCCGGTCTTCGGCGACACGATCGTCAGCCGGTCCAGCCGATACTCCGCGATCTTGGGCGCCGTGATCTCCGTCAAGGGCGTGTCAGATCCAAACGCCACCAGTAGCCGGGCGATGAGGTTCTTATCGCTCTGAAGGGTTTTCTTCCTCGCCTTCTCAAGTAAGTACCGCTCGGTCATCGCCTTGAAGGTGACGAGTATTGGCGATTCTCCAGCGGAACCGCCAATACCGCCAGCCTGCTCCGGGTTCAGCAGCCGAGCCGCCAGGGCCTTCTCGGCATCCTCGCGCGACCACGAGGCGTCGGACACGCGAACCTGCTTGCCGTCCTTGTCCTGGAAGGTATAGCCGTAGGCCACGCGCTTCACCTTGCGCGGGCCACTTCGCCAGATGCGTTGAATGACCTGGGCCATCAGATCCTCCCCTTGCCGCGCTGGTAGATGCCGTCACCGCGTCGGGCCATTGGCTATCCCTCCTCGATGTCCACAATGAGGCGGCCGCTGATCGTTACCTGCGGGACCGGCGGGCGTTTAGTCTTGATGACCTCAGCGATGAGCGGGCGAGAGCATCCGGTCAGAAGCCATGCCTTCGCGCGGTGGAAGCCGTCGAAGATGATGATCGGCCCCACCAGCTCGCCAGGATTCGGTCCGACTTGCACCGTGACGACGATCGGGGCGGCGCTCGGGTTCTCGATGAGATGCTGCACGTGGTCGTTGCTGGGCCAGTCCACCAGGACATCCCATGATGGAGACTCAGGTTCCCGGCATCGTGAGGTTCCACGCGGGCCCTTAAGGCACCGACTTCAACGGGATCGAGCGGCTCGGCGAGAAGGATTCGAGCAATCAGATCCGGCACGTGGCGCAGCACAGCGTCTATGCCCAGCGTGGCGCGTGCTCTCTCATCGGACGGAATCTGAATCCTGGAGTACTGCCGCTTCGTCAGCTCGCGGAGACCCCATTCGGAGAGCACGTCCGCGAGCAGAATCGAGGGATCGAGAACAATCACCCCTCCAGCCCCTTCGAGCCTGACGCTCGACGGACTCGCTCTTTTTTGTCGCCTGCGCCGGCCTGGTCGGTGGATTTGCGGGCGTAGATCGCGGCGATCAAGAGGTCACCTTCCCGCTGTATTTTCTGTCAGTCTGGTCGTAGGCCCAGACTTCCTCTATCTCGTCAGCGGTGACATTGCCTTGGCGAATAAGCCACATCGATGACCGCCCCTCAGTGAGCTCCTGTGGCCCCCTGAGGCCGGACTCGGCAGCGACCATCGGTTGGCTCTTCTCGCCGATTCGCTGCGTGAAGCCAACCTTGTTGATGGTCCTGGGTCGCCTTCCGGCGTTGCTGACGGTGATGATGATATGGTCCTGGTCTGGATCGTAGGGACCGCCGACCGCTCGGTATCCCAGGTGCGCGGTGACCTTGATGCGAGGACGATCCCGCCACAAGTTGACGAGCTGTATACCCACCGCCGTCGTTGAGACGATGGCCGCATACCACGCGACGATATCCGCGCTTATCGTGATCGTCACTTCCCCAGTCCCTCGAGCTGCCGTCTCGCCAACTCCGCCTCGATCGCCTTGCGATAAGGCACGAGAACCGCCGCCCTGAAATCCTCGGCGTAATCCCCTGATAGCTCTTCGATCTCCCGTGACGCCAGCGCGGCCCTGAGCCACTTCGTTGACATCGACGACACGTCCTTGATTCGGTCGCCCCGGCCCCTGGCCATCACGCCCTCCCCGCCCGCCGCTTCATCACCCGACTGAGCCCGAGGAGTCCCACGAGCCCGCCGCCGATCAGCCAGGCCAGCGACGACGGCTCGGGGACGGCGACCCTGGGCGTCCCAACGATGGTGATCGGCACGGCGACCGCGCCATTGGTGCCAGCCGGGAAGACGATCGCAGGCATCGATGCGGGGAGGATGGCCTGCGGATAGCCGAGCGCCGGCGCGCCGTACATCCCGAGAAACTCCCAGTTGCCGTCCAGGAGATAGACCGTCACGTAGTTCGGCGTCCACAGGAACTCGTAACTCCCTGGGCCATAAAAGACGTGCGACTGCGAGACGTCGCCGCGGAGGTAGTACTGCACGTCGTAACTCGTTATGAGGTCGGCGTGCGCGGAGACCGTGAGGAGCACGAACACCGCGACGAAGAAGAATATCCGCATGAGCCACCACCCGCCGTTATTGCGTCGGGCCATCAACAGCTCCTCCCTTTAGGGGGCGAGACGCCAAAGGAACTTGATAAGGACGATGAGTAGAAATAGGCCCACCACGAATAGCCCCAGGATGAACGCCAGCAGCACAGCCCCGCTGACCAGCTTCCCGGCCGCGTTCCGGCCGCGCTCAATTGCTCGGGCGTTGTCCTTGATGATTACGAACATCACCCACAGGCACAGCAGCAACATCCCTCCGGCCGCCAGTAGTCGCCAGTCCGGAATCATCGCCCCGCAAGCAGGCGCGACATGCGCCGCTGATACTTCGCCTGACGCTTGCTGCTGATCCCCGCAGAGCGCAGCGCGTCCTCGGGGGTGGTCGGGCCTTCGCTCCGAACGATGCCGTAGTCTTCGAAGGCCGTCGCGATGGCCCGGAGGCTGCTGACCAATTGGCGCCGGTGGGCGGGCGAAAGGCGCTGGTAGATGTCGCGGCAGCGCAGCACGAGCGCGTCGAATTCGCTCGCCATCACGAACGAGCCTTCCTGAAGGCAAACAGGACGACGTGCCTCGCGACATCGAGCGATTTGAGGATCTGTCCGCGGGCGATTCGGAGTCGTCGTTGACGTTCGCGGTCGGTGAGTTTCGGTTGTACGCTTCTCTTGGCCATCGTGGTCTCCTTTCATGGCCCGGCCCCGGACGGTTGCCGCCGTCGCGGGGCGTTTCGTTGTTTAGCTCTCTTCGAGTCGCTGCCGAGCTTCCGTCAGGCGTTGCAGGAGAGCGCGCCATTGATCTGCAAAGGCTGAGATCTCGGGATCGTCCGATAGGGCCGTAACCATGTCGTAGTTCTGCTCGACGGCCGCGATCTCCTCGGCACTGACGACCCGTTTGGTTTTGAGAAGGCGCTTTAGTGCCAGCAGATTCTTTGCGGTGTTGTGGCTCGTCTCGAGGACCATCAGGGCCGAGGTAACCAGGTCGATAAGCAACTTACGTTCGTCATCATTCACTCGAGCAACTCCCCGACTGATACGCCGAGCGCCTTCGCGAGCGCGTTGATCGTGCTCAGCGGCGGGTCGTAGCGGCCGGCCTCGATCTTGTTCACGTACTCGCGGCTCAGATCGGCGCGCTTCGCCACCGTCGCCTGACTGAGCTTCTTCGAGATCCGGAGCTTCCGGAGCCGCTTGCCCATCTGTCTCGCTGTCGGGGTCATGGTATGTGAACCCTCAGTTCACGTCAAGTGGAGGGATCTGCCCGCCGTTCGTGCCGCTCTTGCGCCGCCGATATGCCCGCTGAGCCTCCGCGTGAGCCACGCGACTGTTCTCGTGCTTCCGGGGTCGGCCCCCTTTGTAGCGGGGTGACATTAACCTGTCTAAATCGACCGGACTGGTGCGGGCGCGCGAGCCATCCGCCGGGCGACCCTGTAGGGACATAGCGGCCCCCCTCGTTTTCGTCGCCAGGAAGCACCGGAAGCACGTGTCGGCCCAGCGGCCATGCGAGCATACCCCAGCCGGGCGGGCCTCGGATTTGTCGTGTGGTAGAGTCGGAGTCGTCACGTTCGGTCCTTTCTGGCGCCCCGGCTCACGACCGGGGCGTCTTCTCTTTTCAGCTCACGTCAGTCGTCGCTATGCAGGCCACATCTCGGACACCTCGGCTGCGCGTCGCGGGTGAGAATCATCGCGAGACACCGCAAACACGTCCAGAGCGCCGGCGGGAGCCACGACCAGGCCGAGGCGCGTGCGGGGGCGCCTTCCACGACCATCACATCCTGCCCAGCGCTGCGAGCGCGAGTTCCTCGTGATCCCAGATCTTGATCCCGACGTACGCGAAGAAGTAGAACGTCGCGCTCGTGCACCGTCGGCGCGCCATGCTGCGCGATGGCGTCCATGAGAGACCGCGAGGCGAGCCGGAGCCCCGGACGCCGCGATATAGGGTGTATGGCGCGCCGGGCGGCAGCGGATCACAACTCGCGACGAGCCGGGCGCGATCACTCGAACGAAACAGGGCGTGAAGCAGACCGATGCCCGTCGCCTCCGTGCCGTAGCGCCAGGCGGTGACCAGGTCCCGTTCGAGCTGGCCCGTGGCCCGCAGCTCCGCGCGACGTGCCGCGATTTCCCGCATGCTCAGTCTTATGCCCACCAGGGGGCCTCCGGTCGCCCGTCGCCGAGGCGGGCCGCGAGTTTGCGACATTTCTCACACATTCGGTGCGCGCGCGATGTCGAGCGAAACTTCCGGTTGCAGTCGAGACCGTCGGCGCCGCGACCGAGGCACCGCTGTTCCCGCGGAAACCCGGGGGCATAACGTCGCCGCAGAAGCCCGCTGTCACGACGGCGTTCTCGGCGCGGTTCGGCCATCAGCCGAGCCTCGCAGCTTTCGTGCGAAGGCCGCGCTCGGCGAGTTGCCGACGCGCCGCGAGGGCCTCAAGGGTCTCTGGGGCGACGACCCGCTCGCGCCGGCGGCGCACCGTCGCGATCGCGACACCCCAGGTGACACTGAGGAAATACTGCGGGATGGTGCCGGGACGGAGGAAGGCCCGGCGCATGAGTAACTTCGACACTGCTTCGTGCACCATGTCCCGCGCTAGTTCTGAACCGACGACGCGCCCAGCAACGCGGAGCGCCGTCGAGAAGTTCGCGATGAGCACCTCGTTCAAGTCGGCCTCGGAGACGAGCGCGAGAAAAGGCCTCGGCTCGCGGTGGCGCGCTCCTGGTCGGTGCCGTCCGCCGCCGAGATTGCATTTGACGCAGAAGTTGATCCGGCATGCGTCGCAGAGCCGGGCGCGTGGAAACGACAACGCCCCGCCGCAAACCTCGCACCGTCGTGGGGGGAGTCCGTATCGACTGCACCGGAGGTGATGCGTATTGCCCAGGTGATTGCATTGGCCGCACCGCACGGCGGCGCACGGTTCGCAGTACGCGTGGCCTGGCGTGAGTCTCAGCCCGCCGCAGCCGCGGCACGTCCGCGCCTCCTGAAGCTCGCGGGCGCGTTCCTTCGCAAAGTCGGGAGCGCAGGGTTCTGCGCTCAGCGCTTGCTCCGCTGATGCTCGGCCGCCGCGGCGTCGATGAGGTCCCCGGTCGGATCCACCTGTGGGCGCCGCTGCACGCCGTACGCCTCGAGGCCGCTCTCGAGCAGGACAGGCGACGAGCGGAACACCTCGGCCACCGCTGCGATCAGCTCGAGCGCCTCCTCGATCTCGCTGGCTTCTGCTTCGTGCGTCAGGGTGCCGAAGAGGCGTGGATGGCTCACGCCGACGCGTCGGAATCCAAGCGCCGCAAGATGAAAGGCGTTCAGGTTGCCGCGGGAGAGTTCCGCCGCGAGACTGTTGGCCTCGTCGGGGCTGTAGCCGGCGGCCGCGCGCCGTAAGTTGTCTTCTTCGGGCGGGCCACCACCGACGCGCCAGTGGCCGTCGATGATGTGCTCGCGCTCCACGCGATGCAGCGCCCGCCGAGTCGCGCCCCAGAGGTGCGGCCGGTCCTCCAAGTCGCGCTCGAACTTGTCGAGGTCGACGGTGCCGCCGCGCTCGAATAGGCGCGCGACGTGGCTCTCCGCGGACGTGCGGGCCCGGCGATCACCGCGCGTCAGGGCGGCCGCGGCGCCTACCTTCTTCATCAAGTCGGCGCCGGCCATCGCAAGCTTCTGCTCGGCCTGGCGCGCGGTGGCGAGGGCCGCATTGACGTCGGTGATCAGCGACGCGAGCCGGTCGGTCTCGTTCTTCTTCGCGAGGATTGACATGGTCAGAATCTCCTTTTCACGATGCGCTGTAGGCAGCTTTCAGCTCGGGGTCCGCGGCCAGCACGGCGTCGAACGCCAGTTTGTAATCCCTCTTTGGATCGAGATGCTCGGCGCGGCAGTAGTCGTGGACACGGCGATCGATCTCGGTGCCGACGTCGGCCAGCGACGCCGGCCCAGTCCGCACGTCGCGGGGTCTCGGATCCCTGGCGCCCACGACCGCCTTCGGCGTCTCACGGGCGGCGTAGAACGCTTCGAGGAAGGTTTCGAGGTCGCTGAGCGCCTCGCCGTATAGCTCCTGGTTGATCTGATCGCTGATTGAGGTCATCGGCTTTCTCCCACGGGTTTCAGCCCTCCCAGGGCCGCGTCGACGAGATCAGGCCGGCGTGCCCCGCAGGGCCGGTGGATTTCGTCCGGTGGAAACGGCTCTGTTGCGTCAAGCGCATCTTGGTGGCCAGCGACTCGATTGCCTTGCGCTCGCGGTCTTGCATGCTGAGCAGCAGGTTCAGATCCTTGATCCCGAGCCGCTTGTCCTGGAGCCGCTGGGCGATATCGCGCGCCGCTGAGATGTGGCGGCAGAATTGCGCCAAGAGTGCGTGGGTCTCGCCCGTGAACCAATCGGCCGGCATGCGATCCACGATCGCTCGCCACTCGACGGCTTGCTCGTCCGTCAGCCCGTCCGGGGGCGCCGGCCGCATGATGAGCGTCTGTACCTTCGGACTTGCCAGCGAAGCCGCTGAGCGACGGCCGCGGTGTCCCATTAGGCCCTCCCAAAAGGAAAATTTATGACGACGCTCGTGCCACGCTGGTCATGAATCGCCCAGACGATTATAATGTTTTCAAGCACTTACGACTCACGTCCCCCTTCAAGCTTCTCGAGCGCCCAACCTGGCCCGCGTCAAGTTTCCAGTCCGAGTCGGTGTCAGGAAGGAATGCATGCGTTCCTTCCGAGCTCGCACGGTCCGGGTGGGGCGCATGCACGCCACCCACCCCCCCAAAAACCTTCCCGCACAAGATTTCGATTGCGCGCAGGTCACTCTCAGGAACTCGTGACATTTCTGCCCAGGGCTCTCATACGCGCGCCTTCGCGCAGGCCAGACACCGAAGCGTGGTGCTGGTGTCACCACGTTTGTCACCACGCGCTTGATGCGGTGCAAGTACTTGAAGACAGAGAGCGAGCGAGGCACTGTCACCATTCCTAGAGGGTGATCCCCCTTGATGTGGATACTTCAAGAGGGGGCCACCCCCCTCTTTCTCTATTTCTGCCGATGGCGACTAGCACTTAAGCCTCGTTTTGTGGTGGTGACACTAGTGGTGACAGCTCGCTCAGTGCGAAGAGATCCTGCTTCGCGTCGTGGGCCAGCTCGCCGGCCTTGATCAGGTTGCTGATCGCGGTACTCCATGCCCAGATCCCGACGCGGTCGTAGTGGACTCTTCGCTTGAGGTCCCGGCCGCCGAGCGCCCCGCGGGCCAGCGCGCGGCGAATCTTCTCCTCGAGGACAGCGATGGTGTTGTCGGCGTCGACCGGATCACACTCGCGGCGCGCGTCGAGCTGATAGGCGAGCAGGCTGAGGACGGCCTCGACGATCTCGTCGTCGATGATCTTGCGCCCCAACGTCGCGGCCAACAGGACCATGAGCCGATGGCCGTACGTGTCGAGTCGCTTTTCGAAGATCGAGCCGGTCCTCGCCTCGTACCAGGCGCGGAAGCGGGCGAGCGCGGAAGGCGCAATCGGCAACGGCACCGCTCGCATACCACGCCCCACGTACCCGGAATCGATCGAGCGCAGAAGATCACGCACGCGAATGCGGAGATCCTCGACGTCACGATCGGGCACCGTCTTCGGCACTGCGATCCGTGAGGTGGCGCGATCGGTGACGACGAACAGGCGGTTGAGCATGCCGATCGCGAAGAACCGCTGGTCGAACATCGTGGCGTAGGTGTCCGCCGTACACGCGGCGATCAGGCTAAGCGAGGCACCGCGGACCGAAACCTTCTCGGCCTTCACACGATTGTCGTAATCGCCGCGCTCGAAGAGCGTCGAGACCATCGGCAACGCGACGGAGTGCTCCGCCTTCGCCTTGTCGACGAAGCTTTTGAATTCGTCGTAGTGGAGCAGCAGCTCCGAGCATTCCTTGAGCTCGGCCGCCAGGCCTTCGGCGCTGCCGACGCCATACAAGACTCGCGGCTCGAACGCGCCCCCCAGCGAGCGGAAGAACGCATCGGTCACATTGAGCGCGGTCGACTTCCGGGTGTCGGCAGACTCGGCAACGATGACGGTGTAGAGCCGTGGCTCGGGTCGCAGCTCTGAATCGAGCGTCATCTTCTTCGCGATGAGCGATCCGAAGTGGGTCAGGAAGGCGAAGTACATGAAGGACCGCGGCGATTCGAGATAGCTGCTGTACAGAGTGGCGTAGTCGCGGCCGACGCCGATCATCGAAGACTCGGGAAGCCGGAGCGGTTCCGCCGCGCTCGGTCGCACGATGGGCGAGGCTGGCGCGGTGGAGCGCCGTGCCCCGGCGAGATGGCCGTTGTCACTGAACGCGCCCAACGCCCGGCCGATCGCCTCCCAGTGAGCCCGGCCGAGCTCCGTATCCTTCGCCCACGCACAGCCCCAGGTGCCATCGTTGAAGAGGATGGCGTTGTCCTTGGGCTTGTCGAAGCCTTCGGCGGCGCACGCCGGACACTGGAACTTGATCCCTGACTGCCGGCGCGTGGCGCCCGGCTGCTGGAGCGCGGCCTCGTGGAGATGCTCGAGCTCAGCGGCCATACGTATAGCTCCGGCCACGGAGATAGGCTCGCCAGTCGCCCGGGAGCTCCGGGAGCGGCTCGGTCGCGGGATCCACGAGCCATCGGTATGCGCGCCCGGTGTCGGGGTGCACGCTCGGCGGAATGACGGCCTGCTGCAGTCCGGGTCCGCGCTGGATCTCCCCGATGATGACCCCATGCCAGACGAGCTTGGCGGGTAGTCCCGGCTCCCACGCGATGTAGTAGTGCAACCGTCCGCGGCCCGTCTCGACCCACGGGGTGCACGGCTGTCCGAGCGAGTCGATCATGTCGGCCCAGCAGAGCAACTCGTCGGGATCGAGGATCGCAAGCCGGTTCGGCTCGCCGGCGACGAGGCCGAGGTTGCCACCTCCGCGAAGATGACGCTCGGCCACGCGCCGATCGTGCGTCACCTGCCAACGCCGGCCAGCGGGCGGCTTTTTCTCGCGAGGAGCGAGGAGCACGACGTCGACCAGGCGTCGCTCGATCATCGTGAGCGTCAGCTCGGCGTCGGTCATCGTTCCGGCTCCGAGAGCTGGACGAGCCGGTCGATGGCGCGGCTCAGTGCGGGCTCGGGGCGCCACTTGAGAAGATCGAGGAGCCGTTCGAGGGCGGCCTTCGCCTCACGGGCGGCGGTGGCGATCGCGGTAGAGTCGCTCACGCGCCCTCGGTCTTCACTATGGCGAGCCTCGGTTGCGGCCGGCCCTGCTCTCTCGCTCTCAGCCATTTCTCGAGGCGCTCGCGGGGAAATCGCAGGACGCCGTCCAGCTTGAGCACCGGCATATCGGCGTGCTTCTTCGCCATCCGATAGACGGAGCGGGTGCTAATTTGCAGCGCGGCTGCAACCTGCTCGGGTGTGTCGTACAACTCGGGCAGGGCCTTACGGATCGCGCCCCCCACCAGGTCGGCGCTCATCACGACGTGGGCCTCGACGCGGCGGCCGCAAGTACACGCTCGATGCGTTCGCGGAGTGCGTCGCGAAGGAACGCGCTCTGACTGATGCCCTCGAGCTTGGCGGCGACGTACCAGCGCTCCTTATCATCGCGTGGCATCCGGAGCGCGATCGGCACCATCCGCATCTGTGTGAGCCGCCTTTTCATCGCTACACAAATTTCTATACGCTACACTGCGCATGTCGTGGGTCACATTCAAATGGCTTCAAATCGGAAATTGCGCGTGACACCTGAGTACGCGGCGCTGCTCTCGGCCGTGGACAGGTTTGCCAACCTTCGCCGCATCACGAGCACGCAACAGGTCGAGGGCCCCTTCCGTCGCCTGCCCATCGCTGGGCCGAAGTTCCGCGTTCTCCAGGCGCACGAGTGGGGGAACTACCAGCGCGATCAAGACGAAGTGAAGGGGTGGCTCCGCACGATTGCCGAGGGCCGCGGCCAGGACGTGGCGCGCGCGATCTCGGGCCGGCTCGGTACGCTCGACGCCGTCATGCGCCTCGACGCCGCTCGGCAGGAAATCCAGACGCTGGCGTTCGTGCAGGGCGTACAGGCTGCCTATGCGCTCGGCGTGGCGCTCCTGCTCTCGCCGTCGACCGGGCTGCGCGGGCGCCTAGGTCACTGCACAGCACCGGGATGCGGCCGCTTTCGGCTCGACCTTGATGTGCGGCCAGGCCGGCGTTGGCGCTACTGCTCTACTCCCCACCGTCGCCGTGCGGATCGGGCAACCGCCACAGAACGCAAGCGTAGGTCGCGGAATACGTGATCCTCTAGGTTCCTTGTGCTGACCATGTGCTGAACGGCCGCGCTCGCGGAGCGAACGGCTGTCACTGAGCGGAACGGCTGTCACGCGGTGTCACGGCGTAACTGCGTGAGGAATGAAGGGTGCTGCCGCCATCGTCAATGGCGGCGACGACTTACCGGCCAGGTCCTCTTTCGTCGCGGCGCAGCTTGTACTCGACCGAGTCGACGAGCGCCTGCCACGAGGCCTCGATGATGTTGTCGGCGACACCGACGGTGCCCCAGGTCTCGTCGCCATCGCCCGAAGTGATGAGCACGCGCGTCTTGGCGGCCGTGCCCTTCGACTCGTCCAGGATTCGCACCTTGTAGTCGAGGAGCCTCATGGTCCTGAGGTTCGGATAGAACTCCTCGAGAGCCTTACGAAGCGCGTGGTCGAGGGCGTCGACCGGACCGTTCCCCGACGCGGCGGTATGCTCCAGCATTCCCTTCACCCGCACGCGCACCGTGGCCTCCGCTACGGGCTCCTGGTCGGTGTTCTGTTCCTCGACGATCACCCGGTAGGCCTCGAGCGCGAAGTAGGGCCGGTGACGGCCGAGTGCCCGCTCCATGAGCAGCTCGAACGAAGCCTCGGCGCCCTCGAACTGGAATCCCTGGTCCTCGAGCTCCTTGAGCTGGTCGAGGATCCGGCGGGAGTCCGGCGTGTCCTGATCGAGGTTGATGCCGAACTCGCGCGCCTTCCACAGGATGTTCGACTTGCCCGCGAGCTCCGAGACCAGGACTCGCCGGCGATTGCCCACCGCCTCCGGATTGATGTGCTCGTACGTCTCCGGATGCTTCTGAACGGCCGAGACGTGCATGCCGCCCTTGTGCGCGAAGGCCGAGTCGCCCACGTACGGCTGCGAGGACCAGGGCTTGCGGTTGGCCAGCTCGGACGCGAAGCGGGACACGTCGCGGAGCTCGCGCAGATTCGGCTCGGGGATACAGTCGAGACCCATCTTCAAGATCAGGCTCGGGATGATGGACACGAGGTTCGCGTTCCCGCAGCGCTCGCCGAAGCCGTTGAGCGTTCCCTGCACCTGGCCGACGCCCTCGGCGACGGCGGCGAGCGAGTTCGCGACGGCGCACTCGGCGTCGTTGTGCACGTGGATCCCGAGCGGGGTCCGCAGGTGCTTTTTGACCTCGGCGATCATCGCGACCAGCTCGCCCGGCAGCGTCCCGCCGTTGGTGTCGCACAGGATGAGCCAGTGGGCGCCGGCCGCCTCGGCCGCGCGCAACGTCGCCAGCGCATAGTCGCGGTTGGCGCGGAAGCCGTCGAAGAAGTGCTCGGCGTCGAAGAGCACCTCGTCCATCCGAGGCCGCAGGAACGCGATCGTGTCGCCGATCATCGCGAGATTCTCGGCGAGGGTCGTGCCGAGCGCCTCCGTGACGTGGAAGTCCCACGACTTGCCGACGATCGTCGCCACCGGCGCGCCGGCATCGAGCAA
>Ga0207684_10004600_pt1 | contig 12962 bp, 9 predicted proteins | sample KBSK5501metaG_FD_184342 | JGI IMG/M metagenome (GOLD analysis project Ga0207684, IMG submission 184342) | Corn, switchgrass and miscanthus rhizosphere microbial communities from Kellogg Biological Station, Michigan, USA - KBS K5-50-1 metaG... | ecosystem: Host-associated > Plants > Roots >...
GATGTTCCATGACGACCTCATCTCGCCACTGGTCCGCACACATTGCGAATCTCTATGCCGCGCTTTAGTCAAGCATCTGATGAGCCTGGGTGTTCAGACCGGTAGCGCTCGATGACGTTCTTGCTCGCGTCGAACAGACCGATGAACATCGCCAGTAAGATGATGCCGAAGCCAACGAACACGATCACGCCCAGGATGACTTGTGCGGCGCCGTTGCTTTGACCGGAGACAGCAGTGGTAATAGCCAAGCAGGCGATTGCCACATTCGACAAGACGGCACCTGCCATTATGCGGCGCATCATAGGCAGCCGAAAGACGCTCGGTTTCGTCCTAAGGGCGCTCAAGAGATGTGGAGCGAGGAGAATGCCATAGAAAGCGAAGCACACGACATTCAACAGCGATCCTACCGCGCTGTTCAAACTAACATGGAGGATGAGGCCAGCGAAGTAGACCACGGGCGGAACAAACGGAACCCATGACCGCCAACTGCGACGCAAGCGCTTTCAGCGGGAATGCCATGTCATTGGGCGCTGATCTGCAGGTGGAGGCGCAACAGGTTCCAAAGTTGCTCCTTTCGCCCGCTATCCATGTGCCCGATGCGTTCGTCGCATGCTGTACCACAGCAGCCAGTATAGCAGATAGAGGCGGCCCTAAATCTTTATAACCGTGCGGGTGAGCGGCCTAAAAGCGCCATTCAGCTTAGGGGTCAATGAAATAACGACAAGGGGGGCCGGGACCTGTGTTGGCTGGGCGGCAGCATACAGTAAGACGGTGGCGGAACCACTGACGGTGACACCGATTCTCAGGTTGGCTGATCAGACTGGCGAAACTCTCGCCGAGACAGCAGCAAGGTCGCGGCATGTCGCTTCGCCTTCGTCTCACATGGCCTGGCAGCGTCCACTGGATGTTCACGCTCAGCCATTGGACAATCCAGTGCTATACTACGCGTACGGAAGCGGGCATGCTCACCGCTGCGCCAGCCGGTATCTCATCACCGCGGGAAGGGATCGCGCATGGCCCAGCTGGTAATCGAGACGCGCGATGGCACGCACACCATCGCGCTGGACTGTGACCGTGTGAGCATCGGGCGGCTGTCGTACAACGACGTGGTGCTCCCCTATCTGCAAATCTCCCGCCAGCACGCCGAGCTGCGGCGCATCGGCGGCCAGTGGTGGATCGCCGATCTGCACAGCACGAATGGGCTGCAGATCAACTCGCGCCGCATTCAGGAGCATGCCCTGGCCACGGGAGACCGTGTGGTGCTGGCGCCCGGTGTCAGCCTCCGCTTCGTCGCAGCGCCGGAGGAGAACGCCGGCGCCACCAGTCAGCCAGCGCACGACCCAGCAGTGCTTGCGCCCAATAGCCGTCCCGACCGGGCAGGGCGCGCAGCGGTCCCCATTGGTCCGCGTGATGATCCGCAGAGCCTGCGTCCTACGGTGGGGCCGGCGCCTGTCCAGCCGTACCGCCCATTAGAGGCGATGCTTGCGCCGCGAGCGCCTTCCGCGTTCGCTGATGACGAAGCGCCATGGCCGCTGCGGGGTGATGACGGCGGGCCATCCGCGCGCCTTTCACGCCGAGCATCGCGCGGCCCGGAGCCATCCCCGTCTCCCTTTGCGGCGTGGAGCGAGCCGGCATCCGGCCAGCCGCCTGCGGGAGGCTTTGTCCCGCCACACGGCCCACACTACCCTGAAGCTGACCCAGGGAACGCCGATCCATTGCAGAGCGATGCAGTCAGGCCAGGGCGCGCTGGCCCACCAACCAGCTCAGCGCCGAAGCTGCTGCACGTCTGCCAGACGTGCGGCCAGCTAACCGCGCCCGACGCGGTCTACTGCCAGAATTGCCATCACGCGATCGCCCACGAGTGCGCGACCTGCCGGTTGAGTCTGCTGCCGATACAGGACCGCTGCCCGCGCTGCCACGCGACCAACCAGCACTCGGTGCGGCGCGCACACCGTGGCCGCGGCGCGTAATATCTCCACGGAGTGCGCCATCGGCTTGACGCGCGCTCACCCTGGCTTGCACAATACCTCCCGGTAGAGGCTCTCTGCATCGAGATAACGGCGAACACCTGGCTGAAGGAGGCCAAACGCACATGATGAGCCCTGGCGATGAGACGCCGCACTGGTTGAATCTTGGCGGCGGGCTGGTCTCTGGTCCGCAAGGCAATGAGCTGCCGGGCGACGGCGAGCTGGACGAGCTGGACGATGACGAGTGGGAAGACTTCGAGGACGACGACGAGGACGATGACGACGAAATCGAAGCCTGGGAAGACGAGGACTTTGAGGACGAGGAGGCTGGCTTACTCTAGCCGTCCCGGGTGATTGACGGCGCGCACGCCATCCTGTAGCATGGAATCAAGCTGACAGGCTGGTTTGACAGGCGGACGCGAGGAGCTGTCTGGATGAGTTCGCGTAGTGATGGTGCGCACGCTGAGCGCCCGGCCTACGTCGCTGCTCCCGGCCAGGAGCCGGCGGCAGATACGTCACCGGCGGCGCCAGCCGCGGACGACACCGAGATGGCGGGCGTCGAGGCATCCACGGTGGCGCAGATGCGCGTGCCGACCTTCGGCGTCCGCTACCTCGAACAAGCGCGCCGCCAGCTCTTCGCACGCCATCCCGAATATCTGCCCTTCCTCGTGCGCCACCTCGGCGTCCATCCCGGTATGACGGTGGTGGACGTCGGCTGCGGCACCGGCATTTACACCCGCGTGCTCGCCAGCCGGCTGCATGGCGAGGGGAAGGCCATCGGCATCGACCTGCAGCCGGCGCTCATCGCCCATGCGCATCAGGTCACCCAGGCCGAGGGCTGGGGTGAGCTCGTGGAGTATATTCCGGGCGACGCGACCGCACTGCCCCTGCCGGACGCTTGCGCGGATGTTGTCTTCTGCAACTCGTTGCTGTGGCTGCTCCCAGATGCCGTCTCCGCCCTGCGCGAGATGCGCCGCGTGCTGCGGCCGGGCGGGCGTGCGTTGGCCGCCGAGCCGGATAGCGGCCTCGTGCACAGCTACGATCCTACGCGTCCCCGCCTCAGCGAGCTGGAGCAGCGCTTTCAGGAGTGCTTCGTGCGTGGGTCACACCAGCTCGATCGGCACGATTACGACGTGGGTCGCAAGCTGCCGTCGCTCTTTCTGGCAGCGGATTTCGTCGCCGTGCGCGCATATCCACGCCTCTTCGTGGCGGCCGGATGCGACCTCGGCGATGACCCACAAGCTGGTCTGGCCGAGCGTGTGCGCGAGTATCGGGGGGCGCTGGCCGCGCTCGAATCCACCGCGCCGGAGCTACGGACGCAACGCGAACACCGAATCGCGCGCGCGCGGGCCGGCGGCATGAGCGACAGCGAGCTGGCCGAGCACGAGCGAGAAACGCTTGCCTATTTGCGCGAGCGTGTCGAACAGCCCGCGCGCATTCTCACCGACGGCGCCGTCTACCTGTACGGCGGCATTCTGTGCGAGGGCATACGCTTCGAAGCCGAGCCGTTCGCGAGCGAGCAAGCGACCTGATACAGCGGGAGCACCCCATGAGCCAGACGCCTCCGGCCGCGCTGGTGCGACTGCGCGAAGCTGATGTGGTGCGTCTGTGCGGGCTGGAGGCGACCGCGCGGGGGATGGAGCTGGCGGCTCATCACGCGGTGAGTGGCGGGCGCCGCAGCGGTGCGCGCCTGGATGCGGTGGTGGCTGACGGCGACCTGCACCGGCGCGCCTGGATCGCGCTTCCGGGGGACTTCGATAGCGCCGCGGCACAGTGGTCATGCGCCTGCCTTGCCCCTGCTGCGGATGCGCCGCTGCCGCCGGCCCCCGCGCCGCTCGGCTGTGAGCACGTGGCTGCCATCCTCACCTCCTGGATTCGCTCGCCCATGGACTTCCGTGGCGCCGAGGACGCGCCAATCGATCAGGCGGCGCCAACAGAGGCTGTGCCAGTCCCCGCACGGCTCCGGCAGCCCGCACTGCTGCCTTCACCGCTGCCACGCCGGCAGGCCGGCGCCTCCCTTGCCGAAGAGCTGGCTCGCCTCTCATCCAGTGATGTGCTCGCGGTCGCCCGCCGTGTGCTGGAGGCGGAGCCAGACGAGCAAGAGGCGCGGACCGCGCTCGCGGCGCTCCTGCGCGATCCTGCGCGCCTGGCCACCCTCGTCGCGCGGCTTGATCCCGACGCGCAGACCCTGCTGCACGAGATCGTGTTGCTCGGCGGCAGCCTGACCGGCGCCGATCTGGAGGGTATATGCGCACGGGCGGAGCGACCGGCGAGTGCGGCGCGCGCGGATCTGGGCGTGCTGGCGCGGCACGGCCTCATCTTCCCTGTGACGGGAGTACAACCGACGAGCCAGCAAGCCACTGAGCGTTCGTGGAAGCAGGTGGTGGGCTGGCGCGTGCCGCCCGAGATTCGCGCCGCCATGCTGTGGACGTTGCCAGTCGAGCCCCTCCCGGCGAGTGGTCCGCACGGCCCCCCAGCGCTGCCCGCCGCAGACGGCGACCAGGCGGCGACAGACCGGAAAGCGCACCCTCGCGTCCTTCGGTCGTCCCCGCGACCGCTGTGTCTGGCGTTGGCTCTGCTGGCGCGCGCCCCACGCCCGATGGGTGTCGCCGCTGATGGCGGACAGGCTCGCGAAGTGACGAGTGAGCCGCGCAGCTCCCACCCCTCCTCCGGACCGATGCTGACGGCTGGCGATCTCGCGCCGCAGCTGCTGGCCGAGGCCGCGCGGGCGGCGGGTGTGCCGCCGGGGCTGGCTCGACTGGCGCGCCGGCTGCTGCTCTGGGCGGGAGAGGCGGGCTCATCCTCGCCGCTGAGCGACTTGGCGCTCGTGCCGCCGCATGAGCGCGCACGCGTGCTGCGGGCCGGCTTTCGGTTGTGGGCGGCTTCGGAGACGGGGAGCGAGCTCGCCGACCTGGCGGAGCCAGGAGCGCCGGTCGCATTGCGGTTCGAGCGCGCTCATCCAGTGTTTCGTCCCGCTGCCCTCGCCGCGGAGGCGCTCGCGGCGCGGCGCTTCGTGCTGCGCTTGCTGGCGGGAGCGCGCCCAGGGACGTGGTATGCGCTCGACGACCTGCTAAGCCTCGTCTGGCGGATACACCCGTACTTCCTGCGCGGACAACAGCTCACCTATGCCGCACCGGCGTGGTGGCTCGAGCGGCCTGGCGAGCGGCGACCGCTGCGCCCCTTCGTCCACGCGGAATGGCTGGCAGGCGAGGGCCAGTACCTGCGCATGCTCCTCTCCGGCCCGCTGGCCTGGTGGGGCGCGCTGGACTTGGCAACGATAGCGGGGACGCCAGTGGCTGTGCGGGTGACGCCATTCGGGGCGCTTCTGCTGGCACGGCACGAGGGCGCGCCGGAAGCCGCCGCGGCCGGCGGGCTGACGGAAAGTTGGGGGCCGGCGCTCTTGCCCACACGCGACGGAGCGTTGGCCGTGCAGCCCCTGTCCGCGGATGCTGCCCTGCTGGCGACGCTCGAGATCTGGGCGCGGCCCAGCCAGATCGCGGGTGGGCGCGTGATCTATCGCTTCGACGAGGAGCGTGCCTGTGCCGCGTTCGACCGGGGCACGGACCTCACCGGGCTCTTGGCGCAGATGCGGAGACATCAGGCGCCGGGCGACACGCGCCTCGAATCCCTCGTTACCAGCCGGCTTGGAGATTGGCGCCAGCGCTATGGCCGAACTAGCATCGCGCACGGCTGGACGCTGGTCGAGGCACGGGACGAGGCGACGCTGCGCGAAGCACTCGCGTATGTGCCGGAGATCGCCGCGCGCTGCCGGCAACTGGGGCCGTCGTTGGCGCTTGCCCCGGCGGCAGATGTCGCGGTGCTGCGCGATGCGCTGGGCAGACGCGGGTACGCGCTGTAGGGGAGCGACTCACCATCATGTCCACCACTGACGAGACGGCACAACAGGCGCTGCCGGGGATAGCTGAGGCGGTGCGTTTCCAGCGCGATCTCTACCTCTATTGGCAGTGCGTCGGCGCGGCAGGCGGACTGGTACTGACCTCGAAGCTGTACGTATCCCGGCCCGCGCTGCGTCGCGTGCGGGCGCGGCTTGCGGCAGCCGATGGCGCCCTCGCGCCCACCCAGGATGTGCCTGAGGTGGACGACGCGCGGCTGCTCTATCTGCGCCGTCTCTTGGAGCGGCTCGGCCTGATGCAGATGAACGAGGGCCGGCTGGTGGCGGCCAGGCGCGACGTCATGGCGCGCTTCCTTGCGCAGCCTGTGGGCGAGCGGCTGCGGCTGTGCGTGCGCGTTTGGGTGGCGGGCGGCTGGTGGCCAGACCGCCTCGACCCGCGCGTGGCGCCGCCCCGGCCCCTGGTGCCGGCGCTGCCCAGACTCGCGCTTGGTCGCCGCCGCCTGGTCGAGCTTCTGAGTGAGCGCGCCCCGGGTGACCTGGCAGTGGTTCCCCCAGAGGCCACCATCCCGCGCGTCGCGGCGAGCGGGCGACGCCCAAGAGCTGCACATGCCGCACATACCGTGCATGCCACGCATACGCCTGCGGAGGCGCACGACGTGCAGGACGCGCCCATCGTGCGTGCGGCCCTCCTGGGGCCGTTGGCGTGGATGGGTCTGGTAGAGGTCGATGCGAGCGGCGAGCGCTACACGAGTACTCCAGCGTGCGCCGCGCTGCGTGCTCCCGGGCGGGCGGACGACGAGCTGCGAGAGACGCCGGGCCGCATCCTCGTCCAGTCAAATTTCAGCATCGTCGCCTATCCACCGCTCACCGCGCCCGCGCTCTTGCAGCTCCACACCTGTGCCGACGAAGCCGCCATCGAGCGCATCGCGCGGTTTACCCTGACGCGCACGGCGTTGACGCGCGCGCGCGGCGAGGGCTGGACCGCTGGGGATGTGGCGGCGCGCCTCGCTGTGCTCTGTGGGGGGCCGCTGCCGGGGAACATCCGCACCACCCTGGACGACTGGGAGCGGCACGTCGAGCGCCTGCGGCTCACCGAGTCCACTATCGTGTTCGAGGCGCGCGAGCGCACGGTGCTGGATAAGCTCCTGGCTGAGCGGGCTGCGTCAGACTGGATCAGCCGGCGACTGACGGACACGGCCGCGCTCATCGTCCCAGGGCAGGAGGCGGCCGTGCGCGGCTGGCTCCTGCGGCACGGCGAGCTGCCAGCGCTGCGACGGTCGTCCGCGGGCTAGCGTGCGCCGCTCGTCGTCGGCGTGGCCGTTGGCACGCTGACCGAGCTGTTGGTCTCACCGGTCACGATCGTGTCGCCGGCGCTGATGCCGAGGAGCACCTCGTACGAGGTGCCGTCGGTCAGGCCGAGCACGACAGGCTTCACTACCCAGCCATTCTTCGAGCGCTCCAGAAGATAGCCCGGAGTCGGCTGGTCGGAGGAGACGTCGGTGCCCGCATCCTGCGCGCTCAAGAGCAGCTGTCGCGCCTGCCCCAGCGCCTTCGTCACCTGCGTGCGGGTCAGGAAGCCGCCGCGTTTGGGATCACCCGCCGCCAGGGCGTAGGCGACCGCACTGGCCGGCACCAGCAGGACGCCGAAGCGCTGCTGTGTCGCCACGGTTACCCGCGCGGCCATGCCCGTGAAGAGATGGGCGTTGCGTACGGTGCTCATATCCACGTCGATGGTGATGGGGTAGGTCAGCCCACTGGCGCCTGACTCGCCGATCGGCGACACACCGGTCACCGTGCCGCCGAACACCTGATTGCCCACTACCGGCACCGTAAACTGCACCGGGTTACTCTTGGCCACGGCGCCGACGTTGGCGACCGGCACATGCGCGAGCATTTGTAGACTGTTGAGGTCGGCGATCTTGATGAAGCTCGTCACCGGCGCCGTCGCGTTGCTGCCGACGACGGTCGTGCCGACGGTGCCGGAGATACCCGCGATGGTGCCGTCATGCGGCGCTGTAAGGGTTGCCCCGTTGAGATTATCCTGCGCCGTCTGCTGCTTGGCCTGCGCCGTGGCAAGCTGTGCCTGTGCGCTGTTCACCTGTGCCTGTGCCGCGGCGTCGTCGCTATCTGTGCGTGCCTGCACAGCGGCATATTGATCCTGCGCCGCTTGCACACAGGCGTTGTCGCCTGCCCTGCATGCTTTGATCGCGCTCTGCTCGGCCGAGTAGGCGGCGGCGACATTTGCCGATGAAACCGACTGCACAGACTCTTGGTGGTTCTCGGCATCAGTCACCGCAGACTGTGCCGCGATGACCGCCGCCCTCGCCTCGTTGTACGCGTCTTGCAACTGCGTCGTGTCCAGCTTGGCCAGCGTGTCGCCGCTGCTCACCTGCTGGCCCACGGCGACCGCTATCTCAGCGACGCGTCCGCTGCCGGCGAAATTGGCGTCATATGTGGCGGTCTGCAGGGTGCCTGTGGTAGCGAAGGTAAGGCTAAGCTGCCCTTGCTTGGCTTTGGCAAATTTGATCTCAGAGCGCGTATTGAGAAACGCTACACCCAAAGCGGCTAGAAGGGCGATGAGCAGAGCCGCAGAGCCTATTCGCATCCAATCCCGCCGGCTACGTGGGCGCGCGAGCGCCAGTGTCGGCCGCTGGAGGCGCGGGAACCGCCTACGTGAGGGCAGGTCTTCGACTGTTGGCTCGAGCGAATCCAGGTCATCCGTGTCGCCACTGTCAGGACTTCGAACATCGAGGGTCGTGCTCTCGGTCGATGGGCGAGGGTCCGTCATGTAGATGCTACCTTCCCGCTGCGATTCACCGTATCCTCGCTGCGATTCCCTGCATCCCGTGCCACGTTACACTCATCTTACAAGATGCATGCCGTCGCGCTGACCAATCACTTCACCACCTGGCTGCCGCGCTCGCGGCACCCACAATCCGCTCTCACCCGGTAAAGACCCAGGCCCGACGCACGATCAAGGGTGCGCGCAATCGCGTCCTGGCACGCCTGGGAAGGGCTGACCGCACACGTGAAAGCGAACGTCACCAGTATAACATTGCGGGCAACCGCGAACGAGCGCTCAAGCCTGCTTGACGTGCCGCAGCGGGCGGCGTACAGTGGCAACCACTGGGCAGCGAAGGAGAGTGCCGCGCGTGAACTCGCAACCACAGGGACCGGCCTCAACGACAACTGAGGCGCGCCAGCGACGCCGCTGCTTCCTCTGCGCCTATAGCGACGTTGCCTGCGACGTGGCCAGCATCGAGGGACGGCTGGCGCGTGTCTGGGTCGGCGCCGGGCGTGAGGGCGCGCTGTGGGCGCTGCTGACGGGCGAGGACGGCACTGAGGCCGCAGTTACGCTGCCGGGGCACGCGCGCCGGCTCGTGCGAGAGCTGGCAGCGCTGCCGCCCGCGCAGCTGAACACCCTGCGGGTGCGCGTGTATCACTTGTTGCGCTCCCATGAAGACGACAGCCAGCCGACGCACCGAGTGCGCCTGCGCACGACTCCGGTGAGCGCCGTCATCCTCGAACCGGACACGCTGCTCAACATCACCGACATCAACAACGCCGAATACTGCGTCCGCCAGTACCCCCTGCGGCGCATGGCGCCTTCGCCACCGACGGCCGCGACCCTGCGCGGTACCATCATCCACAGCGCCTTCAAGGAGCTGCTGAAGGGTGGGCACGAGGCGCGCGGCGACTACCTCGAGCGGGCGCTCCAGGCGCAGGCGACCGAGCTAGCGCTGCACGAGCTGAGCTATGCCGATGTCGCGCTGGACGCGGAGCCGCACATGCAGGCGCTGTGGAGCTGGTACGAGGGCGAGCGCGGCAATCTCTGGCGCGACGCGCTCGACGTGCGCGCCGAAACCTTTTTGCTCGCGCCTGAGGTGGGGCTCAAGGGCCGGCTGGATTTCCTGCTGCAGGACCAACGCGGCGGAGTCCTGCTGGAGCTCAAAACGGGGCAGGCCAATGGCAGCCTGCCGAAGCGGCAGCACCGCTGGCAGGTCTACGGGTACCAGACACTGCTTGCGGCGCGCCGGCCAGACGCCGCCACGCATCCCGGCGCCACCCTGCTGTATAGCGCGACGCCCGGCAGGGCCGAGGGCCACGGGCTGCGCCTCATCCCGCGCGATCTGCACGCCGTGTTGGAGCTGCGCAATCTACTGGCGCTGGTGCACGTCACCGGCGCCGTTCCTGCGCCGCCCGGCGCGGCCAAATGCGGGCGATGCGCGCTGCGCTCCGAGTGTTTGCGTGCCTCGCAGCTGCTGGGCTGGGAGGCGCCGCCCAGCGACGAGCAACCCCTTCCCGTGCCACCAGCCGACGCCGCGTGGTTTCGCACGTATTACGAGCTGCTGCGGCACGAGGCGCTCGCCGCCGAGGCGGAAAGCGTCTCGCTGTGGCGGCGCTCGCCCAACGAGCGCCGCGAGCTGGGCACGGCGCTCGGCGACCTCCATCCGCTCGGCGAGCCGGTTGCCACCGAGAGCGGCGAGTGGGAGTACACGTTCGCCTGCGAGAATACGTCTGAGCTGCGTGAAGGTGACCAGATTTTGCTGAGCGATGGCGACCCCGTCACCGGCGCCGTCGTCTCGGGCACCGTCTTGCGCGTTGACCATCGCGGCGTCACGGTGTGGACGCCGGAGCGCATCTCGCATCCTCGCCTGCTCGATCGCTATGGCAGCGACATCGTCCAGCTGCGCACGGCACGCAATCTCTGGCGCTGGTTGGAGGCGGAGCCCCGCCTGCGTGAGCTGGTGGCGGGGACGCGCGCGCCTGCGTTCGACGCGGCGCCGCCGCTCGACCTGCACGCGCAGCTCAATGCAGAGCAACGGCGGGCTATCGAACGGGCGCTGGCCGCGCGCGATTTCCTGATCATCCAGGGGCCGCCCGGCACGGGCAAGACGAAGGTGGTGGCGGAGATCGCGCGCCAGGCGATGGCGCGTGGCGAGCGTGTGCTGATCGCCGCCTTCACCAATCAGGCGGTGGATAATGTGCTGCTCCGGCTGGCGGAGGAGGGCGTTACGGATTTCGTGCGGCTTGGCCACGCGCTCTCCGTGGCGCCTGCGCTCCAGTGGTCACGCCTGGCCAATCGTGCGCTTGCCAGGTCCGGAGGCGCTGGGGGAGCCACGCCGCCCGATCCAGCGCTGCTGCGCCAGACCTTGCGCGCGGCGCGCCTGGTGGCGACGACGACGGCGACCTGGTCGGCGGAGCGCTACGATGGAGCCGGCGAGACATTGCGCTTCGACCTCGCCATCATGGACGAGGCCAGCCAGCTGACGGTACCTGCCCTGCTCGGCGCGTTACGTTTCGCCCGGCGCTTCGTGCTTGTCGGCGATGAGAAGCAGCTGCCGCCGTTGGTCGTGAGTGAGGCGGCCGCGCGTGGCGGGTTGGGTCAGTCGCTTTTCGCCTCACTGCTGGAGCGCTGGGGCGAAGGTGCGAGTGTGGCCCTGCGCCAACAGTATCGCATGCACCCGGCGATCTGCGCGTTCCCGAGCGCCACCTTCTACGGTGGGCGTCTGGAAGCCGCTGGGCCGGCGGTGACCGCGACGCTCGACGTGAGCGCGCGGGCGGAGCACCCCCTCTGGCCGATCCTCTGCCCGGAGCGCCCGCTCGTCTTCGTCCACGTGCCCGCCGCACCCCACGCACCCGCTCATGGCAAGGCTAGCGCCGCGCAGGCCAACGTGGTGCGCGCGCTCGTGCGCGCGCTGTTCGAGCTTGGGGTGCAGGCAGAAGCGATCGGCGTCATCGCGCCCTACCGCGCGCAGGTGGCGGCGATCCGCCAGCGGCTGGAGCGGCTCGTGGCAGACGGCACGCGCCGCATCGTGGTGGATACGGTAGACCGCTTTCAGGGGGCGGAGCGGCCGGTGCTGCTCTTCTCGTTTGGCGGGCGCGTGCCTGGCGAGCTGCATGCGCGCGGCGTGGACTTCCTGGCCGACGCACACCGGCTGAATGTGGCGCTCACCCGCGCACAGCGCAAGCTGATCCTCGTCGGCGACCGCGAGTGGCTGGCGCAGGAGCCCCTGCTGGCGCGGCTGATCGCGCACTGCGAGGGTCTCTACGGCGGGCACGGCGGCATGGTGACGGCGCGCTCGTCGTGATCAGCCCTTCCTCGTCTCCTGGAATGACAAAAAGTGTGTTTGGCAATGCGGCAACATGACGTAATGCCGTACGCTCGCTGGCATGGGTACGACGTATCCCAGTGACCTCTCCGCTGCTGAGTGGACCTGCGTCCAGCGTCACCTCTCGCCGCCTGCGGTCACGACGCGGCAGACCACGTACATGGTCATTGCGTCACGTTTTCGACGCCAGCTTTCCACGTCTCGCATGACATCTGTCAGCGCACACTTCTGACAGGTGTCACTATCTCGCGCCGCCATTCTTTCCGTATACTCGACGCGTGAGGCATGAGTCATTCCGGACAGCGACTGCTGAACCAGTCCCGGTATGATGGAGAAGGAGGTCGAAACGTGAGGAGTACTTCGGCGACCGATCACACCGGGCGAGCCAACGTGGGAACGAGCCGGTCGATTGCATGGTGGTTGGCACATGGCGCTGTGGCCCTCGCCATGGTGACGAGCGCGGTCTTTGGCGTGCTCAGCTTCCTTTCTCCGTCCGCCTTTCTGGCGATCGTAGGCGTGCGCACCGGGCAGTTGACTGAAGGGGCGCATATATTCGCGGCCTATACCGGTGCCCGGGAGCTGGCAATTGCCTGCACACTCCTCGTGCTGGTGCTGACAAAAGCGTCGCGCGGGCTCGCTGCGGTCATGCTCCTCACCGCATTGGCCAATGGGTTCGACGCCGTCCACGCGCTTCTCGCACAGCGATGGGTCCAAGTGCCGGGGGCGCTGATGTTTGCGAGCATCTCTCTGGCAGCGGCGCTATGGCTATTCAGTCGCCCAGCCAGGCCTGAGAACGGCTGACGCACAGGCGGCACGCGACCACATGTGGGCGATCCAGCCACTCAGCGTCGGTCAAGTCTCTCGGGTACCTCGTGCTCATACCCACGAGCGCAACCTGTTGCGTCTTGATGCCGCGTTCCAAAACTCGCTCTAGTACTACAGTGACGGTTGTTGACGACCGGTGCTAGACTTCCCAACAGGAGTGGGGAGGTGAGCGCATGGCAGAGGACAACGGGCAGGCTGAGGAGA
>Ga0207684_10004602_pt1 | contig 12955 bp, 9 predicted proteins | sample KBSK5501metaG_FD_184342 | JGI IMG/M metagenome (GOLD analysis project Ga0207684, IMG submission 184342) | Corn, switchgrass and miscanthus rhizosphere microbial communities from Kellogg Biological Station, Michigan, USA - KBS K5-50-1 metaG... | ecosystem: Host-associated > Plants > Roots >...
CGGCACCATCATCGCGACGAAGTCTCTATCCACGTCGTTGAACGGCTTGATCTTCATTGCAGCCATCATCCTGGTCATAGCAGCATTGCTCTTAGCTAAGAACGGCGCTTCCTCAGGCCCGGTGGATAGGCAGGCAGCCGCGCTGAGGAGAGCGAGAGCAAACACTGCTATTCCTAGACCAAGCAGCGGGCGTCGAAAAAGATGCATCATGCCTCTGTGTCCTCTCTGGTACTACTATCTACGATAAGGAGGAAGCGTCATGAAAGCGTCATGAATACCATAACGAGGTTCATGACGCTTTCATGACGCTTCCTCCTTATACTCACCCGCCAATTACGATTGCCCCCTCCCCGACAGTACGGGGCTAGCCATAGCGGGCTGGACAACGATGTGAAGGTCTTTACCGCTAAGTGCAATTCATGCTATGCTGTAGAAAGCATGAGTACCAGCGTTAATGCCTCTAGAACGGGGTGACTAAGCGGGTATAACTCTAATAGGGTTGCCATACCCATCGATAATGGGGAATCAGTAGTAGCATCCGCAGCTTAGAAGAGGCCAGGCTATGCGACCAGAAGATATGGTGGGACAGACACTAGGACACTACCGCATTGTAAGGCAGGTAGGCTATGGCGGCATGTCCACTGTCTTCCTGGCCGAAGATCTCAATTTAGGGCGTGAAGTCGCGATGAAGGTCTTCTGGCCGAGGCCGGGAGAGACAAAAGATTTTTTACGGCGTTTTGCACGCGAGGCACGAGTGCTGGCGCAACTCGACCATCCGAATATCTTACCGGTCTACGACTATGGCGAGCAGGATGGTCAGGCGTACCTGATTATGCCCTATATGGCGGGCGGCTCGCTCAAAGATATGCTAAAAGTGCGCCATGTTCTTCCTCCTGCAGAAGCCATACGCCTGATTACGGAAGCGCTGAATGCGCTGCAGTACGCTCATGAGCGCGGCTTGATCCACCGCGATATTAAGCCCGCCAACATGCTGTTTAAGGCGGATGGGAAGCTGATGCTGTGTGACTTCGGCCTCGTGAAGGTGATATCCGCCGATGGCGAAGGCAGGTCTCCTCTCGACACCAGCGGTGAGACAGGGCAAGCGATCACGGGCACACCTGAATATATGTCGCCTGAACAGATACGCGGCCAGGCTCTACCCAGCAGTGATATTTACTCAATGGGTATTGTACTATACGAAATGCTGACCGGAATCCGGCCCTTTACCTCCAACAGTGTCATGAGCGTGTTAATGAAGCATCTCAATGAACTACCACGCCCACTGCGCGAAATCAATCCAGGTATTTCACCACAATTAGAATATGTTGTCTTGCGCGCGCTCGAGAGGGATCCAGCAAGACGTTACCAGCGTCCGAGCGACTTTTTGCAGGCGCTGAAGCAGGCTGAAATGCCTGGATCATTACCTGCTGCTCCGGCGGACTGGTCTACTAAGACGATAAAAAATACTTACGGTTCTCCGCAAGGGGCCTACAACACTGTTGATGAAGCAAACATGAGAACCGTCATCAGTGATCCTCAGGTACTACCGCAGGCAATGCCCCGGCCGATTTCACAGCCAGGAGTTCCTTTCCAGTCTGCGCAAGAGAGTGTACCGGCAGCCATTACACCACCTGGCCGGTATCCACAGCTAACTCCCCAACCGATTTCGCATCCAGGACTGGTACAAGGAGCGCCCGCACAGCCTCCAGCAAAGCGCGCAGGTCGTCTTCCTCTCGCGATTCTCGCAGTACTGCTGGTACTGCTCGCTGGCCTGGCATTGACGCTGGTAACAACCCCCTTAGGGCATAACCTGTTCGCGGGGCAGACGCCCGGCACCGGGGGCGTAACGCCCTCGACGAAGAAAGGTATTACGCCGGTTGTGACCACGAACGCGAAAGGAGGCGGCGGAACTCCCAGTACCAACACCCAGGGTATGCTGCCGACGCAGACCTCCTGTCCAACCAGCGGGACAGCGCGCGCGTTTGTCTCCGCTCCCCTGGTGCTGGGAAACGACCCTAACATTGTCTATATCGTCAATGAAGGCACGTTCAATGCGCCTACCTTTGGCACATTGAAACGCTACGATACGAGTACGGGCGCTAAGATCGAGATCAAGAAGATGGCCAGTACACGCATCGATGATGCCCAGATTTCAGATGATGGGCAGTGGGTCCTGTTTACCGTCTTTGCAGCTGGACAGGCTCAACTGCGCGCGGTACGCATGGATGGCCAGGGAATGCAGACACTGCACTGTGCGGCACCGGGATCTCACATTTCTAACGCGCAGTGGTCGATCGATCAGAAGTGGGTTGTGTTTGACGAGGGGCCGGACACGGGCGGGGCAAGCGTCTACCTGCTGAACATGGCAAGCGGTTCCCTGCAAACAGAACTGGTACCACCGGCAGCGGGTCTCGCCTATAAACCTCGTACCTGGCTCGACTACACGCGCGTGCTTATGATCGGCTACGCTCCAAATGCCGATGCTCAACCGCAGAATGTGTACACGCTCGATATCAATAAAGGAGCGAACCAGCAGCCTGGCGATCTTCAGCAGGTGGTTACGCAGGGACAGGCATGCTGGGATTTCGATAGCAGCTATGATAGCACGAAATTGTTTGTCAGCCAGTGCACTCCTGGTCAGCCCAACGGCTCCAGCACAGTGGGCGTGCAGCCAGCAACGGGAGGCACACTCAACACCTTCTTCACGAGCTCAACGCTTGCCATCAATACGGTACGTGTGATTGATCCCACGAATACCTACCTGCTGGCTACAGTAGCAAATACTGGTGGCGATACAAGTCAGGACGGGCTGTACAAACTCAAGACAGATGGTTCTACACCATTGCGCCTCACTTCTGACAAGGCTGGCGAGACCAGCAGCCTGAACCTCTTTTCACAATACTTCTGGTCGAATGTCTCACGTGATGGCAGCATGTATGCCCTGGAGACGAGCAATTTCTCTACCAGCACCTATACGCTGATGGTTGGATCATTGAATGGTGGCACACCGACAATATTCGCTTCTATTAGTGGAACAGTGCTGGAGATTGCCGGCTGGACGAAGATGTGAACCGCGCTAATATAAGGAGGTATCATGAACATCGAGCACCTGGTGCTTGGCGGGGAGCGTGTTCCCGCTGCAGATGGCAAGACCTTTGCCGTAACTGAGCCGGGGTCGGGCAAGCCTTTTGTCGAGGTAGCCGAGGCAGGGCATGAGGATGTCGAGCGGGCTGTGCGGGCCGCCTATCGCGCCTTTGAGGAAGGAAGGTGGCCACGTATGAGCGCGACGGAGCGTGGCCGGATACTGCTGCAAGCCGCTACCCTGGTGCGGCAGCGATTAGAGGAAATTGCAACCGTCGAAGCCCGCAATGCTGGCAAACCCATTCGAGACGCTCGCGGCGAGATTGCGCTCGTCGCTGCCGTACTTGAGTACTGGGGAGGGGCAGCGAATAAGATCTTCGGTGAGACCATCCCGGTACAGGATGTTGGCCTCGAAGTTACACTCCGGGAGCCTGTTGGAGTGTGCGCACTGATTACCCCGTGGAACTTCCCTCTCGTGATTGCATCCTGGAAGATCGCTCCCGCGCTGGCATGCGGTAATACCGTGGTCGTCAAGCCCGCCCAGCTTACACCCCTATCAGTGCTCACGCTGGCTGATATTTTGACGGAGGCAGGGCTGCCGCCAGGCGTGATTTCAGTGCTTCCCGGGCCTGGGTCCGTAGCCGGTAACGCACTGGTCACTCATCCCCTGGTATCGAAGGTCTCATTTACCGGCTCGACCGAGGTCGGCTCTCAGATTATGCGCCTTTGTGCCAACAATATCACACGTGTCTCGCTCGAGCTAGGGGGCAAGGCAGCGAATGTCGTGTTCGCGGATGCAGACATAGAGCGGTGCATAGAATCTTCAGTATTCGCTGTCTTCGGCAACTGCGGGCAGGACTGCTGTGCTCGCTCTCGCCTCCTCGTGCAGCGCTCGATCCACGAAGAGTTTGCTGCGCGATTCGCCAGGCGCACGGCCGCGCTCCAGGTCGGTCAGCCGCTTGACGAGAAGGCCGAGGTTGGCCCGCTCATCTCTGCCGGGCAGCGCCAGCGCTCGCTCGACTATGTTGCGCTCGGCCAGCAGGAGGGAGCAGAGCTGATCACCGGGGGAGCCGTGCCGGCGATGTCCAACGGAGGCTATTTTCTCCAGCCAGTTGTACTCACCCATGTCGATAACAAGATGCGCGTCGCCCAGGAAGAGATATTCGGGCCTGTTGTGTGCGTCATTCCATTCGATACCGAGGAGGAAGCAATCCGGCTGGCAAATGACACGCCATACGGCCTGGCAGGATCGGTGTGGACCCGTGATCTTGGAAGGGCTATCCGCGCAGCGAAAGGCATACGCGCAGGCGTGCTCTCCGTCAACTCTAATCATAGCGTGCATACAGAGGCCCCTTTCGGGGGCTACAAGCAGAGTGGCATTGGCCGCGAGATGGGCATGCACGCGGCTCAGCTCTATACCGAGGTAAAGAGCGTGTTCTTCTCACAGGAGTAGAGATGTAGGATTGACCTCCGATATCTGGGAGAAAGGATAGTCCCAGGTATCGGAGGTCAATAGTGATCCTCTACCACGGGGGCGACGCTGGCACCTATGCGTCTCCCGCTTCTCTCCTCACCCCCCGCCTCTACCTACGATGCGCTGACGTCTACATCATCTACGAAGAAGGAGGTGGAAGAGAACAGGTCAAATGACGTACTGGCGCTGAAGACAAGGGTGACGGTCTTGCCTGCAAAATTGGCTAGCATTTTGGTGACATTGAAGGTCACCTGTTGCCATTGTTGGGTTGCGTTGGAGTTGCAGGCGCTCTGGATTTGCCCTATGGCCTTACCCCTGCTATCTAAAAGCCGGACAGTGAATGTATCCTGGCAGCCACCGAAGAAATTACTGCTCTCACCAAACCACCAGTAAGAGACGGTGATGGCGGATGCGTGCGTGGGAACGGTGAACTTCTGACGAATGCTGTCGCTGCAGTTGCTATAGCCACAGAGATAGGCACTGTAGTTGCCAGAATGTGGATTCGTACCATCAACGAGTTCATAGCCGCCAGAAGAGCTTTCCTGCCAGGGGGCACTTCCCTTTTCGAAGCCGCCATTCTGAATCAAGTTAGTCTGACCGGGCTGCGTAGGTGTCGGCCCAGGCGTAGCGGTGTTTGTCGGACTTGGCACGGGCGTAGCGGTGCTTGTCGGAGTCGGCGACGGACCCGGACTCGGCGTGGCCGTAGCCGTCGGGCTGGGACTGGGCTGCGGTGTTGGCGTAGGTGGAGGCGTAGCCGTAGCCGTCGGGCTGGGACTTGGTTGCGGCGTTGGCGTAGGTGGAGGTGTGACGCCACCCGCGACATCGCGTGCGATATTATAGATATCTGGCGATCCCCAGCCGCTGGCTTCGTCATACCCGGTAGTGGCAGGATAAAAGAGATTGGTGCCACCGGTGATGTCGTGGAACGGTGGAAATGGCTCTTGAGCGTTCTCCAGGCCGTACAGCACCGGGTTGGCAAACCCTATACGCGACTTTTGCTGCTTTTGCAGATACTCGTTGATCAGTGCGGTACTCCCCGCCCACAGAGGCGCTGCCGCACTGGTACCGCCCACTACTATCCAGCCACTCGACGGGCACCCTGATGCCGCAGCGGTGCAGTACATCGAATAGCCGGTGGCGGGGTCGGCATCCGCCGAGACGTCAGGCACCTCGCGGTTGCCGTTGCTGTACTGGTTTTGCACCCCAGGGCCGGTCTGCCAGCTTGGCTCCTTGAAGAAGCTGCTGAGACCACCGCCACCACCAGCGCCTTCGGGACTGCGCTGGGTGTCGCTGGGGTTGCTCCACACCGATTCGCTGCCATAGGCCCCGTTCGTCAACTGCAGGTTGGTGCCACCCACGCCCGTGATATTGGGATCACCAGCGGGCGAATCTACCGCCAGGTTGGTGTCGTTGCAGTCATACGCGCCAGAATCGCCCGAAGCGGCATACATGGCGATCCCCTCGGCAGAACCCTGGCTGAGGATATTATCGAGCGTCTGCAGTTCGGCGTTCCCGCTCTGCGCCTCGCACTCCCCCCAACTAATCGTGGTGATCTGGGCTTTGTTGTCCGTGACGATCTTGTTGTAGGTGTCATTGACGCCTTGTGTCGTGTTCGGGCCTTCATAGACAATCTGGGAGGCATGGGGAGCCATAGCCGCCACTACTTCGATATCAAGATCGACCTCAATGGCACCTTGCCCGGCAGAGCCATTGAAACCATCCACCAGGACGTTCGTGATGCTGGGGGTCCCAAGATTGTAATGCTGCAGATACTTGGTGATGTCGCTGCTCGGGTAGCCATCCAGTTCGAAGACGGCTACGGTCTGGTTGTTGCCCTGGACACCCGCTTGCAGCAGCGGGTTGGCATCATAGGCGCCGTTGAGGTCTGCCGGCGTATAGCCACCAGCAGGTCCGGCGTGCGGCTGAGCGTGCGCTGGGCGACTTGTATTCCCTCTTCCAGGCTTCGTGTTGCCAGATGCTGAACCGGCAAGGTGAGCAAGAGGATGCATGTGGACGCTGTTATCGAGTCCACCGATAGAAGCGATGATCGATGAAAGCGAACCTGGAATTATGGGAGGATTAGCGTTTGCATAAAATAGGTTCGATCCCAACTGGTAGTTTTTGATCGAGACTTGAAAGGCTGCCTCGGCCTGGGCAACCGTAGCGCTGGCGTCGATCAATAAGCCGTTGCTCGAGACATGGACGATGCCCAGCCCCTGCTGTCGTAAATAATCGATGACCTGCTGCTGCTGCCCGGCAGTTGGGCCAAACTCGGCAGCAAATTGCTGCGGCGTGAGAAAGTGATGATACAGCGAGGATTGCGGGTTATACATGTCGCTGAGCAGGCCCTGTAGTTCCTGCCGGTTCCGCAGTTGCAGTCCTACCGAGAGATTGAGCTGCTGTTGCGCATTTGCAGCTCCCAGGCCCTGTGCACGGCTGACCAGGGGAACGGTCTGGCTGCTGAGCACATAGGGGGAATCTTGCTTGGCTCGGGCAATTATCGCAACACTGAGAACACTGAAGCCGAGTAAGGCTATGGTTACAACAGCGATCGCGAGCTTGCGTACCAGGGTGTACTGCATGTAGCTCTCCACTTCAAAAAATATACGAAACGACGGTTTGACATACAAAGATAAACGGGGAAACAGCAGGGCTTGGGGGATTACCAGTTTGCACAGGAGAATAATACTAAATGGAATACTACAGGAAGAGAGTTTGTTTGTAACCACGAATTTGTTATTCTTTGCCAAATTCGACCAGATTGTGACGTAGTAAGTATAGAGAAAAACATCCTTGCGGGGAAAGGTCTCCGTAGAGTGCGGATTTATCCAGCACGTGGGCGAGGGAGGTGAGGAGTGCCAATGGTCGCCCGTTGCTCTTTCCCCTTACAAGGATATAGATCCTGCAATTCATAGAATTGGCAATTACTCTAGCTATCTCTTATAATTCTTTAGTGTCTCATCAACAAAGTGACTCGTGGGAGAACGGATAAAGGAGTACCAGCGGTATGACAAAAATTGCGTTCGAGGCCATCACCAAGCAGTTTCCCGGCTCGAGCAAACCCGCAGTCGATGCGGTTAGCTTTGGGGTACCAGAAGGCAGCACTACCATGCTGGTAGGGACCTCCGGCTCCGGCAAAACGACCCTGTTACGCATGGTCAACCGCCTGATCGAACCCACTTCTGGTGAGATCATCATTGATGGCAAGAACGTCCTCGAGGAAAACCCGATCCAACTGCGCCGCCGTATTGGCTACGTCATCCAGCAGGTCGGCCTCTTCCCGCATATGAATATCGCCGAGAATATTCGCGTGACCGCCGAGATTGCGGGCGGCTGGACCAAGCAGCGTCTGAACGAGCGTGTTGACGAACTCTTAGACCTGGTTGGCCTGCCACCGGCGGAGTATCGCAAGCGTTTCCCACGCCAGCTCTCCGGTGGCCAGCAGCAGCGTGTGGGACTGGCCCGCGCACTGGCAACCGACCCGGCCATCCTGCTGATGGATGAACCCTTTGGCGCCCTCGATGCCATCACCCGCGCGCGCATGCAGGATGAGTTGCTGCGCATCCAGCGCGATGTACGCAAAACCATTCTCTTTGTCTCGCATGATATCGAGGAGGCTTTTAAGCTCGGCAACGAAATTGCCGTGCTCAATGAGGGCAAGCTGATGCAGACCGGCACCCCGGTCGATCTGCTGGCAAACCCGGCCAACGACTATGTGCGCCAGCTGGTAGGAGCAGATAATATCCTGCGCCAGCTTGAGTATTTGCCCGTTACTGATGCCCTGGATAATGAACCCGAGGTGGTGTCTTCGGCCCACTGGGGAGACGTGCCAACAATTCCTGCCAATGCAACACTGCTTGATGCAATGTTGCATCTGCTTAAAAGCAACGCCCCCGCTCTCGCTATAGAAGACAAAGATCCGCAAGACCCCCTCGGATATATTACCCTCACCAGCATCAATCACGAAATCACACGGACGCAAAGTAACAAAACAACGGCGGAAGAGACAAGGATATAAATCACCGCACAGTGAGTGCGTATTTGAGGGAGTTTCATGCACTATATACTGCAGCCCTACAACTATGATCTGAGCGATCCGGAGAGCATTCCTAATCTGTTCTTAAAGCATCTGTCCTTCGTCGGGATCATTATGTTGATTTCGATCATCATTGCCATTCCTGTGGGGATACTGGTAGCCCGCTACAGGCGACTCTACCTTCCGGTAATCACCGTTTCAGACCTCGTGTACACCATCCCCAGTATTGCGGCGTTTGCCCTCCTTATTCCCATTACTGGATTGACACCCGCAACCACTATCATCCCGCTGGTTCTCTTTAACCAGCTCGTATTGATCCGTAACACCGCCGCAGCCGTAAATGGTATTGATCCCTTGCTCATTGAAGTGGGCCGGGCGATGGGAATGAAAGCGCACCAGGTACTTTTCCGCGTTACTCTCCCACTGGCATTACCCGTGATTGTCGCAGGTATTCGCATTGCAACAGTGACAACGGTGGGTATAGCAGCCCTGGCTGCAGTGGTAGGACAGAGCGATCTGGGAGATTTGATTTTTAAGAATCTTGCGGCCTATGATCCCGATCCAATTGCTGCCGGCGCTATATTGACAGCTGCCTTCGCCATTGCTGCTGATCTTCTGTTGTTGGCCTTGCAGGCAGCACTTAACCGGGGACGTAGCGCACTGTCCGTTGCATAGTAGGCACTTATCCGTCCTGCCAACGACGCTAGCGCGTCTAGCTTCGCTCAGGCAGGACGAAAGGAGTAGGGAGGTCTGCACGAGATGCAATATCTCAACTTTATCCTGGACCCCGGGAACCACTACCTGGAGGAGACCATCACGTATCTCAAGCTCTGCGGCCTTTCTATTGCCGCGGCAATAATCATTGGAGTTGTACTGGGTGCACTGGTCTCTCGCAACGCAGTCCTGGCCTTTCTTGCAGTAAACCTGAGCGGCCTGCTGCGTGCAATTCCCATCATTGCGGTCTTGTTTATCTTTGTCCCTATTTTGGGTCTCGGCTTCTTACCCTCCATTATCGCCTTGATTGTGCTGGGTATCCCGCCAATCTTGCTCAACACCTATACAGGCATTCGCGGTATCGATCCTGCTGCGATCGACGCGGCGAAAGGAATGGGGATGACGTCCTGGCAGATCGCCACGCGGATACAAGCTCCGCTTGTTACCCCGCTTGTCGCAGCGGGTATTCGTACCTCGGCGGTACAGATCGTGGCGACGGCTACCCTGGCCGCGTTCATCGGTGCAGGGGGTTATGGGGACTACATTGTAGATGGAATCTCCGTCTTCAATTATACGGAACTCATCGTTGGAGCAGTCTCCGTAGCCCTTCTGGCAATACTCGTTGAAGTGTTTATGAGTTGGTTGCAGCGTGTCGTGACTCCTGAAGGTCTTAAAATGCAGGAGCAAGCAGCAACAGCCAAAGCATAATACAATCTCGTGCAGTATCGTATATTGCACATATGTAATAGTTTATGTAAGTTTAAGGAGGAAGAAATGGCTCTTCTCAAGCGTTCATTAGGAGCGAAGTCCCTAGTACTGCTCGTTCTCATCCCCATGCTCATCCTGTCAGCATGTGGTAGTTCTCCCACTGGAAGTTCAACTGGCACTACGCCTGCGCCAACAAAGGTACCGATAACAGTTGGGAGCAAGCTCGATCCCGAGGCCCAGCTACTTGGTGAGATGTATGTCTTACTGCTTACGAAGGCTGGCTTCACAGTTAACCCAAAATTGGCTCTGGGGATGACGCCTATCGTGTTCGCTGCACTTAAGAGCGGCGCGATTGATCTCTACCCAGAGTTTACTGCGACAGGGCTGAATCTTCTGGGCGTAAAGTCATCATTCAATCCAACACAGGATTATCAGACTGTCGCGAACGGCTTCGAGCAGCAGTTCCACATTACCTGGCTCGATCAGGCACCTCTGAATGATGGTTACGCCCTTTGCACATCACAGGCAAAGTCTCAGCAACTCGGTGTCACCACCCTTTCGCAACTGGCCCCAAAGGTATCGCAGTTGACCCTGGCAACTCAGAGCGATGGTGTTACCTTCTTCGATGATTTAAAGGCAACCTACAACTTCGATACAACTAGCTTCAAAGCATTGAAGAAGGTTGACTATGCCATCGGTTTCGCTGCTGTGAAGAGCGGGGCGGCCGATCTAACCGAGTGCTACACCACCGATGGCTCGGTCACGACGCAGGGTTTCGTCTTCCTCACCGACGATAAGCATGGGTTTCCAGAATTCCACCCCGCGCCTATTGTGCGTGACTCTGTGTTACAGAGCGATCCTGGCATCAAGACTGCACTTAACCCACTCGCACAGTATCTGACCACCGATGTGAGCATCATGCTACAACAGCAGGTCGCAGCAAAACACACCAGTGGCGAGTCTGTTAGCCAGGCGGTTAAAGAGGTCGCAACGGCCTTCTTACAGAGTAAAGGGTTGTTGTAGCCACACTTCTTATGTATACCTGTTTCTGGCTCTGACTAACAGTTTTTAGTCAGGAAAGAATTAGCCTGGCGTTCCCAAAGTGCATGAATTCCAAGTCATGCACTTTGGGAACACCAGGCCACATTGGTGCTGCTTGATTTATGTTCTCTAATGAAACCCCATCCCTCAGGCCGAACTGCTAACCAGGGCTGCTTCCATCGAGCGGGCGTCGTGGCCGCGCAGGTGCTCGCGGATAGCCAGCGCCGCTGCAGCTCCTTCACCAGCAGCACTAACCAGTTGCTTGGTGCTGCCTGAGCGCACGTCACCGGCGGCGAAGATGCCCTCGGTGCTGGTCTGGAAGTCGATGCCCGTCATGATGAAGCCCTGGGCATCCAGCCTGGCAATATCCTTGAAGCGTTCACTGTTCGGCGATAGGCCGATAAAGACGAAGACACCGGGGACATGCAATTCGCCTATCTCTCCCGTTTCGTTGTTCTTGTAGACGACTGTATCCAGGTGATGATCCTTGCCTTTAAACTCGACCACCTCAGCATTGAAGCGCACCTCCATGTCTGGAGAGTTGAGCGCTTTGTCAGCGGCTATCTTGTTAGCGTTCAGTTGGGAACCGCGCGCCAGGAGGGTGACCTTGGGGCTGAAACGGGTGAGGAAGGCAGCTTCTTCAACGGCGCTATTGCCGCTGCCAATCACGGCTACCTCGCGCCCCTTGTAAAATGGCCCATCGCAGGTGGCGCAGAAATGGATGCCCGCGCCAATGTAATCGTCTTCACCTGGTACACCGAGGCGCTTATAGGTAGAGCCTGTGGCGATTAAGACGGCATTGCCGCGGTAGCGGTTCCCCGCTTTGGTCTCGACGAAGTGCGCATCCTCATCGTTGCCGACTTTCACCACGTTCTGCGCCGAGAGCAGCTCGACGCCGTAGCGCTTCGCCTGCTCGATGACGCGCTCGGCAAATTCGGCACCGGTGACGCCCTCCGGAAAGCCCGGGTAGTTATCCAGGCGTTCGGTAATACCTGCCTGGCCACCCAGCCCGCTGCGCTCAATCACCAGGACGTCGTAACCATCACGCGCCGCGTAAATGGCAGTAGTCAGCCCGGTAGGTCCGCCACCTACGATGATCAGATCGTAAAACTCGCACTGGGCCTTTGTCTGGAGGCCCAGCTTTGCAGCCACTTCTGCATTGGTTGGTTCGATGAGCACCGATCCGTCATCGAAGACAATGGTGGGGATGGTGAGGCCGCCATTTTGTACCTTCTGCACGAAGGCCTGGCCTTCGCTGTCTTCTCCAATGTCGATAAAATCGTAGTGGACGCGCTGCTCCCCCAGGAATTTCTTGCTGCGCTTACAATCACTGCACCAGTTTGTACCGTAGACTTTGATGTTGGTATGAGGCATACTATTCTCCTTACAGGCAAGGGAAAATCCCAGCTTTTTTACACTATAGTACCACCTGCATGCGAAAACGTTACAGGTTAGAGAGGCCGTACGTGAAAAGGTCACGTACGGCCTTTGTATGGCAGGTGTTCGGGAAGGGAGATTCCCATCCGGCAGACAGACCGGCGAGCGAGGAGCCGCAGAGGCCGAGTGCGGGGTAGGCAAGAACCGCGCGAGTATCTCCACCAATCTCTGAAGACTCCCCCGGCTCAAGCGCGGGGGGTTCTGAGCATTCGTTCCACGCTTCCCATCACCCTCGTCTGAGGAGGAAGATGGGCTCTTGTGTCGGTTCGCTCCGACTTTTGGGCAGACGCGCTCTGGCACGAGGGATACCCATGCTTTGGGGCAAGACCTGCCCCGCATTCGCGCGTTCTTTCACTCGCTCGTGTGCTGCCCGCAGGCGCGCCTCCGCACCTTCCCAGGGAATGACATACTGGGCACACGAGGGAACGGGATCTGCTGGATCAAGATAGGCGGCCAGAAACGCG
>Ga0207684_10004603_pt1 | contig 12954 bp, 15 predicted proteins | sample KBSK5501metaG_FD_184342 | JGI IMG/M metagenome (GOLD analysis project Ga0207684, IMG submission 184342) | Corn, switchgrass and miscanthus rhizosphere microbial communities from Kellogg Biological Station, Michigan, USA - KBS K5-50-1 metaG... | ecosystem: Host-associated > Plants > Roots >...
GCTATGGGCTCGCCTTCAGATGTCGGAGGCAATCAACGAACGGGTCAAGGAACGTCTTTTGACCCCGTTTAATCACGTTACTGGAAAGAGCCCGCGCTATTACCAGGAGATCGCAGTAAACCGGGTTGTACAGGCGATTCTACAGGGAAGGAAGCGGGTGCTGCTCACGATGGCGACCGGCACCGGCAAAACTGAGGTCGCCTTCCAGATCAGCTGGAAGCTTTGGTCCTCTCGTTGGAATCGGAAAGGCGAGCCGCATCGAAAGCCAAAGGTTCTGTTCCTTGCCGATCGGAATTTCCTCGTGGATGACCCGAAGGATACAACGTTTGCTCCCTGCGCACGGACAGGGAAAGCTCGCTATAAAGCCGAAACCTCGGCATGCCGAATTGGTGGTCAATCTGGCCGGAACCCATGGCGTCCTTTTCTCGTATCGACATGGGATGAGCGTCAGCGCATTGGTGAATTTCTTTTGTTTTAGTCATACCTAGGAGCCAGATGGGGCTTTTCTACTCGCAGACCATGCGCCTACGGGCTTACCCAGTCGCCCGAGCGTCGGCTCGAGCCGAACGAGCCGCGATGTTGATTCCATTGCGAGAGCCTAACGATAGCCAGGTTACCAAGCAGCGAATGAGATTCGATCCGGACAGTTGTCAATAGGCTGGTCAATCACGTTGTAATGTCCGTCATTCCGAAACATTTCCTGCAGCCAACTTAAATAAGGGGACCGTAAGCTCCACCATCCTTTCAGCCTCGCTTTGTGGAAACAAAGCTAGCTTGGATACGGGACCGGTTACCACTGCCAGAGCCCAACACATCTCCCAAAAAACTGAGGAAAAGCCTTCCGGCTGAAAATATCCGCCGAGGGCTGGCCTTTGTCGATCATGATATGCGTTGGGCCGCGTCTCCGGGGTCGGATGAACCGCGAGCTCACAAAGCCGCTTGTAGTGAGCATCGTTGAAAGGAATCAGGTGTTTAAGACTTTCAAGCTCTTTGCGAACACGATACGGAGCAAATTTGTCTCGACGTTCGGTCTGGCTCGAATCAAGCCACGCCCGAATATTCCTCTTGTCGGCCCAAAACAAGTTTAGAAGATTCGCGATCTCTCCCACGCTTCGCACAAGCGAAATAGCTTCATCATAATAACCTCTTTCCGTCAGACCGTGAGCAGAAATAAGGTGGCAAACGGTCCTGCCTGCGAGATACTCGAGAACATGCTCCTTCCCGTGACAGCCCCAATAGCAGCAAGCAAAATTGTAAAGATGCTCCAATAAAGGATCAAAAGTCTGGCACGCTTGAAGGAGGTCCCCGGAGCAAGTCGCCAAGTACGTTTTTGTCTCTCTTTTACAGACTTCTTCAAAGTATTGGAGCTTGTCCGCTAACATGGAAGCATGTCTACACCAATTAGCATCGTTCAAGCAGCCGAAAAGGAACTAGTTGATGAAAACGGCTGACTGCATGCCTTCGTTCAGTAGAATTGCGTAGTCGGAGGCTTCGAAGAGGTGCGGACTCAAATGCTCAAGCTCGGGCATTCGCATTCGAGCGGCGGTAAGGTTTATCGGATTTCCGCTCGATCTAACTGACGCGGCTTGGTATCCGCTATGGGTTACTTCGTTTGTGGCTTCTGACACTGAAACACATTTCGATCTTCCGTTTTTCTTTGTGAACGGAACTCCAAAAGAGGGAATGTCCGGGGCACCGGTCGTATTTCGCGCTTGGGGGCGTATGTATCGAAATCCGGGGAAACGAAACTTAGATCCGACCGACCGACGATGTTCGTCGGCGTATATTCAGGACGCCCTCAGGCCAAAAGGTTCAGAGAAAAAAAACGAAGCAGAAGCATCGGACTCTAATATTGGCAAAGTGTGGAGAAGGGAGATCCTGTTCGAAGTGCTCGAAAACGATTGTTCGTGACTTCGACTAGCCGGGATCGGCGTGACATCACTATAGGGCAGCATACCAAGCAGCTTCGCTGCTTGTCAAGAACATAATAATATAACGTTATCATAACATCATACAATAGATATCATATGAAATAGACTTGTCGGAGGATTCGCATTTCGCATCACATCGGATTCCTTGGGGTCAACCCAATTAAGCACTCAGATGGCAACCTGAAGAATCTCCTTCCCGCGTGGCCTTAACGTGTGATAACCGTCTTTAGCCATGCAAAGAGCGATCTAGCCAGCTTCCGGCTTTTCACCAGTCAGCTCATCGTGCAGGGCAGCGCGACGCAGGGACACGTGGCCCGTGCGCCCCGCCAACAGCGCCAAGTCGAGATCACGCTCACGCGCATCAAAGTAACGGCACGCAAACAGCCTACCGGAACGCCTGCTAACGCCAAGGGCAGCCTGCCTGCGAGGACTTCGCGGTAGCGATATCAGATGGCACCCTCTTGCTAGGACTGGAACATGCTGGTGTTGCTGGCCACGTCCAGCCAGCCAAGCACCACGTAGTCATATAGGTAATCGGAGGACCGCAACTCGGGCTCGCTGCCTCTCGTATCGCGGACTTCCGCACGCGTCGTGGCGTCTGCCGGTCCCAAGCTCACTCGAGGTAGCTCGGTCGCTGCGGCAGGCTCGTCAGCGCTACCGGCCCCGGCAAAGACAGAGCTGCCTAGCCCGTCGCTTTCGCGAGTAGACGCTTGCACCGGCAAGTCGCCCGCGTGAACGGGGACTCCCATCTGCCTCAGCGTCTCGATGAGATGTTGGGCGCTGGTATTCAGCACCTGAATCACCTCGCGCGTGCTCATCGAATCCGCCCTTGAACTATCCAGAATGAGGTCCTCGATCTCGAGCATGTCGAACGCCAGGCGGCCACCTTTGTACAGAGGGTGGGTCCTCACGCCCGCCAGCAGGAACGCCGCGCGCTGCGGCTCATGCAGTTCTATCGCTTTGCCGCACCGTGCCAATGTGACCAGGAGTCGTGATCCACCGTGGGTCGCTTCGTGGATTTGTTTGATGAGTTGTACGTCAGCGGGATTCACTCGGCCTTTCTTAGAGCATCCTCGTATTTACATAGTGAATGACTTGGCGGAGAATGGCCTTCCCTTCGCTCTGAGGAATGAAGCCGAGCGTTTCCTCAAAGAGTTTCGTGGCGTGAGCGGCGTGGCGCGCCGCCGTGTCGCGGGCATAGTCGATCGAGCCTTTGTCCTTCATCCTGCGGAGAACGTCACGCGATTCGGATATCGTACGCCCGTCACGCGGCTGGCTGAGCCACCGCATCAGCTCGCTTCGCTCCCGCTTGGGCACGGAACGCATGAGGTGGATCAACATCAGTGTGCGCTTGCCCTCCAACAGATCGCCAAGCGCTTCCTTGCCGTACAGATCTTCCTCACCGATAAGATTCAACACGTCGTCCTGGATCTGAAATGCGACGCCCACTTCCCGGAACACGTCGCCGAGCAGGTCGAGCTCACGCGGTCGTGTATGGCCGGCGGCAATCGCTCCCAATCGGCACGGCGAGTTGCAAGTGTACCAGCTTGTCTTCTTGGTGACCATGTTGATATAGTCGGCGTCTCGCGTAGGTACGGTCGCCTTTCTGATCCAGCCGAGCTCGATCGCCTGTCCTTCGAGCGATTCGCGGCACATGCGGATGATTTCGTCGATCAGGGCGAGAGTCCGGGCGAGCCCCAATCCCTCGATGTTCCTGAGAACCGTTTCGACCGCCAGAAGATTTAATGAATCTCCGGCATTGACTGCCAAAGGGATACCGTGTTCCGTGTGCAGACACGGCTTGCCGCGGCGATTGATCGACTCGTCCTCAATATCGTCATGGATCAGAAAGGCATTGTGGAACATTTCTACCGCGGTCGCAATCTGCACGGCATCCTCGCTGTGTCCCCCGAAGGCGCCGCACGTGGCCATGCAGAGCGTCGGACGCAGGCCCTTCCCGCCACGGGTGGGATACTCGCGCATCAGCTTGTAAAGACTGGCGGCCGGGCGCCGATCAGGGATCCGCTCGAAAATCTCATCAGCGACGCGCCGTCGGCAGATCTCCATGATCTCGAAGAGGTCCGCATCGTGAGGGCCTTCCAAGGTCCACCAGCCGGCACCCACGTTGCGGTCCCACAGGACGCGTGTGGTGGCTACCGATGCCGATTGCACGCCCGCAGCTCCACTATGGCGCAGCAAAGCCGCGGCATCCGGTGCATGGCTGCGCGGGCTTGGCTCTAATGCCCAGTCCTCCGGCGCGACCAGGAACTCCATATTTCTCGCTCGCCTGTACGCTCTCCACAGGCTCTGTACCGGGCGCAAGCCGGCGGCTCGTTGGGCAAGCAGTTGGAACGTACGCCAGACAGCGAGCACTTGCTCGGTCGGTCCGCGGACATCGAACGCGCCTTGTGCGAGGACTTGACTTGGGCGGAGCTCCAAGTCGTACAGCTTCATCAGACTCTGGTCGTTGAAGAAGCACGCGACCGGCGTTTCGTCTCTGGTGCGAGTGATGACCAGGGAGTTAAGCCGCGAGGAGAGCATGGCATGGCTGTCATCGCCGAAGTGTAACGCGAGCACGATCGAGCCGAGCTCGCCGGCGGCGGCAGCCGCTATGGAAGGCGCGCGCCGCACCAGGACATCGACGGTCTGCTCCAGGAGATGGGCCGCGTTCTCGATGGAGACGACCTCACTGTCGTGGTACGCCGAATCGAGCTGGGCGCCGTAGCGAAGGTTATCGGAGGGCACCCCAGAACCTTTCCGCGGCACCTCCCGCGAACTCCACAATGCCCGGGCTCGTAAAGACGGTCTTCGAACCTTTCAACTTGATGCGTACTTCCATGTCGCCGATCACCTCGTGCACGGAGAACGGCTGCAGGCTTGTCTCTGACGGCACAACCAGTCGGGCGGCGTCGCGACAGCGATAGCGGATCTGGATCGAGTCCGGGCCTTGATAGCCGTCGATGCACAATGCAGCCGGAATCGGAGCTGCGGCGGACGTGCCTAAAAGCGATGCCAGCGTCGGAGTCATCATCACCCGGTCCCGGACGAGTTGACCCGCGACGCTGACGCGGAGCGCGCGGCGCGGAACGAACAGCACCATGCGGCCGTGCCGCCAGAGCATGACCATTGCCGTATGGTCACGCGTTTCGTCCCGTGGTTGGAGAAGCGCAAAAACCACAGCCCAATTCGGAGGGCCATCGGGGCGATCCGCGAGCTGATTGCAAAAGCCGAACACCCAGCCGCCCATCTCCGGCCAGGCCCAACGGCCATGTACGCGTTCGTGGTAGCCAACCGCAACCGTCTCGCGCGGCGGCGCCATCCCGTCTGCCCAGCGTCCCCTTGCAAGTACGCCGGGTTGTGCCTGCCAACGCTTCCAGTTCGTGTGATGGAAGTGCGAAACTCCGGCCGGCGCTGGCGTCGTAGTGCTCGTGAGGTGGAGCGACACGGAGGGCACCCCCGCGAGCGACTGCATCTCGAAGTTCGGCTCGTGCGGCGGCACGGCGGTGGGAAGCGTGGACCGGTATGAAGTCCACGGGTCGCGTGGAAGGTGCGCATGCCACTGGCTGCACGTCCAGCCGTGGTCGCGGTGGTATGCGAGCAGGACAGACGTTTGAGTCGGCTCTTCGCCATCCTCGCCGCCCAGCATCGCGAGATTCGCAATGAGTGCCTGGCGCTCGTCGGTTGTGATGAAAGCGTAGTGGAGCCAACGGCGTTCTAGCACGTCCGAGAGTGGCAGGTCCGTGAACGGGCCGGAACTCATTTTTTCCCTCGCGGCCGCTGCTTTTTTACCGGTTTCGGTAGCTCTTGGGTCGGAGTGGGTACGGTCGATGGCGGCAAGATCGTAACCGAGAGTCCCATCCTCTTCGCCTCGAAACCGAGCAGACGAATCGTGGTGGTATAAGTCTGGCCAACCACGAATTCGGGAGTAATCGTGACGGCCGCATGAACGACCTTCTGTCCACCCTGCTCGATCACGGCGGTGGTTGGCACGAAGCTGAGCAAAGAGGCGGGCAACGCTGGCCCGGCCATGGGAATCAATTCGGTGGATTCGAAGGTAACGGCGAGCGGACGGTCGAAGTGGTTCTCGATCATGAAGCCCGTCGTAGCCCGTTCACCGGGCCGCCCCGAGAGTTTCAGCTCAACTCGCGGAGCTCCTTTGTCCGGAACTCCGGGTGTGGACGCCGCCCTCGGAATGAGCGTGTTCTCCGCAGCGGAGAGCAGCCCGTTCAAGAGCGCCACGGTCTGCCTGCTCAGGACAGTGTAGGAGGCAAGGTTGAAATCGAGCCATCGGGACAGCAACGCTTCGGCATCCCCTGTGCGGCCACTGCTGATGGCCTGCGAGGCCTCCCGGAGAAATTCGGTAAACCGCGTGATCAGTTGTGTGTTCCCCGATGCATTGTTTGCAAGAATCTCTTTCAGCCGTCTGACAAAATCATCAACTGACATCCGCTCGGGGTGATCTGTCGAAACCATGACGCCTCTCCTTCTTACGCGGCGTCGTTACACGACGGCCCGGGCCGCGTTACCCGGTTCAGGACGCTCTATTAGCTTCTTATGAGTGTCCATTCCGGGAGGGCGCATCTGACGGGTGACGCAGCAGTTGGACGCAAGGCTCCGTGCACTGGAAATGTTCGTACCATTGGTGGGCGCGGATCCGGACAGGGAGATCGCCTGCCTTAACCTCGCAGCACTCGCACCCGCAGTCTTTCGCTGGCGGTGGTTCGATATCGAGCGCGAAGCAGACGCATTGCTCGTAAACGCCATATATCCGAAGCTCCGCTGTGTAATGACCTCCGGGTTGGAACTCGGCAGGGACCGTGAAGCTAACAGCGACATTGATGGAAGCATTTGGGGCCAGCGTCGCGCTCGCGGGTGATAGCTGAAAAGTCGCGGTCGGGTTTCCGGGGCCCGAAAACGATGTGGCGAGGAACGTAAAATTGCGCGTTGCGGAGCCGGTGTTAGTCACGTGGATCTTAGCCTGCGCAGTACCGCCCCGACAGGCTTTCCAACAAATATGACAGACACAACGCGGCGGGCACTCTGTCTCTGGAATTTCGCAACAGCGCTTTGGAAACGCCGGTATTTCGATCTTCGGCAAGGTGGCCGTGATCAGTTCCCCGGCAGCCGCCACAAAATCGCGAGTTGTCTTTGCGGACATCGAAACCAGTTTCGGCGCCAGATCAAACATGAGCTTTGGCCCTAATGTGGCCAACTCCTGTAGCAAGGACTGAAGATTTACTCCGGGGGTGACTTTCAGTGACGTCCGGTTCATTTCGGTCTCCTTGGCGATGCAGCGGGCACTGTGGTGCACTCGACTTCCAACACCAGTCTGGCGTTCTTAAACTTCAACGTGCTCTTGTAGATGCTGTTGCGCTTCAGATCCTCGGGAAACTGGATCTCGAGTTCGACTTCTTTGGTTTCGCTCGAATGAAACCTGGTGCCTTCGGGCTTGAACTGCACCGTAGCAGCGCTAACTGCGGCTTCCGCCAGTTCTTGCACAAGTCGGTCCAGAAACTTCTGGAACCCTTGTTGTCCGGTGGCCTTAAGCGCGGTGTCCAGGTGCCGGTTGATTTCCAGGTTGTGCTCCAGGTGTAGGGATACCGACTTCGGCAGAGTAACTTCGGTGTTCCCAAGGTTGGTGAAGAGGATTCGGAGAGGGACTCGTCCCCCTGGGCTCGCGGTGATCGTCACGTTCTGAGGGGCAATACGCAAATCCCAATACTCCAGAACGTTGATCACTACATCTTCTGTCTGTGACCCGCAGGAAAGTTGGCCGGTATAACTTCCGGGAGGAGTTGTCGGGTCGAGTGCCACTTCGATAGGCACCCGGAGACGCTGATGCGGTCGAAGACGAACGGACACCTTTGCCGCTTCAGGCAGGCGACCTTGCGCCGACAGACCCTCAAGACCAGTTATCGCGATGGCCTTCGGCTCCACGTCCTCTGCGGACTTATTAATCAGCTCGACATACCCTTGGCACGACGCAGGAGTACCTGTAAACACAATAGGACCGGGTCCCAGCCCCCACTTCTCTTCCTTCAGCCTCTCTTTGTTCTCCATCGCAATCTCCATGCCCTGTGGGCAAAAGCAAGGCCCCTGCCTCACTCGCACCCCTCCGTCTTGTGCGGCTGGTATGGCTCGATGATCGTCATGCCTTCACCACATACGGCGAACGTCATAAGTTCCAGACCGAAGAGGGAAATACAGAACGTGAAATGGAGCGGATTGTGGATCCTGGTCGGCTTGAGACCAATGTCCGCTGATAGCTGAATCTGCGGTATATCTTTAATGGAAAATGTTACTGGTTTGTTTGGATCACCCAAGATGAGGGTAGCAATCGGTTTGTTCGGGTCTCCCTCGAGGAGCGTGGTCACAGGTTTATTGGGATCGCCGAGAACCATGGTGGTCAGCGGCTTCGCAGGATCACCCAGGATGACCGTCGTTAAGGGGTTGAGCGCGTCACCCTTGACAACGGCCTCCGACTTCACTGCGGCGGCACCGCCCTCAATCGTGATCGGTCCGATGGCTCCGATGCGGGGTTGATCATTTCCCTGTTGATGCCAAAAGAGGTCGATATCAGGCATCTAAGTCTCCTTAGCGAACCGCAACAAAAATAACCGACCGATTGGCCTGGGTGACTTCAGTTAGGTCAGAGCCAAACCGATTGTGCAATTTCTTGGGGTCGTGTCGCAACTCCTTCATGCCGTGGCCAACAGTTCCTTGCATCGGGGCGTGTCTTCGAGGATCTTCGCCTGTTCGATGCACCAATCCGAATACGCTGTCGGATTCCGTTCGATCGACGCGATGAACCCGTTCCACTCCATCCACCGTACCGACTGCACTTCCTCTGGATTAACCACAGGCTCGCAATCGACGATGCCCACCAGGATCGGGCAGATCTCATTCTCCATTGTCCCGTCCTTCGTTACGCAGAAACGATACGGGGCAACTTCCTCTAGGAAAATCGGAACAACTCCCAATTCGTACTTAAGCCTACGTTTTGCCGCATCGAGATTGGACTCACCGGGGCCCGGATGACCGCAACAGGTATTACTCCAGATGAGCGGCCAAGTGCGCTTCTTGGCGCTCCTCTGCTGTAGCAATAAGTGCCTGTCGCTGGATCGGAACAAATACAAAGAGAAGCCCCGGTGCAGTGGCGTCGCGGCACCATGCACGTCCGCCTTCGGCATCGCGCCTACCACTCGATTGTATTCGTCCACCAACACAACCAGTTCTGCGTCCATGCGCCTCACAAGGACTTCTTTTGGGGCCGCAGAATACCTGATCCACTACTTCTATGCAACTGAAAAATCTAACCAAACATCTTTGAAATTTTCTGTTTAACCCAATTGAGCAATTTTGGCAGTGGGATAGCCAAGGATCGTGATGATCCTGCCGGCTTGCCGATCTGCGTAGACAAATGCGCGACCTTCAATGTGGTAGTTACCTTTCCAGCGAGGGAGAGATGTTACTTGTCCCTTTTCCGTGCGTGACACAACAACGTAAGGGCAGTCTCCTTCGATAGAATGCCGAACCGTCCCTTTTGGGAGCATAAAAACTAACGCGGGGAACGGGAATGGAACTGCATCCAAGAGAAGTTCGGCTGGTAAATCAGTTCGGGCCGCGGCAGCAAGCAGTTCTTTTGAGACGTAAAATGTCGGGATCTCATATTCTAGCAGAAGACCCATCTGTGCTTCCACGGTCCCGAAAGTCGGATCAAGCTTCTTTCCCAGATCTTCGGCTATTTGGTTACAAAGAACTCCTTGAATCGTTGACAGAGCTAAAACCTTTTGAGGCCAATATTCTGCTTCCGCGTCGATATTTCTTGGTATTAACGCCCGGATCCAGTCAGGGCGCTCTTTTTCGATGAATGCCTTGAGCGCTACATAAGTCAGCGGCGTTTCTTTAAGAAATTTGAGCATCAACAGTCTTACAGGTTCAATTGGCATCTAAATCTTCCAGCCTTTGACGGGAACTATTGTTCGAACAGGACGGAAATAACTAGCCACTCGAACGCCTACCTCTCCGTCCCTCCCCCCTCGCAACCAATCAGTAAAAGGCCTAGAGCGAGGCAAATAAACTCAAACCGAAACGACGCATACGAGCTCTAATCGGCAATGGCGAGTTGTCCTTGAATCCCCCCACCAGCTACGGCGTCCCTGCGAGAACCTAACGATAGGCAGCATACCAAGCAGCTTCACTGCTCGCCAATAACATCATATTCATACGTTATTACAGGATAATACAATATCATATGAAATAGACTCGTGGAAAACCTCGCATATTGGCTCGAAGCTTTCGCGTCGGACCTTTGCATCAAAGTTGAGTCCACTTGTGAATCCTCCCATTTTCAAGACTGTGAGCAGTGCAATGAATCTATCTTCGGTAGCGGAATGCTTTGTATCAGGTGCAACATCGGAACTACCTTGAAAAACAGCTTCGATTTCTGCGATCGGAACTCCATGTTTTTTGACATTTTGGTGAGGATTTTCGATAAGGCTTTTGGCGAGACATAATGAGGTGGTTTGCCGCTAAATCTTGCTGCCGCAATCATTTCATGGGCCACCTCCCGGCTGAGTTTTCCGGTCACGCTGCTGAGGTTGACCAGACCGACGCAGTCTCTCACTTCGCATCACGTGGAGGATCCAAACCCGCTCGCCGCATTGTCGCTCCCGAACCCCCAAGTTGGCTCAGCGAGGCCCCGCTCTCACTGGCCAAGGTCTCGAACACGTGGTTTCGTTTTTCTCCTAAACGTTATCCATCACCGATTTTCTGGAGTTGTAAGGGTATTTATCGATTTGATTCGCCGGATGCCAGGTCGGGCGTGTGCTATTTGGCAAGTTCAATCGTGGGCGCACTCCTTGAGGTGTTTGGGGATAAGATTACTTACCGGAAGCCGCTCGACCTGGATATTCCACTTTACTTCCGGCGCATCAAGTCCGTGGCCCTCACGCTGCCTTGCGTGACCGGGCCCTACACCAGCGTGAATTGCACGCTTACCTTGCAGAAGAGCTCTATTCGAATTAGCACAGACATTGCGGAGGGTTATGCTCGCAAGGGGCCGGACGATCCGCGATTCAGCGACTACTATGGCACGGTCCAATCCATCGTCACTAGCTCGGCCCAATCGGACAGCGGTCTTTTTGAAACTAACCTCCAGGACAGGCGATATCTGCCGTTCGAGTATGCCGGGATCGCGGGAAGCCAATGGCGAGTGACATTACCTGCGGACGTATTTCAGTTCGATTTTGACACGATCGCCGACGTCGTCCTCCACGTCCGTTACACAGCGCGCGAGGGCGGAGATGCGTTCAAGGCTGCCGCCTCTGCCAATCTTCAGGCGCTGATCAATAAGGCTCAAACAGTGGGCTCGGTTCGGCTGCTTTCAGTCCGCCACGAGTTCCCGTCAGCATGGACGAAGTTCCGAAGCATCGCTCTCGGGCAAGCGGGGTCTCCGCCGACCGCCGAATTACAACTCGCATTGGTGCCGGAACTCTATCCTTTCTGGGCTCAGAATATCATCGGCAGTGCGTCGGTTAAGGCTGTGGAAATCATCGCCGAAATGCTGCGGGGCGACAAATCGGTTACGGTGAACGTGTACGATAAGCCGGATAAGACCGGTAACAGCGATGTTTTGGCCGCGAATCCGTCGCTGGGACGTCTGCTTTCAGGTAGTCTGACCAAGATTGCTCTTCCGCCGGCTGTTTCCGATGCCGCGCACCGCTTCACGCTTTATTTCGACGACAACTCGATGGAAGATTTGTGGCTGGCGATCACGTGGGGCAAGAGCGGAACTTAAGCACAGACCGAGTAGTTCTTGGTATGTGCTGACCTCGGAACAGCGCGCTTGGCATTGGACCTCTAACTAAGAGGCGTCCAAAGTAGTTGCGGGCGATGGGCGGAAAACCATGACGTCACAACGGTACAGCAGCTGCAAGTTTCAATGCCGCCGAGCCCAGGTTCGCCTAAACCACTTCTTAATTCTACCCGCTAACGCGGACCTACTCTCAGAGCCGGCGACAGCTCGGAACGTAAGAGTACCGTCTGCGGCATAGCCGGCATCCTTTCCGTCCCGCGGCCGCGGGACGGACCCCTTGCCAATTATATCCTCAACCCGTCTAGCGCTCGCGCTCGCGGCTCTTGGCGTCCCGATCCTTTTTTCGCCGGCCCCTTCGGCGGTGCCTTCGCTTCCAAACGAAAAATATGCAACAACATATTTTCCCGTTCGAAAGCGAACTCCAAAATACCACTGAAGCCCCCTCGTCTCATTGTTCCTCGGTCGAAGATCGCTTGGCCACTTATGGTTCGGAAGCGCTGGACTCTACAGAACACCTGGCATTGATCTTGGGTTCTCAAAAGCAGGCTGAAGCCTTACTAAAGCACTTCGGTTCCCTTACTGTCTTGACTCGCGCCTCGGTAGAAGAGCTCTTATCCTTCATTCCACGCTCTAAAGCCTTACGACTAGTTAGTTCCCTTCGCATGGGCGCCGTTGCTTTAAGGGAGGAACGGCAATTCCTCGTAATCGATAACCCGCTGGCCATCGCTGAGCTCTGTTCGGAGATGCGCTTTCTCGACCGTGAATCACTCCGCGTGGTTCTTTTGAATACCAAGCAACAGTTAATCAAGGTTGCGACCGTCAGTCAGGATACTCTCAACGAGGCTCTCGCTCATCCACGCGAAATTTTTAAACCGGTAATCGTTCACTCAGCCTATGCGTTCATCATGGTGCACAATCATCCATCTGGCGACCCATCCCCTTCCGAAGCCGATCTTCGCCTCACCCGACGAATCAACGAAGCGAGCCGGATTCTGCAACTTAACCTGATTGATCATGTCATTATCGGAAGTCCTGCTCCCGGGCGCAGCAGCTACTTCAGTTTCAAAGAGGGAGGCGTTATTTCCTGATGCCTGCCAGTATCCCCCTCGTCCAAATCAACGCCCAACGCTACAGCCGAGATGAGATTCACAAGCTACCAAGATGGGAAGCCCACGAAAATCACTCCACGCAAGCTCGACGTGTCAG
>Ga0207684_10004604_pt1 | contig 12954 bp, 14 predicted proteins | sample KBSK5501metaG_FD_184342 | JGI IMG/M metagenome (GOLD analysis project Ga0207684, IMG submission 184342) | Corn, switchgrass and miscanthus rhizosphere microbial communities from Kellogg Biological Station, Michigan, USA - KBS K5-50-1 metaG... | ecosystem: Host-associated > Plants > Roots >...
CCAGATGACCAGCGAGGCGCGCCGGCCGCCGAGCGCGGTGGCGAGCGCGGGGGCCGGAGTCTTGACCGGAAACTTGACGTAGACCGAGGGGGTTGTCTGATCCTCGTATTCCACTTCGGCCTGCGCCAGGGCCGTCTTGCAGTGCATGCACCAGTGCACGGGCTTGAGCCCCTTGTACACCGCGCCCCGTCCCACGAACCGGCCGAACTCGCGCACGATCACGGCCTCGTAGTCGGGCGTGAGGGTCGCGTACGGGTTCTTCCAGTCGCCGAAGACCCCGAGGCGCTTGAACTCCTCGCGCTGGATGTCGATGAACTTGCGCGCGTACTCGCGGCAGCGGCGGATTTTCTCGACGGGATCCATGGCGCTGCGCACGTCCACCGAGGCGTCGTCGAAGCCCAGCTCCTTGTCCACCTGGTGCTCGATCGGCAGGCCGTGGCAGTCCCAGCCCGGCACGTAGACGGCATTGTGGCCCAGCATCGAGCGCGACTTCACCACGAAGTCCTTCAGGATCTTGTTGAGCGCGGTGCCCATATGGATGTGGCCGTTGGCATAGGGCGGGCCGTCGTGGAGGATCCACAGCGGTCGCTTGGCCGAGACCTGTCGGAGCCGGCCGTAGATGTCCATCGCCTCCCACCGCTCGAGCAACTCCGGCTCGAGCTTGGGCAGGTTGGCGCGCATGGGAAATGCCGTCTTCGGCAGGTTCAGCGTGTCTTTGTAATCCATAGAGGACAAACGATAACACCGCGGAGGGTTAAGGGTCAAAGACAGGACGGCGCCCGGGATCGGCAGGAGCTAGCGCGGCGTGAGCGTCAGGACACCTCGCCGATTATCGATCTCGAGAACGAACAGCGACATGAAGTCCTGGCCCAGCACTCCATCGAAATCACTACTCAACGAAAAGGTCCCGACATCGAGAGGACCCATTCTCGCCCCGCCAACCTGGATGCTGCGAACCGTCACCACGAGCTCCCGCTTCCCCTTGCCCTGGCCCTGGTAGAAGTCCTTCATGAAGCCAGCCTTCTTGATGTCGATGCCCAGCTCATCAAGCACCCGGGGTTGGACCATGCTCGGCGGTGGCCAGCCCGTATCCAGCAGCAGTCGATACGGTCCCTTCCCATTGATGCAGCCGATGACGATTAGATGGGATCTCTCGAGGGAGAAGCGAACCCGAGCCCCCCCGCTGGATCGGTCGGAACGATCGCGCACGATTCATGCACCGGCGGGGAAGGATAGGCGAGTGGTTTGGCTTTGCTCCGGTATCGGTCCGGCACGTCCTCGATCCGGCTCGCGATGTGTTCCGTGCCCGTTTCGTCGACCCATGTGTACATGGCGGCTGCGTTCGCGACGAGGCTGACGAGAGCGGCAACGGCAAGCAGGATCGTGACCGAGCGTGAACGCTTCATCGGGTGGCCTTCGGAGGGGGCGCCGGGGATTGGCTTGGCGGCTGCCCACCGGTCGCGCGTGTCTTCGGCGTCAGCACCGCGATGCCCCGTTGATTGTCCACATCAATCAAGAAATCCTTCAGGAAGTCCTGGCCGAGGAGTCCCACTGCGGGGTGAGGCCCATGTTGCTCGTGGAGAAATCGCGTGTCCTTCGTCGCGATGACATACAGCGGCGCCACGCGCGCGCCCTCAACCTGAATGCTCTGGAGCTTGGCCACAGGCTCCGACGCGGAAAACCCGACGCCTCCGTGTCCCACCATTTGGTCTGTGAATTCCACGCCGAATCCGCGCAGAACGGGTTCTCTTATGATCGTGACGAAGGCCCCCGTGTCGAGGATGAGCGCGACGGGGCCCTTTCCGTTGATACACGCCCAGACGTAGATCCTGCCAGCCGGGATGGGCTTGAACCGGATCTTGGCGCCGCCCTTGGGCGCGTCCTTGGCGGCCATGCAGGCCGGCGCGGTGGGCTCCTCGGGCGCACCGAGGGGCTTGATGAACTTCTTGTAGCGGTCGGGAACGTCGTCGAGCTCCCCGATGTGAACTTCGCCCTTGTCGTCGGTCCAGCGCACCAGGTCCGCGCGCGCGGGCCGGAGACCGAGGAGCGGACCGCCGGCGAGCGCCAGCGTCAGGACGATCAGCCAGGCAATCGTGCGCCTCATCATGTCCGTGTCGCGGTCCTCATTGCTTCGGCGTGAGCGTCACGAGACCCGCCGCATTGTCGATGTTGACGGCGAAGTGGTCGAGGAAGTCGCGGCCGAGCAGGCCGTCGCGGCCCGGGCCGAAACCCGCGTCGTGGGAGACGACCCACAGGGGCCCAAACGTCGCGCCGCTGACGTCGATGCTCTCCACCTGCACCGCCAGCACGTTGGCCTCGCCCGTGACTCCCTTGATCGAGCCCTTACGGGCGTCGCGAAAGCTGATGCCGAGGGCCGACAGCACGATCGGATTGATGGTCGTGATCGAGGCGCCCGTGTCGAGCTCGAGCTGCGCGGTGCCGCTGCCGTTGATCCGGGCCGTCACCATGATGGGTCGCCCCGGGGTGAACTGGATCTTGGTCGGTCCGGCGGGCGCGGCCGGGCTGCTCGAGCCGGTGGATTGCCCGGCGGGAGCCGCAGGCGTATTGAACCCGATCGGGACGGCGGTGGCGCGGTAGCGGGACGGGATGCTCTGGATGCCATCGCTGTAATACGTCTTGCCCTGGTCATCCGTCCACCGGTAGATCTGCGCCCAGGCAGCGAATGGCGCGGCCAACACCACGGCCGCGAGCGCGGCGAGCGACAGGAGCATTCTCGACGTCATCTCCGATCTCCTCCTTCCTTCACCGGGCACCCTTCGGACTCAGTGTCACGACCCCGGCTCCGCTGTCGATGTTGACCGTGAAGTTGTTGAGGAAGTCGCGTCCGAGGAGACCGTCGTAGTCGAGCCCCCAGCCTAAGTCGTGGGACATTACCATCAGAGGGCCGAACCTGGCTTCCCCGATCTCGATAGTCTCCACACGCACGTGGTAGCTGTCGACCGTGCCACCGATGCCTTTACTCCGGCCGGGCCGGGCATTTCGGTAGCTGACGCCGAGCGCGCTGAGCACGGCCGGATTGATCACGGTGCCGTCGGCACCCGTGTCGAGGATGAGCCGGGCGGAGCCACGACCATTGATGCGAGCCTCGACCATGATCGTCTTACCGGGCGTGAACTGAATCCGCGCCCCGCCCGCCGGCGCCGAAGGCCCCGCGCTCCCGGCCTGCGTCGCGGGCGGGCTGGCCACGGGCTGAGCGGTTTCGCCCATCAGAACCGCCTTGCGGCGGAACTTGAGCGGCACGCTCTCGGCGCCCTCGGTGAAATGGATCTCGCCTTGGTCGTCGGTCCAGCGGTACATCTGGGCAGCCGCCAGCCGAGGCCCGGCGACAATGCCGACCCCCAAAACGGCGAGCACCGCGAGCGCTGCGAGTCCCGGACGCCTCATGCCATTGGGCCCCATTTCTGTGCGCCGGAGGCTTCGTGCCGCCCGCCGGAGCATTGACCAACCATTATACGATTTGAGGACCTGCGCTGGAAAGTCCTTCGCGAGGCCGTCACCCCCCAATACGCTCGGGGCATGGACGGGGGGAAGCGCGCCAGCGGTTCCATGGAGTCTCGTACACCACCATCTCGTCGGCTCCGGACACCGTATTGTGCTCGAGGCGCAGGCGGTAGATCGGCATGAGCCAGTCCGGCTTCGCGGAGAGATGCGGGAACCAGGCCGGGAAGATGATCAGATAATCGGGACAGGCGCGCTCGAGGTAGCGCAGCACGCCCGCCTCGCCGTCGCGGCGATACGGAATGATCGCCGGGGTCACCAGCCCCATCAGGTCCACGACCTCCCGGCGCGACACATAGGCGATGGCCCCCACGTCATTGAGCCCGAGCCGCGCTTCGCGCGGAGTGTGAGCGGCCGCCCAACGTCCCAGATGGACCTGCATGGCATCGATGTTCTGCACGGCCCAGGCGTAGCGCAGGGCCGCGGCGGGCAGCGCCGCGAGTCCGGCGATGATAAGGGCCGCGGCGGCCGCCCGCCCGAGCCTGGGGCGCTCGGCCAGCGGGATCAGCGCCATCACGGCGGCCGCGATCGCCATTGGCAGCAGCTGAGCCGCATACCGTCCTTCCTGAAAGGCCGGACCCCGATAGGGCGCGAGCAGCGCCATGCCCAGAGGCTGGAGCAGGAGCGCCGCGGCGGGCAGCGCGACGCGGCCGAGCCGGCGCCACAGGATCCAGAGCCCCGGCAGGAGCAGCAGCGGCAGCAGCACATTGGCCCGCCAGAGAGTCTCGGCCCACTCGGCCTCGAACTGCCACGGCCGCCACGCGAGCGTGGTGGCGAGGGGCTCGCGCGCGCCGCTCAGTAGCCCTACCAGGCCGCCCTCGATCTTGGCCGAGGCGGTGGCGGGCCAAGGCGCGCCGGCCGTGACGAGGTTGAATGCCACCGCCGGCGCCAGCACCGCGCCCACCAGGGCGAAGAGGATGATCGTCCGCCTCAGCGTCACCGGGCGCGACAGCCAGACCAAGGGCACCAGCAGGATGGACTCAGGGCGCGCAAGCGCGGCAAGCCCCAGCAGCAGCGCGGTCAGCCATTCGCGCTCGGCTGTGTGAGCCAGCAGCGCCGCCGTGACAAGCAGCGCGGCCAGCGCCACCTCCATCCCCGACAAGGCCCCCCAGACAAGCGGCGCGGCGAGCGCCGTCACCACTCCGGCCAGCAGGCCGAGCGCCGGAATCCCCGTCCAGGTCGAAGCCAGCCGGCGGGCCAGCAGCGCCGTCGCCAGCGCCGCGGCTATCCCGATGGCTTTGGCCAGGACGGGGTGGCTGCCGAAGAGCGCGAAGGCCGCCGCGAGGAGCACGGTCCAGAGCGGCGCCGTCGAGCCCGCCACGGGCACGCCCGGGTTGTACGCAAAGCCATATCCCTCGGCCAAGTTGCGAGCAAATTGGAAGTGGATCCAGGGGTCGTCGAGCGGAAAGCCACTGAGTCCGACCGGGCCCGCGATCTGCCACTCGCGGACGAGAAACATACCCAAAGCCAGAGCGAGCGCGGCCGAGATCCAGGCGGCGCCGGGCGCCGGGCGCAGTCTCACTGCCGATCGCGGTCGAAGATGTAGCCAGCGTACTCCACGCGCTTCCCGATCAGCGGCAGGACGTAGAGGTAGCGACCGTAGGGCAACTCGACCTCGCGAAGGCCTCGGGGTCGCGGTTCGATCGGATCCCAGTGGTCCACGAACCAGACGAGCTGCTTCACGCGGCGGGGCACCACGATGCGCGAGCCGGGAGTGAGGATCATGGTGGCGGCGGCTTGGGGCGCATAGAAGCCGCGCGGCAGCTCCCCCAGCTGCACCTGATAGATCCGGTACTCGGGCAGGTAGTACATCGCGTGCCGAAGCCAGGGGTAGGACCGCGGGTTGCCGATCTCGGTGACCAGCACCGTGTCCGACGGGTCGTAGACCACCCGGATCGTGTCAACATAGGTGCGGATCACCGCCTCGTGCTCGCGGAGCGCCGCCGCCGTGCGGCTCAGGATCCAGTCGTGCAGCTCGTCTCTGGCCCGCCAGATCCAGGCGTCACCCGGGCGATTGTCGAATTCGCGGCGGATAGGCCGGGCGCTGACGAAGAAACCGGTATTAATGAGCACGAACGGCACCAGGGCGGCGGTCGTCAGCGCCCAGCGCCAGTTCGGCCGCCGGAGGCGCTCGGTGCCGGCGGCAACCGCCTCGACGAGCGCCCGCGCGAGCAGGATCACGAGGGCCGGCAGGAAGGTCAGCACGTAGCCCGCCTGGCCGAAGTGAACGAGCGCGTAGAAGGCGGAGGGCGGGACTATCCAGGCGAGCAGGAACCACTCGCGGCTTCGCCAGCCGGCGCGCCGGATCGAATACGGCAGCGCCAACAGCGCCAGTGCCAGCGGACCCAGCCCGACGATCACCGACTCCACCAGATAGCGCGATTGGGCGAAGACGATATCGAGTGGCGCCTCCACCACGGAGGTGCGCAGCACGACGGAAGCGTAGAGCTGACTCGAAGCGCTTAGATAGGCGTCGAGACCGCCCGTGAGCCAGAGCATGGGCAGGAGCCAGGACAGCACGGCGGCGGCGAGGATGCCGGCAGCCAGGGCCAGTCGCCTCAGCGAGCGCACCCCCATCAGGGCGCAACCGAGCCAGAGTGGGAAGAGCAATACGAGCACTGACTGGCGCATGCCGCCCACCAGCCCCAGGACCAGCGCGCCCCAATAGAGGTGGCGCGGGCTTCCCGTCAGGGCGCCATAGGCGAACCACGCAACCACCGAGGCGCCGAAGGCCTCTCCGGCATACGTCAATCCGACCGATCCGTAGAACCAGAAGAGCGGGCTCACGGCGAGCAGGGCCGCCGCCGCCAGGGCCGTGCCGCGGTCGTACAGACGCTTGGCCAGCCAGTAGACGACGAATGTCGTCCCGGCGCTGAAGAACATGGCGAGCGCGACGTAAGCCAGGGTCGCGTCGCCCGTCGTGAGGTAGAGCAGGCGGCCCAGCCCCACGTAGAAGAGATAGCCGGGCGGATGAGGCTGGTGCTTTGCCACGTCGAATTCGCGCAGCGCCAGCGCGAACTGTACCGCGTCCCAGTTGTAGAGCATGCGCGCGCGGTACGGCCAGCGCGATACGAGGGTGAGCGACGCGAGGGCCAGAGCCGCGGCCGCGTCGGCGTGAGGCGCACACCGCGCGGCCGTCCACGTCCAGCCGGCCGTCAGCGCCGAGCGCCAGCCGGCCGTCGTCACGGGCCCACCCAGACCCTGTCGGCCGCACCGAAGATGCCGGCCGAATCACCCAGGGCTGCCCGTTCCACGCGCACGCCGCGCGCCAACACCGTCGTCAGGGCGCGTATCCGCTCGGCCAGCGCGTCGGCGAGAGCGGGCACGGTGATCATGACGCCGCCGCCCAGCACGAGCAGCTCGGGATTCAGCAGGGTCACGTAATTGGCCAGCGCCATGCCGAGGTACTGCTCGGCTTCGACCCAGATCTCCCGCGCGAAGCCGTCGCCATGGGCCGCTTCGCGGGCGACGAGCCCGGCGGTGAGCCGCGCGGGCTCGCCCCCGGTGGCTTCGGCCAGCGACGTCTTGACGCCGGCGCCCAGCGCGGCCTCCAGTCGGCGGACGAATCCGCTGCCCGACGCATACGCCTCGACGCAGCCTCGCTGGCCGCAGCCGCAGGGCAGTCCGTCCTTCACGACCTGGGTGTGGCCGAGCTCGCCCGCGACATTATTGAACCCGTGCAGCAGCAGGCCGTCCATGACGGCGCCCGAGCCCACGCCGGTGCCGACGAAGACGGCGATGAGGCTCTGCGTGCCCCGCCCGACTCCGAAGCGGTACTCGCCCCAAGCGGCGGCGCGGACGTCGTTCTCCACGTACGTCGGCAGCCCGAACGCGGACTCGATCTCTTCGCGCAGCGGGACGTCGTGCCAGCCGAGGTTGGGGGCATAGACAACAGCGTGAGTCTTGGGGTGGATCTGGCCGGCCGCCGCGATGCCGATGCCGGCCACGCGGGAGCGGTCGGTGGAATCCAAGAGCTGGGTGACGAGACGTTTCAGATTGGCCAGGACGCTCGCCGGGCCCTTCCAGGCTTCGGTTTGGATCTCGAGGCGCCCCGCCAGCTGCCCGCTCTGGGAAAGCAGGCCGGCGCGCAACTTGCTGCCTCCCAAGTCGATACCGACTGCGTAGCGGTCGGGAGGCATGTAGGACCCCGGGGGCAGCGGGTGCGGGGAGCGGAGCGGGTTACGCTTTCTTCTCGTCGTCCTTCTTGGCGGCCGACGTCGACTCGTCCTTCGCTACCTCGTTGATGCCCTTCTTGAACTCCTTGACGCTGGAGCCGAGCGAGCGGGCGAGATCGGGAAGACGCTGGGCGCCGAACAGGATCAGAACGATGACGAGAATCAGCAGCAGTTCCTGATATCCCAGACCAAACATGGCGGGACTCCTTTCCTTTTCTCGGGCGCTCTAACACTACGCGTGCCTCCAGGGCTTGTCAACGCCGCGCGGCACGTCGGGCGCCGGAGTCGCGGATGCCCCACGAGACCCGTTTACGGGCTCCCGCGCAACACTCTCCGCTCGCCCCGGCGCACCGTCACCCGCTGGGCATCGAAGTATTCCATCAGCGGGATGGCGTACTTGCGGCTGATGCCCAGCAGGTCCTTCACGTCGCCCGGCCCGATGTCCTTCTTCTCCCGCAGGTGCGCGACGATCTTGTCCTGGATGGCTCGGAGCGCCTCCGCGTGGAAGTAGAGCGACTCCTTGACCCGAAGCAGCCGCCGGTCCGAGACCAGGAGCTGGAAGAGCTCGTGCTTCTCTGTCCCGCGCACTCCGAGTCGCGCGAGCGCTTCCTCGGGGCTCGGCGGGGCCGCGCCCGCCTTGAGGAAGTCGGCTTCCAAGCCCTTGACGATCCGCTCCTGCTCGGCGCTCAGTCGGATCTCATGGGAGCCGAGGCGGACCTGATCCTTCTCGCTCCTGACCAGGCCCTCGGCTTCCAGGCTTGCCAGGAGCTGGGCGAAGACGCGCTCCTGGGCATTGCCGGCCCGGCTGCGGAGCTCCTCGCGCGAGATCCCGGTCCGCAGCGGATTCTCGGCGTGGAAGGCTCCCAGCAGCGGGAGCGTCTGGGAGCGGAGCCGCTCATTGGCATCGCGATGGAGATACCACTCGCGGTCCACGGCGACGATCGCCCCCGCCTGCACGAGCTCCTGGAGGAGGGTCTTGAGGCGTCCGGGCCCGAAGGCCGTGCGCGCGCGGAGATCGGCGGCGCGGGCACCGGCAGGGCCCGCCTGCTTGAGATGCTCTTCCAGCACCTCGGTGGGTGCGCCCGTTTCGAGCAGCGCGAGATGGGCAAGCAGGGCCGGCGCCTTTCGCTTGAATCGCGGCGGCGCGATGTCGAGAAGCGTGCCGCCGCCGATGGTGACGATGGGCGAGTAGGAGCGGATGACGAAGCGGTCGCCGGGGAGCGCCACCACCGGCGCCTCGAGCCGGAAGCGGCCGTAGGAGACCTGGCCCGGCTCGAGCCCGGCGCGGTCCACCAGCAGCACCCGCGCCATGACCTCCTGGGTTCCCACGTGGAAGCGCACGCGGTCGCGCGCCTTGAGCGGCCGCGGGGCGTCGGGGAGCAGCTCGAGCGTGGCGTCGGCTAGCAGGGTCGGCACGAGGCTCCCGGGTGGCGCCAGCACGTCGCCGCGCTCGATGGCGGCGCGCTCGACGGCCTGCAGATTCACCGCGGTGCGCTGGCCGGCCGCCGAGCGCTCGACGGCCTTGCCGTGGACCTGCAGCCCGCGGACCTTCGACTGGACGCCGCGTGGGTACACCTCGACCTTGTCATCCACGGCGACAATACCGGCGGTGAGCGTGCCGGTGACCACGGTGCCGAAGCCCTTCACGGTGAAGACGCGGTCGATGGGGAGCCGGGCCGTCTGGTCCGTGGCTTTGGCCGGCACGGCACGGGCCAGATCCGCCAAGGCCCGCCGCAGGTCCCCGAGGCCGGCGCCCGTCTTCACGGACACCGGCACGATGGGGCAGCCGGCGAGGAAAGTGCTCCGAACCAGATTGGCCACGTCGTCGCGCACCAGCTCGATCCAGTCCGGCTCGGCCAAGTCGGCCTTGGTCAGCGCCACCATCCCCGACTTGATGCGGAGGAGCTGGCAGATGGCCAGGTGCTCGCGCGTCTGGGGCATGATGCCCTCGTCGGCGGCGATGACGAGCAGCGCCAGGTCGATCCCGCCGACGCCCGCCAGCATGTTCTTGACGAAGCGCTCGTGGCCCGGCACGTCCACGATCTCGATGACGAGCCCGTCCGGCTCTTCGAGAAAGGCGAAGCCGAGGTCGATGGTGATGCCGCGCGCCTTTTCCTCCGGCAGCCGGTCGGTGTCGGTGCCGGTGAGCGCCTTGACGAGCGAGGTCTTGCCGTGGTCGATATGTCCGGCTGTTCCTACCACCACATGCTTCATGCGAGCGCGGTAATGAGCTGCGCGAGAGTCGCGACGTCGCTGGGCAGGACGGTGCGGCAGTCGAGCACCAGGCGATCGTCGAGCAGCCGGCCCAGCACCGGCGGCTGCCCGGCGCGCAGGCGCGCGTCCAGATCTTCGGCCGGCTGCGCGGGAGCGCCGAGCGTCAAGGCCGCCGTGGGCAACTCCACCGTTGGCAGGGCGCCGCCACCCACCTGGGAGGTCGCCTCGATCACCGCGGCGCCCAACGCGCGCTGGGCGTCGGCGGGCAGCAGCCGCAAGAGCCGCCGGGCGCGCCGCCGGATGCCACCGAGAGGCTCGGTCAGCATACGGAGGGTTGGAATGGTCTCGATGGCATTGCCGGATTCATAGGCGTAGAGCGTGGCCTCGAGCGCGGCAACCGTGAACTTGTCGATCCGGAGCGCGCGGTTGAGCGGATTGTGGGCGAGCGTGTCGATCAGATCGGCGCGGCCGACGACGATGCCTGACTGCGGGCCGCCCAGGAGCTTGTCGCCCGAGAACGACACGAGGTCCACGCCCGCCGCCACCACCTCGGGCACCGTCGGCTCGTGGGGGAAGCCGTAGCGCGTGAGATCGACGAAGCAGCCCGATCCGAGGTCCTCCATCACAGGCACGCCGCGCGCGCGGCCCAGTTCGACCAGCTCCTTGGAGGAGACGGCCGCGGTGAAGCCCACGACGCGGTAGTTCGAGGTATGGACCTTGAGGATGAGCGCGGTCTCGGGACCGATGGCATTGGCGTAGTCTTTGAGGTGGGTGCGGTTGGTCGTCCCCACCTCGCGCAGCACGGCGCCCGAGCGCCGCATGATGTCCGGGATCCTGAACTCGCCGCCGATCTCGATGAGCTCACCGCGCGAGACGATGACTTCCTTGCCACGGGCCAGGCTCTCGAGCGCCAGCAGGACGGCGGCGGCATTGTTGTTGACGACCAGCGACGCCGGCGCGCCGGTCAGCCGGCGCAGGAGCCCCTCCACGTGGGCGTAGCGCGACCCGCGCTCCTTGCGCGCCAGGTCCATCTCGAGATTAGTGTAAGCGGCCGCGGCCGCGAGCAACCGCTCCTGGGCCAGCGGGGACAGTAGCGCGCGGCCCAGGTTGGTGTGCAGCACCACGCCGGTCGCGTTGATCACCGGAGCGAGCGAGAAGACGCCGCCCTGGGTGAGCTGGGCCACAATCCGACGGCTCAGCGCGTCGATGCCGGCGGGCGGGGCCGCGCCCGTTTCCAGGAGTCGGCGGCGCTCGCCCGCCAGCACCTCGCGCACGGTCTCGGTCAGCCGACGGCGAGGAATGCCGCGCAGCGCGGGATCGGCTGCGAGCGCGCCCAGCAGCGCGTCCACGGACGGCAGCGCGCGCAGGGCCGCCTGCATCGCGGCCGCGTTTCCGGCCTTGCCCTTACCCGCCCGCGGCAAGCTCGGTCTCCACGCGCTCCTTGACGCGCGCGATGACTTCATTGGCTTCACGCCGGATGACCTCCGAGCCGGCGGGTAGCTCGGCGGCCCGCAGCAGCCGGCGCACGGCCTCCTCGGTGAGCCCCGCCCAGAGCTCGTCCAGGTCCCGGGGCGAAAAGCCCTGACCGCGGAGCGCGACGGACCATTCGTGTGCGAGCTCCTGGACCAGACGGTCCCGCTCGCGCGCCAAGCGGCGCGCGCGTTTGATCAACTCGGGCAGACGTGGGGCCACAGCCGCACTCCTAGGGCTTGACCAGCCGCCGGACGGAGTCCAGGAGGTTGGCTTCCCAGCGCCCGGTGGATACGCATTGAAAGACCCGGTCGGTTTTGAGGGAGCCGGAGCCGCCGCGGCGGTAGGCATGGGTCTGCATCTTCGGATTGATCTGGATCTCGGTGACATTGCGATTGGGCTGGACGAACAAGGTGAAGCCCACGAGCGCCTCGCCCTCGATGGACACATCGCCCAGGCGGCCGCAGTCGGCGTAGACGCCGATGGGAGAGACGAAGTCGTCGGACGAGATCACGCCCGAGTCCTTGGCCACCGTTCGCAGCGGCACGTTCTCCATGGCGAGCGCCCGGATGAGCGCCCGCCACGTGGCGTCGTAGGCAGCCGGCGCCTCGTCTCGGTAAGGCGGCGGCGCGATCGGCGAGACGAATGGCCGCGAGCAGCCGCCGAGCACCGCCAGGCCGGCGGACAATGCCAGCACGACGAGGGAGGAGCGCGCCGCGAGCGTCATGGCGTCATTTTACCCCCGGTGATGGTCGATGCCCCGATAGGCGCGGATGAACGTCACGACCCGCGCTTCATCGAACTCGTCGAACGCGTCGAGGCGGGTCCAGGCAGTGAGCGCGATCCGCGTCTTCATTCCGGAATAGGGCGCCAGGAGGACTTGCCGCTCGTAGCGCTGGACGACGGTCTTGAGCTTGTCCACGAGGTCCGCGCAGCCCGTCGGGCAGTTGTATTGGACAACGACGCCGCCGTCCTCGAGATTGTGGACCTGCAGCTCCTTCGGAATCGGCTCCGTGTGGACGCCCCAGGGCGCGATGTACGGCAGATGCGGACCCGAGGTGGGCGGGTCGGAGTTATAGGGCGCGTGCGGCTCGGCCAGGGTCTGGATATGCGCATTGCCCAAATCGGGATAGGACATGCCGGGAAGATCCGCCACCGCCCGGTAGGCGAAGTAGCCGACCACAACGGCCGCGACGACCGCCACGGAGCCGCCGACCAACCACTGCAGCCGGCGCCGTCCCGGACGGCTGAGTCGCTTGGCCTTGTCGGCCCGGTCCTTCTTGCCCTTGGCCATTTTTACCGTCTCCCCTGACGCCGAGTGGCGGAAGCGTGTGGGAGTCGAACCCACCTCCGACTTGTCTAGAGCCGGACGCCGGATTTGAAGTCCGGGAGGCCCACCGGGATCCTAGACGCTTCCGAGAGGCTAACTCCGCTTCACGACAGCGTTGTGAGTTTACCATCTCACCCGTGATTCCAGACATTCCGGCTGGGTGGCGGAGCCCATGGACCCCTGGAACGCATCTTGCTTAGTAGAGGTTGCAGAGGTAGGAGCAACCGAGCGGAGCACGGTTCGAAC
>Ga0207684_10004606_pt1 | contig 12953 bp, 10 predicted proteins | sample KBSK5501metaG_FD_184342 | JGI IMG/M metagenome (GOLD analysis project Ga0207684, IMG submission 184342) | Corn, switchgrass and miscanthus rhizosphere microbial communities from Kellogg Biological Station, Michigan, USA - KBS K5-50-1 metaG... | ecosystem: Host-associated > Plants > Roots >...
ATGAAGAACGCGGCGATGCCGCTTGTAAGCGAGACGCGGGTCACGTACACGGAGGTCGATCCGCCGCGTCGGCTCGTGTACGCGACTCTCGCTGACTTCATTCCGGGCGTCGAGCCGTACGACGTGGCGACGGCCGTCGACCTCTACCGGATCCCCGAAGGTGTCCGGCTGGTATTGACCCAGGACGCGATGCACGACGAGCCCTGGACGCACATGGCGGTCATGGGATGGGAGAGCGAGCTGGGCAAGCTCGCCCGCGTCCTCGCGAAGGCGTGACAGCGCGATCGAGTTAGGCCGCGGCGAGGCGGTCATGCGGATCGATCCGGCCGACGGCGGGAGGATCGTTTCGCTCGCCATCGCCGGGATCGAGCGGATTCTGCCGAAGGCACGCGCCAGAGCGCGCGAACCCGCGCTCTACTGGGGCTGCTACCCCATGGTGCCCTGGGCAGGGCGCCTTTCGCGCGGCCGTATTCCGACGCATGACGGCGAAGTTCGTCTCGAGGCGAACCTTCCGCCATCGGCGATACACGGTCTCGGCTTCGACAAGGAATGGGAGATCGTCGAACGATCCGACACCGCGGTCACGATGAGGTGCGAGCTCCGCGGACTCGGCTGGCCATTCGGCGGCCACGCCCGGCAAACGCTGCGCATGCGCGTCAACGGTCTCGAGCTCGAGCTCTGGGTCGGCGGCTACACCAAGGCCGGCCCTGCTGGCCTCGGCTGGCATCCGTGGTTCACTCGTCCGCCCAGCGGAGACCTGTCGCTCCTCGTCGATGGGTCGGACGTCCTCGTCGTCGACGCGGACCTCGTGCCGACCGGCGAGATCCGAAGGGTCGCATCCGGGGAGGATCTTCGTTCGGGACCGCCGCTCGGAGGTCGCCGGCTCGATCACGTGTACGTGAGGACGAAAGGGCCGGCGATCGTGCGCTGGCCAGATCTGGCGCTGCGGATCGAGTACGACGAGAGCTTGCGGACTGTTGTCGTGCACACGCCTTCCGAAGGGGTCTGCGTGGAGCCCCAGACGATGTGGCCAAACGCGCCGCTGCTCGCGGCGGCCGGAGTCAGCGATACGGGGATGCGGACGCTCCAGCCTGGAGAAAGCCTGACCGCGGCGGAGGCATGGACGTGGACGGCGTGACGCCGATTACAACCGATTCGCTGCGGCGATCTCGCGGAGCGCGGCCATGCGGTCCGCGGCCTCGCGGAGCTCACGGCTTGGACGCGGTTCGAATCGTCGCGACCGCGACGGCGCGAGGCGCGAGCGTTTCCCTTCCACCGCCCACTGCGCCTGGCGTGCGGCGCCAGATGCCGCGGCTTCGACGATCTCGGGACGCGTGACCGGCAGATCGAAGATGTCCGCGCACAGCTGCGCCCATGCGTCCGAGGCGGCCCCGCCGCCGACCAGGGTGACTTCGGTGGGCGCCACGCCGGCGCGACGCAGCGCGTTCAGCCCGTACGCGAGTCCGAACGTCACTCCTTCGACGACGGCATGGACGATCGCCTCGCGCCCGTGACTTGGGCGCAGACCGACGAAAACCCCCGCCGCATCGGGTCGGTTGGGCGTCCGCTCGCCGGATAGGTACGGCAGGAACGCCAGCCCACCCGCGCCGGCACTGGCGATGGCCGCATCGACAGCCGCGTGGTCCATCGCGAACAGCTCGCGTGCCCATTCGGTGGCGCTCGTGCAATTGAGCGTGGCAGCAAGCGGAAGCCAGCCTCCGGTCGAATCGCAAAACGCCGCCGCCTCGCCCTGCGGATCCACCGCCGGTTCGGCCTTATAGGAGAAAGCCGTGCCGGAGGTCCCAAGGCTCACCGCCACCGGTCCTTCCGCCACCACGTCCGAGCCGATCGCCGCACACATGTTGTCGCCACCGCCCCCGCTCACCGGGATCCCGGTTGCGAGCCCGAGCGACTCCGCGGCCTCGCGGCGCAGGGTGCCGATCACACCGAGCGGCGGCGCGGTCGGCGGCAGCGTGCGTTTCCAGTCGCGCCGGCCGTCGAGCGCGTCGAGCACCGGTTCGCTGTAGCGGCGCGCGCGGACGTCGAAGTACGCGGTCCCCGACGCGTCGCCGGCCTCGGTGATGAACTCGCCGGTCAACCAGAGATTCAGAAAGTCATGCGGCAAGCACATCCTCACGGTCCGCGCGTATGCGGCCGGCTCGTGGGCGGCGAGCCACGCGATCTTCGGTGCGGTGTAACCGGGGAAGATGAGGTTGCCGACGAGGTGCAGGACGCGGCTCTCGCCGCCGAGCTTTCGCGTCAGCTCGTCGCACTCGTGCGCGGTCGTGGTGTCGTTCCAGAGCTTTGCCGGCCGCACCGGCCGGTCGCGGTCGTCCAGGCACACCAGACCGTGCTGCTGTCCCGAGACGCCGATGCCCGCGATCTCCCACCGCTCGGCGCGGACCGCGTCGCGCACGGCGCCACGAAGCGCGTCGATCCACCACTGGGGGTCTTGCTCGCGCGTGCCGTCGTCGCGTTCGATGAGCTCGTGCGGCGCACGACCGACCGCGACGACCTCGCCGGTCGCCGGATCGCGCAACACCACTTTTGTCGACTGCGTGCCACAGTCGATGCCGAGAAAGACTCGTCGCATCTCTTGGCGCTACCGCCCGGTGTAGTAGCGCTGCGCGAGTGCCCAAGCGTCCTTCCCGCAGGTCGACCCGACGATGCGGCCGGTGAAGTCGTCGGCCTGCACGTGGATCCCGCCAAAGAGGCGCGATTGCCCCGCCTGGTCGGCTGCGTCGTAGTAGCTGGCCCATTCCAGGACGACATCGGCGCTCGGGCCAGCCTCGAACTTGAGCGAGCCTGCTTTGACTGTCCACTGAGAGAGACCGCCCGGGAAGTACTCGCTGCCGGTGATCCCTGCCAGCACCTCCGCCGCGGCGCGGCTGAAGGTGCTGTGACCCGAGATGTATCCCTGGAACGAAGGCGTCACGAACGTCGGGAGCTGGTACGGCATCCACGTCGTGCCGAGGATCCACCCGACGTGTGAGGTGTTGGGATCCGGACTCCCAGACTGCCACGCGCGGAGCGCGATCTTGCCCTCGCTGCCTTTGAGGGCAGCCATCGGGCCACCGCTCACCGTTTTTTCCTTCGTGATCAGCTCGATGAGCCCGGGCACGAGCGGCAATCCCTCTTTGTCATACGACCCGACTGATGGATCGGTCGACTGACCGAGACTCGCCATGTAGCGGATCATCGAGATCGGGCGGTTGCCGTCGTAGCGGCCCTTGAGGCCCCACGCCGCGATCGCCGCGTCGTGGACCGCTCCGTTCAGCGCGAGGTAGAGCTTCACATCCCACTGCAGCCGATCGACGACCGGGCCACTACCGCCAATCCGCAGGTTGGGTGCGAGCGCGTCGGAGACCGCGTTCGCGAGGACGTTCCAGTGACCGGGCGGGGTCTCTGAGTTCGGACCGTCGGCCCAGAACTCGGCGATCGCCCGGTAGAAGTCACCCCCTCTCGCGATCTGGGCAGGGTAGGCCATGCCAGTCGCCGGATTCTTCGCGTAGCCATGGCCGCTATTCGACCCGAGGGCGTTTGCCCCGATCGCCGCGGGCGAGATGTCGAGCGTGACGTTGCTCGCAGCATCGAGCAGGCTGCTGTCGCGGATGACCTCGACCACCTGCATCTTGAAGAGCGCATCGGTCGAAGGATCACCGAGTCGCGGGGGTGCACCTGGGTCGAAAGGCACACCCGAGGGGCCACCAGGCGGGATCCCAAAAGACGTCACGTGTCCCCAGTGCGGCCCGACAGCTTGTTGAACACCGCTTGGCAGGACGACGCCGTTCTGGCTCAGCAGGTGCTCGATCTGGAGGGGCTGCCAGCGATTCGGATCGACGATCGCGATCTCCGGCAGCGCCACGACGAGGGGCGGGTTGACCGGCTTGTAATCCGGCGCGGCGTACCCGTTCGCCTCGTTCGAACCGTCCGAGTTGCCGTAGTCGAGCACCGCCTTGGCGATGCGATTGCCCACCGCCGCGGGCGTATTGCCCTCCGTCGTCGAGATCGCGATCGGATATGAGAGGGCATCCATCAGATCGGCGAACTCGGAAAGAGACCTATCGGCACCGACGGATTTGATGAAGCGTGACGTCAGGACTCGGTACGCGGCGTAGCTGATCGCCTCGTTGCGAGCGGCACCGACGTCGCAGGGATCGACGTGCTGCTTCTCGTTGAAGACGTAGCCCGCGGCGGTCGTGTCGTACGCGGCCCATGCATCCCACATCGCGACCGAGACGTGGAACAGGTTGCGTGCGTGGACGGGAGGATTGGGCAGCGAACGCCGGATCGCATCGAGGAGCGCGTCGTCCCAGCGCCGTGCGACTGACGACGTCCCTTGGTCGGCGACCTGCGGGCACGCGGGCGTCGACCGGTCCCACGGACGGGTCGTGCCGAGCACCGCGCCACCCACGATGACCACGGCGACGAGTGCGGCGATGCCCACGCGGGCGCGGGCGCGCGATGCGATCGGATAAGCGTTCATCAAAAGGGCAATCTAGGTCAGCTTCCGGCCGGCGACCATTTGTGTGCCTCCGCGACTCCTCTCGTCATGACTCTGAATTCATTCGCGGGTACGGGTACCCACGGGCCGGTCTCGCCCCCCGGCCACAGCACGCGGACGTCGGCGGTTGGCGCATTCCCCAGTCCAAAGTGGATCCACCCGAGCTGGCCGCCGGCGTGGCCGCCCCCGATCGTGAGCTCGCGTCGCGCGACGCGGCCGCCGACACGGACCTCGACCCATGCGCCGATCGCGTTCGCGTTCGGTCCGCTCTGTCCCACGCTGACCGCGAGCCAGTTGCCCATCGCGTGTGGACGCGACGCGTCGCCGGTTCCGACGTTTCGCCAGATACGCACCGGCGCGCCGTAGTTGACCTGGATGAGGTCGAGCATCCCATCGAGATTGAAGTCGGCGAGGGCCGCCCCTCGTCCTCGATCGAACGTGACGATGCCGGCCGCGCCGGCGGCCTCACGGAAGGTGCCGTCTTGCTGACCGAGCAGAAGATCGCTCGGATCTTTCTGCGCGTACTCGATCTGGTTGGTGACGTTGCCCTTTGCGATGAACAGATCCACGAAGCCGTCGTTGTTCACGTCGGCGAACTCGTCGTGCCAGGCGGTCGACGGCCGCGCATCGCCGCCGGTGAACGGCTGCGCCGCGTTCGTTCCGCGCCGGAGCCCGATGTCGCGGTAGGTTGGATGCGCCGGACCTGCGGCGAGGGTCTGCAGCCGATTGTCGGCTTGGCTTGTGAGGAAGACCTCGGGGTAGCCGTCGCCGGTGAGGTCATAGCTCGCGATGCCCATCCCCTGTACCTGGACGTTCACCCAACCGTCGTCGGCGGTGTACAGCGACGGAGCCGTGTTCGGCGGAATACGCCAGAGCTGCTCCTGCCCTTCGGTCGGCAGGTAGTAGTGCTCGTCGTTGCTCACGCGGAGATCCATTCGACCGGAGCGGTTCCAGTCGCTGAAGAGCATCGACAGCGCACACCAGCTCGGCGTGAGCGGCATGGGTCGTCCAAAGCCGACGCCGGTCGTCGCGGGTCGGACGAGCTCGTTGTCGAAGCAAAGGTGGTGTGGATCGTTGCTGGCCGGATTGATGTACCTCCCGAATGCAAGCGTCGGCAGGGTGGCTCCTGCCTCCCAGGTCGCACTGAACGCCGTTGTAGCTGACGATCCACCGTCGAAGCCCCAGCGCTCGTTCGCGCGTTCGAACCGGCAGCCGCCGAGGCCCCGCAGCAGGACGTTCCCATCATTTCTAAGGACGACGAGGTCGGTGATCCCGTCCCCGTCGATGTCGATCGGGTAGGCGCCGTTGACCCGCGCGAGGTCGGTTACCGGGTCGCGGACGTGCGTGAAGCGAAGCGTCCCGCCGATGGGGCTGTCGTTCCGGTAGAGGGCCGCGGCGCCGCTTCCGCCGGCGAGGTAGAGATCGGGTTTCCCGTCGCCGTCGCAGTCGAGCACGGCGACGCCCCCGCCGACCGCGTACTCGAAGCCGCCGTCGTAGGTGTGGTCGATGCCCGCGCTCGAGGTCTCCTCGACGAAACGGGGCGGCCCGAGCGCGACGGTTGCCCGACTCGCAAAAGGGACGTCGGGAACGATCGCGGCACACACGAGCGCAACGACCGCGATGCCGACCGCCCGCACTCCCATGGGGAGATGGTCGCGCGAACCCGCACAGGCGGTGCGGTCTGACCACTCGAATGTCGGGAGGCGTGGTGGTAGCGTGACAGCGGCCAGGCGTTCATTAGGGCGCTCAGGGGGAAGGAAATCATGAGTAGACGCTTAGCGGTGCTCGCGGCGGGACTCACTTTGCTGGTTTCGGCGTGCGGTGGGACAACGGGTGGCGGCGGAGCCTCTCCGACCACGGCCGCCGCGTCTTGCACAGTGGGAGTCTCGTGGAACAACTATCAGGAAGAGCGATGGGCCAAGTGGGACGAGCCGGCGATCAAGGCCGCGATCTCCGCCGGTGGCGGGAAGTACGTTTCCAACGACGCCAAGTCGTCCGCGGAGACTCAGGCCAGCAACGTTGACAACTTGATCTCACAGGGCGCGAAGGTCCTGATCATCCTTGCTCAGGACGGCACCGCCATTAAGCCGGCGGTCGCGAAGGCGATCCAGAATGGCGTTCCGGTCATCGCATACGACCGGCTCATCGAGGATCCGAAGGCTCTCTACATCACCTTCGACAACGTACTCGTCGGCAAGCTCGAGGCGCAGGCAGTCTTCGCAGCGAAGCCGAAGGGCAACTACGCGATCATCAAGGGCAACAAGGCCGACGCGAACGCCGACTTCCTGCGCGCCGGCATGGAGCAGGTCATCGGTGCCGCCGTGAAGTCTGGTGACATCAAGATCGTCGGCGAGACCTACACCGACAACTGGGACCCGGCAAAGGCGCAGACCAACATGGAGCAGATCCTGACCCAGAACGGCAACAAGGTAGACGCGGTTCTCTCGGAGAACGACGGCATGGCCGGTGGCGTGATCGCCGCGCTCACAGCGCAAGGTCTCGCAGGCAAGGTGCCGGTGTCCGGCCAGGACGGCGACAAGGCCGCCCTCAACCGCGTGGCCCTTGGTACACAGACGGTCGACGTGTGGAAGGACGCGCGCCTGCTCGGCAAGACCGCCGGCGACGCCGCCGTCCAGCTGTGCAAGAACTCGGACCCAAGCAAGGTCACGGGCACGGCCAAGTTCACGACACCAGGAAATAACAGCCTGAGCTCGATCCTTCTGACGCCGAACCCGATCACGCAGGCGAATCTGAAGGACGTTCTCGACGCGACCTGGATCACGAAGGCCGATCTCTGCCAGGGAGTTCCTGCGGGGAAGGTCGCCGTCTGCAGTTGACGCGTTCGCGGCTCACGTGACGAAAAGCGCCCCGCCCTCGCTGACGCGGGGCGGGGCGCTTCTTTCTCGGTGCCCAGGCGCATGACGGAGGTCGAGGCAGCGAGCTGATGGGAGTTTCCCTTCCCGGCGAGGCGACCACGGAGGGCCAACCCGCCCCGCCGATACGTTCATTCGTCGAGCTGCTTCGTTCCGCGCTCGCGCCCGTTGCCGGCCCGCTCCGTTCCCTCGAAGTCGACACGCGGATGCTTGGGATGGTCGGGGCGCTCGCTTTGATCTGGATCGCCTTCGACATCGTGTCGGGCGGCACATTCCTCAGCCCGCGGAACCTTTGGAACCTGTCTGTCCAGAGCGCCTCGATCGGGATCATGGCCACCGGAATGGTCCTGATCATCGTGTCCCGCAACATCGACCTCTCCGTCGGCTCGATGCTCGGCTTTCTCGGCTACACGATGGCGATGTTCCAATCGGTGTGGATCCCCCAGAACCTCGGTCTGGGGTTCGAGCAGCCGTACACCTGGGTCATCACTCTCCTGCTGGGGATCGTGCTCGGAGCCGCGATCGGGGGGCTGCAGGGATTTGTTGTCGCGTTCGGCGGGGTGCCCTCGTTCATCGTGACCCTTGGCGGTCTGTTGATCTGGCGCGGGCTTATCTTCCGGTACGCGCAGGGCCAAACCATCGCCCCGCTCGACACGACCTTTCAGATGTTGGGCGGAGGAACGGTCGGAACCCGCGTCGGCGCGCTCGGCGACACGCTCAGCTGGGCGCTCGGTCTCGTCTTGTGCGTCGCCATCGTCTATGCGCAGATCACGTCGCGTCGCCGCAAGCGGCGGTACGGCTTCCCGGTGCGGCCGATGTGGGCTGAGGTCCTCGTCGGCGGGGTCAGCTGCGGCGTCGTGTTGGGGACCGTCCTGGTCGCCAACAGCTACCCGCTGCCGCCGAACGTCGCGGAGCAGGTCGCACAAGCGCGCGGGATCCCCGTGCCTCCCGGTGGCATTCCGACGGGGATCGCGTTCCCGGTCGTGATCATGCTGATCGTCACGGTCGTCGTGACGTTCCTCGCGACGCGCCGCCGGTTCGGGCGGTATGTCTACGCCATCGGTGGCAATCCCGAGGCGGCTGCGCTCGCCGGCATCAACGTGCGCAGGACGATCATGCTGACGTTCGCGCTCATGGGAAGCCTCGCTGCGGTCAGCGCCACGGTGCAGACCGCTCGCCTGAATGCCGCAGTGACGAGCCTCGGTGTCCAGAACGAGCTCGACGTGATCTCTGCCGCGGTCATCGGTGGGACGTCCTTTGCCGGCGGCATCGGAACGGTCCCTGGTGCGATCCTGGGTGCGGTCGTCATGCAGTCGCTACGCTCCGGCATGGTGCTTCTGCTCGTGGACTCGCCGACCCAGGACATCGTCGTCGGGATCGTTCTCGTTGTGGCGGTAGGCCTCGATGCCGTATTCCGCCGACGGGTGAGCTGAGCCGACGATGATCAGCCCGCAACCGTCGACGCCCGTGACCGCTCCAGCGCGCGTGCCACTCGTCGCGCTGCGAGACATCCAGGTCTCGTTCGGCGGAGTGCGCGCCGTCGCAGGCGTCACCATGGATCTCCACGCCGGCGAGGTCGTCGGTGTCGTAGGCGGCAACGGCGCTGGGAAGACCACGCTCATGCGGACCCTGTCGGGCGCGCGCCCGCCCGATGCGGGGCAGATCCTCGTCAACGGTCAGCCGGTCACGATCGGCAACCCCCGTGACGCGAAGGCGCTCGGAATCGAGACGATCTACCAGACGCTCGCGCTCGCGGACAACCTCGACGCGCCGGCGAATGTCTTCCTCGGTCGTGAGCTGACGGGGGCGGGCTCGCTCAACGATGCGGCGATGGAGTCGGCGACGCGGAAGGTCATCGGCCGTCTCAATCCGAACTTCAAGAACTTCAAGACACCCGTCCTCCGCCTTTCCGGAGGTCAGCGCCAGGCGGTCGCGATCGCCAGAGCGATCCACTTCAACGCGCGCGCGCTGATCATGGACGAGCCCACAGCCGCTCTCGGGCCCGCCGAGACGGCACAGGTGCACGCCCTCATCCGGCAGCTCAAGAGCGAGGGGATCGGGATCTTCCTCGTGAGTCACGACATCCACGACGTGTTCGACCTGTCCGAGCGCATCAGCGTCATGTATCACGGCCGGCTCGTCGACACCGTGAACAAGAACGACGTGACGACCGACGAAGTCCTCGGGATGATCATCCTCGGGAAGCCCCCGACGAAGCTCACGAGCCAGGAGCTGGCCGGGCTACACGGCTAAGGCTTCCGCGAGCGGTCAGCAGCCCAGATCCGCCGGTTGACCATTCCCTCGAGAAGCTCCTGCTGCCCGGATCGCGGTCGCGGATCTATCTCGCCCGCGGCAACGCGGCGTTCGAGGTCGGCGAGCGTGACCGAACCGGAGAGGATCGCTTTGCCCAGCTCGTTCGACCAATCCGCGTAGCGTTCTTCGCGAGGCGCCGCAAGCGTCGCGTGTTCGACCATATCGGCGGCGATGAGCAACGCGCGTGCCAGTGTGTCGACACCGGCGATGTGGGCGTGGAAGAGGTCGGTTCGGCTCATGCTCTGTCGCCGCAGCTTCGCATCGAAGTTGAAGCCACCGGTCGTGAAGCCTCCCGCCGCGAGGATCTCGTAGAGAGCCAGCGAGAGCTCGTCGACGGAATTCGGGAACTGGTCCGTGTCCCAGCCGTTCTGATAATCCCCGCGGTTCACGTCGATGCTGCCGAAGCCACCGAGCGCGATCGCGCTCGCGACCTCGTGATGGAAGCTGTGACCCGCGAGCGTCGCGTGGTTGGCCTCGAGGTTCAGGCGGTATTCGTCGGCGAGATCGTGCCGTCGAAGGAAACCCATGACGGTCGCGGCGTCGTAGTCGTACTGGTGCTTCGTTGGCTCCTGTGGTTTCGGCTCGATCAAGAGCGTCCCCTTGAAGCCGATCCGATGCTTGTGCTCGGCGACCATCGCCAGAAAGCGCGCGAGCTGCGCCTCTTCTCGCGCGAGGTCGGTGTTGAGGAGCGTCTCGTAGCCCTCGCGGCCGCCCCACAAAACGTAGTTCGCTCCCCCCAGACGGTTCGTGATCTCGAGCATCGTCTTGACCTGCGCGGCGGCGTACGCGAACACCTCGGGATCGGGGTTCGTCGCGGCGCCCGCGGCGTAGCGCGGATGACTGAAGAGGTTCGCTGTGCCCCAGAGCAGCCGCGCTCCGGTACGTGCCATGTGCTTCTCGATTCGCTCGACGGTCGAATCGAGATTTGCGCGCGTCTCCGCGTAGGTGGGGCCTTCAGGCGCGACGTCGCGATCGTGAAACGCAAAGAACGGCACGCCGAGCTTTTCGATGAACTCGAACGCCGCGTCGATCTTCGCTTGCGATGCGGCCTTCGGATCCGCGCCGGCGGCGAGCCAGGGGCGATCGAACGTCCCGACACCGAAGACATCTGAGCCAGGCCAGTTAAAGGAGTGCCAGAGGCAGACAGCGATGCGGAGGTGGTCCTCCATTCGCTTCCCCATGACACGGCGATCGGGCTCGTACACGGCGTAGGCCAGTGGATCGGTCGACTCCGGCCCGCCGTACCCGATTCGCCGCGACACCCCGGTGAAGAAGTCGCTGCTCATCGTGAATCCTCCCGTCGCTGGACGATTCTGCGCTCAAAGGGTGGCAGGATTGTTCGATCAAGCGCCGGAGAATCGCCGAGGTCCTCGCCGAAGCACAGGGGCAGCTGCACCGGTTGACCCCCGCCGAGGCCGCGGCCGCGATGCGCGAAGGTGCGACGCTCGTGGATACGCGTGACGGCGACCTTCGCTCGCGCGACGGTCGCATCCCGGGCGCGGTGCACATCCCGCTCAGCGTTCTCGAGTGGCGGGTCGATCCGAGCTCAGGTCACCAGAGCCCGGCGATCGCCGGACATGAAGACCGGCTCATCCTCATTTGCCACGAAGGCTATTCGTCGACTCTTGCCGCTGTGCGGCTACACGGCCTTGGCTTTGCGGGAACCACGGACGTCATCGGCGGTTTTGCCGCCTGGGCCGCTGCGGGACTTCCGATTGAACGCTAGGTCTGTGTTGTCGATTTCAGCCGGCCGTCGTTCGACGTGTCAGTAGAGCGGGGTTCGGCCGAGCGAGGATCCGGAACCCTGGCTCAAAAATCAGAGGAGAACCACGATGCCGCGATTCCTGATGTACGAGATCGACGCCGAAGCCGTGGCAGCCAACACCCCACCCAGTCCTGAGCTCATGGCCGAGATGGGAAAGCTTATCGAGGAGACGACGAAAGCCGGCATCCTGCTCGCCACCGGAGGGCTCGGACCGAACAGCACCCACGTCCGGTCTTCTGGGACGAAGGTGTCCGTCACGGACGGTCCCTTCACCGAGACGAAGGAGCTGACCGGCGGGTTCGCTCTGATCGAGGTGAAGACGCGCGACGAGGCGATCGAGTGGGCCAAGCGGTTCCGGAAGATCGTCGGGGACGGCGAGAGCGTGATCCAAGAGGTGTTCGGGGGTTAGTGCTTGAATCGGTCTCTGTGACAGTTGCCGATTCGCGCCGCGCGATCGACGCGGTGTGGCGGATCGAGTCACCGAGGGTCATCGCGGGTCTCACGCGGATCGTGCACGACGTCGGTCTCGCGGAGGATCTCGCACAGGACGCCCTCGTTGCCGCGCTCGAGCAATGGCCGGAGTCAGGCGTCCCGGACAACCCGGGCGCCTGGCTCATGGCGACGGCGAAGCATCGCGCGATCGACCGCCTGCGTCGCAACGAGCGACTCGAGCGCAAACAGGAACAGCTCGGACGCGAGCTCGAGCTCCAGCAGGAGATGGCCATGGCGGATCTCGGCATTCAAAGCGACGACGACGTGGGCGACGACCTCCTGCGTCTCATGTTCATTTCCTGCCATCCGATCCTCGCCCCCGAGGCGCGGGTCGCGCTCACCCTGCGACTGCTCGCGAGCCTCACAACGGAGGAGATCGCACGGGCGTTCCTCGTACCCGTGGCAACGATCGCCCAGCGGATCGTTCGCGCGAAACGCACGCTCACCGAGGCGCGGGTTCCCTTCGAGGTGCCGTCAGGGGCCGAGCTCGACGCCCGGTTGTCGTCGGTGCTCCAGGTCATCTACCTCGTCTTCAACGAGGGCTACGCGGCGACGGCCGGTGACGACCTGATGCGCGCGGGCCTTTGCGAGGACGCGCTTCGCCTCGGCCGGATCCTGGCCGGGCTCGCGCCAAAGGAGCCGGAGGTCCACGGTCTTGTGGCGTTGATGGAGATCCAGGCGTCGCGGTCGCGCGCGCGAGTGGGACCGTCGGGGGAGATCGTCCTGCTGCTCGATCAGGATCGTGGTCGGTGGGACCCGCTGCTCATCAGTCGTGGCCTCGCCGCGCTGGACCGCGCGGAAGAGCTCGGTGGCGCTCCGGGCCCGTATACGTTGCAGGCCGCGATCGCGGCGTGTCATGCGCGGGCGCGGACGCCGGCGGACACCGATTGGGCACGCATTGCCGCGCTCTACGACGCGCTTGCCCAGCTCGTGCCCTCGCCCGTCGTCGAGCTCAACCGCGCGGTGGCGGTCGGTATCGCGTTCGGTCCCGCGGCAGGACTCGAGC
>Ga0207684_10004609_pt1 | contig 12942 bp, 6 predicted proteins | sample KBSK5501metaG_FD_184342 | JGI IMG/M metagenome (GOLD analysis project Ga0207684, IMG submission 184342) | Corn, switchgrass and miscanthus rhizosphere microbial communities from Kellogg Biological Station, Michigan, USA - KBS K5-50-1 metaG... | ecosystem: Host-associated > Plants > Roots >...
GTAGTAAGAAGAGGAGTAGTACTGAAAAGCAGTAGTCTGGATGGGTTTCAGATCAACCTCTTCCCTGGGACCGCGGGCGTCCCGCCCGCAACGAGCGCGTCAGCGCGAGCTGCTCCTGGCCATACATCAATCCTGCTGACCAATCACGGGCGGGCGGGACGCCCGCGGTCCCAGGGAAGAGGTTGACACTAATAAAGGGGGCCGCGTATTTTCGGTCGAGAATTGCTGGACTCGCCTATCAACCACGGATTCACAATCGATCTGAATAATTACTGGGTGAAAATGTTTTGAAAAAGTCTCGCGGTGTATTGCAGGCTCGATCAGTTATCTGGCTTTTCTTATTGGCCTCGTCTTCCATTTTTGTTATCGCACAAACTTCGCAGAAGAAGCCTGAATCGCAGGGTGGTGTTTCCACCGGTACGCCGGTGAACTATTCGTCGCGCCGCACTACGGGGGTTACGGATCCGAAAGCGCCAATCGTATTTGAGGATGTAACAGACAAGACAGTGCTCGCAAACTTCAGACATCGTTCCGGCAGTCCAGAAAAGAACTACATTTTTGAGACCACGTCCGGTGGGGTAGCGATCTTTGACTATGACGGAGATGGACGCCCGGACGTCTATTTGGTTAATGGTTCAACGGTGGCAGCACTCGAGGGCAAGGAAAAGCTGCCGCGAGCCGGGCTCTACCGCAATCTCGGGAATTGGAAATTTGAAGATGTGACCGCGAAAGCCGGGGTCGGAAACGATCGCTGGGGTTGTGGAGTGGCCGTCGGCGATTACGATAACGATGGTCATCCGGACATGTATGTTACTAATTTCGGTGTGTCCCGCCTTTACCACAACAACGGCAACGGAACTTTTTCTGATGTCGCTGAAAAACTAGGCGTCGCCCGCAAAGGCTGGAGCACTGGACCGAGTTGGGGTGACTACGACGGCGATGGAAAACTCGATCTCTTTGTTCCTGGTTACGCAGAGATCGATCTCAATAATTTGCCCCCAAGTCCGAGCGAGGCGGGAAAGCCGGGCGGCGTTGGACAAAACTTCTGCCAGTTTCGTGGTGTAGCGGTGATGTGTGGACCGCGTGGTCTACCGGGAGAAGGAGACACGCTTTATCATCAAGAGCCTGATGGTAGTTTTGAGGATGTGAGTGTTAAAGCCGGCGCAAATGATCCGCAGAAGTATTACGGTTTTACTTCAGCATTTATTCATGCAGACGATGACAAGCTTCTTGACTTAATAGTTGTTAACGACTCGACTCCGAAGCAGCTCTACATCAACAAAGGTAATGGAACGTTTGACGAGATCGGCTACCCCTCGGGCGTGGCGCTGAATGAGAACGGACGGGAGCAGGCGGGCATGGGTTTGGCGATCGGAGACTATGATAACGACGGGAAAATCGATTTTCACATCACGAATTTTTCGGACGACTCCAACGTTCTCTATCATAACGATGGTGAAGGAAATTTTACCGACGTAACTTTTCAAGCGGGCCTCGGTGAGGTGTCTATTCCTTTTCTCGGTTGGGGTACGAGCTTCATCGACTATGACAACGACGCGTGGTTGGATCTATTCGTTGTAAACGGACACGTCTACCCGGCGGTTGATGCCAATCAGTGGGGAACTAGTTTCGCCGAGCAGGCGCTGCTGTTCCACAATCTCAAGAACGGAAAATTTGAGCGAGTTGGGGCTGCGCCGGGGAGTGCGCTAGCCAGCTCCTGGTCCAGCCGCGGGCTGGCCGTTGGCGATCTCGATGGAGACGGCCGCCTTGATTTGGTAATCAATAACATCGATTCCAAACCGTCGGTCTTGCGGAACGTGGCGGTGCCCGCCGGACACTGGTTGAACCTGCGACTCATTGGAGATCCTGAGAAGAGGACTCCAAGGGACGCGATTGGCAGTGTTGCCTACTTGACTACTGGTAAGATTAGACAAAGACTCGATCTCGTTAGCGGCGCGGTTTATTGTTCACAGAACGACCTGACACTACATTTCGGTTTGGGCGCGGCGACGAAGATAGATAAACTGGAAATCCAGTGGGCCAATGGTAGCGTGGAAGCATTCGACGTCCCGGCAGTTGATAAAACTGTAACCATCATTCAAGGTAAGGGCGCCGGCCATTAAGAGCGCGCCGGCTGCGACCCAGAGGGAACAATGGCTCTTTTCCGACTGGAGCTTTGAAACCTTGCGACGACTTGATCTGAGAAAAACCCAGGCCGCCCGCCTCAATACCATCCGCGATATCAATAGGCAGATCGTGTTGAATTACATCCGCGAGCGCGAGCCTATTTCGCGGGCTGAAATTGCGCGCGAAACAGACTTGCAGCGCTCAACCATCTCGGCAATCGTCGAAGCGCTGGTGACTGAAGGTCTGGTTGAAGAAGTGGGCGAGGGCGAATCGACCGGAGGTCGCCGGCCGACTCTGCTGCGACTCAGAACGAAAGAGGCAATTGCTATTGGTGTGGCCATCACGCCGACCTGTACGACAGTCGCGACTAGCGATCTGGCCGGCCGTATCATCGAGCAAAAAGAATTCCTGACTGATCCTGATCCTGACAAAACTGTGCAGGAAGTAATCGCTCTCGTTCGGGAATTCTCCTTCAAAAACAAAGGTTCGATCGAAGCAGTCGGCGTCAGTCTACCGGGACTGGTTGATCCGTCAACCGGAACCGCTGTTTACGTTCCCTACTTCAAGTGGCGAGACATTCCTATCGCCAAGACCATCTCAACCGCGTTCGGACTTCCGGTGATCATCGATAACGATGCCAATGCCGTTGCGCTGGCCGAGCTTTGGTTTGGCCGTCCGGAAGTGAGCGATGCGAGGGATTTTATCCTGGTGTTCGTCGCTGAAGGCGTAGGCACGGGCATTATTTTTGATGGCCAGGTTTACCGCGGACAGCGAGGTGCGGCCGGTGAGTTTGGGCATATGGTTATCGGAACGCAGGCGCCAGTTCCGTGCTCATGCGGCAACCGCGATTGTTGGGAAGCCTTTTCCTCCGAGGGTGCTGCCAAGGCTCGCTACCTCCGGTTGTCTGATGAAGAGAATGTGGCGCCGTTTGGCTTTCGCGAACTAGTGGATCGAGCGCTTGGCGGCGAACCAAACGCCAGGGCGGCGCTGATCGAGACTGCTCACTACCTGGGAATTGGAATCTCAAACCTGGTGGTTGGTTTCAGTCCTGAAGCTGTCGTGGTGGGCGGCGAGATAGCGCGCGCTTGGTCATTGGTTGAAAGTGCGCTCACCGAAACGATCGAACATAGCGTTCGTCGTGGGCTGCCCTCAGCGAGAATCCTGCCGTCTACTTTGGGAGAGAAGCCTACTTTGAGAGGTGCGCTAAGTCTGGTGCTCGCGAGCAAGTTTGCTGCTGCATTCGCGGCTTAGATGTGACCTTGTCGGTTTTTTTCTGTTCAAGCGCGAAAAACGGACTCTGGTGCCGTGTTAAAAATCTTGCCAATCATCTCGAAAAACAGTTGACAGGCCTTATAAACTGTATTAAATACTTCGTTGGCTTAAACAACAAACTGTCAACGAGCTTTCATTCGCGACAATTCAATTCTCTTTCTGGGTAGCTTTTTTCGTTCGTAAGCGCATTCACTGAGCCAGGCGTCCGCAACAGCGCCTTGGCTCTTATCTACAGTAAGGATCCAAAAGGACAGCGATTTATGCCTGGGAACAGGTATGAGTGCTCCTTCATCTTCTTGACCGCACGCGAGGACCAAACCATGAAAAAGCCACGAATCTCCAAAACGCCCCTCTTTGCTCTGCTGGTAGTTTTGATTTGCGCGTTTGCCGCGCCGGCGCAAAACAACAAAGGGGCCATTGTGGGAACTGTAAGAGATCCAAACGATGCTCTGGTGACGACGGCAAAAATCAAAGTCACCAATGCGAAGAACGGAGAAGTGCGCGAGGCGGACACTAGCGGTGAAGGCACCTACACTGTTACGAACCTTGACCCGGGCACCTATAACGTGACGGCCGAGGCGCAAGGCTTCCAGACTGTGACTATTGAAAGTGTTCAGGTGGAAACGAATTCGCGCTTGCCGCTCGATATAAAGTTTGGCGCTGTCGCCGGCGGCGTCGGGTCGGTGACTGTCACGGCGGAATCTGCACCTCTGGTTGAAAGCGAGACAAGCGTGCGAGGTGATCTCATTACCGGCCGGCAAGTTACTGATTTACCGATCTCGCAAAGAAACTTTACCCTGCTGGCTGCGTTATCGCCCGGTGTCACTCGGCCCAACCTCGGCTTGCTCGGCGGCGGCGGTAATTTCGTGAATGGCGGTGGCGGTCAGAACAATACCGAGTCAACCCGTTTCCGCGAATCCGGTGGTTCGGTTCTTGTTGTCAATGGCGCTCGAGCCACTAACAACAACTTCACGCTTGATGGCGTTGATAATAACGAATCGCAGTTTGGACAAATTGCAATTTATCCAAACCCTGACGCAATTGCTGAGTTTAAGATTGAATCAAGTGTACCTTCGGCCGAGTCCGGACGCGCAGGCGGTGGCATCATTTCTACTACCTTCAAGTCTGGAGGTAATTCGGTTCACGGAACCATCGGCGAAATTTATCAGGGCCGATTTTGGAGCGCAGCGGCAAGCAAATTTGACGATAACGTAACCAACATAGTTCCAAACTATGTTACGCACAACTACTACGGCACTGTTGGGGGACCGATTTTTCTGCCGAAACCCGGCGAGGGTGGTTCACCTATTTATGACGGGCGCAATCGCTCTTTCTTCTTCTTTTCTCTAAATGGTCAGCGCAATAGCACGCCGATTTTCGGCGGCACAGGCGATCCCCAAGCTGTTCCCGTGCCAACGGCCAGAATGCGCGTAGGCGATTTCGGCGAGTTGTTGGCACCGGGGCTGCGAACTTATCCGTTGGCCGGCGGTGGTACGGTTGTGGCCCAGAACGGCACAATCTTTGCGCCGAATGGGACGCCCATACCGGGGAATGATCTTCGCAACTGTGCCAGCTGCGGCGGTTTTTCGACCTTCGCACGCAACTACATAAATGCGTTTCCGCTGCCGAACCTTCCTGGAGCTGGGCGAAATTATTCAACTAATCGCAAGGAACACGCGATAGTCAATAGTTACGACGTCCGCATTGATCAGCGCCTCCATGGCAACAACAACTTCTTTGCCCGCTACAGTCGATCCAATACCGCGCGGGCGCGCGACAATTTCTTTCCCCTCGGCAGCTCCCCGACTGGAAACGATCTGCCGGCTGGCCCATCGGCGGGTGACGAGTTTGGCAACTCCAAGGGTTTCACTATGGGCGATACCCACATTTTCTCTCCCAGCGTCATTAACGACGCGCGCTTTGGAGTGACCCGAGTTCAGATCGGCATCTTCAATACAGGCGTCAACGGTGCAGGCGGCTTTAGTCCAACCATTTCTGCAAATCTTGGCGCGCCGAATATCAACATTTCCCCAAATACCAGCGGCATTGTGCTGGTCGGCATCGTTGACAATCTGACGGGCACGGATCGAGCAACCGAGTTTACGGGTGATGGCGGACCATTCTACTTCACTTCTAACAACTTTAACTTCGCCGACGCGGTGACAGTGGTACGAGGGAATTCGTCCTTCAAGTTTGGTGGCGATTTCCGGGTGCGGCAAAACAGCAACTACGACGGCGGCCGCAATAACGGCACGAAAGGTAATTACCAGTACGGTACAACTGGCAGCGGATTCGTATCCGGCAACTATAACGGCATTGGCCCCAACGATACCGGCTCGTCACTCGCCAATTTCCTGCTTGGCTATCAGCCGGGATTTGTTGGCCGTGGCGATCCGGGTGGCCCTTACTTCCAGTCGAGCAAAGAGATCGCCTTCTTTGTGCAGGACGACTGGAAAGTTAATCCCAATCTGACACTCAATCTTGGGCTGCGATACGACATTTTTAAGGCTCCGACCGAGCGGTTTAATCTCCAGAGCAATCTTGTTCCGGCGACGAAGACCATCCAGATGGCGGGAGAGAATGCTCCAGACGGCCGCGATCTGGTGAAAACCGACATGAACAATTTCGGACCGCGTTTTGGTTTTGCCTGGAGCGGCCTGAAGTCTGATAAGACAGTTGTGATCCGCGGTGGCTATGGCTTGTTGTATGCGACCGACGTCAGCGCCGCGCAGCCGCTCACGGCCAACCCCGGCACCGGCGCGGCAAGCTACGGCTGCACGCCCATCACCAACCCTGGCGGTTGTCCCGCCGTCTTCCAGGCCCGAAATCCGTTTGATAATGGTATTCCTACGGCCCCGTTCACAGTGGCTGCGGCGGGGACAAGTTTTCCTGCGCCCACGACTGGTGGCTTGCTCCTCTTCAACGATCCGGATCGGAAGGATGAAATGTATCACCAGTACAATCTGACGGCGCAATATGAGTTTCGTCCAGGTTGGCTGGCGGAGCTTGCCTACGTGGGTTCAAGAGGACGGAACCTGCTGGTGTTACAAAACATCGGCACCGGCAATGATGAAGGGGGACCAGGTTCGCGCGAGGTTACCGGTCTTGGCGCCATCACGGCGACGCGCTACCGCGGCAAGTCAAGCTACAACTCGATGCAGAGCAAGCTCGAGAAACGGTTTGCCGACGGCCTTTCCATCCTGGCTTCATATACCTGGGCGCATGGAATCGATGATTCTCCCGGTGGTATCTGCTCTAACGGCGCCAGCGCGCGAGATTGTGGTCCGGACGACCCGACGAGACCGGAGCTTGAGCGGGCCAGCTCGGACACAGACGTCAGACATCGCTTTACCTTCTCGAATGTTTACGATCTGCCGATTGGACGCAATCGGAGCTTTGGAAGCGGCATGCCGAAAGCGGTTGATTTTGTGGTCGGCGGTTTCCAACTTAACAACATCGTGACGTGGCAAAGTGGACCGGTATACAACGTTACTTGCAACGGCGGCCGCGTCGATCTGATTGGTGATCCGACACCGACTTCGGCACAAAAGAGTCAGGGCCTCGAACTGAACCGCGCTGCCTTCAGGTGCGCGGTGACGCCCGTCTTTGCAAGCAGTCCCGGCGGACCACACATCGGCTCGCTTGGTCGAAACGTCTTTCGTGGTCGACAACAGTTCTACTGGGATGCGTCGCTTTTCAAGAACTTCCCGGTTCGGGCGATTAGCGAGGCTTTCAACGTGCAGTTTCGTTTCTCGGCTTACAACGTGCTGAACCGCGTGAATCGTTCATCGCCTAATGGCGACATAAACAACAGTGGTGATTTTGGACGCGACGTTAGCGAACAGCGACGACGCCAAATGGAGTTTTCGCTCAAGCTGATCTTCTAACAGATTTTCAAATGCTTTCACTTGATCGAGTGGCGCGTTTGTTTCTCGCGTGCCACTCGATTGTTTGTTGAGACCGCTCCCCCCAAATAGTCGCGGCCGGAAAGCGACCGCGTTTCGTTCGTGAATATCCTTCGATGGCGTACAGGAAAACAACCAGAATGACTCCTTACCATTTTCCCCGTCTGCTATTGCCGCTGACATTCGTCGCTTTGCTCGTTGCGGCGAACGCCTCGCAAAAAAGCATCGGCGGAAAAGAGCACGAGGACAACATCCTCGGAGTCAAAATCGGGATGACCGTGCCCGATGCGTTGCAAGCCGTATTTGTTAACGCCCACCGCCAGCCTGGACAGGAGAAGCCAGACGCCATGCGGCACGAAGGTAAGGACAACAAAGACATCAGAGTGCTTTATAAAGGTCTGAAGGACGGAGAGCTGCAGATCGTCTTCGCGGATGGAAAGTGGGTAAAGGAAATCTTACTGGTCTATGCCGGGCCCCACCCCATTGACGAACTTCGGCTGCCTTCTACAAGCGATATTGGCGTCGCTCTGGGCGGAGAGCGCTATGACGATCGGTACACCGTGGGTTATACGGATGCGAACAAGCTCGAACAGTTTTGGTGGCGTGACGAAAGTGTGCAAGGCGGGTATCGTGTTCGGGTCGGTTTCATCTCGGGAAAGCACACAGTCGGTGGGGCACAGGGTATCACGACGATCGCGCGAAAGATTATCAGCATCACCCCCGGCGACGGAGAAACGTTTCTAAAGGCCATGGCGGCTGTTCATTGAGACCGAGCGACTAATCAATGCGCTTTTCAACTACCAGGGAGGAGTGGCGATTTTCTGGCCGGTTGGTCTTTTTTGCCGCGACTGGTCTCGCGATACTCGTGACAGCGCCGCACCTGGCCGCGCAGTCGCACTCTGCGAGCACCAAAACAGGCAAGATCATTAGGCCGGCTAATGGTCAAAACTCCGAACTTGCCGAGGCTGCGAAATTGCTTCAGTCCGGCCGGCTTGAAGAAGCGGAAGCAGCCACTCGAAAAATAATCGCGGCCAACCCCCGCGACCCTGACGCCCACACTTTGCTCGGCGTAGTCTTCGATCAACGTGGCCTCACGGCGGATGCAGAGCGCGAATACCAATCGGCGTTAACGCTCAAACCAAAATCCATTAGCGCCTTGTCCAATCTCGGTGTTCTCCTCGCCCGCACTAATCGGGCCAGCGAAGCGATTGAACGGTTTGAGGCGGTTTTGCGTGTCGACCCTGAGCACGCAGCGGCAGTCTTTAACCTTGGCGCTCTCTATGCGTCGCGCGGGGACTATAAGCGGGCGATCCCGCTGCTGGAGAAGTCTGCCGGGATTTCCGCCGGCAAGCCCCAACCTATCGAAACCACAGACGCATCCCTCCTGCTTACTCTAATTAACGCCTATATTCATGCTGACCGCCGGCCAGAAGCTATACACCTATCGCGCCGCGTGGAGGAAGTTGCCGGCGCCGAGCCAAAAATCCTTTTTACGCTGGCCCTCAGCCTGGCGGAAGGGCATGAATACGACGAGGCAGTCCGGCTCTTCAAGCGTACCGATGAATTGCGACCGCAAACTTACGAAGTGCTGTACAACCTCGGCATTGCGCTCTACAACCTTGATCGCTTTGCCGAAGCAAACCAGGCGTTATCATCTGCCGCGAAAATATCGCCAAACGAGGCTGAGCCCTACTACCGTCTTGGTCTGGTTGCCTCTGCCCAGGGAGACACGAAGTCGGCACTGATGTATTGGACTAAGGCTCTGGAACTGCGGCCGGTGTTCCCGGAATCCAACTTCATGATTGGTGAAGAACTCCTCAAGAACCGGTTGGCCGAAAAATCAATTCCGTTTTACCAGAGAGCTCTCGATCAGGACCAGGCAAAGCTGGTTTACTATTTGCGTCTTGGGGTGGCAAACGTTCGTGGCCAACGCTATCAACAGGCGCGCGAGGTTTTTAGCAAGGCTCTCCAGCGCTTTCCGGAGAATGCCAATCTCTATTTTCTGCTGGGTTACACCGGTCGCGCTGAAGGACAGTATGATCGCGCGGTCGCGGCTTTTCGCGAGGCGCTCCGCCTCCAGCCTGACAATCCTGACGTGCTCGGCAACCTTGGCTATATCGCAAGCCAGCGTGGCGAAAACGATGAGGCCGAGCGGCTGTTGCGACGTGCCATAGCGCTGGACGCTGATAGCTTTCCCGCGTATCACGACCTGGGCAGGCTATTGGTGAAGCTAAAGAAGTATGACGAGGCAGTGCCTGTTCTGCGCCGCGGCATCGAGCTAAACCAGAAGGACCCTGGCGTTCACTACCAGTTGTTTCTGGCATACTCCCGACTCATGAAGAAGGCCGAGGCTGACCAGGAATTGACTACGTTCAAGCAGTTGGATGAAGCCAGCCGGCATGCTGCGACACCTTTGGGAATGTCGGTAAAGGCCGGGCCGGCAAGTGAGACTGAGGCGCTGCCGCCGCTCCCTTCCCGAGCGTCCGGCGACACAAGAAAGCCTGAAAAACCTTGAGTGAATTCAATTCGCGAAGCCTCGCTATAAGCGACACCTTTGCGTTTCACTATCAAACTGTCTTCCGGCTTCTCTCCAGTTCTCGATCGATTCTTGACGTAATGGCTACGCCGTTTGATGTGCGTTGGTGGCTCCGCCCCACCGTATTGCTACTCCTTTGGGCCGGGCTATGCCCTGACCTCGGGCGCAGCCCCGATGAGAATGGAAATCGGTTTTCGGAAGGTCAAAGACCTTCCGCACATCAGACGGCAGAGCCGTTTCAAGCCTCGCAAACTAAGGCACCTTCAGTTGCGAAAGTTGATCCACCATCATGGTGGGCCGGACACACGATCAATCCCGTCCGATTGCTGGTACGCGGCCAGAATCTGAACGGCGCACGCGTTCTGTCCAATAGCCGCGCGCTACAAGTTTCTGAGGTGCTCGTTAACCACGCAGGCACTTATCTCTTTGTAAACGTGAGCATCAACTCCAAGGCTCGACCCGGCTCGTACCCACTAAAGTTAATTACACGACAAGGAAGCACTACGATTCCTTTTACGCTTAAAGCATCGCTGGCAACGAGCACAAATTTTCAGGGCATTACCGCTGACGACGTCATCTACTTGATCATGCCCGATCGTTTTGCCGACGGTGATCAATCAAACAACACTCCGGCGGACGCTCCCGCCGCTGCTAACGATCGAAAAAATCCACGCGCCTATCATGGCGGTGATCTACGCGGTGTTATCAACCACCTTCCTTATCTAAAAGAGCTGGGCGTGACCGCATTGTGGCTCAATCCCTGGTACGACAACTGGAACGGAGTTAATAACTGTGAAAAGCCCTGGTGTCCAAATACGTATTATCACGGTTATCACGCGATCGATTATTACGCCGTTGAAGATCGGTTTGGCGATCTGTCAACGTTGCGCGAGTTAGTCGAGAAAGCGCACGCCCTGGGTTTGAAGATTATTCAGGATCAGGTGGCCAATCATGTCGGCTCGCGACATCCCTGGGTTACTGATCCGCCCCTCGACGATTGGTTTCACGGTACGCTCGCGCAGCATACAGTCAACCGTTTCAACAATAGTACTTTGCTTTCTCCACATGCGAACCGGGATGAGTTTCGCAATACGCTCGACGGCTGGTTCAGCGACGATTTGCCTGATATGAACCAGGAAGAGCCCGAAGTTGCGCGCTACGAAATACAAAACGCGCTTTGGTGGATCGGGACAACCGGAATTGATGGCATTCGCCAGGATACAATTCAATACATGCCGCGTAGTTTCATTCGCGATCTCTCAAACGCTTTGCACCGGCAATACCCGAAGATGTGGATGGTGGGAGAAGTTTTCGATCGCGACGCCGCGCATACGTCTTTTTTCATCGGCGGGCACCGTGGCTGGGATGGCTTCGACACCAAACTGGATTCAGTTTTTGATTTTCCACTCTGGAATGCTTCGCTGCTGGCGTTCACCGGCAAAGTACCGCTAAAAGCGCTGCGAGAACAGTTGAAATACGATGCGCTCTATCCCGATCCTTTAAGGCTCACCGTATTCACAAACAATCACGACACTGCACGGTTCATGTCGCTTGATGGCGCGACACTTGACGGTGCAATGATGCACGTTGCCTTCGCACTCAGCGTTCGCGGCATTCCGCAGCTTTATTACGGCGAAGAGATCGCGATGGAGGGGAAGGACGATCCTGACAACCGCCGCGATTTCCCCGGTGGCTTTCCCGGAGATCCTCGCAACGCTTTCGAAGCCTCGGGACGCAAACAGAGAGAGCAAAAGATGTATGAGTGGACGCGCGCGTGGCTTCGTTTGCGAGCGGAACATCCAGCGTTGAGAAGCGGAAGCTTGATCGATCTCTTCTATGATGACGACATTTACGTGTTTGCGCGTAGGTACCAGAACGAGACCGTGATTGTCGCGTTCAATGGATCGCAGCAGGAAAAGAAAATAACCGTACCCGTCAGTGTAGTTGGTTTGAAAGATGGTGCTACGCTCGCTGTTCTGATAGGAACTGCTACGAACGTACAAGTTGTGAAAGGACAGGCGACGCTAACGCTTCCCGGACGGACCGCCGTGGCTTATAAGTTGCGCTGATTCCCGAATGCGATTTGCTGGGACCGCGGGCGCCCCCGCCCGCAAACGCGCCGCAGGCGCGAAGCTTTATTTAAGAACCGAAAAAATGCTTTTCGCGCTTTGCGCTCATTTGCGGGCGGGACGCCCGCGGTCCCAGCAAATCACATTCGCGATCGGCGCGGGCTTAGACTTCAATGAATTTCTCCAGATCCAGCGGCATACTGCTTCATCCGACGTCCTTGCCGGGGCCTTTCGGCATTGGCGATCTCGGACCGAGTGCGTTTGCCTTCGTCGATTTTCTTGAGGCTGCTGGTCAGAGCCTGTGGCAAGTATTGCCCCTCGGACCGACAGGTTACGGTGACTCGCCTTACGCTTGCTACTCAGCATTTGCCGGCAACACTTTGCTCATCAGCCCTGAACAACTCATTGCGGACGAGTTGATCTCCTCAGAAAATCTCGGCGCCATTCCGAGTTGTGAAGCCGAACGAATCGATTTCGAAGTTGTTCACAAATACAAAGACTTAATACTGCGCACCGCCTTTAGTTCGTTCAAGCACTCAACCAAGTCAAAACTCCGCAACGCCTTCGCAGAATTTTGCACGCAGCACACTTCCTGGCTGGACGATTATGCTTTGTTTCGCGCGTTGAAAGATGAGCACGGTGGCATCGCCTGGAATGAATGGGAACCGGCGTTGGTTAGAAGAGAACCTAAAGCGTTGGAAGCTGCAAAGCAGAAACTCAGTGAAGAGATCGAGGCGCAGAAGTTTTATCAGTTCCTCTTCTTTCGCCAGTGGTTTGCACTTAAGGCAGACTGCAATCGACGCGGCATCAAGCTGGTTGGTGACATTCCGATTTTTGTCGCACACGATTCGGCGGACGTTTGGACAAATCCCGATCAGTTTAAGTTGAATGAAGATGGAACTCCGATCGTCGTAGCGGGCGTGCCTCCTGATTACTTCAGCGCCACAGGCCAACTCTGGGGAAATCCTCTTTACGACTGGAAGCGGATGGAGGCGGATGGTTTCAAATGGTGGATTGATCGCGTCAGGGCGAC
>Ga0207684_10004611_pt1 | contig 12939 bp, 12 predicted proteins | sample KBSK5501metaG_FD_184342 | JGI IMG/M metagenome (GOLD analysis project Ga0207684, IMG submission 184342) | Corn, switchgrass and miscanthus rhizosphere microbial communities from Kellogg Biological Station, Michigan, USA - KBS K5-50-1 metaG... | ecosystem: Host-associated > Plants > Roots >...
CGCTACAACGACACATTCGAGAAAACCGACGGCGCATGGCTGTTCGCGGAGCGCCTGCTATACGTCGACTGGGTGGACGAGCGCACGCTGTCATGAGCCCGACCGAGGGCCAGGGGCGGCTGATCATCGTCAGGCGCCTCCGCGAGAAGTCGCCACGACCTAGGAGGAACCCAGGCCGAACCCAGGCGAGCCAGGTCTGCAAACTCACTGAATTACGTCGACGTGTCCGTGGTTTCCCGCCTGGTTAGCCCGTTTCGTTCGGGCTTATAAGCCAAAGGTCGCTGGTTCAAATCCAGCCCCCGCAACCACCGAAATCGACCGCCTGGGCCAACCCCAGGCGGTTGAGCATTTCAGCCCCCTTCGCAGCGCCGGTGGCGCGATAGAAGCGTCGCCCCCCGTCCTCCACCGGCGTCATGGCGATCGGCTCGAGGACCTGCCGGAAGACGCGATTGGCGCGCATCGAATCCTGCTTCAGGAGCGCGTCCAGGTCGTCCAGGCACGTCTGGATCTTGACCGGGCCCACCCGAAGCGGGCCAAAGGTCGGGCGGTTGGTCAGCGTCCGCAGTCGTGCCTGAAGAGCGTCACGCCGCCCCTCTCGATCCTGCAGCAGCGCCGCGGTCGTCTTCCCGACCACGCCCTGGACGATCGCGCCTTCAATGTTCCGCAATTCGGTCTCGACGTGGGCCAGCTCGGTTTCCACCGCCCGCCGCGCCTCCCCCTGCACGGCGCGGACGGCGTCGAGCTGCTGATTGACGCCGGCCACGAGGTACTCGAGCGCGGCCGGATGCAGCACGTGCGCCTGCAGGGCCGCGAGGAGGCGCGTCTCGACCGTCCCGACCCTCACCGAGAGCCCGTTCGGGCAGACCCGGGGCCCCTTGTCTCGGTGAAATCCGCACCCATAGCGTCGGTGCTCCGGTCGGGGATGGCCGTTGATCACCACCAGGCCCCCGCCACAGTGGCCGCAGCGGAGCAGCCCGGAGAAGAGGGCGGTCCGGGCGGACGGGCTGCCCGTCTCACGCCCATGCAGCCGCCCGCGATTCCGCTGCGCGCCGTACACGGCGGCCAGCTGCTGAAACCGAGCCTCGACCGCGTGCCACAGCTCCTGCGGAATGAGCCGGAGGTCGGCCTGTTCGGCGACGTGCCACTCGCTCGGTGGGCGCTGGCGCGCGCGCCGCCGCCCACTGACGGGGTCCTTGAAGTAGACCCGCCGCCCGAAGATCCATTCGCCGCGGTACTTGGGATTGAGCAAGATGACCCGCACGGCGCTCTGGGCCCAGCCCTTGCGCTTGGCCCCCCGCCGGGTGGTGGCGGCCGGGAAGACGACGGCCTGCGCGTTGAGCTGGTGCGCGATGGCGCGCATGCTGACGCCCGTCGCGAAGGCGTTGAAGATCTGTCGAACGATCCGCGCCTCGTCCGAGTCGATGACGAGCTCCGTTCCCATGACCAGGGGCTGGCCGGTCGTATCCACCCGGCCCGTGGAATCCACCACGGGGACGGACCGATATCCGTAGATCCGCCCGCCCGTGTGCAGCCCGCGGGCGAACCGGCCCTGCAGGCCCCGCAGGGTCCGCTCCCGGAGATCGTCCAGGTATTGCTCGTTGAAGATGGCCTTGACCGAGAGGGTGAGCTTGGACAGCTTGGTCCCCGTCTCGATGCCATCCGCCACCGAGATGAGCGTGATCCGGGCATACTCGAGCAGACGCGCCAGCCGGAGCATCTCCGCGGCGTCCCGGGACAATCGGGACAGGTCGTCCACGAGGAGCACGTCGAAGGGCTTGATGGTGGCCCCCACCGCCGCCAGGAGGCGCCGGTAGGCCGGCCGGTGGTCGACGCCCATCCCCGACAGGGCTTCGTCGGCGTAGACGTGTTCAGGTTCGATGGCCCAGCCCTGACGATCCGCGTAGCGCTGACAGGCCAGGCGTTGATCGTCGATGGAGGCCGGGTGTTGCGCATCCGAGCTGAACCGGGCGTATACCGCGCATCGCATCAGCACGTGCCTCCTGGACGGGGTTGGTGGCCGGTGGCGCGTAGTCTACGGACTGGCGTGCCGCCGGGCAATCACCGGGTTCCTGGTGCATTCGACGCCGGCGGACTCCCGCCCGCCTGGCGAAACATCTCCTGGAGCAGGCCGACGAGTTTCGCGCGGAGGTCTTGGACGTAGCCCGCGCCCACCACATCGGTCGGCGTGCCGCCGATGGCTCGCCGGCGGTCGAGCCGCCGCAGCTCCTCGAAGAACGCGTCGGTGGCCGTCGTCTTGTTGAGCAAGAGGGCTTTGAGGGCCGCGAGGACCTCGAGGTCGCCCGTCTTGACGGCGCGCTCGGCCTCCACGTGCGCGAGCGCGCTCTGGGTGGCGACGATGTCCTGTCGGAGGGTATCCCGGCGCTGCTCCAAGGCCTCGACGGTTCGCTCGAGCTGGGCGGTCTGAGCTTCCAACGCAGCCACCTGCGCCCGCAGGCGCTGCACGCCGTCGTCGAGCTGCTCGCGGTCGACGACCGTCTTGGCGTGCTCGACCAGGTGCCGGATGACCGTGTCGTGCTGATCTCCGACCGCCCCAGCCTCCGCGAGGACGGTGGCCAGCACCTCGGCGGTCTCCTGGAAGCCCAGCGCCTCCAGCCGCCGATGGCGCGCCACGAACGCGCCGATCTGCGACGAGGAGATGCCGGCCCGCAGGATGTCCGCCACGGCTTGCATGGCCGCCGTCGCGATCTCCCAGGTCCACTCGATCGGCAGCTGACTCAAGAGGTCCAGCACCTGCAGCGCGGCCGGCAGTTCTGTGAAGCTGCAGTTGTAGGCGTCCAGCATCTGGCGATCCGCGAGGTAGTCCCGGACCGTGTCCCCGTCGATCTTGGCTAGCTCCAGGTCCCGGCCAAGGACCAGGATCCGCTCGAGCGTCTCGATGGCCTGCCCGTTCGCTCGCCATTGGAGATAGAAGTCCAGCAGGAGGTCCAGGGTGCCGTCGACGTCCCGGTCGGTCTCGTGCGCGAACCAGACCAGCCGCATGCGGGTCGCCTCACTGAGCGCGAGATCCGGGACCGAGCCCTTGCGACGAACGGGCTCGCGGACCGCCAACGACACGGTATCCGGCGGTGCGTCATCTCCGACCCCGGCCGCGTGGTCCTGCTGTCGCACGCTCGGCGGGACCGGGGCCAGCGCCGTCGAGGACGAATCCCCAGCCGGTGAATGCGTCCCCGACGCGAGCGAGAAGGTGGTGACGGCCTGGATCCAGCCGGCTCGAGTCCAGCCCAGGGTCTCAGCCAGCAGGCCGAGGTCATAGCCCACCTGGGCGATGGCCTCTGCGGGGTCCGCGATGAAGGCGGTCATGCCGGTCACGAGGTTAACGATGATCTCGACGTCGACCCGGGCCTGTGCGTCGGGCGCCAAGATGGCGCGTGTGACCTCGATGATCCGGTCATGGAACGGACGGCAGTCGACGGCGGGCGGACTGATCTTCAGCGGTGGGTGGACTCGGGCGGCCTCAAGCGCCCGCTCGCCGCTGACCGCCAGGTCCGGCATGGCCACGGCGTCGAGGTTCACGAGGATCGCGCGCCGGATCTGCGGCGCCGACAGCCCAATCTGCTGCTCCAGGGTCGCCCTCGGGCGCGGGTTCAGTGTGAGGAGGGGCACGGGCCGCACGGTCAGCCGCTCATTCTCGAAAGCAACGACCAGACGGCCCCCGAGGAACAACCCCAATGCGGCGCGCACCTCCGGGCTCGCGGTCAGGAACTCGTCGAAGGTCACGAAGCTCGCTTGGAGGAGCTGACGCTCGAACACCGCGGCGCCGGTACTGCCGCGGCGGATCGCGACCGACTTGCCGGTCTCCGTCCCGCAGTCGACGACGTGGAGCGCCGGATCGAGCCCGAGCGCGTGGCACACGAAGATCCCCAGCGACGTCTTCCAGTGCAGGGTGCTCCCGAAGGCCGCGAAATACGGGTGCCGATCGGGCCGGGTCTCGTGCTGGCGCGCGACGACAGCCGCGAACATGAGTTCGATGGTGGCGCGATGGGTCGGAGTGGGCACCAGGGCCAATGGCGGATACGTGATCTCGAGGGCGGCCCAGGATCGGGCCCTGGTCCCCATGGCGAGCTGCCGCTGCCCGGCTGTCGTGGTGCGGTAGAGCCGGCCCTGCTTCTCCAACCAGCCGAGGGCGACCAGGCGCCCGACATGCCGATAGAGCGTCCCCGAGGGAATCGGCCCCTTCAGGGGCGTCATGGGTTGAAAGCCGGCTTGGCATCGCTCGAGGACAACGCGATCAATCGGATGCATGCGAGGACTCCTTGTCTCCCTTGGCCCGGCGGCGAGTCCGGCGTCGGGGCTCCGTGGGACTGCGGTGGGACAGCGGGTGGGAATCAGCTGGGACTATGGGACTCGGACCGGATATTCCCGGCGGAGTGGCCGGGGCGGCTGGCGCCACCGGGTTAGGGGACGCCTCGCTGGATTCTCGTTGGCACGCCACGCCTGGGTTCGCCACAATGTGATGAGCGATGAGGTCGGCGAGGAGATCGAGCAGCGGGATCACGCGGGGGTCGACGGAGCCGCCGTCGACCCCCGGCGCCGAACGGGTGCCGGCGACTGGCCGCTGTGGCGGGCGCCGTTGGTCGTGGGGTACAGGATCTCGGGTGGTCACTGAGGGCCTCTACGGCATAACCGAGGCGGAGCCGTCGCGCTACACGGACGATGGCGAATCGTGCCGAGAAATCAATGAGTTCTGAATCGGCCGATGACGCCATTCCGCTCGATGGCCGAACACTTTTCCAGCTCATGGCCCCCGGGGACGTGGAGATCGAGGTCGAACGGGCCGAGCCGGAGATCGTCGAGGAACTCGGCGCCGCCGCCCCGTTCATCCGGACGAATATCGAGGTCCTCGACTACCTGGTCGATCAGGTCAGGTTCCTGCAGGCTGGCCTTCGGCACGCCGCACGGCGAGGCCTGCGCGGGCTCTCCGCGCTCCAGTGGGCGGCCTATCTGAGCTGGCCGCAGACCCAGCGCTTGGCCGAGACGCAATGGCGGCGGGACCTCGTCCGCCGCCATGCCTTTACCACGTCAGGCTGGCTCTGGCAGCGGGCGCTCCATGCGCGTCGGCCCGACGATCCGGTCAACGTCGGACCGTTTCCCGAGGACACCTGGTATCCCCCGACGCTGCAGCTGGGGCCCTACCCCTCCGCGTGGCATCCGACCAACCTCACGCCGGCCACCTTGGAAGCGCATATTCAGTACGATCCGTGGAGCACCCCGGGTCCGCTCATGCCCGTGCGGCGGCTCAACCGGGCGATGACCTGGACGTTGCAAATTCCATCGGCCCGGCTCTATGACGGGCGGTTCTCCCCGTTGGACATCATCATCGACGAGCCGAGAGACTACTCGGCGACCGAGGCCCAGACAGTCTTGCGCGCGCGAGCGGCCCAGCTCGAGTCCATGCTGAGCGGCGCCGCCGGGGCGGCGTCACCCGTGCCCGGGCCGGTCCTGGCGCAATGGCGGCAGGACATCGAACAACTTCGGGCCGCGGCCGATCAGCTCGGCCGCGTCACCACGCGGGATCGCGCGACCTTGCTCGAGCGCTGCTTTGCCCTGCCCGGGACCTGGTGGTTTGGTCCCGTGGAGATCCTCACGGATGATCTGTCGCCCGCCTGGCTGGGCGTGATGCTCGGGTTTGCATTCGACCGGCGGGGGTTGCTCTCTGTCCGCGACGGCAAGCTGCTTCAGCAGGTCGCCGCGGCCGTCTTCGATCACTGGCAGGGCACTCGGTATCCACACCGTGAGCTCTCGCCTGCCCTCACGCGTCGAGTGGTGAGCCGGCTCGGTCGGGTCCGGCGCCTCCTCCAGCCGGCCAGTCTGTTCGCGTACCTGGCGCGACTGGCCCGGCGTCGACCGGGATGAGGGGCACAGTGTGAGGGAGGTTGTGCTTACTGGGTAGCCCTCCATCGTGATGGGACCGCGCATGTCCCCGCGTCGGACCCAGACGATCACATCGCTCTGCCGAGACAGCTTGAACCCGCTTGTCCTCGAAAATCTCGCCGGCTAACCTAGACGTCACGAACCCAGCCGGAGGGATGCGGATATGGTGGCCCCGCCGTCACAGCCTGTGCGAGATGGTGCGATCCCGGGTGAGGTGCGAGCTCCGCTTGCGGGCCCCGGGACCACGGCGCCCACGGGTCCGTGGCGCCATCCAAGCCCGCCACTACAGCCACCGAACCGAAGACGCCTATGTCGGGTGGATCAAGCGCTATATCTTCTTCCACGACAAGCGCCACCCCGCCGAGATGGGCGCCGCGGAGGTCACGCGGTTCCTGACCTCGCTGGCTGTCGATGGCCACGTCGCGGCCTCGACCCAGAACCAGGCCCTGAGCGCGCTGCTGTTCCTGTACCGCGACGTGCTGGAGGTGGACCTCCCTTGGCTCGATGGCGTCGTACGCGCCCAGCGCCCCGCACGGCTGCCCGTCGTCCTGACCTGCGCCGAGGTCCGCGCCCTGCTTGAGCAGCTGGACGGCCCGCGGCTCATGACCGGCTTGCTCTACGGGGCGGGCCTCCGTGTGCTCGAGTGCTGTCGCCTGCGGGTGCAGGACGTGGACTTCGCCCGCAACCAGATCGTGGTCCGCGGTGGGAAGGGCGACAAGGATCGAGTCACGATGCTGCCGGCGATCGCGACGGCGGAGCTGGTGTGCCACCTTGAGGCCGTGCGCGCGCAGCACCAGGCCGACGTGGCAGCAGATGCGGGGTGGGTCGAGTTGCCGACGGCGTTGCTGCGAAAGTACCCGAAGGCCGGCCGGGACTGGGTGTGGCAGTGGGTGTTTCCCGCCACGCGCCTCTACCGGGATCGGCAGACGGGCCAGTGGCGTCGCCATCACCTCCACGAGACCGTCCTGCAGCGCGTCGTCAAGGCGGCCGCCCACCGCGCGCAGATCACCAAGCGCGCGAGCCCCCACACGCTGCGCCACTCGTTCGCGACGCACCTGCTTGAGGACGGGCAGGACATCCGCACCGTCCAGGAACTCCTGGGGCACCGTGACGTCACCACCACGATGATCTACACCCATGTCCTGAACCGGGGCCCCGCGGCGGTGCGGAGTCCCGCGGACCGGATGTTCCTGCCATGACTCGCCTCGCTCGGCCCGGGGCACGCGATGGGATATACAGCCGGATAGGCTGCAAGGTGCCGCAGCCTATCCCGACTCGTGGAGCTTCGGCGAACCCAGTCCAAGCCACTGTATCCAAAGGCGAACAGTCTCCCGGACGGGGGTGGCGTGGCGAACGGGATAGGCTGCACCAGTTCGCCGCGTCGCCCGATTACGCAGATCAGTCTATCCAGTCGTCGAATTCTAGTTAGGTGGGCGCGAGCCTCTATGAATGACTACCCATTTATTCGCGAGATCCGTCCGCCACTATCGCCGGATCAGTTTCGGCCACTTGACCCACGATGCCGTACACTCCAGTTCAGGGAATCACTGACTGACGTCGAATTGCAGCGCGTCGCGATGTTTCTGAGCGAATACCCGAGCACCACACTTCGCGTGTACGGACACCGGACGTACCCAACGCTGGACTTTCTGAAGCATTTCGGGTTCGTGCGCCGGGTGCAGATCGAGATGTGGGAGCTTCAGGACCTATCAGGACTGTGCTTTCTTCGGCCAGACCTGGAGGCGCTCGGGCTCGGCCGGACGAAGACACGCCTGTCGCTGTGCATCCTGGAGCGCTTCGTGGCGCTGCGAGACCTCTGGTTGGAAGGGCACGTGAAAGACTTCGAGGTCGTCGGTCAGTTGGCCTCTCTCCGCCGTCTCTCGCTCCGCTCAATCACGCTCCCCGACCTCAGCGCCCTCCGCTTCCTCCGGGAATTGGAGGAGCTGGAACTCAAGCTCGGCGGGACGCGAGACCTCCGGCTGCTCCCGCACATCGGCAGGTTGCGCTATTTCGAGGCGTGGCTGGTTCGGGGGCTAGCCGACTTGGAGTCGCTAGCCGCGGCCCTCTCACTTCGTTTCATCTTCCTCCAAGCACTCACGCAGGTGGCCGCGCTGCCGTCATTTGCACCTTTGGCGGACCTCCGACGCGTCCATCTGGAAACGATGAAAGGCCTCCGGGATCTGGCGCCTGTGGCGGCCGCGCCCGCGCTTACAGAGTTCGTTGCCATCGACATGGGGCATTTGCGCCCGGAGGCGTTTCGCCCGTTTGTTGGCCATCCGGCCCTCAGAGCCGCCCGGATTGGTCTTGGGAGCGCTCGAAAGAACGCCGCTGTTCGGGAGTTGTTACCTCTGCCTGATCCCGGATACGCCAAGTGGGACGAGGCCTTTGCGCCCTCACCACCAGCCATTTAACATGCCGTTCAACCGGACGAGGTTTCTGAGGAGCGCGTCCGCAGCGCGGCCGCATTTTCGTTTTACCTCGCAGGTTAACGACGAGCGTTAGGCGGATATGGCGCCATCCTTGGCGTGTCCAACGAGTCAACGATGAAGTGGATCGCTGAAACCCCGTTTACAGGTGTCCGTGAGAACGGCACGCCACGAGGCGTCCTGGTCCGCGTTGGAGTGCCTCGGCGCTCTGGTAGGACGGCTTGGGCCTGTCCCGTTCAGATTACCGGCGTCGTGAAGCAAAGGTTCGTCTACGGCGAGGATGCGCTGCAGGTGCTATGCCTGGCGCTCGACTTCGTCGGCAACACCCTGTACTCGCAACGGCGTCAGGGCCTGCAGTTGCTACTTCCGACGGGACACAGCGTTCCCTTGTATGCGTATTTCCGGCTGCGCGAGATGAAGCGCCGACTCGAGCGGTTCGCGCAAGCTCAGGGACGTCGCCGATCCAAGCGACCACCTAACAAGCCGCTGGAGCGGACGGGCAAAGCCCGCCGCTCAGCGCCGATTCGTTAGACCGACTCTTGAAGGGAGGTTTGACGGCCCTGAACATCCTCCCCGAAGTTGCGAGGCCTTTGGTCCAGGAAACGTTAGGTGAGAGAGCGACGCTGGCGATTCTCAGGGTGCTCTATGGGCTGGGGTTCGTCGCTCATGCGCTCGCCCTTGGCGCTGGGGTCTTGGTCGACGGCCCGGGGAAGTATCCGGCTCTCACGTGGATATGCAAGGGTCTGTGGGTCGCGAGTCTTGCTGTAGTCTATGCTGGTCTGCGATCCCGCGCGCCTTGGACAGCGCCGTTGGTCCTCTACGGGTCTCTCTACACGTTGATCGTTTGCGTAGCGGCGCCACTGCCAGTGGAGCGCGAAGCCGCAATAGTCAGGTTTGGGTGGATCGCAGGGTCAATCTTTCAGTTGTGGTTCTTCTCCCGTGTCAGAACGCGGCGTGTGGTCAATTATGAAGCGCTCGTCTTCTAGGGCGCGCGTGATGGACGAACGTCAGATCAATGGCGGAGGGCCGCTATCTCCCGGAGGCGCGAGCGCTTCTCAAGGGCCTGCTTGAGAATCACGGCAACCCTCAGACGTGTCGGAAACTTCTGCAAGCCTATCGTGCAGCTACTCGTGAGGGTGGCCTGAGTGTCTAGCATCACGCTGGAGCGGACCGCTGGCTCGCATTCGCTCGCCGCGGCCGCTGAGCGAGCGCGTTCGACTGGCAGGGACAAGAGGTTCTGAGTGGCGAGAGAGGAATCCGCGGAAAGCGAAACCCACCAAGGCAACTGGCATGTCCTCCTCATGGGCTTGCCCCGGCCGAAGGCACCGCTGACGCTGGCGCCAGGTCTGACCCTCGTTCCTCTTGAGTCGCCGTTGTCGGTGTTCGATCTGGCTGCCGCCGGCGCCGTTGGGTTTCGCGAATGGGCGATGCTGGAACCAGTCTCGAGTGCCTGCGCGTGCGAGATCGAGGCGGCTAAGGATTCCGATATCGTACCCGGGTACGACACTCTCAATCGCGCGTGGCTTGCCTCGGCTCTACTAGTTCTGCGAGGCTTTACCCGGCACTTGGGAATTGCGTGCAGCTCATACAGCTGGAGCCTGATCGCTGGCCATCAGAAGCGAAGCGCCCAAGCGTTTCAAGAGCAGGTGGCCGGCGAGGGCATTGACGCGGCGATATATCGACCAAAGCGTGACCTCCCACCTTTCAAGGGGAACGTCCTCGATTTTCACGCCCGCTTCCTGGTCGACCGGGACGCACGAACCGATTCGGTCTCGTCCGACGACGCAGCCTGGATCGCTAAGCACTTCGAGACGTTCAACAGTCTCGCTAGCGAGAGCGAACCCTTCCGGCTTGCGCTCGAGGCCGCCATCGACTGGCGGTTCGCTAAGGAGCCACGACTAGCCGTAGGCAGACTGTGGAGCGGAATCGAGGCCGTGTTCGGAGTTACTTCTGAGCTGGTTTATCGGATCTCCATTCTTTGTGCCAGCCTTTTGGAAGAACGTGGCGAGCCACGGAAGGCGAGGTTTCAAGCAGTGAAGAAGCTATACGGCTTGCGGAGCAAAGCTGTTCATGGCGAGCCGTTGCCCCAAGAGCAGCTCGTCTTGGCGATGAACGATTCACACAGGCTACTACGCGAGCTCCTGCTCCTCACAATTGAGAGAGGGCATCTCCTTGGTGCCGACGATTTCGACGATGCGCTCTTTGGCTAGGCGGCGCCGACCTACGCGCGGCAGTCGAACTTCACGGTGCAGGTGATGGTAGGTAGAGTTGGCACCGCCTCAGTATAGCGAGGGAGAAGGAGAGCCCGGCCGCGCTGGGCGAAACTCAACCCAGCGCGGCCGGGGGAGCGGGGCTACGCGGCGGGTGGCTCCCAGTGGATCGGCGTGCGGGGGATGCGCGGCGGCACCGGCGCCGGGCGGTTGGTCTCGATGAACTCGTGGAGGTAGTTCTGGAAGCCACCGACCTCGTCGAAGAGCGCCTCGTCCAGCTCCGCCGCGGCGGCCGCGGCCGTGTCGGGGTCGATGGCGTGCCGACCCAGGAACTCGATGCTATGGATCATCCGCCACAGCTGGTCCACGAAGGAGGTGATGGTCACCTTGCCTCCGCGAACTGCGGCCTCGATGAGCGCCGACGCGATCACAGGAGAGGGCTTCGGGAAGTCTTGGTCGTGCGGGTTGGAAGGCATGAATCACGTCCTCCTGGTAGGCGCAGGCGCAGGTGTCGTCGGGAGGCTTGGCCCGCGCTGCGTGGCCTACCCAACGGCACCGGTCTGCTCAGAGGACGTGCTGCTGAGGTACGCGCCCGGCGTACCCCGAGCCAACGGCCGTTGTATTTTGTTCCTGTACTGGGCTGACGGCCGCACCGGGCGTGATGGTTGTAACAGGCGAGACGGCACTTGTCCAGATGGAAAACGAAAAAGTAACGGGTGGTCCTGCCGCGTTCTCCCCCGATTGGGAGAGAGCCGCACCTCAGGTTAGCCGGAGCGCCGCGGGGACTGGCCCGGGGCGGACCGTTGCCCCGCAACAATTCACCGGCTCGGCCGCCACCCGCGGCCATTCGGAAAAAAGTGGACGGTGGCAGGAGGTCCTTCGTCACCGAACGGATTGGCGAAAATGCCCGATGACCGGCCGCCGTCTGCGGCGCCTGCTCGGGACATCGCGGACAGGCGGAGCAAGGCTAGCCAACCCAGCTCGCGTCGACGCAGACCTGGTCGTTCTTGCGATACGATCGACCGGTGCACCCGCCGGCGTTTCGGGGCCACTTGTTTGAGGTGGGGGAGTTTGGGCGAGAACTTCGATGCTGCGGGTCATCTCCAGCACGTTCCCGAGAAGCGTGTTGGCCTCGACCGCGGCTGCATACGCCTGGCCAACGAGGCCCGCGCCGACGCGGATGCTCACCGTCGTCGGTCTCGCTCAGCACGACGACCGTCAGCTCGGGATCATCCGCGGCCGCGGTGCCACGCCATCGCGAACCCGGTCGAGCATAGGCGCCGGCCCGGACGCGCCCCATTAGGCCAGCGGATCACGTCATCCCCGCGAAGACGCCTTGGGTCTTGCGGATCAGCGCATTGAGGGCTGGCGTCGGGGGCTCGTCCTCGACGACAGCGTAGTCGATCCCCGACTCGACGTGTGTAACCATGCCCATCCGGAACGTGGCCGAATAGCCGTCGTCAATCGTCCGGGCCAGGTCTTTCAGCTCGAAGTCGGCCGAGGCGGCTCGCATCGCTGCGCGGACATTGATCGCGCCAGCTTGCTCACATGATGGCATGGGTTGGTCCTCCAGCTTGACCGTACCACCGCTCGCCAGCCGGTAAGACCCGCGCTGAGCCGCCCGTCCGCCCAAGCGACTACCGACAACAGGGCAGAGGGAAAGAAGGGTCCCCGGCCTCATTCACTTGGCCTTGGGCCCACGCGGGTCGATGGTGTCGGGGAGGCACACGTACCGGAACGTGGTCTCGGGGAAGAACTCCTTTGGACGAGGCCCCCGTTCGGCTGAGGCCCGGCGCCGTCTACAGGTAGCTCGGTCCGGCACGGCTTCGACGATTTTCCACCCCGTCCCCGGCTGGCTGTGCTCAAGCCATAGCACCCACGCGGACTCAGCACGCGCTGACGTGGCGACGTATATCTGCACTCCGACACCAATGGCCATCACAAGCGTTAGTGCGGCAAGTGTCCACGTCAGCCTCAAAAGCCACGTGGTTTGCCTTCGGAGGGCGTTCGTCGCGTCGCTCCCCCCAGCATCAGCGATCATTCTGTTCTCCTGATCCTCATGCTCGCCGCGAGTCTACCAGTGTCGGCGGGCGTGGGAGGGACCAACCGACGCTCACAGCTCCGTCGTACGGTGGTGTGCTTACTGTGTGAGCAAGGCCCCCTCGTGGTGCAGATGTCGCTTGGCGCCGATTCCGAACAAAGCCAGGGTCGTCTTCGGTTTCCCGCCCTGTAACCGTCCGGCCCTCGGGGAGGCTGCAAATGTCCCTAGATCGGGTCCCTGGACAGTCCTTCGCCAACCCATCCCGACATCGTCAGGGCTCTGCCACATGCAGGGACTAAGGAGGATGAAGATGAAGAACCGATGGCTTCCGGGACTAGCGCTCTCGCTCTTCTCGCTCATCGCCATGATG
>Ga0207684_10004613_pt1 | contig 12938 bp, 9 predicted proteins | sample KBSK5501metaG_FD_184342 | JGI IMG/M metagenome (GOLD analysis project Ga0207684, IMG submission 184342) | Corn, switchgrass and miscanthus rhizosphere microbial communities from Kellogg Biological Station, Michigan, USA - KBS K5-50-1 metaG... | ecosystem: Host-associated > Plants > Roots >...
TGCTTGCCAGGTCACCGGTGTGCAGCCAGCCATTCTTGAGGGTCTCGCGCGTCTCACCAGGCATATTCCAGTAGCCCTGCATAACCTGGGGTCCCCGAATGAGCAACTCACCCACCTCATTGGGAGGCAGCGTCTCACCAGTCCTTAAATCAACTATGCGGGCATTGGTTGCAGGAAGCGGAATGCCGATACTGCCGACACGCCGCTCTCCCTTCAAGGGGTTCGAGTGTGTGACTGGTGAAGCCTCGGTTAAGCCATAGCCTTCGACCAGTCGGCCACGAGTCAGTTTCTCAAAGGCCTCTTGCACTTCTACAGGTAGAGGAGCCGAACCACTCACACAGACCCGAATGGATGCCACGCCATAAGAACGCACCCTCGGGTAATTCGCGATGGCAAGATAGAAAGCAGGAATGCCGGGGAAGAGCGTGGGATGATACGTTTTGATCGCATGCAGCAGTTGGCTGGTGCGTGTAGTGGGTAAGAGTACCAAGGTACCCGCAAGCGCTATGGACAGGTCCATACAATCGGTAACACCATATGAATGCGAGAGCGGCAAGGCGCATAGCGTCACTTCACGCCCCCTCTTTGCGTCCGACATCCAGTGGCGCACTTGCGCGACGTTGACGACCAGGTTGCTATGCGAAAGCATGACGCCCTTAGGAGTATCCGTGGTTCCAGAAGTATATTGTAGCAATGCCAGATCATCCGAACGCGTTCCACTATCCAGGGCAGACGTGGACTGGCTTCGCAGCAAGTGCTGGAAATCGTGTTGCTTCCAGGTCTGCGAGTGCAATGAGGCTCGCACTGGTCCCTGGGTAACCGGCCTTGCCTGTGCTTGCATCTCGCCTGCATCTTGAGCGACCGGCGCCATAGGTTGCTTGCTACCTGCGGGCTCGGGATGCATGCCTTCCTCGCCATCCGGGGAAGCGTCACCGGCAGGTTGGGTTGAAGACTGGCGGCTGGTGTTACCCGATTCGCCGACGAGTTTTGTGAGCATTACACGCTGGCGCACCGGGAGGTATTCACGCACATCGGTAAAGATGACCTGTTTAACGTTACTGCCGGCACAGACACGCCCAACCATAGCCTGATACGTTGCTAATGTGAGCAAAACCTGGGCCCCGGAATGCTGAAGCTGGTAGGTAATCTCCTCTTCATTTGAAAGCGGGCTTCCCAGGACAACCACGGCACCCGCCTTGAGTGTGCCGTAAAAAGCAATCACAAATTGGGGAATGTTGGGCAGAAGGATTGCGATACGATCACCTGATTTGACACCCAATCCACGCAAAGCATGAGCGAACCTGTTGCTTAAATGGTCCAGTTCACGATACCCAATTTTCTGACCAAAAAAGATCACAGCAGGCCGGCCTGGAAATTCATGGGCAGCATTGCTGAGCATACCATGCAGCAGTTGCCCCGGCAGTGGCAGCGACTCCGGCACCTCGCTATCGTAATATTGCAGCCAGGGCATCTCGGCATAGCGAGCGGCCGGCGTACTTAACGGGGCAGAGCGGACGCCGCCTTTCCCATCCAGTCTCTTAGGTTCCATGAAGCGGCGGATGGCACGGTTGACAGCATCGGGACGCTCAAGCTGTACCAGGTGAGATGAGACCGGGATGACAACCTTATGCGCTCCAGGGATGCTGCGCGGCACATCTTCGTAACGCTCACGTTGAAAGACGTTGTCACGCTGTCCAAGCACTACAAGCGTAGGAACACGCAGCAGTTGCACGCGCTCATCACCACGCCAGGGGATCAGGACACTATGCAGCATACGCTTAAGCGTGCGCTGTGGGGCAAACAACGCAACTTTGATCTGCCTGGCTATCCAGCTAAACACCGGGTCAGGGATCACCATCAGACGTTGTACAATTTTGAGTAAGATAAAACGCGTGGGGACTCCAACTAACACCAGCCCACTCACGCTTTCAGGATGGCGCAGCGTATACTCGGTGGCAATAGCCCCGCCAAAGGAATGTGCGATGAGATAGAATGGCCGCTGGACATCCAGGCGATCCAGAACCAGTTCCAGGTCATCTACCAGGCTGTCCATCGTACACGCCAGCTCTTCAGGATCATCGCTCAGACCGTGTCCACGCATGTCTGGCGCGACCACACGCATCGTCTGCCCAAAGAAGCGCAACTGGTAAAGCCATTGTGTGGCACTCCCTCCATATCCATGCACCAGGACGAGTGTACGCGTGGCATCATCAGGATGTATATCGACGACACTTATCCGGCGCAGATTTTGCTGGCGATGCCCAACGGGTAGGTAAATAGTCCGCCGGTAGAGTTCAATGTCCAATGCCATGCGTTCCTATACCCCTTTCAGGATTTCCGCAAGGTGATTGCGCTCCTCTCCGGTTAATGGCAGCAGGGGCGGACGCGGGCGACCCCCATAGCCAACCGTGAGTTCGAGCGCGGCTTTCAGTCCTGGCACGCTATAGGTCACCGTCACCGCAGTGTTGGCAGGAGCAAGGCGAGCCTGCAGAAGCCGCGCCTCCTGCAGTTGCCCCGCATTGAAGAGTTCTTGTACGCGGCAAACCTCGTGGGGGAAGACGTTGGCAAGCGCGGCAACCGCCCCCACTGCTCCAACAGTCAAAGCGGGCAGCAGGTAGCCTGCGCTGCCCGCGAAGACGCGGAAACGCGAGGGCGTTGCTGAGTAGATCTGTGCAAGCTTCACCATATTACCTGCGCTATCCTTGACGCCAATGATGTTTGGATGTTCTGCAAGCGTACAAATAGTTGCGGCGTCCAGGTCCAGACCCCCTGTACTTGCGGGCATATTATAGATCACAACCGGGAGAGGACTGCTATCGGCAACGATGCGATAGTGCGTAATCAGAGCGCGGGAGTCCATGCGGCCTTTGAAATAGAATGGAGGTAAGACCAATGCGACATTCGCTCCAGCGTGCGCTGCCTGCTGGCAATTGGCAATCGTCGCCCGCGTGGATTGCTCGCCACAGCCCGCAAGAATCAGGGCGTGCTCTCCTGCAGCGGCCCGGGCAGTCTCAACCACTTGCGTGCGTTCCTCTTTTGTCAGGTGGACAGCTTCGCCATTAGTCCCCATGATGACGTAGCCGGCAATGCCGGTCTCTGCCAAGCGCTGCATATGTCGTCGCAGCGTAACCAGGTCTAGCTCATCCTGCTGGTCAAAAAACGTGGGAAGTGGTGGATAGATACCATCTCGCAGCATCTGGGATTGCGCCATTATGGTCTCCTTGTCTTGACTCGCGCTCATCATAGTGGGATTATAACACACGAAGTACGTATAATCTCACATTTTTACTGTGCCATAAAGCATAGTAACTGCTAAAAAAATGGGGTATAGTCGTACATAGTAAAGAGGTACACGATTAATGGCACTTCACTGAAAAGCAAAGTTAAGAAGGAGAGATAAAATGAATCTATTGGTAGTTAGACGAATGATTGTGGGTATAGCAGTCCTTGTAGTGATGGTCTTGTTCTCAGCTTGCGCTGGCGTCGGCGCCAACGGCACTAGCCTGTCAGGTTCGGTGGTTTCAGTCGATTCCACCAATCATACCGTGACTCTTAGCGTAAACGGACAGAACACGACAATCAAAAACGTTCCTGACAATGTTATAACCCTCTTGCAGGGCCAGGTGGGGCACGTGTACGCCTTCCAGGTAACACAGAATAGCGACGGCTCCTACACTATTGAGACCGGGACCAATGTTACACCTGAGGCTCAGGAGGGATCTCCAGAAGCGAATCAGACCTCCAGCGCCAACGAGCCAGGCAGTATCCAGTTCATCGGAAACGTCACGAGCAGCGGCAACGGCAGCATCACTGTGAGCATGCCGGGTGGCTCAAGCCTGTTGATGAGCGTTGTGAGCGGTCAGACCGATCTGGGAGACTTCAACGCCCTGCCAGGCGTCAATACCCGTGTCAAGGCAGAGGCAACGTGGAACAACGGCAGCTTCACGGCGACGAAATTGGATGTGGTGAAAAGTGACGATGATCCCAACCAGGTGAAGTATCAGGGAGCTACGACCCAGGCAGTTGGCTCCGATAAAGTTATCCACTTTGCAGTTGGTAACAAGAGCTTCAGCTTCCCGATCGCCTCTACAGCTGATCTGTCAGATTACAACGGGAACGCTCAGTCCATCGCGAGCGGCGCAACTGTGAAGGTGACCGTAGAGTTCAGCGGAACCAGTGGTTCTGCCACGAACATCGGCAGTTCCAACAACCAGTAGACGTGTCGATGAATCGACACGTCTGAGTACGCAGGGATGCAAACAAAAATTGCGTCCCTGCCCCTTTACCTCAACACCACAGCAGCCATAACCCCTATCACCACCACAGCCACCACAAGCACGCTCATCCACAAAATGAACCTCCTGCGAGCAGCAGCGGCGCGTAAAGCGTCAATGCGTACGTTTTCAGCAGGACACCACTGCGACCTCCGGCAATGCGGGCAGAGCGGGAAAAGCTCATAGGGAAAGTAGAGCCGGTCCCCACCAATGATCTTATCGTGAAGCTCCTCGCTCTCGAAGACAGCGTGACAGTGAACACAACGCAGCAGCAGATATTCGGCCCAATCGCTTGCTTTGCAGGCAGGACACACAGTCGCGCGGCTCGCACTGCCAGCAGGCACCCAGCGATGATGACAGCGATGACAATAGTTTTCACGCGGCCTGCCTGGCACCGGTGCCACCCCACCCGTTGCCTGGCTCTCAACTCCTCGCAGCAAGCCATCGTGTCGCAAGAGAAAGGCATCATCTGGTGCAAGTTCGTAGGTACCATCACCGAGGCTCAACCTGAGCGGCGCAGAGAGGTTAACATTCAAATCTGGAAAAGCGAAGGCGCGCTGATTATCTCGCCGGGTCGCATCCTCACGCGGAGAGGCAGAGTGATGCTCTCCCGCAACTTGTACTCGTTGCCATCCATCCTGTGTGGCCCCACGTGCATTGAGCAAATGCTCGGCACGCTCTAAATCATACGTTCTGCGCGATGCAGGATCGCTCAATGTCTGGTAGGCGTGCAGGATGATACGCATGCGCTCCTCCGCATCCTCCCCCTTGTAAACATCAGGGTGATATTTCAGAGCGAGCTTCTTAAAGGCTGCTTTGATGGTGTTGGCAGCTGCGCGTGGATCGACGCCCAGCAGATCGTAATAATCAATAAATGAATTCATCGGCAAATGAAAGGGTGCTATAATCAAGCCAGGAGGGCGTGATTATGCTTTTTACCTTGTTACTCAGGATATTGGAACATCCACCAAAGGCCGACAAATCGGCCCTTAGTAATTCCTAAAGAGAACAGCTATCGTATTAATTATTAGACGTACGACTAAGAGATTTGTTGCAGCGATAACAAAAATCGTAAGGCTTGTCATAAGGAGCAAAGCCGTGCATGATCATCAAACTGGAAACGATCACGAAGCGCACGACCATGAGCATGAGCATGATGCGACCGAGCACAATCAGACAACGCACGACCATGACCATAAGCACGATGACCATGATGGACATGGACACGAGCATGGCAAGGTAGACGCGGACCTCTATGGCAACCGGGCAGGATTGCGTGCGGTACGACTATCGACGGCAGGCATGCTCCTGGTCTCAGCAATTCAATTCGCTATCGCCTTGACCGGCGGCAGCGCCGGGCTCCTCGCCGACGCGCTGCACAACTTTGGAGATGTATTCACCACCGTCGCGCTCTGGATCGCCTTCGTGGTCTCCAACCGTGCTGCAAATCAACGCTATACCTATGGCTACTATCGTGCCGAAGACCTGGCGGGCATCTTTATCGTACTGGTGATCATCGCCAGTGCAGTAGCCGGCGCAGTAGAGTCAATCCAAAAACTAAGGAGTGGCAATGTTCCCACCCAGATCTACCTGAGTATGGCGGCAGCGCTGGTTGGAGTCGTGGGAAACGAACTCCTAGCACAATACAAAATCGCGGTGGGCAAACGTATTAATAGTGTTCCGCTGGTGGCTGATGGCCACCACTCGCGCATCGATGGGCTTACTTCACTGGCGGCACTTGCCGGTCTGATCGGTGTAAGGCTCGGCTTCCCTATTGCTGACCCTATCGCGGGCATCGTAATTACCGTCGTAATCGTCACTGTGGTCTACTCCGCCTCGCGCAGTGTTCTACAACGCCTACTCGATGCAGTCGATCCACGCATTGTGCCCTCTATCATTACAACTGCGCGCGCTGTTCCGGGCGTGGAAGCGGTGACGGATGTACGCGCTCGCTGGATCGGGCACACGCTGCACGTCGTCATGAACATCGAGGTGGATGCGGAACTCACGCTGGCAAAGGCTCATGCCATTGCTGAAGAAGTACGTCATCGCCTTTTCCACGAAATCAAGGGCATCTCGGAGGTCGTTATACACACCGACCCCAGTAGCGCAAGCGGAGACCACCACCAGGGCACCGCGCACCATTTTCAAGAGGCACAACGGCCCGTGGTCGAGCGATGAGAGCACTCTACTATGCCCAGATTCCGCGCCTGGTATGCAGTCATTCTTTCCGTTGTAACGATTCCAGGACAGCAGCGATTTCACGACGAACACGGTCGTTAGTAGCGACCTCGGTCTGCACTTTTTCCCATCCATGCATGATGGTAGTATGGTCACGCCCGCCCAGTTCGGTGCCAATTTGCAGCAGGGAGGCACTGGTTTCCTGGCGCATCAGGTACATGGCAACCTGGCGTGGCCAGACGATCTCACGCTCCCTCTGCTTTCCGCGCATCCGTTCAATATCGACATTGTAATAGCGACAAACACCCTCTAGAACCTCGGCTGGCGTCAAATTTGTGGGAGGTTTGCTCTCGCTATAGATGTGTTCGAGCGCTTGAGCTGCCACGCTTACCGAAAGCGCGGCATCATGCAGCGTGGCATAGGCAAGCACACGATTAAGCGCACCTTCAAGCTCGCGTACACTGTTGCATTCAGGGCGTGCAATAAATTCAATCACCGAAGCGGGCACGGCAAAGCGGAGCGACTCGGCCTTGGAGCGTAGAATAGCCAGGCGATGCTCATACTCTGGAGGCTGGATATCGGCCAGGAGTCCCCACTCAAATCGTGAACGCAAGCGATCCTGGAGACTATGAATAGCCTTGGGAGGACGATCACTCGACACCACAATTTGTTTGTTGGCGTCATGCAGCGAATTGAAGGTGTGAAAAAATTCCTCTTCAGTAGATTCCTTGCCCGCGATAAACTGGATATCGTCGACGAGCAGAATATCGATCTGGCGATATTTGGCGCGAAACGCTTCGGTCTGCTGGAAACGAATGGCATTGATGATTTCGTTAGTAAACTTTTCCGATGTTACATATAAGACATTCAGCCCGGCAGCTTCACCAACATGCCCGACGGCGTGCAGCAGGTGAGTTTTGCCAAGGCCAACGCCGCCATAGAAGAAGAGAGGATTATAGACACTACCTGGATTTTCGGCTACAGCCAGCGAGGCGGCATGGGCCAACTGATTAGATTTACCCACAATAAACGAGCTAAAGGTATAACGAGGATTCAACAACCCTTCTCCCCCAAGCGGCAATAGCCCGGGTTGTGCATTCTTGCCATATTCCTGCAGCGTTCGTTTATCAGGGTAATTACCGTCTATCTCCGCCTCACCGCTATCTGTACGTCGATGGGCAGCAGAATAAGCTGTCGTGGGCGCAGTTGAGGTTGATGATGCAGGTGAAGCATCTAACCTGAATTTCTCACGCTGCAGCGAAGTCAGGCGATTTTTTGGCAGATAGTAGCTCCGCTTGTGTGAAGGTTGGGTTACCTCTCCCGCCTCATCATTCTCCTGACCGGGATTTTCCCTGGCCACAACAAAGCGCACCTCCACTGGACTGGTGGTGACTTCTGATAGAATTGAACGTATCAAATCGATAAAACGGCCTTCCAGGTGTGCCTTGGCGAAAGTGGTAGGCACGCGCACGATGAAGACGCCATCTTGATAAGAGAGGGCTGCCGTACCTTGAAACCAGGTCGTAAAGACAGCCGGTGAAACCTTTGTTTGCAGTCGCTCTATTGTTGTCTGCCAGATCTGTTTTGCATTCAAAAGTTGCTACCTTTCAGGCGGCACTGTGTACCTGTTGGCAAGTTCATGCGTTTTAAATAGAGGGCTACAATGCACCGCATCCCTTCATTAGATAAGTAATACCATTAAGATAGGTAATGTAATCATTATATTATGCCAGATAAACAGGGCAGACGTCTAAAGTTCGGCGATGCAAAGGGTAATGGTAGCACTAAATCAAAACGCTGTAAAGCCCCTTTTTTGGTCAAAAGTGAGAACTATCTCATAGGCAATCCGTTTCTTTTACTATATACTAGACCAAAAGAGGAAATCGATAAGGCTCCATCTGCAGGGTCTCATATTTTGGATAGCCCTTCAGGATACCTGGTGGAATAGAGGAGATTTTATGATTGTAGTTCGGCTTTTTTCTATAGTAGCGCGTATACCTGGCTATCATCGTATCAGCTTTCGCGCATTGAAAAAACTGGCGGGGTTTTGCCTGGCTATGGGTCTGCTCCTGTCAAATTTATTTCTGGTTTCGTGCACAGGTTTGTTTGGAGGAGGGACTCCAACACCAACCGCAAGGCCGACACCATCAGAATTAGCGCTTGCACAGCTTCGCTGGTGCAGTAAGCCATCGATGGTCTTTCGCGATGAAGGAGCAGCGCCATCACCCACGCCGACCACAACCGCAACCGCTAGTCCAGGCGCAAAGCCAACTGCTACTGCCGCGGCTAGTGCAACGGGAACTACCGCAGTGAATAGTACTCCAACAGCCACGGTTGGTCCAGGAACACCCAGCACAATCACTCAGTGGTCAGACGTCGCAGCAAACCTTGGCTTTGCCGTGTATTTGCCGCCACTATTGCCAAGAACTACATGCCTGGTAAATGCTCAAGCCACAATCCACGATCCCATTATCGGCGGCAGTTTTACTATAGGCTACCTGCTACCCGACCATAGCGCTCTCACGCTATCGGAAGCGCCATTGATCACACAAAATAGCAGCTTCCAGTGTAACTCGCCCAGTGGCGGTGCCACTCAAGCTAACAACAAGCCAAAGGTAGGGACGGCTACACCATCTTCCGGCCATACACAGGTAGTAACCTTTCTATGTTCTGGTGCAAAAAACACCACAAACATTGTCTTGTCAGCACGAGGTAGTGCGGATTATGTAGAACAGATCTTTAATAACTTGCAGCCAGGTATAGCCTGGATACCTGCTTCCTAAAGGCAAACGAGAAGGAGTCTTCAGAGGAGGTGTATATGAGCAAAATCTATCCACGCAGTTCTGCTGTTTTAGCTCAAAACGGCCGCAGCCGCAACCATCCTCGGTACTTTAGTACTTCTTATGCTTTTTGGCTTTTTGACGGCTCTTATCCCTGGTTTTTGTTGCCTGTTTCTGCTAATGATCGTCTTGATCCTCTGGATCATTTATGTCAATATGCGTAGACACATTCGTCGTACTGTAGAGCATCTGTGGTGGGTTCTTGTAATCGCCCCCTCGACGCTCAATACCCAATTCTGCTATAATGGCATCAGTTTTGCGCAGAGAGCGCATTTCAGTAAGCATGCCAGTAAAGGGAGGTATATCGATTATGGACAAATGCCCCTATTGTGGCGCCGAAACCCGGTCTGGAGACAATTTTTGCTTGAACTGTGGCAACCGCCTGCTTGCATCAACTCCCTCACCACAGCAGGCTCAACCAGTAATAGGTGATGCCACGATTCCGGCTTCAGAGGAATGGACCCCATCCAACGTGGGTTCCTCATCACCTGCTCAGGGCAGCAATTGGTCAGATGCAAATTTACTGACCATAGCTAATACAGGCAGTGAGCCAGAAACACTTCACCCTGATGCCCCGGAGGCTGAGAGCTCCGCCGCTCCCGTGGCTCAGGCCACTCTGGACAAAATTGAAAATCCTGCCCAGTTGATTCTTCGCGCAGATAATGGTGAAGTGCTCCAGGACTATCTCCTGGAGAAGTTTGAAATCACTATCGGTCGTGCACCCACCAGCGACGTTTTGCTCTCCAAAGACAAGCTTACCTCGCGTCGTCATGCGACTATTCATTACGAGAACGGTAACTATGTGCTACGTGACGAGCGCAGCGCCAATGGTACGTTTGTCAATGGGCAGCAGATCGAAGAGATGACACCGCGTACTCTGCAGGATGGCGATCATATCGGCATTGGAGAACATGAACTGATCTTCCAGGCTTACAAATCTTCCATGTCCGGCGTAGACATAGAAAGTATGCCGACGATCACTGTAGGTTCCTCTTCCCTCGCTGATATGACTTACCGCACTCGCGAAGATGAGTTGTTGACAGCAGCGACCAGTGACGATTTCAGCACCCGCTCGATGAACGGCGGAGCCGACTCTCCAGCATCAGAGGCACCTGCTCCGGCAGCTGCACCTCCTCAAGTCGAGGCCGCACCGGCTCAGCCCGCTGCTACCAAGGCCACATCCGAGGCAGTGGTTGCCACCACATCTGGCACGGGCGTCACATTTAACCGCCTCACAAGCCTGCCGCAACCCACGCTTCCAGACGTAGCTCCTTTGATGGCAGCACTTGCAACCCTGGATGGGCAGGTTTCATCCCTGCAAGAGCAACTGAATGCTACCCAGGAGGCCATGCGCAATCACGAAACGGAGATTGCGCAGACCACCAGCCAGCTTCGCACAGGAGTACGGCGCGTATCAGAACGCATGGATAACACTATCGCCGATGTGGCACGCAGTCGCGAGCAATTGGCCTGGGCCGAGCTAGTTCAATTAATGGAAGACGTAATGAACAATCCTCGCGACATTGAGTATGTTACCAAGCTTGCTCGCAAGGCACGTGAGTTGAACAAAGTGTTCCAGATTCATCAGAGTGTTCTTAACACGCTGGCGGAATGCACGAGCCTCTTGCGCAGCCTCATTGGAGAGGATAGATAGGCTGCGGGCCAGTCAGTAGGGGCGAGGGCGGATGATGTGGGGAGCGGCTCCCCACCGCCCTCGCCCCTATGGGGTGGTGAGCGCTATACCGGACAATTCCATGCACGAACAACATTACGATGCGATCATCATTGGAGCAGGCTTAGGCGGTTTGCTTAGTGCTGCGCAGTTACTTCAACGTGGCAAGAGCGTAGCTATTTTGGAACGTTTACCCCATTGTGGCGGGCGATTCACGGCAAAAACATTTCAAGGCGTACAGGTGAGTACAGGGGCTGTACACATGATTCCCTTTGGCAGCAGCGGCGTGCTGGCGCGTATGTTAAGCCGCCTGCGCACACCCCACCGTATTTTCGATGCCGATGTATTTGCCTCATTTCACGTACATGGCAAACAGATGCGCGCTCGCGGTTTGCTGGGCGTCTTGAGGATGCTAGGGCCTCGCCAGTCCTTCTGGTTCGCTCGCGCCGGCTATTTAATGTTCTTGCGCCCCCTCCCCTCCAATGAACGTGACCTTCCTTTCGATCAATGGCTGGCACGTCACATCGATGTCAAGCGCAACCGCGAGCTTACTTCTTTCTTCGAGCGGATTTCTCGTTTCGCCCTCAGCCTGGAACTCCATCAAGTGCGTACATCTGAGGTCATCAAGACCACAAAAAACATGCTGCGTTTCGGCGCCCCCGGCATCGTTGAGGGAGGATGCGGCGCATTAACAGCAGAGTTAGAGCGCCAGGTTCTCGATCAAGGGGCTGATCTGCGCCTGCAACATGATGTATTGCAAATCCTGCATGCAGAGGGGCAGGCAACCGGCGTGCGTGCCCGCAATAAAGCCAGTGGCGAGGAGCTGGCACTGCTCGCGCCGCTAGTAGTCAGCGACATCGGGCCTCGTGCCACAGATGCGCTGCTCCACAACCGCCAGATCACGCAGCATGAAGTGTTGAAAAAAAATGTGGAGGCCCGATTTAACGCGCCCGATCCACAAGAAGCCGTTGGCCTCAAGGTACACATCTTGAGCGACGTTTCACTGATACCGCACAAAGGTATCATGTACTGTCTTGATACACAACGCATCGCGGGAATAGTGCAGCCAACCAATTGTGATCCGCGACTGGCTCCAGCAGGCAAGCACCTGCTCATCAGCCACCAGGTCATCCAAAGCGACAATATCGAAGAAGAGAAACAATTGGCGCTCGCCGATCTACGCGTGCTGTTTGGCGAAACATTTGAGAAGCATTGTCGCATCCTTACTATGAGCGTCTATCGCGGCGAATGGCCTGTGAATCGCGTCGCGCAGGGCGCAGATGTTACCCCTGATACCCTTATACAAGGCTTATATTTAGTTGGTGATGCAGTGAAACCCTCCGGCTATCTCATGGTCGAGGGTGTTGCACAGAGCGTCAACCAGTTTCTTGACCTGATTGACACGGCTGAAGAAGATGCAGGGTCACAATCTATTGTGTCTAATAGAGGAGATAGCGATACTACTGGTCCCGCCCTTCCATCCCGTATGCGCGGCCCTCGCAACGTTCTTCCCCCACCATCACGTCTCAATACACTCCGCTGGTTGTGGGAGGCCCCTGGAAATTCCTGAGGAGAGCTGTTTACCGTTGCAAAAACACGCTACTCTGCGACCATTACGCACTTCTGAGCACATACTTTCTGAGTCGAGACGTAGAAAGCACCGCCAACAGACTTTTAGGTTGAGAAGTACGTAGAGCGATTGCATAGGACCACCCGGCATAGTAGATGTGTTTGCCCTCATGCGGGCGGGGTGTTACCCCCTGCGACGGCAACAGCAGCGTCGCACCGGCCCCAATGTATGCAGCCGGTTTGACCGACCCGTTCGACGCATCGGTCATGCGGTACGCCTGGTACCGCTTGGTTTCGTGATAGGTGAGCAAAAAGGCCATGCCCAAACAGGCGATATTGAGCGAGGCCGCGTAATCTCGTGCGCCATTCCACAAGCAGGCGGGATTGCTACAACAGAGCCAC
>Ga0207684_10004617_pt1 | contig 12932 bp, 9 predicted proteins | sample KBSK5501metaG_FD_184342 | JGI IMG/M metagenome (GOLD analysis project Ga0207684, IMG submission 184342) | Corn, switchgrass and miscanthus rhizosphere microbial communities from Kellogg Biological Station, Michigan, USA - KBS K5-50-1 metaG... | ecosystem: Host-associated > Plants > Roots >...
TCTTCGTGGACAGCCCCCACGAGCCAGCAGTGCGCTTTCTAGTATGGGGTGGCAACGCCGGACTTGGGCGGGGCGCGTCGAAAAAAGGCGGGAACCACCTGGCTGCTTGCCAGGTGGTGAAACGGGGGCAACAGCAGCCATCTCCTTCTGTATGTGCTTTTTGGGAGGTTCGTGTGAGCCGCTACGGCGCTCGTTAGATAGCCCTTGAAGGGCAGAAGGTTGAGAGCTATCGCCTGAAGGAAAAGCGCAAGGCTGGTGTGTTTGCTGATCTTCCCCAGGCAAAATTGGCGAAAAGCACGACCGCCACCACTTCGCGCAGCTTGCAGGAATGGCATCCCACCTTCATTGCCAACGTGTCGCGCGATGGCATCCTCCTCTATACGCGTGGATCACTTCCCGCTCCTTTCGCAGCATGAACTCACCCCTGCCATATTCCTGAATGAGAAGGAAGAGTAGGAATCATCTCGAATTTCATCCAAACGCTCATCTATTGTCTGGTCATAAATCCCACGGGATGCGCAACGAGATGTAACGTGTAGCGAACAGAGATAAAAATGTGCCTCAGACGTATGGAATCATTCCGATGGATTCGGATGTTTTTGATAAGACTCATAACATCTGAGCCCATTTTCCTGTTCAAATATCATCTGACCAGGGATGAAGCTGCCATCCGTGCAGCGGGCTCAAAGGTAGCACGGCAGTCTAGGCTCTCCGCTTCGTACAGCTTCGTCCAAGGGGCCAGCCCCCTGGACCCCCGCTGAGGGACACAGTCCCTCAGACTCCCTGGGAGTTCATGGGGGGTGAGCAGCAACCAGGAACGCGGGAGTCGGAGAAAAGTTGCCTGGCTGAATCATCCGTTAGAGCTGATGACCGTTTGTTACTGCCGGTAATATTTGAAAGTTTGAAAAAGTGGCAGGATTTGTTCCTAACACATGTCGGATTCTTACGTTAACACTTTTGGAGCTGAGGGCTGTTGTGGCCTACTTTTATCGTAACTGTTAGCGGGAATTTATCTTATCAGAACCATTCGGAAGCAAAGTCAGTACAGATCGTCGTGCCGAAACCTTCAATGGCTCATAGTGTCCCTCTCGATGTCGGCGATGCCGCTCTGGATCATACAAAAGGGGGGGTGGTGGCTCTTTGCCAGCAGGAACCTTGCTCAAAACTTCTGCATCTGTTTTGAGCAGCGCATACATCGTCTCGATAAGCTGGCCAGCAATTCGACCGATGATGCGTAACTTCCCCGAACGCTCGCCAGTGCGCGGATCAACAGGACATTTGGCCTGAACCAACCGCTCGTAGAGCTTGGCCCACTCCGTGTCACGGCTAATCAACCCACAGACAATCAGATACATCATCTGCTTCATGATGCGGGTGCCTCCACGTGTTTGTCCAACGTAATCCAGCGTTGTACTAGATTGCATCACGGTTGGAGACCACCCACAATACGATTTGAGGCTTCCAGCATTGGGAAAATTCTCAATCGAACCAATGGCAGCCAGGATCGTTGCCGTCTGGATCGGACCAATCCCAAGTGATTGCACAATTTGCCCCTCCCGCGCTTGCTCAACAATGGCAGTGATCTCCTTCTCCAGTTGGCAGACATGCTCCTGCAAGAGGCGAAGTTCACGAATGAGTTGCGTTTGTTCGATCAGTAGCCCTCGCTGTCGCTGTACATCTTTGGTGCCGATACTTTGTGCAGCCAGGTGCTGCAGGTCGAGCAGTTTCGCATCGGAAAGCTGGCGCGTTTTTCCTCGTACCTCCTGGAGCGCCGAGAGACTGGCGGTTGACAGGGCCGCAGGAGTAGGGAAGCGCTCGCGAATGGCAAGCGCGGTGGGCAGGTTCGGATCTTTGAGCACCTGGGTGAACTCTGGGAAGATCTCATCGCAGATGGCAATGAGTTTATTCTTGCGTTGGGTGGCCTCGCGCACCAATTCATAGCGATGACGGACTAAGCCTTTGAGTTGCGCCGCTGCCGCACTAGGAGGAACGGCGCGGCGAACGAGCTGCGCTTTGTCAGCCACTTGCACCCCGAGCGCGAGCTGGTTGTAAAGAGTATTCGCCAGACCAAGAGCATCGCGTTTATCCGTTTTCAGCATGCCAGAAGGCCGTTGCTGCACATGCATCACATACACGGGGATGTCCAGCTCTTGCAGAAATTGCTGAAGCGCTTTGTGGTAATGGCCCGTTTTCTCCAGGAGGACCGTGTAATGCTCAAGCGGAGCAAGAGCGCGCATGCGTTCCACCAGGGCCTGAAATCCCTCACGGCTATTCTCAAAAGCCAGCGCTGGACAAGCTTCAAAGCGCTGATGTCGTTCTAGCAGGGTTTTGGAGACAAATCCGGCAACATGCCTCGTTTTTCCTACGTCAATGCCAAGAAACACGGGGTCGTGCTGAAGTAAGGGAACGGCCTGCAGGTGCTGGTTCGCTCGCTTGGCCACGGGCTTCCTCCTTCCATGAGAGCCACGAGGGCATGACATTCCTCCCTGGGTGGATAGGCCAGCACCCGTGGAGATACCGCTCCCATAGACAGGCCAGGAGTTCCGCGAGGTCCCCACAGACGTATCAAGGGTCCCAAAGTATCTCCCCCACTGAGGCACAAGGGGTCGGTCCCCATCTTTGAGAAAGGAGTCTGCGGGTACTGTCCTGGGATAGCTAGACCCAGGCTGCCTATCCATCTTCAATATTACACGAACTTTTGTTCAAAATCAAGATTCCGCCTGTCTTTGAGAAAGAAGTAGCAAACTCGTTTTCTCAAGGAGGCACCTATGAGCAGTATCGCGGATGGAGCGGTGACTATCCAGACCTCTTCCGAATCTGTGCCCGCGCCCCCTTCCTGGTTTGGCGAAGTCACGTTGATCGTCGGGCACCTTCGCAAGCACGATGTGCTGACCAAAATCAGCGAGGGGGTGCGCTTTGCACGGCGGCGTTTTGGGCGTTATGAGGTGATCGACTTTCTCGCCGTGCTCTTCGGCTACGCCATCAGCGACGAACGGACCCGCGAAGCCTTCTACCAGAGCCTGCAGCCCTTTGCCGTTCCGTTCATGGCCTTGTTTGGGCGCGACCGGTTACCCGCCCGCTCAACCCTCTCGCGCTTTTTGGCGGCGTTGACACCGGAACCCGTCGAAGCCCTACGTACCCTCTTTCTCGCCGATCTGCTCAGCCGCCCGCTTGTGCCGGAGAAGCAAACTGGGGGCCTGGTGGATCGAGGGGGGAACACCTGGGTCGTCTTTGATCTCGATGGCACGCGCGAGGCGGCTCGCCAGCGCGCCTTGCCCCAGACGGAAGACCTGCCTGCGCCCTTTCGCCGGTTGGATGACGTCTGTGCCCCTGGCTACACCGGGCGCAAGCGAGGCCAAGTGGTGCGGACGCGCACTGTCATCAGCCAGGCCCACAGCTTCCAGTGGCTCGGCTCGTTTGGCAACCGTGGCAACGGTCGCGACCGAATGGAACTGCGCCAGGGCCTCTCTGCCATCGGTCGCTATCTCACGGCACGCCAGCTCCTACAGGAGCGTGCCCTGCTCCGGCTCGATGGACAATATGGCAGCGGGGCCGTGCTCTCCGACGTGGGTGGTTGCGCCTTTGTGACCCGCGGCAAAGACTACACGGTGCTCGATCATCCGCTCGTTCAGGCGCGTTTGCACCTGCCCCCAGATCAGCTCCAGCAGCGGACAGCAAAGCCAGCTCGTGCGCAGCCTCTACGACTGCCCTGGAGTGCCGGTGGGGTCCGAGGGCGTGCCATGTCGTGTGGTGGTGGCCACCCATCCCGCAAGCCGAGAAGAAGAGCCCGGTTGGCGTCACGCGGGAGGGCGTCGTCTATGAACTCTTCTTCACGAATCTGCCGCAGCCGGTATTCACCGCCTCCGATGTGGTCGAGGTGTATCTGCATCGCGGGGCCTTTGAGCCTGCGCTGGCAGACGAGGATGCCGAACAAGACCCGGATCGCTGGTGCTCTCACTCGGCCTGGGGGCAGGAGTGCTGGCAGGTGGTCTCACAATGGGTCTGGAACCTGCGCGCTGTCCGTTGGGGCATCAGCTTCATCCTGACCCGGTGCGCACCACCGAATTTGCGCCAGCGCTCCCCCCTCCTTCACCGCACGCGGCACCCGCCTCGGGCTATGCTCCCTCTCAGGTGGGCTTGCCCTGGAAAGCGGGCCGCTTCTCGGGCCAAGACTTTGCTCTCCAACCCGATGGAACGCTGCGTTGCCCTGCAAACGAGAAGTTGATCCCGCATGAGCAACGCCGAGAAGCCGATGGGAGCCTGCGCGTCGTGTATGGAGCCAGCATCCGCAGTTGTCGCCCCTGTGCGTTGCGCGAGCAATGCCAATGGCAGGGCAGCGCCACCAAGAAGCCTCGCCAGGTGAGTGTGCTGCTGCATCCGCTGCCGGTGGGTTCCGCGCCGCTGCGGCTACGCGAGATTGGAGCCGCAGAGAACACCGGCGCGCTTGTATGCAGCTCGTGCGGCTCCAACGTATCGAGGTGAGCCTGTTGCCACCCGCAGCCGCTTCGCCAGGCACCGCGAATGTCATCTTGTCCCGTGCGAAGCGAGCCCATACTCGCCTCTTCTGGGCAGAGCGGCTCGCTCGGAACGTGCGCGTCCCAACCGCGAACCAGGTGACGATCAAATTGTTCGGCGTCCCAGGAGCCTTTGCCACCTCGCTCGGTCTGGCGAAGGCGTAACCCTGTCTTGATAGCTGTTGGATTCTCTCTTCTCGGACAAGCTTGCTTCTCCGGCTGGAGCCTCATGGCCTTTTTTCCCGGCTGGTACTCAATTCTTTACCTCTTCTGCTTTTTTTGCTCTCCATGCCGCTGGTTCTGCCCTCTCTCGCGGACTCACCGACTGGTTCTGTCAGACTTTCGCTCACGCGATCAGGATTAGCTCTTCCACAAGCTCGTTGCGCATCCCGTGGGACGAGCGATCCTGAGGGCAACCGGCCTCGCTATCCGCCTTCTTTTCCACGGATCAAGCGCCGCCTGCTGAGGAAATCATGACCGATGCGCATGAAGCAGTGGAGTTTGGAAACGACCGATCGCGGGAAGGCCGCGCGTATGTAGGCCTGGAGACCCAACGGCCATGGTCAGATCTGGCCACCCGTCGCACCACACCTGCCCTGTTTGGCTTGTACAGCCTCATGACGCTCTTTGGGCACGCCTTGCATCCAGAGGGGAGCATCCCCGTGGCACAAGCCGCATGGTATCGCAAACAGTCGGCCACCTTTCGGTCTGGTGCTGGCGGCAGTTCGGCGACACCTGTGGGGCAATTTGTCTTTTCCCACATCAGCTTCTGACCCCGATGTGGTTTTAGTGCCTCGCTCTTCCCTGCAGCAGCTTGCTTATGCTGCTTGTGACTGAGGAAAATTGTATAAAGTCGAGTTGAGAGGCTGTGTGTAAAGGTGGTCTTGAGTCGCTCAGGGAGCGACTTTATAAGACACCACTCATGTTTTGCTAGATATGCTTGTAGAGCGGATTCAGGATACTGTTCACATAGCCTCTCACTCGCACCACTGGTTCAGAGAGCTGGCCGACGCTGTGGCACCCGGCCCCGCAAGTGCTGGGGCAAATTCAGCACTGCCACGCCCGGGCGGAGCAGCAGCGCTGCCTTCAAGCGCAGCGCCACCTGATTATGCAGCAAGTATTCCCACCAATGGGCTACGACAAATTCCGGCACGATCACCGACAGGGTATCCTCTGGATGACGCTGATGCATCGCATCAATATAAGCGAGGATCGGACGCAGGAGGGAGCGGTACGGTGACTCAATGATGAGCAAATGGGTCTCTTCCTCTGCTGCGATCTGGTGTTGCCACTGCTGCCAGCTTGTCCGTATCTGCTCGACCTGCTCGTCGTCGACTATCACATGCATCGCTGTGACGTGACCGGAGATGGAGCGAGCATAGGCCAGACTCGCGAGAGCAGCACGATCCAGCCCTGCAAGAGGCACGATGAACCGATGATGCACCTCCTGCGGACGGGCAGGAAGCGTGCCCGTGCTGGTTTGCTGCTGCAGCGGCACGTTGGCCACCACAACATTTTGTCGGAAGAACAGTGTCGCTTTCAATCTAAGAATTTTTGGACTATAGAACAAGCGTCTCAACGAGGACTCAACCACTTCTGGCAAGACAACCGTCAAAGTCTCCTCAGGATACTGCTGATGCACCGCGTCAATATAGTCAAGCAAAGGGAGGAGTTGGCTCCATGTAGGTGGGGTTGCCTGAGGTGTTCGATGCGCCAGGTCAAAATAGTCGAGCAATGGATAGGGGGGCTCGCGATTCCCCGGATCGATGATGTCCAGTGATGACAACTCATTTACAGAGAGACTTGTTTGCCACTCGTTCCAGACGGCTCGCAGGGCATCAGCCTTCCTCCTACTGACAGCCACGTTGACTGCGGTCACCTGCGGTGAGATTGAACGGGCGTAGGCCAGAGCCTGTTTCGCTGCGTGATTCAGTTCAGCGATGGGGACAATGAGCCTGTGACGTATGTCCTTTGGATGGAGAGGAAGCGTAGTGATCCGCTCACGCTCCACGTACTCGTAATGGTGACTGATCCCCGTAAACAGCAGCACCAGCAGCGGGACCAGCACCACGACGATCCAGGCCCCATCCAGAAACTTCATCGAGGCCACAACCAGTGTGACCAGGCCTGTGGTGAGGGCCCCCACGCCATTGATCAGCAAACTGCGCAGCCAGTGGCGCTGGGTCGTGCGTAAGCGCCACCAGTGTACCACCATGCCTGCCTGTGAGAGCGTAAAGGCGATGAAGACGCCCACGGCAAACAGGTTAATGAGTGCGTTCGTATTCCCCTTAAAGATGATGAGTAAGACGCCGGCCAGCACAGCGAGTGCGATGATGCCCACGGAGAAGGCGAGCCGATCCCCTCGAAGGGAGAACTGCTTGGGTACGTACCGGTCACGGGCCAACAGGGAAGCCAGACGCGGAAAGTCGGCGTAGCTGGTCTCAGCCGAAAGCGTCAGGATGCCCAGCACCGAGAGCTGGAAGATGGGAAACAGGAAGATCAACGGACCTGAGAAGACATCCTTCGCAATCTTCGCAATCACCGTGGGATCGCCTGAAGGCGAGGCCTGCACCGCATAGGTCATCGCCAGCAAGGTGATTCCCAGGAAGAGCGATCCCAGAATCAGGGCCATCCAGGTCAGCGTGAGAGCCGCATTGCGTGTCTCTGGTTTGCGAAAGATGGGGATGCCATTGGAGATCGCCTCGACGCCGGTCATCGCCGTACAGCCCGTCGCAAACGAGCGCAGAATGACAAAGATGGATAACGGCTCGATGGCCTGCACCGTGGGAGTGAATTGCCCGATGAGCGGCTGATGCAAGAAGACGTACGCTTTGACCAGGCCTACGACGATGAGCAGAGAAGCGCTGATAATGAAGAAATACGTCGGCAAGGCGAAGATCGACCCCGATTCGCGGACTCCGCGCAGATTCAGGATCGTTATCGCTATGAGGAGCGCAATATCTATCGGGACTACATAAGGCTGCAGAGCCGGAAAGAGCGAGACCACGTTGTGCACACCAGCTGCGATACAGACGGCAACATTGAGCACGTAATCAATCATCAAGGCGGCAGCGGCAACCAAGCCCGGCAGGATGCCCAGGTTCTCGCGCGCCACAATATACGATCCCCCACCACTGGGATAGGCAGGAATGGTCTGGCGATAGGAGAGTGTCACGACGATGAGCAAGCCCAGAATCACCAGGCTAATCGGCAACGTCAAGCCCAGGTACAGCGAGCCGGCCACCACCAGGTTAATCAGGATTGCCTCGGTGGCAAAGGCGACCGACGAAATCGCATCCGAAGAGAGAATGGCAAGTGCCTTGAATTTACTCAAGCGCTCCCCTTCGGCCTGTAGGGTCGCGATCGGGACGCCAATCAAGGCCCGTTTGAGCCAATGGAGCGTCTGAGCCGGCGACCCTTCTGGCACTCCTGCGGCCTCAGTGGCTTCAAGCACCCCTTCCTTGACGTGGTGAAAGGGCTGATGCCGTGGCAGCGTGACACGGATGCGCACATTTCCCGGCGTGCCGCCTCGGATTTCCTCCCTGCGTCCAAGCAGGATCAAATCAAAATCGTCTTCATCGCTGATGCCCAGATGCTCCTTGGTAGCATCTCGATCGGTCGTGCGCTCGAGGGCGTCTTGGTCCTGTTGATCCATCGCTTCTGCTCCCTTGTACCTAGCTGAGTTCTCTTTATGAACGAGCACCATTGGTTATAAAGAGATACGGAACGCATGACTGTGTTACCAAAAATCGTCACAGAATGTGATGGGCATGAAGTCCTGCTTTTCGTTCAGCTGAGTGGCAGCCAGGCCAGACAGGTTGGTGATGAACGAGACCTGGCCGCCTTGTCCACTCTATAGACTCGTCCCCGCTTTAGACCTGTCAATGCTGAGCGAGGGCATGGGCAACAACCTGTGGCAGCAGGTCGGGATCGTCAACGATCAACTGAGGCGGAAGGAGTCCACTCTCATGCAAGCGCTGGCGTGTGAGGGGCGTGCTCACGGCTATTACGTGCATGCCAGCCGCCAGTGCTGCCTCCACCCCGGCAGGCGAATCTTCGATCGTCAAACAGTCTGCTGGAGGCACTCCCAGAACCCGCGCTGCTAGCAGAAAGATCTCTGGGTCGGCCTTGCCTTGTTCGACATCGTCCCGCGTGGCCACGAAGTCAAAGGTATCGCTCAGCCCCAGCACCTCCAACACCCGCTGTACCTGCTCGCGGTACGACATCGTCGCTAGAGCTATTGGATAACCCAGACGCCGGAACTCGTGTAGCAAGGCGATGTTGTGCGGCCACTGCTGCTTTCGTAACAACTCTGGGTCTTTGAGCATCGCCTCGTAAATGGGTTGCCGCACCTGTACATAGGCTTGCCAGGGCGCACTGACGCCGAACTCTGCCATGCGTGCGCGAGCTGCTGCCTCCAATCCGAAGCGCTGCAGCAACGCCATCGCCACCTCCTGGCGAGACAGGCCAACTACATCCTTAAAAGCCTCGACGACTTCCTCCTCGTTCAGTTCAGGGCGCAATTCGACGGCGGCTCGAGCATAGGAGAGCGCTTTGAGTTCCTCGGTCTCCACCAGCGTCCCATCCAGATCGAAAATTACCGCACGAATCATGTGAGTACCTCCATCTGCTTCTTCAGTCCGCCGACAACTTCCTTGCCCAGGTGAAACGTGATGGCGCTCCGCTTAGCCTGACGTCTAGCAGCGCCTGTCGGTCGCTCAAGGCCTGAGCCATCTTGAGCACACCGAACGTGATGGTCGATGTTGGGGACCCTGCCTCGCCAGGAATGGGCGCATCCCATGGGGCGTCGTCGTTGCATTGGATGAAGAGTCTATTTCCCGTGTCACCCTTGTGCAGTTGACCTGTCGATGCCAATACACCAACCAGCCAGGGTGGTCGCCATCTCCCAGCAGAAAAACTCACCGCTCAGGTCGTAGATGCCGCGCAAATGCAGACGTACCACCGGCGGACCAGCCTGGATCAGAGCATGCACCGTATCATCATAGGTTTCGTCAAAGACATTGCTACTCCTTCCCAGGGTCGCTCACTACTTGACAGAGTGTCATGCTGGTGTCTCTAGGGAGTGTAGCTAACTACAGGGGGACAAGACAGTACCCAAAAGGAGTAATTCCTGGGTGATTTTTGCCCAGGCAACGGATGAAGCCGACCCCCATCAAGAGCCCTTCCTTCCAAGGGCAATGAATCGTCTCGTGGAGTAAAGGCGTAGGATGAAAGCACACCTGGAGGCATCCCATTGCTCACCTGCTCTTACAGCAGATGGAGCATGCGCGCTATGGCGATAGCCTGAGCCCGCCTCTGCACGTTCAGTTTGCCACAGATATTCAAGACGTGTTTCTTGACGGTGTTCACACTGAGCGTCAGCTGACAGGCAATCTCTCGATTGGAAGCCCCATCCAGCAGCAACTGCAGCACGTCGCGCTCGCGTGCCGTCAGTGGTTCCACGAGCAAACTGGGCTGGGGGGCTGGGAGATGGGAAGCTGTCCTTTCCCGTTTGCTGGCAGCACCCAGCAGTTTTGCGTCATATGCTGGTGCCAGCCCCTGCCGCTGGGCCTCTCGCAGCAGGCGGATCATCGGTGGGCTTTCATCCAGGAAGAGGCGGATGTAGCCCTCGGGTTCTACCAGTGCCTCTGTGCGGTCGCCCGAGAGGCGGGCGAGCAGCCCCCAACACCCCACCACCTGGCCCAGGAACAGACGTGCTTGCGCGTCCTGTGCGTCCTCTCCCAGGTGCATCCCTTGTCCGACCGTCTGCAGACGAGCCGAGGCTTCCTCCAATTGATCGGTATCCATCAGAACAAGAGTATGCATGAGACAGAGCTCGGGACGAGCCAGGACTAAGGCCTCAGGCAGGGCGTGCAGCCACGCGAGCAGCGTCTGGAGCTGACTGCCTGTGAGGAACGTCTCGATGTACTGCTCGATCAAGCGGGCTGCCTCCTCAAACGCAGGAGCTGCCAGCGCATGGGACACCGCCTCGGTGTAGAACCCCTGCTGCTCATACCAGCGGCTGGCACGACGGTGCAGCTGCGGGATCAGGGTGGGGGCGGTATGCTGCAAGCGGTGCTGCAGCACCTGGGCAAACAGGTGGTGGTAGCGATACCAGCGCCGTTCGTCATCCAGGGGCACCACGAACAGATTGGCCTGCTCCAGGGCGTCGAGCTGTGCCTGGCTGTCGTGCTGTGCCCGCACCGCATCGCACAGGGGCCCGCTCAGGCGATCCAGGATACTGGTCTGCACGAGAAAGTCCTGCACGTCCTGGCTTTGACGGCTCAGGACTTCGTCCAGCAGGTAGTCCGCGACGTAGTGATGGCTGCCGCTGAAGGTGGCGATGAAGCCTGACGGATCGTCACGCCCCTGCAGGGAAAGGGCCGCCAGCTGCAAGCCGGTGATCCAGCCTTCGGTACGGGCGTGCAGCAGCGCGCTCTCCTCGGCCGACAGCGGCAGTCCCATCCTCTCCACGAAGAAGGTGGTGGTTTCCGCGTGCGTGAACTGGAGATCGGCGGCCCGCAGTTCCAGCAAGGCGTCCCGGCCACGCAGGCGAGCCAGCGGGAGCGGTGGATCTTCGCGGGTCGAGAGTACCAGGTGCAGCTGGGGAGGCAGATGCTCCAGCAGAAAGGAGAGCGCGGCATGAATCGCCTCGTTGGTGATGACGTGGTCCTCGTCCAGGACGAGGACCACGTGGTCCCGGTCGTCGGTTCTGCGGGCCTGCAAGTCATTGAGCAGCGCAGTCAACAGGCTCTCCAACAGGGGCGGGTGCAGCGGGTGGGGCAAGGCCGGTGCCCTCCATCCCCATCCCAGTCGCGAGCCAGGCGAACGGGATGGCATGCGAGGCCAACCAATCGGCGAGCAGGGTGGATTTGCCGAACCCAGCCGGGGCTGAGATGAGGGTCAGTGACCGCTCCAGGCCCTGCTGGAGTTGTTGGAGCAGGTGGGGACGATGCACCAGGTGGGGACGCGGGCGCGGCACCTGGAGTTTGCTGGTAAGCAGCGTGTCGGGTGGCAGGCCAGAGATCCCAGCTGGCACCCCGGCCTTGCGGCCACCAACACCGCTCTGGTGCTCTGTCTTCCGCCCACGAGGAGTGGGGGAAGCAGGCCGAGGTCGAGATGAGGCTCTTCCTTCCTCCTGGTGCACAGCGGCTTGCGGCGCGAGCCAGAGTGCTTGGGCGACCTGCTCCAAGCGCGTCAGGGTCAGATCAGTGCCTCTGCCCAGATAGCGCTTAGTCAGTTTTCCCTCGACGCGTGCGTAGGCATACCAGTATTGCCCACCCCGCCGCCTGTGCTCTTTGCGTGCCGTGTAGGAGCCGTTGTGGCCATGGAAGGCGAACGAGGAGAGCTGGCTCACCCACCCCGACCAGGAGGGGCTGTCAAACACCAGGTCCAGTGCCTCATCCCCCTGGCCCTCATACAGTGCATATGCCTGCGATGAGGACAACCAGCTAAGCGTATAGCATGCGCTTTTTGGCATCTCATCCTCCTTCTTGTGCGTTGGCAGGACCGTGTTACCCAACAGGGTGTTACCTACCAGAGTGGCCCTCATCTCTCGTACCCTTTGGGTAACATGGCTGCACAAGGAGAACCGTTCGCGCCGGTTCAGCCTGAAAGACGATGGGACCCCCTTCTTTCGGGAGTAGCTGGAACGCACACGTCAACTTCCCGCTCGTACATATTTCAATACCTTTAATGGAAAGAACTTCGTTGTGACAAACTAATTGTAATCGTTTTCAATTTTTTTGTCAAGTTTTCCCTACAAAGTTTTCTTTTTCGCAGAATCTCCCATAAACAGGGCTGAAACTGGCAGTATGAAGGGCCTTTAGCACGTTCATTCATGAAATCGTTTGTAAAAACTATAGCGTACTTGACGGAATTGTGCTATACTCTGATCGTATCGTTTACAACGATCTACTCTGTGCCTTATGTTTTGAACGAGTCTGTCCTTGGGAAGGACGCAGAGGGATGTGAGGAGGGTTGCCGATCCCTGCCCTGGCCTCCCCCTATCCTGCAAAAGAGTGTTTGCTGTTAAGATTTTGCTCTTATACAGGAGGCGAGGAGTTCGTATGGTCAGCATCAAAGATGTCGCGGCAGCTGCCGGGGTATCAACCGCTACGGTGTCGCGGGTGCTCTCTAATGGTCTGCATGTGCGCCCCCAGGTGCGCGAGCGTGTGATGGCGGCGGTGGAACGATTAGGGTATCGGCCGAACCTGGTGGCGCGCAGCTTGCGCTCCCAACAATCCAATACCATTGGCCTGGTCGTATCCGATATTCGCAACCCGTTCTTTACCTCGATCAGCAGGGCCGTCGAAGATGTTGCCTATGAGCAGGGGTTCAGCGTCTTCCTGTGCAACACGGATGAAAATCCTGAGAAGGAAGCGATCTACCTCAACCTGCTGCGAGATGAAGATGTCG
>Ga0207684_10004618_pt1 | contig 12930 bp, 12 predicted proteins | sample KBSK5501metaG_FD_184342 | JGI IMG/M metagenome (GOLD analysis project Ga0207684, IMG submission 184342) | Corn, switchgrass and miscanthus rhizosphere microbial communities from Kellogg Biological Station, Michigan, USA - KBS K5-50-1 metaG... | ecosystem: Host-associated > Plants > Roots >...
GCGATGATGCGGGCACGAGTCCGGCGTGCCTGCATTTCGCGGCGCGGCGAGCGGTAGCCGCGGGCCGCTGTCCCGCCTGTGCCCGTGGCACTCATAGTCGGCTATGGTACTGCCATAGCCGAATTAGGAGGGGCAAGCGATGACCGATCACAGCGCACCTGCCGACCCGGGCGTCGAGGCCACGGTGGCCCGGCCCGGCGGTGTCTCCTATCTCGGGATGCCCGCACAAGATGTGGCGCAGTCCGCGGACTTCTACCGCGCGGTCTTCGGCTGGCAGATACGCGGTACACCGGACCAGCCGAGCTTCAGCGACGGCACCGGTCACGTCATCGGGCACTGGCGCACCGACCTGCCCACCGCCGGGGAAGCCGGAATCCGGCCCTACATCTACGTCACCCAGCTCGATGACGTGCTCCGCAAGGCAGCCGAGCGGGGCGCGGAAGTGGTCACCCACCCCTACCAGGAAGGCAATCTAACCATCGCCACCGTCCGCGACCCCGCGGGCAACGTCATCGGCATCTGGCAAGACGGCACGAGCTAACCATCGCGATGACCAGGAGTCGGCGGGACTGCTAGCCGGCATGCTGCCTGGGGTAGTCGGCGACGGACTCGGCTCAGCGCGGCGCCCCGCCGACGCGGGCCGCGTGCTCGAGGATGCCGTCGATGTTAGCGCCAACGTGAGGCGGTCCAGGCTCCGTGGAGAACATGGCCCACACGACTTTGCCCAAGTCGCTCGCGGTGGTGTAGCCCCACTTGTCGCTGAGCGCGTCGATGACGTGCAGCCCGCGCCCGCTCTCGGCGAGGCAATCAGGATCTCTTGGCTCCGGAGCCTTCTCGCTTGGGTCGGCGACCGCGCACAGAACGCAGGGACCACACTGCAGGAGGCCAAGCCGGATCGGCCACCGCGGCTCGGGGTCGGCAGAATGTGACGGTGCGTGGCGCAACGCATTGGTCAGCAGTTCGGACACCACGACCACGATGTCTTCGCGGCGTTCTGCCACACCCCACCGCCGCAACGTGTCCGCGGTGAAGTCCCTGGATATCCGGGCCGATCTCGCGTCGGTGCCCGGCGTGCGCGTAGCGATCCGCGCCCGGTCCTGGACGCCGGAGTCCGCCGGTAGCAGCCAGTTCCCGCTGGCCAGGGCGGCCATCTCCACGGCTGCCATCAGCCAGCGCCAGCCCACGCCGCTGGCTGCACTGCTCACCAGGCGCAATGGGTCTGCTGTCATCGCCTTCCGAAACGGTCTCGTCGGGGCACTAAAAATGGGCAAATGGGGCCTACAGCCCCATCGTGCCGCATGCACATGTCCTCTGCAAGGGACTCCTGCACGTTCCTTCGCACGTGCATCAGATCTGTTAGGCTTCTGTTTGCAAACGGTTGCTTGCGTCCGGTTGCGTGCGCCGCCGTCGCCTCGCGCGCCTGCCATGCCCGTTCCCTCTAGCCGCTTCGGAGGAAGAGAACGATGCTGGTCAAGAACGGCGTCCCGGCTGATCAGCTGATGGCGCGCTGGCGGAAGAGCCGGGTCAGCAATCCCAGCGGAAGTTGTGTCGAGGTCGCCGAACTGCCTGGCGACGCCATCGCTGTCCGCAACTCCCGCCACCCGTCGGGCCCGGCCCTGATCTACAGCCGCGCCGAAATCGCGGCGTTCCTCGCCGGGGCCAAGAACGGTGAGTTCGATGATCTCTATCAGGATGGCAGTCTCGCGTTACCGCACGGCCCGGCAAAGGCGTCACGACAGTGTGTTCTTGCGGTGATATCGTGCTGTCTGTGCTCCGCCGGTGTGATGCGCTGCGCGGTGCACGTCGGCTACCATGCATGCGGCGGTGGGGCGGTGGTCCCTGTTGAGGTGCGGCTCGGGAGCGGGCACGGAGCGCTGATCCAACGGTCTGGGAGCTCGGATGAGTGCGGTTCAGCCAAGCAGTGAGTTGCCTGCGCGCATCTCCAGCGGTGCGCGGGCCGGCGCCACCGTCTTGCGGATGATGCTCGGCGCGCAGTTGCGGCGTTTCCGCGAATCCGCCGAGATCACGCCCGACCGGGCGGGGTATGAGATCCGGGCATCCCGGTCCAAGATCAGCCGCATGGAGCACGGCCGGGTGGGCTTCAAGGACCGGGACGTGACTGATCTGCTCACCCTGTACGGAGTCACCGACGAGGACGTGCGGGCCGGGATGCTGGGGCTGGCCCAGCAGGCCAACGCCCAGGGCTGGTGGGCTCAGTACGGCGACATCCTCCCTGACTGGTTCGAGGCTTACCTGGGCCTGGAGGCGGCCGCCTCGCTGATCCGGACTTTTGAGCTCCAGTTCGTGCACGGCCTGTTCCAGACCGAGGCTTACGCCCGGGCCGTCACCATGCTTGGCCATGGCGCCGCGCCTGCCGAGGAGATCGACCGCCGGGTGAGCCTGCGGATGGAGCGCCAAGCCCTGCTGACCAGCCCGGATCCGCCCCGCCTGTGGTCGGTCGTGGACGAAGCGGCTCTGCGGCGGCCGCTGGGCGGCCGGAAGGTGATGCGCGCTCAGCTGAGCCGCTTGCTTGAGATAGCGGAACTGTCGAATGTCACCCTTCAGGTCATGCCGTTCCACCGCGGTGGTCACGCTGGGGCCGGTGGCTCGTTCACCGTGCTGCGCTTCGGCGAGCCCGACCTGCCTGATGTGGTGTACATCGAACAGCTCACCAGCGCCCTCTACCTGGAAAGACGCACGCACGTCGACCACTACATGGAGGTCATGAATCTCCTCAGCGCCGACGCCCTGACTCCCGCCGAGACCGCGCGGTGCATCGGGGAGATCATTCGGGAGACCTAGCGCCGGGCGGGCCGCTAGCACCAGATCGAATCGTCGGCCGCACTCGGGAGGCGCACCAGTGACCAGCGAAGGCGCACCAGCGGCAGGCAAGTGGCGCAGCGTCGTTCCCGCCCAGGACGGGACATCGAGCCAGCGGCCCTGGGTCAGGCGAAAGAGCGGGTCAGCAGGCTCATGCCCGTCGAGCAGACCTACCGCAGTCACGCCGAGGTGATGCAGTTCTTCGACGGGCTGGAGATGGTAGAGCCCGGGCTGGTGCGTGTCCAGCAATGGCGGCCCAGTTCTGAGATCCAGGCGAAGAGCCCAGCGGCGCTGTGGGGCGGCGTGGGCCGCAAGCACTGAGAAGAAGACGCATCGGCGACGACCGGCACCGACGACCGCCACCGGCGGGCGGGATGCCCGAAACAGGTCAGGTCGCGCGGTAGGCGGCCAGGAACCTGGACTCCGGCATCCGCGAAGCCCTCTAGCTCGGCGGTGGTGAACCGTTCGCCCGCGCAGAACATCGCCCTGTCCTGCGGTATCGACAAGATCAGGTAAGCGAAGTGGCAGGCGGCCAGCCGGGCATCAGGCAACCGCAGGAGTCCGCGTTCGGCGAGGCCGCTGAGCGCCGTCATCCAGACGCGAAACGGCGCTTCGACAGCCTTTCCTACAGCCATCAGCGGGCCCATATCCTTGCCGTCGAAGGTGCCAAGGCACTCCAGACCCGTCAACGGCGCATCGCCAAGGCGGTCGCGGCCTTGCAGGAGAAGCCATAGCGAGCGCAATCGTCACCACCGCCGACGCTTACTTCACGAGGGGTTGGCGGTCCAACGGTCCTAGGTGTGCGAGGCTGTAGGGGTATCCGTCCAAGGGCAGGAGGTCTGCATGGCTGCCGCCGAGCCGGAACCCGACGGTTCCGAGGACGAGCTGAAACGCAAGTTCCGCGAGGCGCTGGAACGCAAGCGCGCGAAGGAGGCGGAACAGGGTTCGGAGCGTGGCGGGAAGAATGCCGGAAAGGTCCACGGCGTCCACGGCCCGGCCGGAAGCCGGCGTTCGTTCCGGCGCAAGAGCGGCGGCTGAGCAGCGGGTCAGCGGGCCCGCCATAGGCGCGCAACACACGCCGTGCTGCCACACGATTGTGCCCCGCCCAGCCGTGGCGTGCCGCACGCGCACAGCGGCGGCAACACTGGATGCGCCCGTGGTGAATTCCAGGGCACTAGCTCGCTGACTGCCTCGCCTGGCTGATCAGTCAGCGTGGCCATCGTGCGGACGCGGATGATCCGGCCATCGCGTATGGCCAGCCATTCGCGCGGTTGGTCCAGTGCGGGCACGTCCGGCCTGGTGGTTAGGCGAGATCTTGATCTGATTCTAAGCGCTGGCCGGCGAGCACGTCCCGTTGGCCCGGCCGGGCTCCGGGACGTCCAAACGTCAGGCAGCATGAAGGGGTGACTTGGGCACCAGATGACGTTCGCGGAGCCGCACTCGGCGCGCTACCGGGCCCTCGGGACGTGACGGCCGAATCGCTGGGGCTGATGGCGGATCTCGTCGCGCACGGCCAGGTGGTGCTCCTGAGCGGGGCTGGGCTGTCGACGGAATCGGGCATCCCTGACTACCGGGGTCCCAGCGGGCTGGCCCGCCGGGCGGAGCCGATGACCTACAAGGCTTTCGCAGGCAGTGTCGCAGGCCGCCAGCGGTACTGGGCGCGCAGCTACGCTGGGTGGCGGCACATCGCCCGCGCGATCCCGAACGCGGGACATCACGCGGTCGCGGAACTCGAGCGCCGCGGGCTGCTCGCGGGGATCATCACGCAGAACGTCGATGGCCTGCACCAGGCGGCGGGTGCCCAGCGCGTGATCGAGCTGCACGGCAGCGTGCACCGCGTCATCTGCCTCGGCTGCGGCGAGCGAACGTCCCGCGAGGAACTCGGTCAGCGGCTACAGGAGGCGAACCCCGGCTGGGACGCGTCCGTGACCGAGATCAACCCTGACGGCGACGCCGCCCTCGCCGACGAGCAGGTGGCACGTTTCCACGTCGTCGACTGCGCCAGCTGCGGCGGCCGGCTGAAGCCCGACGTGGTGTTCTTCGGTGAGAACGTGCCGCCGCAGCGTGTGGATGAGTGCTACGCGCTGGCTGAGTGCGCCAGAGCCCTGATCGTTCTCGGATCCTCGCTGACCGTGATGTCCGGCTACCGGTTCGTGCGGCACGCGGCGAAGCGCGCCATACCCGTCGTGATCATCAATCAGGGGCCGACGCGGGGCGACGGCCACGCTCTGCTGACCCTCGACGCCCCGCTCGGCCGGACGCTCACCGCGCTCGTGTCGCGCCTTGACACCGGCCGCATTGGTTCCTAGTGATCACCAGCCGGCGGTGACCATCACCGGCGCGGGAGCGCCGCTGATGCCGGCCTTGGTGCCCTTCTGGAATCCGCCGAACATGAGCGACGCGACAACCAAACCGATGATCAGCAGCAGGACCCACATCAGGCACCCAGTGAGCCTGGCCCTACTCCGTCGTGGCCCCGGACTTCCACCGCCCCGGCTCAATAGCCATCCCAGGAAGCCTCTGCGCATGTCTCCTCCCGGCCGCGGCACACCGCCGCCCGGCGGAGCGCGTCTGCGGTCGCTGCCGCTACCCGCCATTCTTCGGGATTCACCGTCATAGGTGGATGAATTGTTCGACGTCGGCCGGGTAGAGGGGGTGGCGCCATGCCTCTCGGTGGCAACGCAGGCCAGGGGCGCAGACAGCGACGCATGCCGGAAGGGAGGCACCGATGGCGCCCAAAGAGCGCGGTCATGGCTCAGTCGGTCGGCTGACGGGACTGGCGGGGCTGATGGCGGCCGTCGCCGCCGTCGTGGTGCTCGTTCTCGTGTTTTCCGCGGTGCACCTGCTGCCGCAGCTGCGGAATCCGTTCGGGGAGACCACCACCGTCCGCAGCCAGCCAGTGCTGCTCAAATCGATATCGGAGCTGAGCCGCTACGAGGCGGCCAGCGGCTCATTCCAGGTGGTGGTGGACCTGAGCCAGAAGGCAGCGTTCCTGCCATCCTTCGTGGAGGGCACCCAGACGCTGTTCATCGGGCAGGGCACCGAGATCGCGTTCGTCGACTTCTCGCAGCTGAAGAGCAAGGCGATCCAGGTGTCGCCGGATCGCACGGCGGTGACGATCACGCTGCCGCGGGCCCAGCTTGAGCCGGCCGTGCTCAATGTCAAGCAGTCCTACGTCTACGCGCAGCAGCAAGGGCTGCTGAACCGGGTCGGGAACTTCTTCTCCGGCAACCCGAACAGCCAGCAGGAGGTCTATATCGTGGCGCAGCAGAAGATCGAGACGGCCGCCCGGCAGAGCCCGCTCCTGGGACAGGCGCAGAAGAACACCAGCAGTATGCTCACCGGAATGATGCAGTCGCTGGGATTCCGGCAGGTCACCGTCACCTACAGGGCCGCGGCCGGCGGCTAGGGGGTGTCCCGCGGCGTGCCTGGCTCAGCACAGGGGACCGCCGGTTTCGGCCGCTTCAAGGATCTCGACCGGGTCGCCGGCCCGGATGGCGTCGCCGGGCCGGGGCGAGTCGGGGATCAGGTTGATGCCGAACCACGTCTTGCCGTACCAGCGCCGGTATCTCCCCAGGGTGGCGAGGGGCTCCTTGCCCTTCGCGGCCGTGTACGGGTCGACGGTGGTCATGACGCACCGGTCGCAGCCTTTGACCGCTCGGAATTTCACGTCACCGATGCGCAGCAGCCGCCAGGTATCCTCGGCCCAGGCGGGCGTGCCCGTGACGACGACGCCCGGCCGGAACCGTCTCATCTGGATGGGGCCTTCGTCCGCGCGCGGGCCGGCCGCGATCAGCCCGTTGAGCGTGTCGAGCGAGCCCTCACTGGTAAGCAGGACCGGATAGGCGTCGGCGAAGGAGACCCGGTCGCCGTCACGGCTGTAGGCCGGATCAGGGCGGCGGCGCGTAGGGTCGTCGAGGTAGACCAGCCGCACCGGGACGCCTGTCACCTCGCTGAACCATTCGCCGGATTCTGCGCTTGCTGGCGCGGCGGCCAGGTCGCTGTCCCAGACGCTCACGGGCACCAGTTCGTCGCCGCGCGGGACGTGCACCGTCAAGTCCGCCCCAGCGGGCCTGGTCAGGTGGAGGACGTCACCGTCGGGGCGAGGCGTGACGAGCACGAGCCGTGGGTGCTCGCGCGCCGTCACCGGGCTGCCGTCAGCATGCACCAGCATCCACCGGTGGTCTCCTGCCAGGCCCCACGGTTCGACGGCCGCACTGGCCAGCCGCTCGCCGCGGCACGATTTGACCGGATAGCGGTATATAGCACTCACAGCTGGCGCCACGTAGCCGGAAACTAGCACAGTCGGCAGAACGCAAGTGGCGTACCTGCTGCTGATGCACGGGGGCACACCCCTAGGGCGCGGCATCAGCACCCGGAATGATGGAGCTCATGGCTGAGAACGAGTCGCTGGCGGCGCTGGCCGACGAGCTGACTGTCGAGCAGAAGGCCGCCCTGTGCCTCGGGTCGGACTTCTGGCACACCGCTCCTGTCGATGCCGCGGGCATCGAGTCGATCATGGTGTCCGACGGGCCGCACGGGCTGCGCAAGCAACCTGGGCGCGGCGATGACGTCGGCTTGTCCGGCAGCGTGCCGGCCACCTGCTTCCCGACGGCCTCGGCCCTGGGTTCCTCGTGGGATCCGGACCTGGCCCGTGAGGTGGGCGCGGCACTGGGCGTCGAGGCCCGGGCCCAGGACATCGCGGTCGTCCTGGGCCCGGGGGTCAACATCAAGCGATCGCCGCTGTGCGGCCGCAACTTCGAGTACCTCTCCGAAGATCCGTACCTGGCCGGCCTGCTCGCGGCGGCGATGGTCGAGGGACTGCAGTCGCAGCAGGTTGGCGCGTCGGTCAAGCACTTCGCGGCCAACAACCAGGAAACCGACCGGATGCGCGTCAGCGCCGATGTGGGCGAGCGCACATTGCGCGAGATCTACCTCCCCGCGTTCGAGCGGGTGGTCACGACGGCGCGGCCATGGACCGTGATGTGTGCCTACAACAAGATCAACGGTGAATACGCGTCGCAGAACCGCTGGCTGCTGACCGATGTGCTGCGCGGCGAGTGGGGCTTCGACGGGCTTGTCGTGTCGGACTGGGGCGCGGTGCACGACCGGGTCGCCGCCCTGGCGGCCGGGTTGGACCTGGAAATGCCTCCCAACCTCGGGGTGAGCGATCACGCGATCGTCGAGGCAGTCTCCAGTGGCCGCCTTGACCTGGCGGTTCTCGATCAGGCCGTGGCGAGGGTGCTGCGGCTGGTGGAACGGGCGCGGCATCGTCAGCCAGCCGCCATGCCCCTCGACGCCCACCACAGGCTGGCCCGCCGCGCCGCCGCTGGCAGCATGGTGCTGCTCAAGAACGACGGCTCCGTGCTGCCATTGGCGGATGCGCCCGGCCTGACCGTGGCTGCGATCGGCGAGTTCGCCCGAACCCCCCGCTTCCAGGGCATGGGTAGCTCGCAGGTCAGCCCGACCCGGGTCGATGTGCCACTCGACGAACTGAAAGCGGCGCTGCCGGAGGCGACCATCCGGTTCGCGGCCGGGTTCGGCATCGGCGACGACAGTGCCGACGCCGAACTGGCCGCTCAAGCGGTGCGCACCGCGGCCGGCGCCGACATCATCATCGCGTTCCTGGGCCTGCCACCGGCCGACGAGTCCGAGGGCCTGGATCGCGAGCATATCGATCTGCCTGACGCCCAGACCGGCCTGCTGGCCAGGCTGGCCAGGCTGGCCGACGCCGCCGGCGGCGTGCCGATCGTGGTCGTCTTGTTCAACGGGTCCGCCGTCCGGACCAGCACCTGGGACCGAGCGGCGTCGGCCGTGCTCGAATGCTGGCTGGGCGGGCAGGCTACTGGCTCGGCCCTGGCCGACGTGCTGACCGGCGCCGTCAATCCGTCCGGCCGCCTCGCCGAGACGATCCCGCTCCGGCTGCAGGACTGCCCGTCATTCCTGAACTTCCCCGGGGAGGAGGGCCATGTCCGTTACGGCGAAGGGGTGTTCGTCGGCTACCGCGGATTCGACGCGGTCAACATGGCGGTGGCCTACCCCTTCGGCCACGGCCTGTCCTACACCACGTTCGACTACCGCGACCTGCAGGTGACGCAGGCGGGCTCGGCTGACGCGGGCGATCTTACGGTGGCCGTGACCTGCACCGTCGCGAACGTCGGCGCCCGGGGCGGCCGTGAGGTGGTGCAACTGTACGTTGCCGATGCCGCCGCCTCGGTCGCCCGCCCGCCGCGGGAGCTGAAGGCATTCACCAAGGTTGACCTGGCGCCGGGAGCGCAGCAGCGGATCACGCTCACCCTCACCTCCTGCGACTTTTCCTACTGGTCCACCAGGCACCGACGGTGGGTCCTGGAGCCCGGCGACTTCCAGATCGCGGTCGGTGCGTCCTCCCGCGACATCCGCTGCACCCAGACCATCGTCATTGACGGCGAGACGCCGGCTCTGCCCTTGACCGGCCTGTCGACGCTGGAGGAATGGCTTGCCGACCCCGTCGGCGGGCAGGCGCTGCGGGAGGCGATCGGCGTGCATCCCGACGGCCGCCCGGGCGGCATCCTCGGCAACGAGGAACTCCTCAGGATGATCGGCAACATCCCGCTGTCCACGCTGGCCGCGTTCACCGGCCTGGGAATCACCCACGAGCTGATCGTCCGGCTCACTCACCCTGGGAGCTGACTCGTGCGGGCCTGCCTTCCGCGAAACCCTGGGTCAGCAGACCCGGACGGTGACGAGGCACGCATCGTCACCAGTATCGGATGGCGCGTGGCTGAGCAGGTAGTCGGCATAGTGAGTGACGCTGCTGACCGGCCGGCTGGCCAGGCGGAGCAGCGTCTCCATGCTGTCGTCGATCGATTCGTGCCGGCGTTCGATCAGCCCGTCGGTGAACAGCAGCAGCGCGTCGCCCGGCCGCAGCGACGTGGTCACTTCCTCGTAACAGGCGTCCGGGTCGGCCCCGAGCATGACCCCCTCCGGGAGGCTGAGTTCCCGAGCCGCGTTGTCGCGCACCAGAACCGGTGGCAGGTGACCGGCGCGTGCCCAGCGCAGCGTCCGGCTGGCGGGATCGTAGAGCCCGCAGACGGCCGTGCCGAAGATGCCGTCGGTGAGCTGGCATGCGACATCGTTCAGCCAGCCGAGCAGCGCGCCGGGCCCCGCCCCCGTGACGGCCAGGCCGCGCAGGCAGTTCCGCAGCGCGACCATGCCGGTCACCGCGTCTATCCCGTGCCCGGCGATATCCCCGACGGCCAGGAGTACTTCCTGGCCCGGGAGCCGGACGGTGTCATACCAGTCGCCGCTGACCAGGTTCCCGCGCCCGGCCGGCCGGTACCGCGCGGCGACCTCGAGTCCGGCCACCTCAACCGGATGCGCTGACCGTGGCGTGATGGCCTGCTGCAGGCGCAGTGCCAGGCGGTGTTCCTCCTCGGCCCGCTCCTCAGTGTCGGCCAACTGGTCACGCGTCGCCGCGAACGCCACCCGGGTGTGGTAATCAGCGGACACATCCTGGTAGGCGCCGCGCACGGCGACCAGGGTCCCGGCCGGATCGGTGACGGGCTCGGCGAAGACGCGCATCTGCCGCACGCTCTGGTCGTCAGAGCGGATGATCCGGAACACGGCCGCGGCGGCCTTCTTCTCCGTCATCAGGGTGCCGCAGAACCGCTTGACTCCGGCGATGTCGTCGGCGGACACGCGGGTGTGCAGGTCCGCGACCGGGACCGGGGCGCCGGGCGGCTGCCCGAACAGCGCGAACGTCGGCTCGGTCCAGTGCACGTCCCCGGTGAGCAGGTTCTCCTCCCAGCCGCCGATATGACCGAGCCGCTGGGCGTGCTGGAGCAGCGCCGCGAGGCGCTCGACCTCGTCCGCCCGCCGCCACGCGATCACGACGCCGTCGAAGAACCGGACGATGCGGACCTCCATTACGGGCGCCACGGCGACCTGATGCAGCGGCATGCTGATGACCTCGGCGGGCAGGTGCTGCGGCTCGCCGGTGCGCAGCACCGTGGCGGCCCGGTCATACAGGCCGCCGGGCAGCGCCACCGCGGGATACACCTCCAGCAATGGCCGCCCGGCCAGGTCTGCTGGCTTCCGGCCGGCCGGGTCGCGGAAGCCGTCGCTGAGGTGGCCGATGCGGAAGTCCACCAGGTGCCCGTCGTCGTCGCGGAGGGCGTGCGCCACCAGGACCGACTCAAGCAGGCCATCCAGGAGCCCGAACGCCCACGCGGCCGGGTGGTCCGCGGTCAGGTCACCATGCGGAAGCCGGGCCCCCAGGGCCTGCACGCACACGTCCGCGAGCGCGCTGATCTGGCGGCGCAGCGGGGCGGGAATCTCACCGGGCTCCGGCCAGCAGATCTCCAGCGCGCCGAGTATCACCCCGGCGCTGCGCAGCGGGAGCACCGCACGGGCCCCGGTCGGCCAGCGGCCCATCAGGGGGATGCCGTTCTCCCCGGCCGGACGCCCGGCCGGCCACCAGAGCTCAAGGCCGTTCCGCGCCGCCCGCTGGGCGAGTGAGCGCATGTCCGGGTGTATGCGCCGCCAACGGCTGGCGTCGCGCGCCCCGAAGCCAGCCTCGCCCGCGAGCACCAGGCCGCCGTCGGGTTCAGTCAGCCAGAGCGCGACCGCCACCGCACCCGCCGGAGCAAGCGCCTCTTCAAGCAGCGCGGCCGCGATGCCCGCGCCGTCGGAGGACGTCTCCATGGCCGCCCCGGCCAGGGCGACCCGGTGCATGCCCGGCTCGGCGGCCCCGGCTGGCGCTTCCTGGCTGGCGGGCGGTATCTGACCGGCGATCTGGGCGGCCAGTTCTGGCACGCTCGTCCCGGATTCCGCCGACAGGTGCGCGAGCTGGGCCTGGGCCTCGGCGGCCGTGCAGCCGAGCCGCTCCATAAGCATGCCCCGGGCCAGATCGACGACCGAGCGCGCGGCGGCCTCGGACCGGGCCTGGTCCAGCTTCTGCCGCTGCCGCGTGATCAGCCCGCTCAGCCTGGCGAAATCGTCGCCGCTCGGTGCCGCCACGGTCACCAGCCTTCCCGGAACCGGACACCAGCTGCCGAGTAAACGCTACCTGCCACGATCCGCCTTATCGGCCATTATTCTCCTAACGTGCGATGCAGTATCGGCCTGTGCACAATCGCAGGCCCGGTGGTGCCTGCCGTGCGGCAAGAAACGTGGGAGCTTTGATGACAGAGGTCGCGCAGCCCGGAGGCCAGCCCGCCGACCCGCGGCTGCAGTTGCTGCTGGCGGGCCTGACCGCCGTGCGCGGCGGGGATTTCAGCACCCGCCTGCCGCACACAGGTGATCCGCTGACAGACGAGATCGCCACCGTCTTCAACAGCATGACCGACCAGCTGGCCCTGTTCACCTCGGAGGTCACCAGGGTGGCCCGCGAGGTCGGCACCGACGGGAAGCTGGGCGGCCAGGCGCAGGTGCCAGGCGTCGCCGGAACGTGGAAAGACCTCACCGACTCGGTGAACGCCATGGCGGGCAACCTCACCGGTCAGGTCCGGGACATCGCGCAGGTCGCGACCGCGGTAGCCAGGGGTGACCTGAGCCAGAAGATCACGGTGGACGTCAAGGGCGAGATGCTCGAGCTGAAGGGCACCATCAACACGATGGTCGATCAGCTGTCGGCGTTCGCCGACCAGGTGACCCGGGTCGCCCGTGAGGTGGGCACCGAAGGCCGCCTGGGCGGGCAGGCGCAGGTGCCAGGGGTGGGCGGGACGTGGCGCGACCTCACCGACTCGGTCAACTTCATGGCGGGCAACCTCACCAGCCAGGTCCGCAACATCGCCCAGGTCACCACCGCAGTGGCCCAGGGGGACCTGTCGAAGAAGATCGACGTGGACGCGCGCGGGGAGATCCTGGAGCTGAAGACCACCATCAATACGATGGTCGACCAGCTCTCGTCGTTCGCGGCCGAGGTCACCCGCGTCGCGCGGGAGGTGGGAAGCAAGGGGCGGCTCGGCGGCCAGGCGGAAGTCGAGGGCGTGTCCGGCACCGGGAAGCGGCTGACCGAGAACGTCAACGAGCTCGCTGGGAACCTTACCCGCCAGGTCCGGGCGATCGCCAAGGTGACCAGCGCGGTCGCCACCGGGGACCTGACGCGCTCCATCGCCGTCGAGGCCG
>Ga0207684_10004620_pt1 | contig 12929 bp, 17 predicted proteins | sample KBSK5501metaG_FD_184342 | JGI IMG/M metagenome (GOLD analysis project Ga0207684, IMG submission 184342) | Corn, switchgrass and miscanthus rhizosphere microbial communities from Kellogg Biological Station, Michigan, USA - KBS K5-50-1 metaG... | ecosystem: Host-associated > Plants > Roots >...
TTCCCAGCGGATCTCTGTCATGAGGCGCTCCTTTGGGAAGAAAACGACAGGTCTTTCTTGTATCATGCAGGAAACCAGGGCAAGTTGTCAACACCCGTCTGATTCCCTGATTATATCTAACATACAGGACAAAAACGTGCTCAAGTGGGGCCAGGCCGCGTATCCGCTCGATGAGCAAGCGGAAGCCCTCGCGTGCATTTTCAAACACCAGGGCAGGACATGCTTCAAAGCGTTCATGACGCTCAAGGAGGGTCTTGGAGAGGAAGCCTGCCAGGTGCCTCCCTTTGCCAATGTCAATGCCGACGTACAAGGATTCATGCAGCAGCAGAGGAACGGCTTTCAGGTCAGCACGTTGAGTGGCTCGCTTTGCCATGGCTCATCTCTCCGATCTTGGAGGCAGACACACATCCGAACGGACACACGATGTGGGTGGAGAGGTCTGAGCCCGTGGAAGTGCCGCTCCCATCGACTGCTGAGAGGTTCCTTTTGAGGATCAATTTGGAACGAGAGAAAAACCCGATGAAAGGGAGGGAAAGGGCGATGCTTTCAACACGGTATGCAGGAGTAGACCACGCAAGCGAGCGGCTGTCAAGGGAAGCGAAGCGGCTTGACAGCCGCTCGCTTGCGTGGTCTGAAAAGGACATACCGAGTTGAAAGCCAAAAAACAGCAGGGTTTTTTGCTCATCTTGAAAGGAAGAAGCCTGATCAGCAACTGCTAGGCCGCTGGGCGTGCATGCTGCTGCTGTGCGGTCTCAAAGGTGATCGCCTCATAGCAGCGGTGATGGATCCACATGGCAAAGATGATCCTGACCCACACATTGGCCAGGGCTCGAACGGCTACCTTATGACTTTTGCCTTCAGCGCGCTTGCGTTGGTAATACTGCATGGCCCACGGCTCGCTTTGCGTGGTCTGCCAGGCAAATTGGTGCAGCGCATTGCGCAACGGTTTGATGCAGCCCAGACGGCGATGCGCCTTGGAGTACATCCCGCTTTGAAACAGCACGGGCGAGGTTCCTCCCAGCGCTTGCAGACTGCTGGCATCCTGGTAACGCGTGCGATCATCCCCGATTTCCGCCAGCAGTCGCGGAGCCAGCCGTTTGCCTGCACGCGGCAAGCTCGCAAAGAGCTCATGGTCCTCATGGGTCAAAAAAAGGGTCTTAATCTCCTTCTCGTACTGAGCAATTTGCTCGATCAGCGGCAACAGTTGACTCACCAGCGCCCCCAGCAAACGCGCTTTCGTACGGGTGGTCACGGCATCAGCCTGCAAATGGGGCTGCTGCAGCCGCTCGACAATCTCGGCGGCGACGATCGTCGGGTTGGGATGCCTGGCTTGCCTGAGGACCTGCTGGATCTGTGCCGCCGAAGCTGCCATTGCTGCCTGTGGGGTGGGGTAGGTTTGCAAGAACAGCAAGGTGCTCTTTTGCTGCAGTTTCGCAAACAGCTCCAAGGCCACCGGGTAATACGCTTTGAGACAGGCCGTGAGCTGATTGACCAGGCGCGTTTGCATCTGGATCAGGGCATCTTGATCGCGCGTAAGCAGTTTGAGCTCGGCAATCTTCTCGCTGTCTGGTGTGAGGCGGTGCAAATCGGCCAGGTCCGCTCGTCCGGTCTTGGCCAGCAAGTAGGCATCAATCGTATCGGTCTTGGCACCCGAGGCGGCTCGCCGACGATCGACGGTGCGCAGGTTGACCGGGTAGACGGGCCAGCCTGCTTCCAACAGGTGAGCAATCAACAACCCATGGGTCGTCTCGATGATGCAGGCCATCTGTTCTTTCGACTCCGCACCAACGATCTGCTCCAAGAAGGTGGTCAGTTTGCTCATGCCTTGCGGGGTGTGATCGACACGCAGCGAACCGACCTGACGGCCCTGCTCATCAATGACCAGGGCGTCATGATGGTCGTTGGCCCAGTCAATACCGGCATACCACATCAGAAATGCTCCTCTCTGCACACATGGTTCCTGAGCACGCGTGCCCTTCTACTGTGGCGCTCGAAGCGCGACTCTCTCATGATCGCTTCCGCTCAGGAACGGTGCCAGGGAAGTGCGAGCTTTCTTAATCGGTCGAGCCGGGTGGAAGAAGTAGGCTTTCCCTGGCATGTTCAACAGTCTCATAGAGCAAGTGTACACTTGCTCCAGCCCTGTGTCGAGAGGGCTTGTTCTTAGTTTACTGTATAAGGAGGAGGTGCTGATGACGAAGCAAGACAAGCCGACAGGCCAGCGTGAACAGCACAGGAGAGGAATGCTGTGGCGGGTACTCATCATAGGAGCGCTCCTTGTGGCCATCCTGGTGGGAGCTTTCCTGCGATCCTTTGGCTCTCCATCTGCCTCACCGTTGCCTGTACGGATACAGGCGTCTCCCTCGCCTGCACGGGTGTCGGCGCATCTGGAGACGGTAGCCGACATTCCTCTGCCAGGGGGAGCATCGCGTTTTGACTATCAGAGCCTGGATCCGCGCAGAGGGTTGCTCTTCATCTCGCATCTGGGAGCGAGCACGGTGACGGTCTTCGATCTGGCGTCGCGGAGCATCCGCGCGAACATCGCCCACATCGCGGACGTGCATGGGGTGCTGGCCATCCCCGAACTGGGGCGGGTCTACACCTCGGCGACCGGCGAGAACCAGGTGAAGGTGATCGATGAGCAGTCACTGCGTGTGGTGGCGACGATTCTGGCAGGGGTCTACCCGGATGGGATGGCCTACGATCCGCTCACTCAGCACCTCTTCGTGTCCGACGAGACGGGTGGTACCGAGACCGTGATTGATGTCCGATCCGAGCAGCAGATTGCGACGATTCCTCTAGGTGGGGAGGCGGGCAATACCCAATACGATCCTGTCTCTCGCCGCATCTTTGTGGATGTGCAGACGCTCAATCAACTGGTGGCCATCGATCCCACCACAAACCGTCTCATCGCGCGCTACGGGCTGCCGAACTGCGATCATGATCACAGCCTGCTGATCGACGCCCCCTCTCGCCTGGCGTTCGTGGCCTGCGACGGCAACAGCGTCCTGCTGACGGTCGATCTGCGCTCTCTGACAGTGACCGCTGTGCAGACGGTGGGGACAACCCCGGATGTGCTGGCGCTGGATAGCCACTGGCATCTGCTCTACGTCGCCTCGGAGATAGGGGTGCTTTCCGTCTTCGAGGTGCGTGGGCAGTCCTTGCGCAAGATGTACGAAGGGTTTGTCGCGGCAGAGGCCCACACCGTCGCCGTTGACGAGCACACCCACCAGATCTTCCTTCCTTTACAAGAGGTGCATGGCAAACCTCTTTTGAGTATAGCGATCATCTGCCAGCCTTCCCACCCGACACCAGCGTGTCATGGGCAAGGCGGGCCTAGTTTAAGCGTGTACGGAGACAGAACATGAAGAGATCTCTCCTTGCTCACCAACGATGGCGGCGCATGAGCCCACTCGTGTTCCTGGCGCTCACCCTCGTGCTGGCAGCCTGCGATCAGGGCAGTGGCAATGGAAGTGGAAGTGCGACAGGAACCACAACACCGCCGATCGCGACCGCAGCGGCTATCCAACTCGGCCCGCAGCCCTGTCCGGCTGCTGTGCAAGCTGCTGCTCACTGGAATGCTCTCGTGGGTACAAACACCACGAAGACGGTCCAGGGCGTGATCTGTGGCTACCTGATGGGCGTACCCACGCTCCAGGCTGTGGTCAAGGTGGGCCATGGCAGCGCACCTTTCGTGCTGGACATCGGTGTGTACACCGCAATCACCAGCGCGAAGCCGGTTCGCATCTTCGCGCTGACTGGGCTGCTGCAAGGCGATGTCAGCATCAGCAACTACAATACGCTCCTCACGGGGCAGGTTGACCCTAACTCCAGCCAGAATAAAGGGCATCCTTCTCCAGAACAGGGAGTTGACCTGTACCGGGAATTCAAGTGGTCGGACAGCGCCGGGACGCTCACGCAAGTGGCTTTCCAGGGCCTCTATCCCGACCTGACACGCTCCCAGGCCGAATTTGAGCAGCACGAGGTGAATACGGGCCAGGGGTTTCAGCAATGGCGGCTCAGCGTGATCACCACCGCCCAGAACTTCGCCCAGTTCGTCCTGGGGTGGGATCCCACTTCTCCCACGACCGTCGTGAGCGGGGGTGGGACGCACGATGCACGAGCTGTCGTCCTGATCAAGAATCCGTCGGCTGGTGGCGCGACCATCACGCTCTCGCTCAGCCGCCTGGAACTCAACACCAACGGTGGCATTTGGGAGGTGACGGATGTAGCAACCGATGGCATGGCTCTCACCTCTCCGCAAAGCGCGCAGCAGCTGACCAGCCCCGTGCAGGTGGCGGGGAGCAATGCCGCCTTAGCCGGCGGCAAGCTGACCACCATCACGGTCTTCGATCATGATCGGACCGCGATTGGCCAGGTGACGGTGACGCAAGCAAAGGGAGCCGGGAACACTCCCCTTGCGATACGCGTTCCCTATGCAGCGAGCTTCCAGGGCGGAACACAGGAAGGAAGCATCATGCTGTACAGCTACACAGGGAACCACGTCATTGCTGGAGCTGTGATGGTGAAAGTCCTGCTGAGCCCCTCATAGGCTGAACGGGAGCACCTGATTCCTAAACAAGAGGGTCAGAGCAGAGCCGGGACTTTTGGAAGGGAAAAATGGTGTCACCCCAATCACGGCCCTTGCCAAGCTGCTCCCACTCATGGCATAATCGTAGTTATCCCGTGAGTCAGACCGGGACGCACTCTCCTCGCACGCGCAAAAGAGGGGTCGGTGTCTTCCTCGTCCTGCCAAATCAGCGTGAAATTCTCACGGCATAACTTTTTTTGAGCAAGGAGGAGGTATGGGCACGGTACCTGTAAACGTACAGCCCTTCCCCGGACAGGGGGCCGATGTCTGGATCGAGGCTTACATTCGCATCTTGGAGAAATTTGCCGCGTGGCTCACCATTCGCCCCGGCAATTCCGGCCAGTTCCATCCCCAGGCGATGACACGCACTGCCATCGAGTGTTTTCTTGATACGCTGCCCAGTTTCGGTTATAAAAGCAGGCACGCGCCGCCCTCTCCGGCTCCTGTCGCTGGTTGCAGGAAGACCAGCAGCTCCTGGAACACAATCCAGTCCGTGGCGTTTCGATCCCCGCGCAAGCATTGCTTGCTCCTCGCGAGCTCTCCGAAGACCAGCGCTACGTGATCCGTGACCTGGTGAACGGGAGGCCGATCTGCGAGGCAAGGCGGCGTTTGCCCTGGGTGACTTCGCCGGGTGTCGTGTGAGCGACGCCTCCTGGCTGCTGTTCGATCAAACGCATGTGTCCAGAAAAACCGGGTGGATAACCGTTGGGCATAAGGGTGGCAAGGAACGCACGATTGATAGAGGTCGAATGAGGCGCGTGCCCCGCTGTATGACTATCTTCAGCAGGGTGAGTGCAAAACGAGCGCCTATGTCTTTACCAGAAAGCCGTGCCAAAAAGCGCGTGAGCACGGAAGAACTCGACGGCTGGAGGTGGACGGAGGATGGCATCCACCAATGGTGGCAGCGACTGAAAGCGAAGGCGCGCCTGGCAGAAGCCCGGTTCATCAACGACATCGATTTTCACGACCTGCGTCACGATTTTGTGCACCGAGCGCGAGAGTATGGTTGGAGCCTGGAAGAGGCGGCTTATTATCTGGGGCATATCACCAAAAGCGGAATGCCGGCCATTCAAACGACGATCCGGTACACACAGGTGAGCCGTGAGCACGTGAAAGAGAAGCTGAAGCTGCTTCGGGGGTAGCGCCTCACGGTCCGGGAAGCGCCTGGGAAGCTGAGCAGTCTTGCAAACGTTCGATGAGGCTTGAGTATGAGAAAAATGCTCATCAGATCTGCGAGCATCCTCGGTATCTTGTTGGTGCTTTTCACAGCACTCGTTACTCTTCTCCGTTTCTACCCGTACACCTATAATTTTCCTGCCTATCCAAAAATAACCCACACCCAATCCGGGACCAATGGAGACCCCATAAACGTTCTCTTTGTCGGGAGTAAAGATCAGATTATGCAAAGCTTCCAACGAGCGAGATGGCTGATTCCTGATCCCATTACCCCACAAACATCGGCGAAAATTGCTGCTGATAGTCTTGCTCACCGAAGCTACCCAACTGCGCCAGTCAGTAACCTCTACGTCTTTGGGCGAGTCCAGGATCTGGCGTTTGAAAAGCCCACCGATGATGTCCAAAACCGGGGACATATTCGGATCTGGAAAACCGGCGCACTCATCAATGGACAGCCCGTCTGGGTTGGAGCGGCGTCCTATGATAGCGGAATTGAGCTGAGTAGCACCAACCATTTTCCCACCCATCACATTGCCCCTACCGTTGACCTGGAAAGAAATACGGTCGGTTCTGACCTGGAGAAAACCGGGCTGGTCAAAGAGGAAGCGGACGCAGCATTTACTCCTCCCATTGTGTATGCCCGCAATGGGGGAGGGGATTATTATACAAGCGATGGCGATGTGCTGGTGATCAATTACACCCAAGCCCCCATCCCACTCAATCAATCGGTATGGGTCATAGACGGACTGAAAACCGGAGTATTCCTCGTCTACGATGCGCTTTTCACCGTTGTTGGTGCGCTGATTACTTTCCTGGTGCTGCTTGCTGTACTCATCGCAGGACTCGCGCTCTGGCGATTCACGGAAAGAAACCGAACCATGGTTCGGACAGAGTCAAACGGCATGGGCAGGAACGAAGCCCCAGGTGGCTTGAGTAGAAAATGAGGGCGCATTTCCTTAGCGTCGTTTTTCGTTCCGTTAATACTCAAGTGCCTTATAAAGCCTTCCTGGTGGCGCTCTTTACCGAAATGTACGGCTTTCCCCTGACCATTTACCTGCTGTCAGGATGGCTCGGCAGCGCCTTCCCGGCATCAGCCTGCTCTCGCACAACACAGGGCATCTGTGGGAAACGCTGATGGGCTGGAAAGGGGATCCGCACCTGAACCCACTGCACCTGTTCAGTGACGTGTTGATCATCGCGGGGTTCATTTTGTTGGCCGCCTCCCTGGAGAAGCTCTACAAAGCGCAACGGACCCATGTTGGCGGGCTAGTGCTGCTGGCTGGTGCCTGGGCGATGGCAGCGCCGCACCTCCGCTACGCCCGCCCAGCATGAGGATGGCGCAGCCGCGATGAAGGCAAAGACAATCTCCCCCGGAGTGTCAAGCACCACCTGCCGGGGAACTCCTCTCCCTTGGTGACGGCATGAGGGAAGCTCACCACATTCCAGCTGGCCACCCCAGCAGTACAGAGAGGAGCTCCACTCCCTTTGCGAAGGCGCGTCGCGCTCGCCCTGGACATCCCCCACGCACTCGCTGCCGCTGCCGCACGCCTGTCTGACCGCCTTACTACTTCCAAGTTGATCATGCGGCCAAAGTTTGTGGCTGAGTGACATCTTTGTCCTTGTCTGGCGCAAACGGACTGCCGATATGACGGAGCACGTCGGCTGGATTCTGGGTGAGTGCCTGAAAATGGGACTGCACATCCGCGAGCAGGAGATCGAAATCTTTTCGTTGATGATTATGCGTGACCATCCGTCGCGAGATGCGCCAGAGCCACGAGAGTGCCGGTTGGCATCGGATCATAGGCAGGGGTATAGACCAGGTACAACTGCTCCTTCAACGAAGGTCGCGCAAGCCACGTACCAGGAGGGAACCAGCGGGAGTGTGAGCCTTGAGGTTGTCGGCAATCACGATAGCCACACGTCCGCGACGTGTGGAGCGGGCAACCGCGGCACGCACTTGTTCACAGAACACATCAGCGGTGCGTCCCGGAGCGACCCTGCCATCGAACCAGCCATCGCGCCAGTCCACCAGGTCGGCGGGAAGCTGATCCCACAGGTCAGCCTCGACGAGATCTTTGACGGGTAGAGGTTCGGGTGCGGTGGCACCGGCTAACAGCACCTCTACCCGCAGGCGTTTCCCACGTAATCGGCTTTCTCTTCGGCTTTGCGCTGGCATCCGTCCAGGTCGGTCGCTTGCAGACGTAGTCATGGGCATTGCTGCGCGCATATGGAATAGCTTCCGTATCAAGGTAGGGATGCATCTCGTGGTCACGCTGTTGACCGCTTTGAACCTCATCCAATTCAAGTGGGAACTTTCCCCACTGTGGAACCGTCATAGTGGATGAAGTCCTGGAAAGGAAGAACAATAGCCACTGTAAGGAGAATCCTCTATGTTCAAGAAGTTGGTCGCTTTAACGATTGCCCTCGGTTTATTCGTAATGCAGGCTCTTCCGGCCTTTGCCTGCGGAGCACTGATCGCTCCCAACGGCTCTGTACGCCTCGCTCGTGCCACCACGCTGGTCGCCTGGCATGATGGGGTCGAGCGCTACCTGACCAGCTTTAGCTACCAGGGGGACTTCGCCAACTTGGGTCTGATTGCACCACCCCCTGGACAGAGAAAAAATTTACCTGCTCTACTCGTTATTTTACCTGGTAATCTTGCTTATGCTTAACAGTTTTATTCAAAATGAAAGAGGGCCGCTTCCCGCGAAGCGGCCCTCCTGGCTGATCCAAAGGTAGCTTTCAACTTAGTGAAAAGCTACCCCCCTAGACATGAGAGTTGTTACCCTACGCGAGGCAGGGATTGTTAATCGTCCCGTTGAAGTCGGGAAACAGTATGTGCGTCGCTCCCTGGCCTCCAAAAACCAGGTGCAACTGTGGTAGCAGGGAACCATATTGTGCGTTTTGACCGAACAAATTCGAGTCTGGAATGGCGCCGCCAATCTGCCACTTACAGGAGCCGGAATTCGGCGTGCTGTAGAACGGGTAGAAGTCGGCAGGCCTACCATCATCGGTGGTTGGTATCAACGTGCAGCTCGAATGAGGTGCATTGGGAGTCACAATATTGCAGCTGCTTTCAAGGTCAGGTAAGTCCGTCTCGAAGGCACTCTGTGTGTAGTTCTGATCGAAGCCCGCGCCGGTCAGTGGGCTGGTGAATTGGATCGGGGTTGGATGATTGGGATTGCCATCCGGCCAGAGCAGCTTGTAGGGGACACCGTCAAAGCCAAAGTTGGAGTCAGTACACCCTGACACCTGGACCAGTGATGATCGGGAGGCAGGGAAGCAGAAGTTGTCGTCTCCACCAGCAGTGAGTCTTTCGGAGGGCTCCCTGTCACTGCTCACACCTTCAGAGTCGCCAGCCGGGCACGAGATAGGAGCACCGGTAGCGAGATCAATACCAAATTCAGAGGCCGGGATCAGTTTGTGGCCAGTGCAGTTGTCGAAGTGGCCGATCTCATCGGAGAAGGAGATGTTGAACGAGTGCGCGGCCCATGGTACGCGCGTGTGTGGTGACGAGGTGCTGTACATCGGATGGAAGTTGGTAGGAAGATTGTGGGTCGCCACATCGCAATTGGTGCCAGTCGGATCGAACTTCACCTCGGCGAAGCCGTTCGCCGCACTGGCGGTCATGAGACCACTCTGGCCGCTCGTCTTGTCATTGAGGTCGATCTCTAGACCGTTTGCAGTGTCCTGCATGGTAACCTGGATGGTATCCCCAGAGTTCATGAACAGGTCCGCCGGGCTAGGAGTGAAGGTACCGCCTACAGTTGACAGTAGCGGACTAGCCGGTCCCGTTGAAACACCGCTCTTCGTGATGAAGGCGAAGTTGACGTACTCCTCGCCAGCGGCAGCCAGACAGGCAGGATTATTGAGCTGGCCCGCGATCGGGTCCCTTGACAAGCTATCAATGTTGAGCGCCGCGCACCACCTGGTCGGGTCACAACTGGTGCCTCCGGCGACGATAGCGGCTGGCCATTTGACCCATCCAGGAGGATAGAACTGCATCTCCATAAATGCTGTGCCCGGGTGGTTGCCGATAAAGTCTGAGGCGTTTGGGTTCACGCTGTCGGCGATGTTGCTATCGCTGTCCGGTGTGCACGCCACGCGGCCTGGATTGGGATCAGACTGGTCGTCGCACATCGCCATGCCGAACCAGAACGCCGGGTGGAGCTGGAAGTTGAAGGACTCTGCGGATGATGTCGGCGGGTCGCTGGGCAGGCTGAGTTGCCAACTCATCCGGTTACCCGAGCCAGAAATATTGGAGTAGAAGAGGTTTGCTGGCTCGTCGTGCCCGACGTATTTACCGAAGGCCTCATCGGATTCTGCTACGTCTGCACACATTTTTGTCGTCACACAGTTTATGGACATATGGGTGTTGTCGGCCTGAGCAGCATGGATAGTCAAAATACCACCTCGCAATGCCACTGCCATCATAAGGCTGCCAATGATCATCACAAAGGCGACCAGTGGGAATAAAAAGCTCATCTTTGAGGGCACTGGTAGGGTCATAGACTTGGCCTCACTTTCAAATACGTTTACTACAACATCGATCAATTACCTTGTGTGATATACCGTGAGCAATAAACAGTTACTCGCGCCGATTATCCGAGAAACACATGATGTTTGGAAAGAGCACAACTGTTGTGGTTTGGTGAAGAAATGGTTAAGATTGAGCCATTTGGGTTAAGATTCCTCCACTTCATCGTACTACTACGCTAATACATTTCAGTCAGCTTGAAGGTCTTGCCCAATAGGACTCAGTTTGCATACCGCCAGCATGGCACTCAGGCATGGAACTCCCAGGGACTCGAAGGCGTCTTCATAGTAGTCCTATTTAGGAAGGACCAACAGAAAGCAATAATGTAAGGAGGACTAACGTGAATCACGGTCGCGCGCTTCTACCCCGTTTATGTGGGACTCCTGCAAAACTTAATATCGGGCTCTCGGTCGCTCTCATAAGCATAGCTTTAGCTGCCTGCGGTTACAGCGGTGCTCACCAGGGCATCTCACCTCAGACTCAATCTTCTGCACAGGTGGTCAATAGCCCTCAATCAGTACAGAAGTGTGGCATAGTGCAGGGTCCAGGAAGCCTTAAAGTACCAATAGCAGACTCGGGCGCAGAACAAGCGGAGAATTGTTTCTGGCATGCTTTCCAACACTGCCGCCCTGCCACGCTTGTCTATATTTTAGGAGGGATTGAAGTATCTCTCATACGCACCTTTACCATCCACAACCAGAGCAGCAAGTGCTCGATCTCAGATACAAAGCAACAACGTACCGTACCAAATCCACCTTCGGTAGCCGGAACCTACATCTGTGCTGGTCTGATGCAGCGGTCCAATGGGTTGTACTTCTATGCCTGTGGCAAAGATGGCGACGTCTTTGTGCAGAATCTGTAAATCCTTGAACCTATTTCCAGGGATAGTGTCTTAACCGGTATCTAATTTTCGGCTCACACGCAACTTGATGCCATTGGTAAACCGCAAGGACAACCGCAGGCGCTTATCTATCTCATTATCGCTGCTGCGAAGCTACTCAACAGTTCAAGAGCGCGCATTGTGCCACGAACCACAGTCTGATTGCAACATCCATTTGAACATGATTCGCGGGAACTTTTTCAAAAGCAGTAGCGTCATAGTGGATGTATCCCGATAAGGGAAAATAGTAAAAGGAGGAACCCACTATGACGAAGCTGCGCAGAAAGTTTCTTATCCCTGCATTCGCTACCGCAATCGCTCTTGGTCTATTCGCTTTCCAAGCGCTTCCCGCTCTTGCCTGCGGTGGGCTGGTTGCACCTGATGGGGGACGTAAGGCTTGCCCGCGCGACAACGTTTGTTGCCTGGCATGACGGCTTTGAACGCTACTTGACAAGCTTCACGTACCAGGAGGACAACACGCATTCTGACGCTAACGTTGGATGGATCGTTCCCCTGCCAGCGGTCCCCCTGAAGATTGAGGAGGGCGGAGCATGGACGCTCCAGCGCCTCGCTCTCGAAACTCATCCTGTTCGATTTGCCGCCTTTGGCGCAGAGAATGCTGCTGTACCCTCAGCTACAGCGGCGGTGCTTCAGCAAGTGAAGATTGAAGCACTCAATATCACAGTGATCAAAGGTAGTGGACAGGAGGTGCTCAACTGGGCCGCCAGCAATAACTTCTTCCTGAACACGGAGACAAGGGGACACCTTTTGGCCTACGCGAAGGGCAGCCCGATATTCTTGGCTGCCAAGTACGACACCTCGGCTGCCAAAGCGCGCGGCCTGTTCCAGGGTGACGGGACGCCCATCCTGATTACGATGAGGACCGAGCATATCTGGGTCCCCCTCGAAGTGCTGGCGATCGAAGGACAGCAAGTGCAGGCCGACCTCTACCTGTTGACGGATCAGCCAGTGTACACCACCGATTTCGCTGCCATGGTAGGGCAATCCTCAGTAGGCAGCGAGATACCTGGAGCTGCTGGCTTCGTCGTCTCCTTCCAGGAGGAATTGACTTCCACGCTCTTTCATGATCTGTCAACCGACCGCAATATGGGCTGGGTACGCTCAAACAGCTGGTTAACGTACCTGAGCCTCGATACACCTGAACCGACGGTCACGTATGACCTGGGGGTGAGTCCTTCTGGTGTAATACGCCTGGCACCTTATGGAACACCACCGATGGCTGTCGTGGATGGTCAAGTGTCACAGGAACCGCCTGCGTGGGTGCCACAGTTCCCTCTTGGTACTCCCCAGATACTACTCATTGTGATCATCCTGTTGAGCATTGGTGGTGGGTTGTTCATGATTGTTCGAGGAACAAGACGAGCCAGGGTAAGAGCGCAAGTCTGATCTGCACAATTGCGCGCTGCGCACAGGAGGATGCCAATGCGTATGCAGCGATCGATCCTGCCCTTTCTGATGGCTCTCTGTCTCCTCGCTGGCAGCCAATTGGTCGGCTGTGGAACAGGGGACACAGCGGGAACATCACGTGCTCAGTCCGACATCGGGGCCCCCCCGATTCTCTTGCGTGACCCTTCCCCCGGTCAGTTAGCAGCGTACATCAACGTGACGATCGGTGGATACGAGCCCACGACTCGCGAGACGACGAGTGTTGGCCTCTCCTTCTCGTCGAACGGGCGTCTTGTGCAGTTTACGGGCCATGAACGCCTGACGTGTAATGGCACAGCCGT
>Ga0207684_10004621_pt1 | contig 12927 bp, 10 predicted proteins | sample KBSK5501metaG_FD_184342 | JGI IMG/M metagenome (GOLD analysis project Ga0207684, IMG submission 184342) | Corn, switchgrass and miscanthus rhizosphere microbial communities from Kellogg Biological Station, Michigan, USA - KBS K5-50-1 metaG... | ecosystem: Host-associated > Plants > Roots >...
ATATATAGATAGGTGAGAGTGCTTGTCGCGGCCATTGGCCCGTGAAAACATTGCAGGCTGGATTCAGCGTGATGTTGCAAACATTCGGGAAACTGCCGGACAGCAAGTCACCTTGTCCGCGTCCGGGTCCGTCGATGCACGCGGAGCCGTTCGACCAGGCAGTTGTAGTGGTTGTGTTGCAAAGCCCCCAGCCATTTGAAGGATTAATTCCGCACTCGCCGTAGGTACTGGTATCTTTGCAGGTATAATCAACATCAACTGCACGCTGGTAGCCGTTGATGGTGTTGCCCCAGTAGATTTCGGCTCCGCCGTTGTTCGACGTTGTCGGTCCTCCATTGCCAGGAGCTAACGTAGAAGTCCAAGTGTTTTGATAAACTTCGATTGCCCTGGAAGCCCTGCCACGGTCATGGATTCCGTGATTGGACATAGTTGGAGTATGGGTCTGTCTGGCTATGGTCGTGTTGTGCCTGAAAACGTAACGTGCTCCGTCATGGGAGTCGGTATTTCCGTGGTCATCGAATAAGTTGTCCTCGACAAAGAAGAAATTCACCGTGCCCCACTGGTCGGGCTGGTTCCATGCCTCATCCCCTGTGCCATGGGCGCCATTATTGTTGTTCTCGAAGTATAGTCCGCCCACCCCTCCCGTGGCTTGGAAATAGTTGTGGTCCGCTACACCATAGACTCCACCTATGTTCAGTTCGTGGGAAAAGGCAATCATATTGAAATGATTGTGGTCTAGGCGGACGGAGGTAGAACCGCCGCCGATTGCGATCATGCCGTTATTTGCCGGTGTGCTCAAAGAATCCTGAAAGAAAGCAATGCCAGTAAGTCGAAACGATTTGCCTGCTAGCGCTTGAATGCTAATGTTTTGATTGACTCCGCCGCTGCCATGATTCACTTCATCAATGATGATGGTCTGGTCCGTGCCAGTAGTGGATGTCCCGCCCGTGGTGGCCGACATAGCCCCTGCGCCCTGAATCGTGACCGACGTGGTGAACCTGCCGGATACCTGAGAGGTTCCTGTCCACTTGCAAGTTCCTGCGGGAATCGCGATGATGTCGCCGTCAACCGCATGAGCAATCTCGGTGTTAATGGCTGTCTGCACGTCAGCCGGGCTGCAAGATGCAGCCTTATACGTTTGCTGTGCAGAGGCTTGAAACGCCCATAAACACCCTATCAAAATGAATATCGGTAATTTTCTAGTTCTCTTCATAAGCTCCATTCCTCAATGCCTGCCCCTGAGAATCATGATGTGCAGAAACAACAATAAAATCTACTGTACTGGTGGGTAGTCTGCGCACAGGGTCTTCGGACAGGCATAGCGCTTGTCCCTCCTAGGCCGAACGGGCAGGTTATGGATGAGGAGCGCATAGCCGTGGGGATCCCTACCTCCGTTCGCCTGCAACCATTCGCTTCCGCAGGGAGCCCGTGCCAACACCGTTAGCAATTTGTCGCAAAGGTCTGCCATCTTGATCGCATTGCAAGACCATGTGTGAAAAGGATGAATGATTAACTAATGTATCTTCAATGTTTAGCTTTGTATTCTAGAATTGACCTTGCGTCTTTCCCTGAGGCCGCGGCAGGAACCTTGTTTATGACAAGATCAAGTTCTCGACAAATTACGACCAGCCGCATGAAACGACCCTCTCTATGTTGAGCGGCCATTCTGAGGTGACGTTATTTTCTGAGAAAAATAAGAACAGCGTGCAATTCCCGATTTCAACTCAATGGTGACCATCGCAAAAAGCGCAGATGCGATCAGAAAGCCGAACCCCACGCCCAAGGTTGAACTGAGTGTCGCCTTACTCACTGGCTGCCAAGACAGGTCTTATGCTTTTGGATTGGCAATGGCGCTTTCTTCAAAGGGGGTACAGATAGACATAATTGGGAACGACCGTGTGGACAGTCCAGAATTTCATACCACCCCGAACTTGACCTTCCTCAATCTGGGGGGGATACAACAACCAGAGGCCAGTTTCTCTACGAAGCTTTTCCAAGTCCTGCTTTACTACCTGCGCTTGATTCGCTACGTGACTTTCGGAAATCCTAAACTCATCCATATTCTATGGAATAGCAAGTTTGAATACTTTGATCGAACGCTTCTTCTGATTTATTGCAAACTTCTTCGGAAGAAGATTGTACTGACAGCGCACAACGTGAACCGGGGGAAACGAGATTCAAGCGATTCGCTTCTAAATCGCCTAACTTTAAGGATTCAATATCGTTTGGCCGATCAGATTTTCGTCCATACGGACAAAATGAAAAGTGAACTTCTTGACGATTTTGGAGTTCGACAAGAAGCTGTTGCAAGGATTCCCTTCGGGATAAACATCGCCGTCCCGCATACCTCTCTTACTCCTACTGCGGCAAAGCACAAATTGGGCATTCAAAGTTGGGAGAAAACGATACTCTTTTTTGGAAGAATAGCGCCCTACAAGGGTCTCGAATTCTTGCTGACGGCGTTTCACAAGATTTCGTCAAACCACGCGAATTACCGGTTGATTATCGCCGGCGAGCCCATGAAGGGATATGAGGAATACATAAACAGAATCCACCAGGTGGTAAGCCAGACCGAGAGTCACGATCGCATAATTTCGAAGCTCGAATTCATTCCCGATGAGGACACGGAACTATACTTCAAGGCTGCGGATGTTTTGGTGCTGCCATACAAGGATATTTTCCAAAGTGGAGTCCTCTTTTTGGGGTATAGCTTTGGACTCCCCTCGATCGCGGCTGATGTGGGATCGTTCAGGGAGGACATTGTTCAAAGTAAAACTGGATTTCTGTATATCCCGGGTGACTCGATGAGTTTGGCGAACACGATTGAGTGTTTTTTCGAGAGTGACCTTTACAAGGAGCTGAATACGCGTCGGGGCGATATACGAGACTACGCATCCGCCCGGCACTCCTGGGACACGGTCGGCGAACTAACCCGAAAAGCGTACGAAGGACTGATAGCCCGGAAAGTCAGCTGAGATACGCCCTCGAATCCAGGGCCTGTGGACTCCTTAGGCTTATCTCGCGGGATGAACCGTCCACGTACTGAAGGCAGAATTCTTTCGCCCGGCTCATGCCTGGTGTCCAGAAAATAGAGAACGATAACGGAAAGCTACGGCCGAAGAGTCCACGTCCAGCAGCCCCTCCGAAATGAGCCGACCCTTGCAACGATTCATTTTCATTTACGCGAAAAAGCAAGTGGCAATTTCATCGTGTCAGAGATTTGGTCGACGTCGGGCGGAAGCGAGTTGAGCTGTACCGCTTTACCGGCAAGAGTTGTACGACAATACAACGTACATGAACCCACCAACATTCTGTTGAGAGGTCGCTTCCCAAAGTTGGACAAAAACCTATTCGCCGTTCTCAACGAGATCATGACAAAGTGGCAAGAACCAGATGGCTCCTTCCGAAGCCGTCAGCTATTCCTTGGCTGGGAAAACACTCCCATGCAGCGGTGGGCCGCATCGCAATTGTTTAGAAGCCTTTGCTTCTTGCTTTATCGAAACACAAAGAACTAGGAAATCAAATTCTCGAAAGAAACTGGCGAGAATATGTTCGGGATTTGTGGACAATATAGGGGCTGCTCAAGGTCCAGGCCAGAATATTCTAAGCCTACATCTGCGAAACGGCAGAGGTCGCATAGCCACCACGGAGGACGTCTGCGTCCGTTCGATTGCAATCACCCGCTCGGGCGAGGGCGTCAAAACTCTGTAGTGCCAGCAACCGAGATTGATGAGGGGAAACCTTTAGCAATTTGTGGCAAACGGATTCCATTGTCGTTGCTTTCTTGACCGCATGGTTGTCCTGCGGCTGATATGTTTTTCTTATGCCAAATGGCTAACGTCCTTATTTTCAAGCTACAAGCTATGTCTTGCGAGCTCGGCCTTTGCGTCGCTCCCGAAGCCTCTGGCAGGGCGATTGCAGGTTGGTCGTGGTCATCTTGACCTAATAATGGCGGGTAGCCTGCGACTCGGTCTATCTGAGTGTTTCAGATTGATGACGCGAGCAATGGACAAGGTGCCGAAGCTGCTTTATTCGGCGACCCATTCGACGCAGCCGGGTTTCTCCTCTAGTACCCAGTCCTAAGATCATGGAATTCCCAAGCGCGGCTCGAGCGAGGCCTTCTTAGCATTCGCAGCTCTAACTAAAGAGGAGGCCCTGACCGTCTTAATTAGGATGAAGCACTACACGTATCAGGGCTAATGTCAACTTGGGAGTGCTATAAAGGTATGAAACCACTTGTCTCGATACTCATTCCCGCTTACAACGCTGAAAACTGGATCGCGTACACACTCCAATCCGCAGTGGGGCAGACATGGCCGCGCAAAGAGATCATCGTAATAGACGATGGATCTAGGGATAAGACAGCCGAGGTGGTGCGCCGCTTGGCGTCAAAGAACGTCAAAGTCGTGTCGACCGACAACCAGGGACTTTCGGGGGCGTTGAACACCGCCTACCGGCTATGCCAAGGGGATTACATCCAAGAACTGGACGCGGACGATATTTTGGCGCCTAACAAGATTGAGAAGCAGCTAGCAGCGCTTCGGGAGGGCGACAGCAAGCGAATACTGCTTTCCGGTCCGTGGGCGTACTTCTACTACCGGACCAGCCGCGCCCGGTTCGTTCGAAACTCGCTGTGGGAGGATCTTTCGCCCGTGGAATGGATTCTGAGAAAGATGGTTGGGACCTGTCACATGCAAAACGCAACATGGCTCGTGAGCCGGGAACTGGCCGAGGCTGCAGGACCGTGGAACACACGGCTCCAATATGATCAAGACGGCGAGTATTTTTGCCGCGTACTCTTGGCCTCGGAAGGTACCCGATTCGTGCCGGAAGCCAGAATTTTCTATCGAGTCTGTGGTACGAACCGAATAAGCTTTATTGGCAACTCGGATGTAAAGAAAAACTCCTTGCTTCTCTCCATGCGATTGCATATCGAATATCTGCGTTCGCTCGAAGAGAGCGAACGTGTTCGAAAAGCTTGCGTGAAATATATGCAGGCCTGGTATCACTCTTTCTATCCGGAAAGGCCAGATATCATGGCGGAGTTACAGAGCCTGGCCGGAGAACTGGGAGGACATCTAGAGATACCGCACCTGTCGTGGAAATATGCCTGGATAAAATCGATCTTGGGGTGGAAAGCGGCGAAAAAAGCACAGTGGACTCTTTCGGAATCAAAATCTTCTTTGTTAAGGCAATGGGACAAAGCAATGTTTGAACGCGAAACACGTGAGGCGAGCCGTCAGACCTTGTAGCCATGCCGATGGGATCAGAACTCAAGAGACGAAACGAGGGTATGCGTATTCAACAAGTAGACAGGATCAACGCTATCTGGGAGGAACACCTCGAGGTCGCCAGAGCCCTGCCGAAGCTTGCGACAGAAGTATCCAATGCTGTGGACATGATCTCTTCCTCCTTGGCTGCCGGAGGTCAGTTGTTCCTCGGAGGGAACGGGGGATCAGCCGCAGATGCGCAACACATCGCTGCCGAGCTTACAGGTCGCTTCTTGTTAGAGCGGCAACCCCTCCGAGCCATTGCGCTGCACGGCAACACCTCGGCTCTTACGGCAATCGGAAACGACTACGGATATGAACATGTGTTTGCTCGCGAGCTCACTGCCCATGCCCGACAGGGTGACGTTCTGATGGCGATCTCTACCAGCGGCAACAGCCCTAATATTCTGCGCGCGATTGAGGCCTCTCGGAAGTGCAAAGTCAAAGTCATCGGTTTGACGGGTGAGTCGGGGGGCCACATGCGGTCGACGTGCGATCTGTGTCTGTGTGTTCCTTCCAGATCAACCGCGCGAATTCAGGAAATGCACATCACGATCGGGCACGCGATCTGCGAGCTTCTGGAAGCGAGACTGGCAAAGGCATGAAAGAGAGTATCCAAACCCATGAGGAGGATATGGGCTATCAAAGCCAAGCAGGGTTGTCTGAGGCAAAGCTGCCCAACTCGGCGGCTGTGACCCTGCTGACCGGGGGTGGCGACAAACCTTGCGCATTCGGTCTGGCAACTGAGCTCATCTCAAAAGGAGTCGGTCTGGACGTGATTTGTAGCGACGAACTCGATTGCCCTGAATTCCACGGCAAGCGGGGAGTGAACTTTATGAATCTCCGCGGCGATCAGCGTCCGGATGTCAGCTTCGTCAGAAAAGCGTTCAGGTTTTCGATGTACTATGCCAGGCTGATTCGCTATGCCGTAACCGCCAAGCCGAGAATCTTTCAAATCCTGTGGAATAACAAATTCGAGCTGTTCGATCGAACGCGGCTCATGCTCTACGATAACGCTTTGAGGAAAAAGATCGTTCTCACAGTTCACAACGTTAATTCATGTAAGCGAGATTCTAAAGATTCTGCCCTCATCGGTTCGGAATACGACGGCAGGAGATTCGAGACTTCGCGACAGAACACCATTCCTGGCTACGTGGTCGGCCAAGCGACCCTGAGGAGGTATGCCAGCTTGCTTCGCATACCCTATCCAGGCAATTTGGCGAACCGTGATGGATCCAGGGCTACTCTCAACGTCAAGGCCCTGTCATGAAACCGTCGGGGGAAAATGGCCGCAGCGGGGGGGACTAAGCTCGGCAAGACCCCAATCGCAGCTCTCCAGAAGGTCAATGTGAGCCATTAAACCAGGATCTTAAGAGAACAGATCTTAAGAGAACAGACGACTTGCGGTTGTTCCTACTAGGCATAAGCGCCAGAGTCGCGGGTCAATGGTGGCTCAAAGCGGAAAATTGGTATGATTCCCAAGATACTGCATTATTGCTTCGGGATGTCCTCTGACGCTGGTGGTAAGCCATGGAGCCTGGTCCATTATGCGTGCCTGAGAAGTGCCATTGAGCGCATAAGACCGACGGACGTCTTTTTCTACTTCGAGAAAGAACCAACAGGACCATGGTGGGAACTCTCACGCGGGTTCGTAACATTGGAGAGAATAAAGGCCCCACGCGAGATCTTCGGGAACCCAGTGATGCATTTTGCCCATCGCGCGGATATAGTCAGGTTAGAAAAGCTGTTGAGCAGGGGAGGAATTTATCTGGATGCCGATGTTTTTGTCCACCGCACTTTTGATCATCTGCTGAGCCAGGCAACGGTGCTCGGAAAGCAGGTGGTGGATGAAAGGGAACTCGGGTTATGCAATGCCGTAATTCTCGCCGAGCCTCAAGCAACTTTCCTTAAGAGATGGCACTCTGAATATCGATCATTTCGCTCGACGGGGCACGACGCCTATTGGGACGAGCATTCGGTACAGCTTCCGTATCAACTTTCCAAGCAGTTTCCCGGCGAGATTACAGTGCTGCCGCCCTTCGCATTTTTTTGGCCTACATTCAAGAAAGCAGATCTTGCGTTGATCTTCGATTCTTCCGCGCCAATCGATCTTTCGGGAGCATACGCAACTCACTTATGGGAAAGTCTTGCCTGGGAACCATACTTGGAGCACTTGACGCCTGGACGCGTGCGCTCCATTGATACCAACTTCCATCGCTGGGTAAGCCCAATGATCGCGTCGCTCCCCGATGGCTTCGGCGCTCCGACAGTTACGGCCCGCTTCGCGCGCGGCGTTCGTCAGCTAAAACGACATGTTCGCTCTGCCATGCGATTGTGGGCTGCTCGGTTAAAGCCGAGAATTTTCAATTAGAATCATGCGAATGGGCTGGTGGCCCGTCTTTGCCTTTGACGTCGCCTGGCGATGGCTTCCGTCTTGCACAAGATAATTCCATTTGCACAAGCGAGGACGCCGTCGTCAAGCTCGGAAAGAGCATACTGATTAGCGTCGATGTACGTTATCGGTCCGCCGGGAATTCAGACTCGCAGTTCCGGTATACAACTGAGGGCGCGTTGAGTCTGGATAATCAATATGATTCGTAAATATTTGAATAAAGCGAGGAGGATTAAAGATGATCTTCTGTATGGTCAGGAGATTATCCGAAGGCGTATGGATACGCTGGCCATAATCGAGCGCGAAAGATACGTGAAAGAATTACTTTTACATCCCAGATATGACGACAAAAAGCGCCTCGAAAGATATGGTTTTAAAGTGTGCTCACAATATGACGAGGACGGCATCATTCAAGAGATTTTCAATCGGATTGGCTTCGGTGCCAGGTCCTTTGTTGAGTTCGGCGTCGAGAATGGCTTGGAGAACAACACACTCAAACTCTTGTTGGAAGGCTGGAGCGGCCTATGGATCGAGGGCAGCGAGAGCTTCGTGTCACAAATCAATGCAAAGTTTCAAGACGTTGTATCGAATGGCAGGTTGCGGGTTAAAGCAGCCTTTATTACCCGTGAGAACATCAACAGTTTGATTGGGGAACATTATGCCGGCGAGATCGACCTGCTATCGATCGACATCGATGGGAATGATATTCACATTTTTGACGCAATTGATGTGATACGACCGCGCGTTATCATCATTGAGTATAGCGGTAAGTTTCCGCCACCAATGAATGTCGCGCAACTCTACAACCCGGAGCACCGATGGAAGGGAACTGATTATGGTGGATCTTCCTTGGTAGCCATCAATAATGTCGCTGGCCGTAAGGGATATAGCCTTGTTGGCTGCGGTATTGTCGGTGTCAACGCATTCTTTGTAAGAAACGACCTGTTAGGTGACAGGTTTCAGGCGCCATTCACCGCCGAGAATCATTACCAGCCAGCTCGTTATTTTCTCTGGCAGACTTATGTCTCTGGCCATCCACCGGACTGGGGACCATATGAGAAGGTATAGAACAAGAATCATAAGCGGGCCGTCGTGCCAGGGGGCCTACTTCTGCTATACAGCCATAACGGGGTTTGGAAGTATTTAACAATGACTAAAGACCTTCAGCGACATCTCCGAATATTCCAAATTCCGCTAACCGCTAAGTTATGTCGCCCGAAGGGCCACGGTCTTTCTTCATATTTGAAAGAAGTCTCGACTCCCAAGATCATACTCGGACGAACCTCAAGTGGCTTTCCGAGCGCTCTCTTCGACATTGCTGACCACACAGACCGGTGCGACAAACTCGCCACCTGTGGCTGCCCCGTTTTTGGCCGTTGATCTACCTCTCAAGGACCACGTATGGCGTCCCAACAAGAGTTATCAGATGCCCTCAGCACTGAACATTTGCAAACAGACCTAAAGGGCCGGTCTGTCCGAGGGGGAGTGCTGTCTGTAGTGGCGCAGGTCGCCCAAGTTCTCGTGCAATCAATCGCAACGATGGTACTGGCACGGCTGCTGACTCCAACTGATTTCGGGCTGGTGGCAATGGTTACAGCTGTAACGGCCATAGCCGCTGGGTTCGCGGATCTCGGCCTGACGGAGGCGACCATCCAACGAAAGGAGATCAGCCACAATCAAGTCAGCACGTTGTTCTGGATCAATGTTGCGATGGGGCTCTTGCTCACGCTCCTTACGGCGGTCATGGCACCAGTGTTGGCCTCGTTTTATCGGGAACCCAGGCTCGTAGGCATCACCCTTGTGGTGTCTCTCTCGTTCCTCATCGGCGGTCTGAGGGGGCAACACAATGCACTTCTCAAGCGCCAGATGCGTTTTTCATCGATAGCAATGCGAGATGTGACTTCCAATATTGTTGGAGTTTCTGTCGCCATCACGATGGCTTGGCAAGGGGCTGGATACTGGGCAATCGTTGCTCTCCCGCTAACTCTAAATTTTACTCAAATGGCTCTGTCTTGGTTGATGGTCAAGTGGAAGCCGGGATGGTTTCATCCTGATCCCGAAGTTCGTTCCATGATAGGCTTCGGCGGTAACGTTGCAGCTTCCTACGTTGTTTTCAATTGGATCAGCAATGCCGACAATATCCTTATCGGCTGGTATTGGGGAGCCGGCCCGCTGGGGTTGTATTCGAGAGCCTACAATCTCCTTATCTTGGCGATACACCAAATTACGGCCCCAACCGTCAGCGTTGCAATACCTGCTTTCAGCAGAATCCAGGGAGATCCAAAGCTCTTTGCGCGGTACTATCTTCGCATCATCAACTTGATTGTATGGATCAGCGGTTCCCTTTTTGGCTTTCTTTTTGTTGCTGCCGAACCAGTTATTGTCCTGGTGCTCGGAGAGAAGTGGCGGCAAGCTGCGCCCGTATTCCGGATCCTTACCATCTCGGCTTTGGGACAATTGCTTCTCCAGTCGACGCTATGGTTGTTTGTGAGTCGCGGGGAATCGGCGCGCCTTCTCAAACTCATGCTAGTGATCACCCCTATTATGATCGGCAGCTTTATGATCGGGCTGCCTTTTGGGATCAAGTGGGTCGCCTTATCTCTCTCCCTAGTTCTACTTGCCGTTCTTCCCTGGATACTCAAGTTTAGCTTTCGCGACACAGACTTAACCTTGCGGAGATTAGGGCGAGCACTGCTGTACCCCGTTTCAGTAAGTCTGTTGGGAATTCTTTCTGCAGAATTTACCGTTCACTTGCTCCCTCGAGAGGGTCTGGTTTCGCAACTCCTGGTGTCCGCCGTGGGTTTTGCAGGGGCTTATGCTCTCGCAGCGCTCATACCACCTGTTCGCAGCGAAATTTTCTCTTTTAGGGGCTTACTTAGCGATCTGCGACCGTCGGGTGGCGGTGCCGAGTCCGCCTGAGTTGGTGCACGATGATCTATCGGATTGATCCGACAAAAGACGCCCGGTGGACGGAATTTGTGAAACGTCACCCCAAGGCATCAGTCTTCCATTCTGTCGGGTGGCTCCAGGCACTCGGGAGCACATATGGCTATGAACCAGTGGTATTCACCACTTCGCCTCCAACCGAAGAGTTGGAGAATGGGCTTGTATTCTGTCGGGTGGAGAGCTTTATCACCGGGCGTCGTCTTGTCTCGCTGCCATTTTCAGATCATTGTGAACCGCTTTGCGACTCAAATGAAGAGTCAGACAACCTAATTTGCAATTTTCAGGCAGCCTTGGAAAATCAGAAGGTGAAATATGTGGAAGTTCGTCCGGCGGATGACAATTTCAGTCAAACATTGGAAAAGAATAAGTTTCAACCAGTGGCGAAATATTTTCTGCATATCCTTAGTCTGATTCCGGATTTGCCCGAGATCTTTCGGGGCCTTGATAAGGATTGTGTCCAGCGCAGGATTCGGAGAGCAGACCATGCTTCTCTTGTGGAGCAATGCGGTCGATCCGAAGGATTGCTTAAGGATTTCTACGGCTTGTTTATGCTTACTCGCAGCCGACACCAGCTTCCTCCTACTCCATACGCCTGGTTTCGAAACCTAGTCCTCTGTCAGGGCGAGGCACTGGAGATTCGTGTGGCGTATAAAGATGAGACTCCGATCTCCGCCATTCTGACGATACAGTTTAAAGAGACGGTCTACTATAAATATGGATGTTCCGATGCCCGGTTTAATCAGTTCGGGGCAACCCCCTGGCTCTTCTGGAAGGCGATCGTCGCGGCGAAAACAAGGAACGCAACAAAATTTGACTTTGGCCGGACCGAAGAGGATAACCCGGGACTACTTGCGTTCAAGAATCATTGGGCCCCTCATCCTCGGTCTTTGATTTACTGGAGATATCCGGACGGTTCTTCTCTTGCTTCGGTCACGGGCTGGAAACTAAAGATGGCGAAGCGTGTGTTTTCTTGTCTTCCGGATAGAATACTTGATATTGTCGGGAACTTGGTATACAGACACATCGGTTGAAAAGTACCATAGACGGCTTTCGGGATGCTCCGTAGGCTGCCAAGACAAGGACACTTTTTGATATCCGCCGCTTTAGAAAGGTAAGTAACCGCGTCATTCGTGCGTCAAATCTTATTGGATTATTATCGCGTGCCCTCATGTTTTGCGGAGGGGATCACCACGACTGTCGACCGCACGTCGGACGATGTGGGCTTTTTTAAATTTGGCCCCAAGATCGTTTGTTACGGGCGAAGCCAGTCGGGTGTTGCCGCAAACTTGGTCGGAGCGGGTCATTACGATGCCTCCAAAGCTGTTCACCGCGATGGAGCGACAATTCGGCTTCCATTTAGCTTTGCCGAGGTGATCGATAACCTGCGTCTGGAACACTATCGGCAAGAAGTCATTCCTGGAAGGGAAGTGCTTGCCGCGAGCGAGTCGATTCGTAAGTTTTACTATTTGATTCGAGGACTCCTGCCGGTAAAAGCTCGCCGTCACTTGCAAAGAATCTACTTTCAAGATTGGCACAAACTACCCTTCCCGTCTTGGCCAGTAGACTTTACAGTCGATGATCTCCACGAAGCGTTTCTGCGGTTATTGATGGAAACCTCCAGTCTCAAGAAGGTTCCATTCATTTGGTTTTGGCCGGAAGGCGCACCCAGTTGCCTAATGATGACGCACGACGTCGAAACACAAGCGGGCCGCGACTTCACGGCCCAGTTGATGGACTTGGACGATTCCCGCGGGATTAAGGCATCGTTCCAAGTCATTCCCGAGAAGCGCTACGAAGTCTCAGATGAATACGTTGGAGAGATCCGAAACCGGGGATTCGAATTTAATGTCCACGATCTGAATCACGATGGGCGATTGTACCGGGAACGGAAGGAGTTTGAACGCCGAGCGGAAAAGATAAATGGCTATCTGCGCCAATACAACACCCGTGGATTTCGGGCTGGGTCTATGTACCGCAACCAGGATTGGTACGACGTCTTCGAGTTCTCCTACGACATGTCCGTTCCGAATGTTGCGCACCTCGAACCAACGCGAGGCGGCTGTTGCACGGTGATGCCATACTTTGTCGGCAAGATCCTCGAACTCCCTCTGACCCTAGCGCAGGATTATTCTCTCTTTCACATTATGGATGACTATTCGATTGATCTGTGGAGGCAACAGTTGACGCTACTCAGACGCCGGAACGGACTGATGAGTTTTATTACGCATCCCGATTATCTGATTGATCGTCGGGCGCGCAATGTTTATGAATCCCTTCTGGATTATCTGCGAGAAATGATTTCGAGTGAAAAAATATGGA
>Ga0207684_10004622_pt1 | contig 12927 bp, 12 predicted proteins | sample KBSK5501metaG_FD_184342 | JGI IMG/M metagenome (GOLD analysis project Ga0207684, IMG submission 184342) | Corn, switchgrass and miscanthus rhizosphere microbial communities from Kellogg Biological Station, Michigan, USA - KBS K5-50-1 metaG... | ecosystem: Host-associated > Plants > Roots >...
CGCTGTGGCGCGCTGAGCATGAGTCCGCCATGAGTGACTATCGGCAACAGCAGGAAGAAGCGGAGTTACGGAAGGCGGCTTGGCGGGAGCAATACAAAACTGCGCAGAAGCGCGGAAAGGATGCGCCAGTACGCCCCGATGACTCAGTCGCAGAGCCGGTATGCGGACGACTCCTTACGCAGGACGCTACATCGGAAAAACTGCACGAAATTTTGCGCGACAACCCTGCAGGCATCCTGGTGATCCGTGATGAGCTATCGGGATGGCTGGCGACGCTGGACAAACCAGGGCGCGAGGGCGAGCGCGGATTCTTTTTGTCGGCTTGGAATGGTGATACTGGCTACACAATGGACCGCATCGGACGCGGCAGCATCCACGTAGACGCCTGCTGCGTGTCTATGCTTGGCGGAATACAACCCGCGCGATTGCGGAGCTACTTGGCCGATGCCCTTCATGATGGCCCGCTGAATGATGGCCTACTCCAGCGCTTTCAGGTGCTTGTCTATCCCGACATCCCGCAGGACTGGCGCTATGTCGATCGTGCGCCGCGCCAAGAAGCAATCTCGAACGCGCAGGACATGTATCACAGACTGGCCCACCTGGACGCGGCACAGCCGCTCAGGTTCCGCTTTGACGCCGACGCCCAAGATCTATTCGTTGCTTGGCTGACCGACTTGGAGCGAAAGTTGCGCGGCGTCGGCTTACACCCGGCGCTTGTCAGCCACATGGCAAAGTATCGGAGCTTAATGCCTTCGCTGGCGCTGCTCTTCGAACTGGCGGACGACGGTGCGGGTGTGATCTCACTTCAACATGCAAATCAGGCCGCCGCGTGGTGCGACTACTTGGAGTCTCACGCTCGGCGCATCTACTCGATGATTATTTCACCCGAAAGACAGGCTGCGGCTGAGCTCGGGCGTCGCCTCCGCGCTGGTTGGAAACAGAAGGAGGGAATGTTTAGCGTCCGCGAAGTGTACCAGAATGACTGGCGTGATCTGTCCACGCCTGATGCTGTCCGGCGCGTCCTCGGCCTCCTGGAGGATGCGGGATGGGTCCGATTGGCAGATCTTCCACAAAGTACGGGGCGTCCGAGCGAAATACACGTCATCAACCCCAAGGTCACGGGGAGACCGAAATGAGCAAATCGCGCTGGCTAACATGGACCCCGAAAGGCGCAGTAACGGAAAAAATGCCCGACCCCGGCCCCCCAAAACCTTCAAAAGTCCATTCTGGGGGTTTTGAAGGTCCGTTTTCCGCGCCTTCTCCCATTATCGAGCGCCCGTGTAGCGCTTCGCCCAAAGCCACGTCTACAAGCAGGGACGCCGCAACGTCTCAGATATTCCGGTGGATCGGGGCTCGATGCGTAATACGGCGCGACAACTGGAGCAGTGAAAAATCTCTTTGGAGCGATTATGTGGGATGGCGGCAGCAGCAAAAAGTCCCAGTCGTCCCGCGAGAACAGTTCGCTGAAATCCTCGACCAATTGTTCCAGCGAGAGATGGATGGTTGGCAGGGCGTCGCGCTGGCAATCGACATTGCGGACAATTCCTACATCATGTGAGGATCGGTCGTGGCTGCCGTTCAGGCCTGCGCGAAGATCAATGTTGCCGGTCAATGCGTCGATCGGAGCGAGCAACTGAGGCATTCGGAGGGGAGGATGAATTCATGACACCGCACAGAATGAACGGAAATGCGTCATTTCGTCTGTCAGAGCATGAGGTGACGCATGGAAAGGTCTAGAGATAGTCAGATTGCACCCCGAGGTTGCAATGGCTGCGGAACCCAATTCCGCCCAAAGCGGTCTTGGCAAAAACAGTGCAGTCAACGCTGCCGACAGCGAGCCTATGTCAAGCGCCAACCCGTGAGAACCCCGCCCTACTTCGGGGCATGAATGGTTTCAGACTGGCTCAGAAGCGGGCAACAAGGCAGTGTTTGGCATCAGGCCGGTAGTCCGCCTCAGAGCGTCATTCAGGTCACAACCGTCCAGTAGTTATCGGATAGTTATCAGATAGTCTCCATGAACGCCGTTCCCTTCAAAATTGCCCCGCCCGACACGGAGATACCCTGGTGTGCTTTTTGCGTAGCTTTATCAATGTCCCGAACCGCGTGAAGTTCTCCGAGATTGCGAACCATAGTTATCAGTGCATTGCAACTTGCCGTGAGAGCCTGCATCGACTCGTACTGGAAATACCGCCGCAAACCGGATTCTGTGGCTGCACTGCTCGCTGCTGGGGCCCGCATAGATGGCATCGACTTGCCGACGGGCTATTCCGCCATCGACGAACTGCTGGTTGCGCAGGGAAAGGAAGATCCCGGCTTGAATCGCGAATTTTGACTACAAGCCACAAGCTCACCGCCGGAGCGGTGTTGGCCGTCAGTCCGAGCGGATTGTCGGCCACCCTTACCTTGGGATTACTTCAGGCTTGCCCATAATCCGGGAGTGACCGCGAATCGATTTTGAGAAGCCGAGCTATGGCTACGGGTCGAGCGTGAACAAGATCCCCGAAGTAGTAATGAGTTCCCTTAAGCCCGTATTTTTTGTGATCGGTCGCTTTCCGTCACTTGCCGCGCCAGCTGGCTGGTCGCTTCTGAAGAAACGCGTCGATCCCCTCTGCGGCATCTTCCAGAAGCATATTGCACGCCATGACCTCGCTGGCGATGTCGTAGGCTGCCCCGAGGGGACGATCGATCTGGCTGTAGAACGATTGCTTGCCGAAGCGGATCGCGGCGGGACTCCGGGAAAGAATGATGTCGGTGAATCTTCTGATTTCGGCGTCCAGTCTGCTTTCGGGAACAACTCGGTTGACGAGCCCCCACGACAATGCAGTCGCGGCATCAATGGGCTCGCCGGTCAGCAGCATTTCCATGGCGCGCTTCCGACCGATGTTTCGCACGACGCCCACGGCGGGCGTTGAGCAGAACACGCCGATGTTGACTCCTGGCATTGCGAACGTTGCCGTGTCAGCCGCTACTGCAATGTCGCACATCGATACCAGCTGGCAACCCGCGGCTGTAGCGATTCCATGGACGCGTGCAATCACCGGTTGCGGGATCTCGGTCAGGGTGATCATCATCCGGCTGCAGCTGTCGAAAAGACTCTGCTGCCAGCCCTTGTCCTCCGCGTGAGCACGCATCTCCTTAAGGTCATGACCCGCGCAGAAGCCCTTACCCTCCGCGGCGAGGATCACAATCCGTACCGCGGGGTCGCTTGCGATCGCATCCAGCTCTGCCTGAATGCCGGAGATCATCTGGTAGGACAGGGGATTGAATCGCTCAGGATGGCTCAGGGTCAGGGTTGCGACTCCGTTCGCGATTGTTGAGAGGACAAACGGCTGTTTTGCCGTCAAAATAGCTTCAGAGCGCATATCAGCCATCCTTTTCAACCACCTTTTTGACTCGAGAGGCGTTCACGAAAGACTTTCGACTTTGTGCAAACCGCCGTGCGGGCTCATTCGACAACTGAATGAAACACCGCGCGGAATCAAACGGTGTTCGTAGGCATTTCGTTCAAGCTCCTCGCGGAAATCGGGATGCGCGAGACAAATGATCGCCTGAGCGCGTTCCGCTATCGACTTCCCCTTCAAGTTGACCATGCCGTACTCGGTTACGAGATACATCACATCGGACCGCGGCGTGGTGACGATATTCCCAGGCGTAAGCGTAAATACGATGCGGCTGCGGCGCTCGCCTCTCTTATCATAAGTGGAGGAAAGGCAGATGAATGATTTGCCTCCCTTGGACGCATATGCGCCGCGCACGAATTGTAGTTGCCCTCCTGTCCCGCTGATGTGGCGATGTCCGTCGGATTCGGAAGCTACCTGACCCTGCAAATCGATTTGCGTGGTGTTATTGATGGACACCATGTTTTCGTTTTGCATGATTATGTGCGGCGAGTTCGTGTAATCCACCTGGTGGCAGTACCAGTCAGGATTGCGGTTTGCCGTCGCATAAAGCGCGAGCGAGCCCAGTGCAAACGTGTAGATTACCTTCCCCCGGTCCAAAGTTTTTCGTGCTCCAGTCACCCGGCCTGAACGATAAAGCAGGCCGAGTCCATCGGTCACCATCTCAGTGTGAATTCCCAAATCCTTTACTCCACTGTCCAGCAGCAACGCACAGACTGCATTGGGCATGCCGCCAATGCCTATCTGAAGGCAGGCGCCGTCCTCAATTTCGGCGGCAATGCGCCGGGCCACCGTGCGGTCAGTCTCGCTAGGCTCGGGATTAGGCAACTCCGCGCACGGTTGATTGTCACCCTCAATGATGTAGTCAACCTCGCTCGTATGCACGCCGTTGTCTTTGCCGAAGACGTACGGTATCTGACGATTGATCTCCACGATGACCAGTTTGGCGTGTTCAATAACGGCCCGCTGCCACAGATTCGCCGGGCCAAAGTTAAAATAGCCGCCGTCATCGATCGGACAAGTCTTGAGGATGGCAATGTCAACCGGATCGAGAAATCGCCGGTAGTAATCCGGCACCTCTCCCAGATTTAACGGCGTGTAGTTGCAACGGCCGCAATCGTGCTTCTTACGGTCGTAACCGGAAAAATGCCAGCTGAACATGTGGAAATGCTTGCCTTCGGGATCTTCTTCGATCACAGCGCGCGGACGCGTCGTGAGGCAGGATCGAATCTTCACGTCCTCCAACTCGTCTTTGCGCGCAGCCAGCGCCTTGTCGAATACGTCGGGCTGGCAATGGGTGGCGCCATAATCCAGCCACATGCCAGATTTGACAAAGCTGGCGGCGTGTTCCGGTGAGATCGTTTCACCAGGCATGGGCGAAGCCTCGGGCGGTCCAACGATTCTATAACGAAATCGCTCCGGATTTGAGCGCAAATCTCATCAGTACTGATAAACGCGATTATCGCCGTTAGCTCCGGATGGTAGGCAACTCTTAGCTTGGGATTACTTCAGGATCGCCCGTCATCCGCCAGCGAACGACAGCAATCGCTAGTGGAACTTCCTACAGCTATCCGTTGCTAATTGGGAAACTTAACTGTGGGCTGGTGGTGGAGGTGGCGGCAGTTGATTGTGCAACGCCGCCAACAGCCATTTGCCATTGTGCTTAACGTAGACGTGGGTAAAGCGCAGCGTCCCACTAAAGCTGGCGTTGGAATCCGCTACCCACGTGTGTTGCCCCGGCCTAGCCCCACTCGCCTTTAGGTCCAGCGCGCCAATGACCACCGCGCAGTCGCCGTACATTCGAACCTGCACATCCTTCCGCTCATAGACTTCCCAGCGGAATTTGCCCGCCGTGATCAGCTCTGCTAGCGGCTTGAAATATTCGTTGTCACCCGCATCTTAGCGTCCGTGAGGTAGTAAACGAGTACACCGGATGGATGCGAATGCATCGGTTCCTTCTCCCCCGGCTTGAGGTGGTAGTCGATAACGCGGGCGTCGTCGTTGTCCAGAACGACCCTGTAAAACTGCGGTGCGAGCTTTGCCGGGTCTTGAGCGGTTGCAATTGCGCTTAACGTCAGCAGAGATGCTAATAAAATCCGGCGCTTCATATCTGTTTGAGCGGACAACTGCATCAGATTCCGTCGAGCCGTATCAATAATGACCGTGCGTTATCGCGTCCGATCTGCTGGCGATTAGCAGCCCGACAAACCGAGTTGCATCATGCGTCAGCAGTTTTCTGCGAGAGGCGAACTGTGACCTTTATGCGCCTGCGCTCAAAACATGCTGCTTCCGCGACCGAGCCGCAGCCGCGATCCTCGCGACAAGTGCGGCGACAGCGAAAAGGATAAACGGTGTATAGAAAAGAGGTCTCGCGATGCTGCTTAGCGTGAAGCCGACCACGAAAAGAATTATGAGGTAGTAGTGCGCGACAGTCTCAAACCTTGATGACCAGAATATGCGATGGCGAAATAGAACGTCAGCAGTCAGAGCATAGATGAACAGGAACCCGATCACGAATGAGACGACCACAATCCACCCTAGCTCATTGAACAGGTGCTCTCGCCCTACTGCCGCCATAAGGGCAAGAATGAACCCAAGATGCACCGTGTGTGATCCGGCAAAGCCCAACGTAAACCCATCTTTGTTTGCCTTCAGCCAGCGTGTAGCGGCAGCAGGGACGAGGCGGTAAAGTGCATCGCCGAGAAAAGCTCCAAGGAACAGCACAAACGAGATACGCGCCGTCGTTCGGATCGCCACCCGAATTGTCATCTCGTCCATCATTAACGCCACACTGCTGCCGGGAAACATACGCCCGGAGCTTGGTGCCGTCAATCGCCTGCGTTCGACTCATGATTTTGCGATGTAATTCAGTGCTACACTGTGCCAACCCGTCGTGGGGGTGCGGCGTGAGCGCCAGTCCAGTGCCTGCTCCAAGCACAATCGAAGCAACAACAATCCGCAAGGTGCGGCTGCGGATTATCCCGTTCGTCTTCGTTCTCTTTGTCATTGCTGTGCTTGACCGAAACAACATCGGATTCGCGGCACTGACGATGAACAAGGAGCTAGCGATCAGCAGCCAGCAGTACGGATTCATCGCCGGAATATTCTTTTTCGGCTATTTCATTTTTGAGATACCCAGCAACCTGATGTTGCACCGGATCGGTGCTCGTGTCTGGATCGCGAGAATATTGGTCACTTGGGGCATCGTAGCGATGCTAGGTGGTTTCGCGCAGCGATCCGCTCACTTGTATGTTGTGCGATTTCTGCTTGGCGTGGCTGAAGCCGGGTACTTTCCCGGAATCATGCTGTACCTAACGTACTGGTTTCGGCAGCGGCAACTGGCTCAAGCAGTCGCACTGTTCTGTACTGCGAATCCTGTAGCCAACATCATCGGCGCTCCATTTTCTGGCATGATTCTGGATCATATCCATTGGTTTGGACTCAGTAGTTGGAGATGGCTGCTGATTTTGGAGGGCCTTCCCGCCATAGTGGGTGGTATCTGCACCTATTTCCTGCTTCCCACCCGACCTGCAGAAACAAATTTCCTGAGTTCCGAGGAGAAGGATTGGATCGCGACGGAATTACTGCGTGAAGAGCGCGGAAAGCGAGCACATTGTCGAGTCACGGCAGGTGAAGCACTGTTGCAGGGGCGCGTTTGGCACCTCACATCTATTTATTTCTGCGCCATGCTCGGTCTGTACTCGATGATCTTCTGGATGCCGCAGTTGCTGAAACTTCTGTCCAGTGAGTACTCGAATGCCACGGTTGGTTTGCTCGTGATGATCCCTTATGTTGTCGGACTTCCAGTAATGATCCTCGTTGGCAGAAGCTCGGATCGAAGCCTAGAGCGCCGTTACCACGCTGCTATCCCCCTGATGATCGCAGCCATCTCGCTATTCGTGTTGGGTGCAACTGCAACTACTTCGGTTCTCTTGTCCGTGATCCTTTGGTGCTTTGCCGCGTCAGGCATCGTGAGCCTCTGGGGACCGTTTTGGTCGCTGCCAAACGAGTTTTTGACAGGATTTTCGGCGGCAGCGGGAATCGCGCTCATCAACTGCTTCGGCAATCTGGGCGGCTTTGTGGGGCCTTACGCGATAGGCGCGATCAGCAAGAAGACCGGAAGCTTTCACGGGGGACTTGTATTTGTAGCTTTTTCTCTGTTCGGATCAGCAATGCTGATACTCGCGCTGCGGAAAAGTATCGTGCCGGAAGTGGGGGCGGTCGGGATGACTCAGGCGAGTCCAGCAGTTTTGCCAACTCCCAATATTGATTTGTGAAAAGTGGGTTGGGTTTGAGGACTAGATGCGTGACCTCAGCAACGCAGTTCCGGGAGTATCGCGGTTATTCGTCTCTCTGTATGACGGCAGCGAGTAGACTCACCATTACGACAAAGCGCACATTGTCATGTGACTAACGTCATTCAGCAATTCGCAGTTCAACTCACACCACCAGAATCTCAGGTTCTGGTTGACCTCCGCAACTTTGTCGATTGGCAGACTCAATCACAAATCGAGATGTTCACACCTCAGACGGTTGACGATGTTGCGATTCGTTCTTATTTGCTTCACTTAAGGCTGAGTGGTATCAGCGAATCAACTTCGCAACGCACGGTCGCCTCTCTCAAACGCTTCTACGACTGGGCGCAAGCCGCCCAGCTAATCATCGACTCCCCGTTTTGCCGTTTCGATTTCAACCGTCCCCTATTGAGTCGCGAGCAAATCAAACGTCGTCAGCAAACCCGTTTTGCTGACCCCATGGATCGCGAAATCACACACCTCCGGGCGCTCAACTATCTTGCTGAGCACCTCAACCGATCATGTGATGTACGCAGCCTGTTGGCGACAGTGGTTGAAACGCTCGTGCAAGTGATGGGTCTCAGGACAGCTTGGGCTTTCCTCTGGACGGAAGCGGGTCCGCACGTGACGACTGGTGCTTCTGATGCACCTCATGATTTTGCTCTTGCCGCGTGCTGCGGTCTGCCGCTCGGACTCGAAAGGGATGATCGAGGTGATCTGTGTCGAGGACCCGATTGCCATTGCCAGCGCCTCTTGAGAGCGGGTCAATTGAACCGTGCCGTCAAATATTGTCGAATGTACCCGCTTGCAGTACTCCCGTCGTCATGGCGGGAATACCCAAGGATTGCTGTTCCATGCGTCGGTGCCTCTCATCTCACAGAACCGACGGCTGGGTCTGATAAACATTGCGACAGAACAATGGGAGTTCCTGACATCGACCGATCTGCAATTCCTTTCGGCGGCTCCCATTGAAGCTCACCAGCGCAGTTTCCACGGCTGTCTGGCCAAGATAGCTAATCGTCGTTTCGTTGTTTTGCTGATCGTAGACGTTGGCAGGACGCCAGAAATTGGCATCCGTGTAATTGGAGCTGACGTGGTTGCCGTTCTCGTCGGTGACTAGGGTAGCCACGCCGCCCGCACAGTTCCATGTGATCGAGCGGGAAAGGCTCAGTGGCTCTTTGATGGTGGTAGCGAAAGAGTTCCCGCAGGACACCGTGCTATTCCCTTGGGCAGCAGTGCCGTACACGTACGTTGTCTGCGCGCCGTTGACGTCTGTCGCGACATTCGGAGTGCCGGTGTCATAGTAGGTGAAGGTCTTAGAAAGTGACGTCGTGCTGCTGCTGCTCGCTGACATTGTGAGCGTAGTCAGGTTCCCCCGCGAGCCAGTAATCGAAGTATGCTGCGGTGTGGTTCCCGACGACGCGGGTGTGCCTTGATCGTAGGTGTACGTGGTCTGCGCCTTGGTGTTCCCGCCACTGTCCGTGACTTTAACAACGCATGGATGGTCCACAATGCCGTTGTTCAGGGCAACGCACGTGCCGCTACTGAAACTCCCGTAGCTGGTGCTGGTCTTACGTATCAGCGGTGGCGCGGTCGGGTGGAAGTCGTACTCGTCTATCTCGGTGGTGAGTCCATAGCCCGTGGTGTCATAAAATGTGTCGCGTCTAGATTGCTTTCCTCCAGGCAATTGAAGCGTTACGGTGCGTCTGGTAATGGGTAGAGTGAAGGCCGTGGTATTACAATTAGTCGAATTGTTGTTGTAACAGGTAACAACCGTTTGCAAGGGCGTGCCGCTGGAGCTACCCTGATACGCCAAGCGCTGAGTTTCGTAAATCCCCTGGAAATAAAGCACCGTGTCATCACCAATGGAGTTTTGGTTTTGGGTGTCCGGCGGGGTGGTCACTGTCGTTTTCCACTCTGAGCCGGAGACTTGACTATGGACGTATGTCCAAGGTCCGCCGGGCGTGAGGGTACGTGTCATGGTCGCAGCTGATCCGTCCACGCAATTAATTCCGTTCGTACCACCACTGTACTGGTACTGGATTATGCCGCCCGTTGGGAGCGTGACCTGAGAAACTCTTCCGGTGACGGAGCCGGGGTTACTCGGATCATTGGACTGCTCGTATTGAAAGAGATATTGCGAACCATCATTAAAAGTCACGTCGGCGACCAAGGGAGTGTTAGCTATCGGACCGTAATCGGTGATACCCGAAATCCCTACTATGCCTCCCCGGTCCCTTAGCGGAGGTCGCCCGGCTAACGGGAGTGTCGCTGTGCTCGGTGAAGCGCATCGGGCAAGAGGGGCCCGTGGTGCATGTGGATGATGCGGCGGAGCGAGCTCAACGGCAGGTCGGCCGGCCGAGCCGGGTGGCGAATTTCCTGGCAAAGCTGCTTTGTTCATTTGAAAAGCTTGCTGATCGGAATTCGGAAGGTGTTCGCCAATTTTACGAGCGTGGTCAGTCGAAGATCCTTCTCCCCGCGCTCGATGGCTCCGGTGAATGACCGGGCGAGGCCGCTCTGGTGCGCCAGCCCTTCCTGCGACCACTTGCGCTTCTCCCGCAGAGCCCGCACACGTTTACCAAGGCGTTTTCTGACTGCAGTGGCGTTGAGCATCCACCATACATTCAGGCTGTGGTTGAAGTATCGTCAACGCTCTGTCGGAGGACGCTCTGACGTAGGTCATAATGCTGGGCCGTGTTCGCTCTTCGTGAACCGAACGTCGACCTTGCAAACGTTGCAAGTATTTATCTCTATTAGAATGAGAGCCCGTTCGGATTTCGTAACAAAAAAACTCGTCTCGCGAAACCCACAGCTTTCAGTGTAGTCTCCGCCGCAATTGGCGGGTGGAGTTCGCCAAGGGGGGACGGGATTTCTCAGTTCCGTCAGTGATTCTTTCTCGCTGCTTCCCTTGAAGTATTGAGCAGGTTGCGCCAGGGTGCTTGGCGAAGGATCATGAGTGTGGACTTTTGTACAGGCGACGACTGGGTACGACCGAATAGGACTGCTCTAACCGACTGTTCGTTGTGATGGAGGAAGCGATATGCTCCGCCCATTTACTCTTCTGCTGCTTTGCGGTCTTCTTGCATTGCCGCGTTTTGTTCTCGCTCGGAACCAACCCGCGAGCGATCCGCAGGCTCTGACACTAGCGTCCCTGTCCATTGCCGCGCTGACGGGTGGGATAACCGTCACTGATATTGCCCTTCCTGGCAACGCCACGCTAACCATAGGTTCGGATGTCGGCTCAGGACCGGCAACGCTCTCGGCAAAGGGCCGTTACGAGAGCCGACTTGATTTGAACCTCGACAACGGCCGGCGGACCGAAATCCGAAATTCGACGGGTGGCCCTTTGGCAGAATGGATCGGCGCGGACGGTAAGTCACATCTATTTGCCTTCTCCAACTGCATGACCGATGCTGTCTGGTTCTATCCCACGCTCTCTTCGCTGGCATTCGCGAACGACCCGAACCAGACGCTCTCCTACGTCGGGCTGGAAACGCTCAATGGGGCTTCGGTTCAGCACCTGCACGCGGTGTGGTCCGGCCAGGAACTCACGAGCATGGATTTTTATCTCGATGCAACGACGCTATTGCCCGTCGCGACGAGCTTTAACGCACATCCGGACAACGATCCGACAACAAACATTGCGGTTCAGATTTTGTTCTCAAGTTATGAGAATCTGAACGGGGTACAGGTTCCCTATCACATTCAGGAACTTTTCAATGGCGTCTTGCTCTTGGATTTTACGGCAACCACGGCAGCCGTTAATTCCGGGCTCCAAGATAGTTTGTTCGCCATTCAATAGCCAGATTTCTGCGGAGGCGCAGATGTTCAGCAAACTGAGGCTCGAATATTCGCTTGTAGCGGTGATCTTTGTGGCCGCAACCGCATTAGGCCAGGTGACTACCGGCACTCCGCCGTTCGGCAGCTTTGGTGGAGGCCCATTCGACACTGTGAATCTGGGAAATTTGAATGTTCATTTCAGTGTTCCCATCGTCAATAAGGCAGGGCGCGGAATTCCTTTCACCTACGCGCTCAGCTACGATTCGTCGATCTGGGTTCAGGTTACAACTAACGGAATTACAAGTTGGTCTCCGACCGCGAACTGGGGCTGGAAGGGCGATACTGAAATTGCGACGGGATACGTAAGCAACAATCAGAGCAACTTTCTGTGCGATCCAAGGTTAGGGTTGTATAAGACAACATTTAGCGGCTTCGTCTATCACGATCCTTTCGGGACATCACATGCAATGGGTGGCGCTGGTTGGATCGACGAGTGCCACAATACGACCCGGAACGTCGTAGGTGGAGCTCTGGATGGCTCCGGCTACATAGTTTACTTCTATGTCGATGGCACCGGCACGAACCGAGTAACCTCGCGGACCGGCAGCCTCATCAATCCGCCCTACAACTTGACCACGGGAGCGGGGAAAGCCACCGACGCAAACGGCAATCAGATTACGACCGATGGCAGTGGGAAGTTCTATGATACGCTTTCGAGCACGGCACAGGTATTGACCGTTGCCGGAACATCCCCGAAGACCTTTACCTACACCAGCCCCTCCGGAAGTAGAGCTTATTCCCTGAATTACACGGCTAAGAACGTGTGGACGAGCTTCGGGTGTAGTGGGATTGGAGAGTACCAAGCGACCAACGTCTTGCTGGTGAGCAGCATCGGCCTGCCGGACGGTAGTCAGTACGCCTTCACTTACGAGACGAGCGGTACCCATTCTGGCTACGTTACGGGTCGTCTGGCCTCCGTCCAGCTCCGGACTGGCGGCACAATCTCTTACGCTTATACCGGGGCAAATGGGGGAATTAATTGCACGGACGGAAGTACTCTTGGACTGACACGCACGACCCCGGACAGTTCCACCCCCTGGACTTACTCCCGTTCGGGATCCGGTTCGACGTGGACTACGACCGTCACCGATCCGCTAACCAATGCGACTGTTATCAATTTCGAAAAAGACAGCTCGACGACCGGCCCCACCAACAATTTCTATGAAACTCAGCGGCTGGTAAAACAAGGGTCCAACACGCTAAGCACCACAATCACCTGCTATAACGGCGTCAACGTCGGCGCACCTTCGAGTTGCTACAACACGGCTGTGGCTTCGCCGATCTCGCGAACGACGGCCTTCCACTACTTGCCCACGTCCTCCGGCTCCCAGGCAGAGACGGACACAACCTACAACACCGACGGTTTGGTCACCGAGGTTGACGAATACGACTAC
>Ga0207684_10004624_pt1 | contig 12926 bp, 13 predicted proteins | sample KBSK5501metaG_FD_184342 | JGI IMG/M metagenome (GOLD analysis project Ga0207684, IMG submission 184342) | Corn, switchgrass and miscanthus rhizosphere microbial communities from Kellogg Biological Station, Michigan, USA - KBS K5-50-1 metaG... | ecosystem: Host-associated > Plants > Roots >...
GAGTTTGCCCTGCACTCTGACCGCGTCATCGCCGCAGCCGAGACCTACATGGGCCTTGTTGAGACGGGCGTTGGACTCATTCCGGCTGGTGGTGGGACCAAAGAGATGAACCGCCGTATCATCTCCAAGGTAATGGCCCTCTCGCCCGATACGCCACCTCTACCCCTGGCGCAGAAAGCATTTGAGACCATTGGCCAGGCCAAAGTCTCTACCAGCGCGTTGGAGGCTCGCACACTTGGCTTCCTCGACGACGGAGATCTCATTGTGATGAACCCCGACCACCTGCTGGCGGTTGCCAGGCGTGAAGTGCTGGCGCTCGCAGACGATTATCGACCGCCCGAACCAGGTAAAAATATCTACGCTGCCGGGAAAGCGACGCTCGCAGCCCTTGAGTTTGGTGTGCGGACACTCCAGTGGGCCCGCTTTGCCACCGAATATGATGGTGTTGTCGCTGGGCACCTCGCTCGCGTTCTGTGTGGTGGGGAACTCTCGACACCTCAATGGGTCAGTGAGGATTACATTCTCAAAATGGAGCGGGAAGCATTTCTGGCCCTTCTGCGTAACCAGCAGACCCTGGAGCGCATCCAGGCTATGCTTACAACTGGCAAGCCGCTCAGGAACTAGAACTTAGGAGGTAAACTACTATGAAAGAAGCCGTTATTGTTTCTGGTGCTCGCACCGCTGTTGGACGGGCCCCGCGTGGAATGCTAAGAGCCACTTACCCTGATGACATGGCTGGTGCGGCCATCAAAGAGGCGCTGCGACGCGCTCCAGGGTTGGACCCGGCAGAGGTAGAGGATGTGATCATCGGGTGCGCTATTCCTGAAGGGACACAGGGGCTTAATATTGCCCGATTGGCAGCGGCGCGGGCAGGACTACCGGTGAGTGTGCCTGCTCAGACCGTGAATCGTTTCTGCTCTTCGGGCTTGCAGACTATCGCTTCAGCGTCAGAGCGTATCATGTCGGGTTTTGCTACCACTATTGTGGCTGGGGGTACCGAGTCCATGTCGTCAACGTTGCAATCCCCTAACTTTTCGCCGAACCCCGAATTGGTGCGTACGTATGCTGCATACTACATGCCGATGGGTCTCACCGGAGAGCAGGTCGCAAGAGAGTACAAGGTCTCCCGCGCGGAGCAGGATAGCTTCGCCTTGCGCAGCCATACGCTGGCCGCCAGGGCTGTGGACTCCGGGCTCTTTGACGAGGAGATCGTCCCCTTGGAGGTGGAGTTCGAGTGGGTGGACGATGACGGAAAGGTGCAGCAGCAAAAAACTATCTTCAAGCGAGACGAGGGGCCGCGCCGGGATACAACTATGGAAGGGCTTACCAAACTGCGCCCTGTTTTCCAGGCAGGTGGCACGATTACTGCAGGAAACTCCTCGCAGCGCAGTGACGGTGCGGCCGCCGTGGTGGTGATGGAGCGCGAGCGGGCCGAGCAGCTTGGACTGACACCCTTATTGCGCTTCTTGGGCTTCGCGGTTGCCGGTGTGCGTCCCGAAGTGATGGGCATCGGGCCCATCATCGCTATCCCCAAGGTGTTGAAGCTGACCGGCCTTTCGCTCTCAGTCATCGACCTGATCGAGCTGAATGAAGCGTTTGCTTCACAGTCGCTCGCGGTCATCCGGGAGCTAGGGTTAGACCCTGAGAAGGTGAATGTCAACGGCGGAGCCATCGCACTTGGTCACCCGATGGGAGCCACGGGAGCCAAACTCACTGTCCAACTCATGCATGAGATGAAGCGGCGCAAAGCTCGCTATGGCATGGTGACCATGTGTATCGGCGGAGGAATGGGAGCCGCGGGCATCTTCGAGAACCTGCAAGGGTAAAGAACAGGGAGGGTCGAGACGGCGAGGAAAGAGTGCTTGATTATGACGACAGAGCAGATCATCGCGGACTTGAAACTGCATGCAAATGCTCAGGCCGTCGAAGGTATGGCCAGGTTTGGCATCAGACCTGCCCAGGCTCTAGGAGTCTCGATTCCAACGTTGCGCAAGATGGCCAAAGATGCTCTCAAAGAATTGCAGGCGAAAAAAACCAAGGACTAACCCACTTCGCGTTCAAGCACGATAGTGGGAGAACATATGCGACTGGTAAAGTTCGCTGAGGCTGGCAGTTGAAATCGCGAGCCCGTCTCGTCAAAAAGAGAAGGAGTCCCTATGTGCAGTGAGCCGCTTGTCCTCTATACCGTCACCAATAACATTGCCCGTGTAGTGATGAACCGGCCAGGCGCGATGAATGCCATGAGCCGAGGGATGATTACGGAACTTCGCCAGGATCTAGAACGTGCCCAGAGCGATCCCGCCGTCTCGATCATTGTCCTTTGGGGTGCAGGGGGTAACTTCTGTGCAGGAGAAGACCTGAAGGAAGCTGAACACCAGACCGCCGAAGACTTCCTGACACTGATTCTGGACCTTCAACGGCTCACTCGCTTGCTGCTGTTGGGTGAGAAGCCAAGCGTCGCAGCAATAGATGGCTATGCCGTAGGCGGGGGCTTCGAGCTGGCTCTGGCCTGCGATTTTCGTGTCGCCAGCACACGAGCACGCATGGGCTGTGTGGAAGCTCGTGTGGGCATGGTCATCACAGGGGGCACCTCAGCGCTACTCCCGCACCTGGTCGGGCAGGGGACGGCGCGGGAGATCATCCTGATGGCAGATATCTTTGAAGCCGCTGTCGCCCAACGCTTCGGACTGCTCCACCGGTTGATCGAACCGGAACTGCTGGACGCTGAGGTGCAGGCGCTTACCGACAAGATACTGAGCCGTGCACCACTCTCCCTACGTGAGAGCAAACAGCTACTCAATCGCCCGCTAGCGGGCGAATTGGAGCGTGCTTTCCAGAACGAGATTGAGGCGATCATGCGCTGTTTTAGTTCTGCTGATGCTCGTGAGGCCACCGTTGCCTTCCGCGAAAAACGTCCACCTGTTTTTCAGGGAAAGTATTGGCTTTAGCGGTTGAGAGCGCCATCACCTTCCTGTGCCGAAAGTACCAGATTGATGCTTGCCATGCATGCCTGGACACACGGTATGCTACACTAAAAGGCATTGAGGAACTAAGGAGTATAAAGCAGGAAGGGGTATTGCTTGAGAAAAAAACCATGTTGGGGTCTGCTGTGTCTCTCTCTGGTTATATTACTGGCGGCATGCGGATCTAATAAGGTCACTACATCATCTTTGCCGTCCAAAAGCATCGTGAGCGATTCGCTTAGCAACAGCCGCCCGCAGCAATCTCCTATTCCTTCTCAAACTTCGATCCCACCACTATCAATTCCCAGCCATAAAATGAAGACTGTACCGACGCCTGTACCTCACATCTCCTCTTCGAGTACCAGTACCCCACAACCGGTCTCAAACTGCGTAACGTACAGCCAGGAGACGACCCGGGTCCCTGCAAAGAATGGGACGCTGGCGGCTCCCTATGGACCGGCGCCTGTCTCAGGAGAGGCGCAACAGCTCACCCAGCAACTCTTCCAATTGATTAATCACGAACGTGCCGCCTGTGGGCTCCCTCCATTCGCCTGGAACAGCACTCTTGCCTCGGGTGCGCTTCTGCATAGCTGGAATATGGCGCACTGCGGCTTTAGCCACACCTGCCCTGATGGCAGCACCCCTTATCAGCGCATCGCCAATGAAGGTTTCGCCGGCTTGAGCGACTGCGGAGAAAGTATCGGTCGAGCAGGGCCCTATCCGACCGCCTGGGGTGGGGTCTATTCCGTGCAGGAGAGTATGGCTCACGAGCCGCTCGGAGGCTGGCACCGTATCCACCTTTTCAGCACTACTCTGTATCGAATCGGCGTCGGTGTCTATGTCGATGCCGGCGGATGGATCTGGTTCAGTGAAGATATGGTAAGCTGACAGGTTAGTTCTTGCGAGATCATCCATCCATTCTACCTTTCCCAGAAAATTACCTCATAGAACGGTTTGCGCCCGTTTGGTTTTGGAGCATGAGGCTGTTCACGGCTGGGGAGAGGATAGCCAAAGAAGTTCCCAATCATCACGTGAAGAAAAATAAGCAACATCATTTTTGAGTACATTCTTTCGCAACCGACTCAATCTCTTGTACCATACTGAAGCCGACGAGAGGCAGCAGAATATTCAAAGCATTAAGTTCGGTGTCATCTCGGTACTTACTGGGCGAGAGTCACAATATCCTCTTGTTCTGTACCCTGTTTTGTAGAAAAAATCATGTGTGATCCGCCTCTTTCAGTTTTTGTGCTAGCTATAGACCCTCACTCTGTGTTCCCATTAAAAAGTTAAAAAATAGTAAAAAATTAAAAATGGATTTTTAGCCCTAAATGTACTAGATAAAATGCGTAAAATATGGTATTATTTGTTGGAGAGCTTAAAAGATGATTTAATTTCTTGATCCCCTAAGTTCATACTTACGATTTATTTAGTTGGTGGTATTCCGTGCTTCATGTCCACTAAAAACAGTCCTGAGCAGTAAAACAGGCTGCCATAAAAACAATCCGCGTTGCAGTGGATGATGCTGTGGTGCGCAGATGAGTATAACGCTATTTCACTCTGCTAGCGAACCATCAACAATCATAGATAAAACATGAAACTTGAACATGCGCAAAGAGAGAGAGACATCAACATGAACAACTGGATTACAACAGCAGAAGCGGTAATGATCATCAGCAAGCACAGTCATCACTCTGTGAGTCCTAAACATGTCCAAGCGCTTGTCAGCAGAGGCAAGATTGGTATGCGATCCCTTGATGGAGGAACGAAATTACTCAAGCGGAGCGATGTAGAGTCAACCCGTGTTGCAGTAGGTATAGGCAATGGCCAACGCAGAGACGGAGCAGGAACCTTGTAAGAAGTTGCTGGCGGAGGAGAACCTGGACAAGCGCAGCCATCAACATGGTGAGAAAGGCAGATAGAGCCATGGAGACAAATGGAGAAGGCACCTACTTTCAAGAAGGTGATCAAGTGCGTATCAAGCGCACGCAAGAGATTGGCAGAGTCCATGCAGCCGATGGAGGGGTCGTCTATGTGCTCATGGATGAGACCAACGAGACAAAACTCTTTTCTGCTCGTGCTGACGAGGATGCGTACATTGAGCTGGTAACGGAGGCAGTGGGAACCAAGTCTCAGGAGCCTTAACGGGGATCTTTACCATCCAATCGTGCCTGCACGACGTGAGGTGGGCTCCTGGCAAAAGTGTTACCAAGGCCAGAGTAGAAGATCTTTGAAGCACGCAATAGTCTGCTCGTACCGGTTGGCAGCATCAGCATGTGGTGTTTTCTTGTCTGGTGTCTGCTTTGTAAGAATGCTCACGGTCCTTTGCTGCTCTTTTTCCCACTGCTCCTCACTAAATCCTTGCGAGACTGCATGCATGATCGTCATCACAATAGGATAGTCTGAAGAACGGAGCTTATCATATCTCATCGCCTCTTGTATACGCGCAGAGTAGATAGCTGTATCACTCATCCTGCCTATGGGAATTTGCGTATTTGCCTCAGAGGGTTGCTTACTCATGCTTTTATTCCTTCTACTGCTAGAAGCGTGTCGTTTACCTAAAGTACATTATGTCACATTTTATGTACGCATGAGAAACATCGAGGAACAAAAGCCTTCGCCTATTGCTTTACCAATTGTTCCACTTTTTGGCTGGAATGCCACTTTTTGCAATACGGCGATAAAAAGTTGTGTCATTCATTGAATCTTAAATGCTATTATTGTAAAAATCGTGTAAAGTTAAAGGAACTTATAGTTCCTTCCATGAACCACATCAAGCATACGAAACATCCACCAGAGAATCCATCTATCATTGCAGGGTTACGGCTTCCATTTCTTCTCGTTTGTCCGGATGGTAAAGTGTCTACTGTTAGTCGATTGTTAGACGCTATGCTATTTTTACTCGTTATCCACTGATTGCCAATGCCTCGGAAACTATTTCAGATTTTGCAACCAGCTTGCGATCGCCTGCCCAATCTCATCAGGAGAGTCCTCCTGGAGATTATGGAGCCCTTGCACGATCACCTCGCTTTGCGCGGGCCAGGTGCGGCAGAACTCATGCTGATTCGGTTGTAACAGGCCTGGGTCGCCCTGAATGTATAATTTGGGAACGTCACTGCGGGAAAGCCACTCTCCGTAGGCCGTGACGATCTCGGTCACATCGGCTGGCTCTCCATCAACCGGAAGCTGACGTGGCCAGGAGAGCGTAGAGCGACGCGCTTCGCCCGGTTCGGCAAACGGACGGCGATAGGTATTCATCTCTTCCTCCGTCAAACTGCGCACAATCGTATTGGGCAGGTTGAACTCGATGAAGGAGTTTTGTTCCAGAACCATCTGTTCGCCTGCCGGAGACCGCAACGCCTGGAAGCGTTTGCGTGCTGCTTCCGGGTACTCGCTCCAGGTATATGGCTTGACAATCGCTTCCATATAGGCAATTCCTTTCACTGCGTCCGGGTGGCGATACGACCAGTCGAAGCCCAGGACCGATCCCCAGTCATGCACAACAAAGGTGACCCGTTCACGTACGCCAAGCGCTTCGAGCAGCGCATCCACAAAGCTTCGATGCTCGACGAAGGTATAGGAGCCGGGGCCGCTCTCGGGCAGCTTCTGCGAATCGCCCATGCCGATGAGATCTGGTGCAATGCAGCGGCCAAGCGCCTGCACATAAGGAATAATATTGCGCCAGATGTAGGAGAAGGTGGGATTGCCATGCAGGAAGATAATAGGATCGCCCTGGCCTTCATCCAGATACGCCATCTCCAATCCCAGAACCCGTTGACGCTTTTTTTGATAGGGAAATGTTGCGCTAATCATGTTGTTCTCTATTCCTTTCTGGAACCACACGGTCGTACAGTAGATTTGTAGCAATGTTGTCAGTATCACTCTTCTCAAGGAAGCATTCTAATGGGAAGGCGCATCTGCCAGGATGAACGCTGACGCCTGGATGGTTTACTTCAGCGGAACTCCTCCTCCCAGCAAAAGCGTATGCACGACGCCTGCGACAAATTGCTCTTCTGAAACAGGAAAGGGATCGTGTCCCTGGAAGTATTGGACGAAGACATATTGGTGGCAGGTTCCCAGCAGAAGAGCAGCGAAAGAGAACGGCTCAATCTCTTGCTTGAGACGGTCAAGGCGCTGCTCAGCCGCTACATAGCTCGCCACCATTTCATAGATGTTCAATGGTCCACCCTTTTGCTCCTGCATCCAGAGGCGAAAATGGTTCAGCAGATAAATGTCTGCGAATAAAGCCGTGGCTAAAGGCAACAATTTGCGGTAATACCGAATGGCAGCCCGTGCAATGTCGCGCACATTTTCCTCAATGGTCCCCTGTCCGATCCGTTCTTGCTGGGCAACCGCAAGGAAATCAGGCAAGTTCTCTTCAATTGCCGCCAGGATTAACGCCTCCTTGGTTTCAAAGTGTTTATACAGGGTTCCTTCAGCGCATCCAGCGGCCTCGGCAATCTCTTTATTGGTCAGGCGAGCCAGGCCTTTGGTTTGAAGCATCTGTTCCGCCGCCTCCAAAATGTATTGGCGTGTTCTCATCAGAAAAACTTTTCTCCCTTCCAACTAATAAGAGTGATTGATCACTCTAAAAATATAGTGTATAATCACCCTTTGGTCAAGAGCCCAACAATCGAAACAATGTTAATCCGGTTGTCTTAGGCATTGGAATACCATTCTTTCAAGACTTTAAGGACCGGCTTCCTCTGAGACTTGCAAAGCTGTGCCGACGATGACCTCTCCTTCCAGGGTCAGCAGCAGGCGGAGGATGCCATGCGTGCCAGGGTGTCGTGGCCCCTTATTGAGCAGCATTTCCTGTGTTTCAAGAGTGTCAGGAGATGCTTCCATGATTACCCACAGGCAACTGATCCCATAGTATCCTCATTGGCCTGGGTCTGCAGTTTGATGCCCCACGGCTTTAGCACTCGCGAAGCTACTCTCCCGCCGGAGTGCCTCCTGCCAGGCATGCACTGGCGGCACCTCTTCCAGCTCCGATTTCGTCGGGACATCGATGAAGATGGGCTCATGACTGGCCAGCGCCTCGGTAATGACAGGACTGAGTTGAGCAGGACCGGTGATGCGCACGCCGCGAATGCCGAATGCCTCAGCGATACCGACGGTGTCCATTTTACCGGTGAAATCGACACCGAGATAGTGTTCGTCATAGTAGAGACGCTGTAGCATCTTAATCCACCCAAAGCTGCCGTTATTGAACAGAATGATGATGATGGGCAGATGCAGGCTGGCAATGGTGGCGAGTTCCGTACCTGACATGCCGAACGATCCGTCACCCACCAGGCCAACGACGCGTTCATGCGGTCTGGCGAGAGCCGCGCCGACCGTTGCAGGCAGGGCATAGCCCAGGCCACCGTGAGCGCGTGGAATGACGATGGAGCGCCCGGGACGCCTGGTGCGGAAGTGGGCCGCTGTAAAAGGTGTCATCGTGCCCGGGTCGGCGACGATCACCACATCGCTGGGCGTGTGCTGCCACAGAGCATCGATCACGCGCCCAGGTGTAATCGGGACATCGCTACACGCCGCTCGTTCAGTAACCTCCATCCAGAACGGCACTGCGCGCTGTGCCAGTATCTGCGCAGACCGCTCGCGCTCTTGCAGGGTGATCTTGTGGCTGCTTGCGATCTCCAACAGTGCAACGAGGGACTCTTTCAGATCGCCACAAGCTGCGATTGTCGCAGGTACGTTGTTACCCAACTCATGTGGATCAATATCGATCTGAAGCACTGTAACGGCTTGTCCAGGTGCTGGAATCGTCCCTTTCAAGGTGACGAGCGAATTGACTTTCGTGCCGAGATACAAGAGACAATCTGCCTCGGCCAGGAGCTGATTGGCGTAGGGACGGCCCCCATTGCCGCCGATCACGCCAACGCTCCATGCATGCATCTCATTGATGCTGCCTTTCCCGTTGATGGTCGTTGCCACGGGAATAGCTAAGGTCTCGGCGATCCGCGTAATCTCGTCCCAGGCGCCCGAAAGCACCGCTCCACCTCCGGCAACGATGAGCGGATGCTGTGCCGCCAGCAATGCATCTAGCATCCCTTCGAGCGATGCCTTGGGGGCTTGTGTACGATGAGAGGGATAGTGTCGGCATGCAGGCTCGGCATAGATTGCTGTGGGAGGAGCCTCTTCCATCAGCACATCTTCCGGAAGGACGACATGGACCGCGCCTCCACGTCCGCTGGTAGCTGCGCGGAACGCCTTCCGAACGATGTCAGGAAGCATCTGCGGCCGTTTCACCACGGCGCTCCACTTTGTGGCAGCCTGCAAAAGTCGCTGCTGGTCGATAGCAGTGAGCGCTCCCTTCCCCTCATCGGTGATCGGCACATCGGAGGTGAACACAACCAATGGCACCGAAGACCCGTTCGCTTCGGCCACCCCAGGGATCACATAGGTTGCACCCCCACCGCTTGGGGCCTCAGTGATGCCTGGTTTGTACGCCAGGCGGGCGTAGGCATCGGCCATAAACGCCGCCGAACGCTCGTCGCGTGCCGTGATGTGCGTGATTTCCCCGCGAGCGGCATAGAGCGCGTCGTAGAGGGCCATCGTGGTATCACCTGGTACTCCAAAAATGTACTCAACTTCGTATTCCTTAAGCAGTTCGACCAGAACCTGGGCGGTATTCATCGTCTCTCCTCGTCGTAGCTATTGGGAGCTCTTGGCTTATCTCTAAGTATACACCGGGGTGTCGCTCTAGTCAGGAGTATGCAGGTCGACCCGCAGAAATGTCATCGCAAAGAACTGAAAGTTCAAAGAAGAGGTGATTGACTATGGTATACAATAGAGGTATATTCGCAACTTCGGTGAGGAAAGCGGGTGCATGATTAGGACGTCAGAGCAGATCATCGCGGACTTGAAATTGCATGCTAATACTCAGGCCATTGAAGGTATGGCCCGGTTTGGCATCAGACCTGCCCAGGCTCTGGGAGTCTCGATTCCTACGTTGCGCAAGATGGCAAAAGAAATCGGGTGCAACCACGTGCTTGCGTTGGCACTCTGGGATTCAGGGATCCATGAAGCAAGAATACTTGCCTCGATGATTGACGAGCCTCAACGCGTTTCTGCCCAGCAAATGGAGGAGTGGGTCAACGATTTTGATTCATGGGATGTGTGCGACCAGGTCTGTGGGAACCTGTTTGATAAAACGCCTTATGCCTATCAAAAGGCCGTCCAGTGGTGCCAGCAAGAGAAAGAGTTTGTGCGGCGGGCAGGTTTTGTGATGATGGCTGAATTGGCGGTCCATGACAAACAAGCACCTGATGAGGCATTCATGCAATTTTTCCCACTGATCAAGCACTACGCTGATGATGAAAGGAATTTTGTGAAGAAAGCCGTCAACTGGGCATTGCGGCAGATCGGCAAACGGAATGGTTACCTTCGTACATTGGCTCTGCAATGTGCCTCCGATATTCAACGCATGGATTCCAAATCTGCCCGGTGGGTGGCAAAAGATGCTCTCAAAGAATTACAGGCGAAAGAGATCAAGGGCTAACTCGCTTCGCGTTCCAGGGAGGGGATAGAGGCAAGAAGCAATGCTTTTTCCCCAGCAGGAATACTGTGCTCGCGTACAGCCACCCTACAATGTATCGGGTCTGCTCGCGGTCCGCCCACCACAAAGCTCCTCAAATCGGTGATCCACAGTAGCTTCCTACTAAAGAAGCCTCTTTGCCATCCCTGAGAGAGTTACACTGACCCTGTGTTGCCTGTGAAATTTCTCGACGTAATAATAATGTGAGTAGAGATATTTTCTCGTCGAGAAATTCCAAAACCACGCCGAGGCGTTCGATACCTTACCAGCACTCGTCACAAGGCCCATCACTGTTGATACTGTGCAGAGCTTGCATGCCCTGGTGATGGACAAGATTGATCCACAGGCAGGCAAATTGCGAACGGTGCAGGTCTATATCCGAGAAGCCAATGCGCAACCCTGTGGCCGCCCTCGTCATCAACCATAGTCATAGCCTGTAGTGAGCCGGCATCCCAGATGCCAACATGTTATTATTATATTATATGATACGGCAATCTGTCTTGGTCTTCCGGTTAAGGCAACATCCAGCAATCAGAAAGTCCGCCGGGTGATGATCAGGAGAACGAGGAGCTATGTACGCCACGACCCTACGCTGCGTTTTCTGCAACACAGATTATCCTTTGATTCATCGCGGTTCCTGCACTCTCTGTGCCAGGCCCGGTGAGGAGAACGCCTTGCATGAAACGCTCGGCGTACAGTATGACCTGGCCGCGCTCAAAGGCCAGCTGGATCGAGAGGAATTGGCTCGTCGTCCAGCCGGCTTGTGGCGCTATCATGAATTACTGCCGGTCGTTGATCCAACGTTCCGCATCGATCTGGGAGCGGGCGGTACGCGACTCGTACCCCTTACCCGAATTTCCGAGGCCGTCGCAGGCACCAGGCTCTTGATGAAGGTGGAGGGGTCCAATCCCACCGGTTCGTTCAAGGACCGACCTATTGGCGTAGCTGCTAGTGTCGCCCTGGAACAGGGAGCGCGTGGTCTGGCCTGCCTGACCTCCGGCAACATTGGCTCGGCCATGGCCGCCGTTGCAGCAAAGGCCGACGTCTCCTCGCTTGTCTTGTTGCTCGGCGCTGCTGGTCTGGCAGATCAAGAGGCTTCGGTCAATGTCGAGAAGTACATGCAGATCAGCGCCTACGGAGCAGAAGTCGTCACGCCTATGGGCAACCTGGGGCAACTCTACGCTCTGGCTGATCGCATCGAGGACGAGTTAGGGTGGTCGTTTCTGCATAACGTGCAGGCCTACCAGACCGAAGGTGATAAGACCACAGCCTTTGAGATCTGCGAACAGCTTGGCTGGCAAGCCCCTGCAGCTGTCTTTGTACCTACCGGTACTGGGACCAATCTGTTTGGCCTGTGGCAAGGTTTTGTCCTCTTTAAGGCGCTGGGGTTTATCGACACGCTCCCACGCATGTTTGCCGTCCAGCCGATGGGAGCAGCCTCACTGGTTGCAGCCTGGGAAGCTCACCAGGCGATCCCCCCAGTATTGGAGCGCATTGAGCCAAATCTGGCACCGCCGATCAGCCACCGCGTCAGCGGTTACCATGCCTACAAGGCAATGCAGGAGTCAGGCGGAGGGGCTGTAGCGGTTGCTGATGGGGACATGTTTGCAGCGATGAAAGACCTTGCCTCATACGAGGGAATCTATGCCGAGATGGCTAGCGCAGCTGCGCTGGCTGGAATACGACGTGCTCAGGCTTTAGACCTGCTCGAGACGGAAGAGATGCGCCAGGGCGGCATCGTTGGCATCCTGACCAGTCATGGCTTAAAGAACAGTCTTGCACTGACTCAGGTATTTCCTCCGCAAACGAAGGTCGAAGGGACGTTGGAAGCATTGCGCAGTTACCTTGAATTGAAAAAGATGGAACTCCAGAAGTAACATTGGTCATATCGCACAGTGTAGCTTTTGCGGCAAGCTTTTGGATACTCTTGGGAATGCCTCGTGTAGTTGTTTACCACTCATGAGTGATAGGAGACAAGCATGACTATCGATGAAACGACAAGCGTTACTCAACATCTGCCTCGTGGTGTACACCTGGTAGGTAGTGTTCCTTTAGGAGATGCAGAAGACGTGTTTCGCGCGGCCACTTCGATTCTGGGTGGGCGTTTGCGGCGTATTCCCGATGGTGAGACGGGTGAGCGGATCAACTGGATTGGATGGCAGACCCGCTTCATCGGCAGTAATCCTCGTTTTGAAATGATGCCGCCCAATCCCACTGACTACGCACCACTGCCGCACTTCAAGCTGCGTTCGACCCTGTCTTCCGGTGAGATTACATTTGAGCAACTTGGCTATGCTGATGCGGCCAAGGCGTCTTATACTGTGTTCTCCCAGTTGAAGCAAGCGGGGCTGATTCCGGCCAGCACTCGTTTCCAGGTGAGTCTCCCTACCCCGCTGGCTCCGGTTGTTGCATTTATCGTGCCC
>Ga0207684_10004625_pt1 | contig 12924 bp, 9 predicted proteins | sample KBSK5501metaG_FD_184342 | JGI IMG/M metagenome (GOLD analysis project Ga0207684, IMG submission 184342) | Corn, switchgrass and miscanthus rhizosphere microbial communities from Kellogg Biological Station, Michigan, USA - KBS K5-50-1 metaG... | ecosystem: Host-associated > Plants > Roots >...
CGCGCTCGGCGCCGACCGGCGCCTGCGGCATCAGCGCCCGTGCGCGCTCGGCGAAACCAATACAGGCTGTGGGGCTGAAGTTCAGCAGCGCCGCTTCGGCCGCCTCCGCATAGCGGTGTAGCGCCGCCATCGGCTGCCGCCCGCGGTCGAAATGCATCGCGAGCTCCGAGGCGGGGACCGCCACGCCGGCGGCTCGCTCGCGTTCGAGGGCCGCGCCCACGTCGCGGTGCAGTTGCACACGCGCCGACGGCGGGGTGCGGTCGTAAAGCACCTGGCGGAACAGCGCATGCTTGAAAGAATACGGTGGCTCCAGCGCATCGCTGTCCTGTCCGGCATGCGGCGGCGCGAGCCACACGTGCCCGCGCATCAGCTCGTCGCAGCCAAGGGCCACCGAGGCGATGTCACGCTCTAGGGCCAGCGCCAGCGTATCGACCCGGAACTCGACCCCGCAGACCGCGGCCGCGGCAAGCAGCGCGCGCTGCTCGCCGCCAAGCCGGTCGATGTAGTGGTCGATGATGGCGGCCAGGTTCTCGGGCACGGCTACCGCTGCGAGGCGCGCTTCCGCCTGAGCGCCTTCGTCCGTGCGTTCCATCACCTCGGTGATGACCGATGAGACAAACAGCGGCACGCCGTCGGTGCGCTCGTGCAGCGCACGCACGAAAGCCTCGTCGCGCGCGAGCGGCGGTGAACGTTGGGCGATGTAGTCGGCGACCTCGGTCTCGGAGAAGGGGTCGAGCACGATCTCATCGCAAAGCCGGTGCAGGCGCAACTCACGCCGCAAGGGGTTGAGCGGATGGTCCGTCGCCACCACTTCGGCCACGCGGAATGTCGCCAGCCACATCAGACATGCGCGGCCGCGCCGCCGCGCGACGTGGTCGATGAGCTGAATCGTCGCGCGGTCGCTCCAGTGCAGGTCTTCCGTCACCAGCAGCAGCGGTCGCTGCTCGCTATAGCGGTCCAGCAGCTCGCCCATCTCGCGCAGCATTCGGTCTGGGCCAACGCCGGCGAGCTCGCGCCGCAGCACATCTCGTTCTTCCGCGCTGCTGAGCCACGGGAGCTGCAGCAGCCAGGTCGGCGCCACGCTGCGCAGCAAGGCGCGCAGGCCCACGTCCTTGCGGCACAGCTCGGCCAGCGCCTCCAGCACAGGCAGATAGGGCTCGCCGGTCCCGTAGTGATCCACACACTGGCCGCGCGCAACAGCAACGTCTCCCAGGCCCGCTGTGAACGTCTCGATCAACGTGGTCTTGCCGATGCCTGGCTCGCCGGCCACCCACGTCACTGCGCGCTGCCCGCCACGCGCGCCATCCCAGGCGCGGCGCAACCGAGCGAGGGCGTCCGTGCGGCCGATGAATGACGACGACTCGCACGGCCTCGCGAGCGCATCGATCGTCGGCACCGGCACCGGCACCGGCATCGGTGACGGCGCGGCCTGCGCGGTCGGCACCGCGATGAAACGATAGCCGCGCCGCGACACGGTCTCGATGAAGCGCGGCGCGCGCGGGTTGTCGCCGAGCACTGCACGCACGTCGCTGATGGCGGTCTTCAGCACCGATTCGCTGACGAACTGGTGGCCCCAAACGGTGTCGAGCAGCGCGTCCTTCGTCAGCAGCGTGCCCGGCTGGCGCGCCAGCGCGCACAGCAGGCTGAAGGGCGTGGGCGCGAGCGCGACTGCGTGACCGTTGCGAAGCAGCCAGGCATTCGCCTCGTCGAGTTCGAACTGGTCGAAGCTCAGGCGAACGGGATTCGCAGTGAGGAGCGAGCGTGCCACGCGTTGCGTCGTGAAGAGGAGCTGGGCAGATTATCGATGGGCCATTGCCGCCAGCTCCTGCGTCGAAGGCATACGAACCGCAGTCAACTGACCCTTCGACGCTCGACCGTGGGCCGCGACGCTTTCGCACCGGGCACCGCCGGAATCTTCGAGGTCTCGGTCAGCAAACCATCCGACAGAATCTCCACCGTCTTCAACGGGATGCGCGCGATGTGGTCAAGGATGGCATTGTGGAGCAGAGCAACTTCGGCGACTTCGTCGTGCCGCGCATCACCGACATGCCGCAGATCGCGGTGCACATCGTTCCCAGCGCCGAACCGCCCACCGGCATGGGTGAACCCGGCCTGCCCCCACTGGCACCTGCATTCGCCAACGCCGTAGCGCGGCTGACTGGCAAGCCGCTGCGCAGGTTGCCCTTCGATCTGGCCTGACGGAATCGGCTGCATCTGTACGCATCGCGTGGAGTCGACGTGCTGCGAGCAGAGTACGCCTGTGCAGCGCAAGCCGCCATGCAGAGAGCCGCCTAGGTTCGTCTTGATCGGTTTGGGCGCGGCCCGCGAGGAGCAGATCATTTTGCCGGTCTGCTTTCCGCGCGCCATCGCGAACGACCGGTTGTGGCCGGCAGCGTGATTACGCACCCTTGCCATGAAGCTGACCTTCGCCGCTTCGGGCCGGCGGCCCGGTCGAACATCTACGTCCGACTCGCCATGGGGCAACGGCTTGAGGTGCGCAACGCCGAGTGGCAGCAGTACCTTGTAGGACTCGAGGCCGCGCCCGAGCGAGCCGCATGGACCCATGCGGTTCATCTGCGGAGACTTCACGTTCAGGCAGGGCCGAGGCCCGCCGTCACGGTGGGGTGCTTCTCGTATGAGCTGGTCGGTGCAGATCGGGCCAGGCTTCATTTCCATCTGTCGAGCTTGCGATCAGTGGAGCATCCCTATCAGCGCATGCCTTTGTGGGGCCAATTTCTCACACGCGGTCGAACTGTCCGACCTGAAGCAGGATCGCGCTTGCTCACCAACATCGCGCGCGCATCGAGCGTCTCGGACCTGGCTCGGTGCTTCCCATTGAGTGTCCTGGCGACGACGGCGCCCGCTCGGTGGTTCTACGATCACCTGGGCTTGTGAAGGACCACATGTGGTGGGAGACGCAGTCATGTGACGATGGCACCTCCGGGGCAGCCCCTCGGTCCTGGTGAAGCCAATCTAGGGCGCTAGCAACTGCGCCATTCGCGCACGAACGTCGTCGTTGGGCTCCTCGCGCTGGGCCTGCGACAACAGTGCCTGTGCGCCGTCGGGCCAGTGCGAACGGCCCCAACCCCAACCCCACCCGCCCCGCGCTCGGACTCGGGGCTTCTCCCTTTTTCTTAGAAGCGTGGGCATCCACCCAACGCGACGCGCCTCAAGCCGTTCGAGCTGCTTGGGCCGGTGCGGCCTTGCTACGGACAAGCGCTTTGTTCGCGCGAGCGCGGCTCACCGCGTAGCGCCGAACCGGTTGTTCGCGCGGCGGTGCCGCGACAGCAGAATCTCCGGCGAGGAAGCGCGTGATGTTGAGCGCATCGAGCGTGCGCATAGACGTCGCCGGCGAGTCCAGCAAGACGACCAGCACCGTGCGGCCCGCCGCGCGCAGGCGCATTGCAAGGCAGCGCCCCGCTTCGTTCGTGAAGCCGGTCTTGGACAGCAGGATGTCCCATCCCTTCTTCCCGACCAACTGGTTGGTGTTCTTCAGTCGGGCGACCTTGCCGCCAAGCGCCGCCATGACGCTGGACTGGCTGGTGATGCGTGCGATGTCAGGATAGGTGCTCGCCGCAGCAACAATCTTGACCATGTCAGCCGCACTGGAGCGATTCTGCGGAGACAGGCCTGTCGGCTCTTCGACGTTGGTCTGGGTCAGCTTCAGCGCCTCTATTTTTTGGTGAGCCGCCGCCAGGAAGGCGCTCATTCCACCCGGGTAGTTGCGAGCCAAGGCGGACGCAGCATGGTTGTCGGAGACCAGCAGCGCTCGTTCCAGCAAGTCAGCGCGCGACAGCGTCGCGCCGGCGCGAACGCCGCTGTGCGTGTGCTTGAGCGTATCGAGGTCATCGACCGTAACCGTGACCCGCTCCCCGGGGTCCTGCTGCGCATCGAGCACGACCATCGCGGTCAACAGCTTGGTCAACGAGGCCATCGGTGCCTGGTCTTGGGGATTTTTCTGCAGGAGCACTTCGCCTGTCGCCTCGTCGACCACCATGACCCGCGAAGAATTCAACGGAACGTCGGCCCAAGCGGTGCTTGCGAAGAGCAAGGTAAGGCTTGCCAGCACGGCGTTCAGAAGGCGACGAATGATGGTGAGGGGTGTGTTCACGACATGTATATCGACAGGGCTAGCCGACGCTGAACGTTTTACGCGTCCGATTCGTTGTCGCGACCACCAGATTTAAGGGGCTCCCCCGTGAATCAGTGCGCGCGGGCGGGATTCGGCGCTGAAGTGCCGCGTTCTTGGGTACACGCAGCCGACCAGAACCGCCGCACGGGGGATGACCGCTCACGGGGTCTTCCGCCCAAGTCCATCACACACCTCCTCGCAGCCCCCTGATCGCACCGCGTTGACGCGGCAAGAGCCGCTCGCTAAGATCGCGCCCCTTCACTGTCTCGAGCACGATGCCCATGCGCATGTAAGCCTTCCCCGAATGCCGTTCCACGCTCCCCTGCGGCGTGGCATGTCTTCGTTCGAACGGAAAGCTTGCAATGTCATCGTTCTCGACGGGCCGCATCGCGCCCGGGGCGCCAGCCCCTGCTTCGCCAGATTCCTCCTCTTTTCAGCTCCACGACGTCCAGTGGCATCTGCCCGACGGAAGGCCGCTTTGGCAAGAGCCGCTGCACTTGTCCATCGGTCGCGAACGCCTGGGGCTGGTCGGCCGCAACGGCGTGGGCAAGAGCGTGCTCGCGCAAATACTTGCGGGCCGCATGCCTTCGGCCGGCACGGCATCGCGCAGCGGCCCCGTTCATCTCGTCGCCCCGCCGCTGCTGCCGCAGGACAAGCGCAGTGTCGGCGAGGCGATGGGCCTCGGCCCGAGGCTCGCAGCTGTGGGGCGGCTCGTCACCGGGCTGGCAACGCCGGACGACCTGGTCCTGGCCGATGGCCATTGGGACTTGCCAGCTCGCGTGGCGCAGGCACTTGCCGAAGCAGGCCTGCCCGGCTTGCAGCCCGCGGACGCGATGGCCGGCCTGAGCGGCGGCGAGCGAATGCGCGTGGCCCTGGCAGGCGCGATGGCGGCCGACGTTCACAGCGTCATCCTCGACGAGCCTAGCAACCACCTCGACGCCGAGGCCCGCGCCTGGCTGCTGTGCTGGCTGCAAGCCGCCAAGCGCACCGTCGTGGTCGTGAGCCACGATCGGCAGCTGTTGCGAGCCGTGGACCGCATTGCCGAACTGAGCCCACGCGGGCTGGCCCTGTACGGCGGCAACTATGCGCTGTATCGGGCCCAGCGAGACGGCCATGCGGCTGCCGCACAGGCGGCCTTGCAACATGCCCTCACGGAGCGTGACGCAGCGCTCGCCAGACTGAGGCGCGAGCAAGCCGCACGCCAGCGGCGGCAGGCACGCGGCCGGCGCATGGCACGCACGGCCAATCTGCCCGCGATGACGATCAACGGCCTTCGCGAAACCTCCGAAGCCACCGCAGCGCGCGATGCGCAGCGTGATGCCGACAAGCGCCAATGGCTTGACGGCGCGGTGCGCGCAGCCGCCGCGAGGGCGGAGCAGCCGCCAGTCATCTTTCTGACACTGCCCGCCAGTCGCGTGCCGGCCGACAAGCCGGTGCTGCATCTGCAGAGGCTGCGCCTCCCGCACGTCGGTGGTTCGATCATCGATGCGACGCTCGTCGGGCCGGTACGTGTCGCCGTGACCGGCCCGAACGGCTGCGGCAAGAGCACGCTGCTGCGCGTGATCGCTGGTGCCCTCGCGCCCCAGCAAGGAAGCGCGACGACACAGGTCCGAACCGCCATGCTCGACCAGGACGGCGGCGACGCCCTGCCGCTCCACAGCTCGCTGCTCGAATGCCTGCGCACGCTCGACTGCCCGCTGCCCGGCAGCGAGCTGAGAACCCGCTTGGCCCAGTTGCGCCTCGACGCGGCGCGTGTATCGCTGCCGACGGGCCTGCTGAGCGCAGGCGAACGCCTGAAGGCCGCGCTGGCCTGTGCACTGTGGCGCAAGGAGCCGGCCCGGATGCTGTTGCTCGATGAGCCCACCAATCACCTCGATCTGGACACGGCTCTGGTGCTGCAGCGTGCGCTGCAAGGTTTCGAAGGGGCGCTCATCGTCGCGTCGCACGATGTGGAGTTCATCGAGGCGTTGCGGCCGACGCATCGGTGGGGGTGGCGAGACGGTCGGCTGGTGATGCGGCAGTCCTCGATGGCGAGAGTGGACCGAGAGTGCCTCGCGGTGCGTCTCCAAAGTTATCCGTCCCCGGCCGATCGCTAAAGATCAATCGAAGCGGGCCGGCCCGCTTCGGTGGCGACTTCGTGCTGGTGTGCCCTCCTCAGGATGTCAGACGCACGTGACTTGCTCGTCTCTACTTGGCTTGAACATGCAAAGCAGCAAGGTCAGGAAAATTCGCGATCTGGTGCGATATGGAAGCAAGGCGCCAACCGACGAGCATCGCATCGAGGTGATCGGCGCTTGGTTGGATGAGACTGGTCACCCGCAACTGGGAAAGGAACCGGGACTGCGCGCAAAGCAGATACATCCATATGGTTCCACCTCCCGCGTCAACGTCCGCTCACGCCGACAGCGGCCATCGAGCTACTCGCGTTGAGTGACGGCAATCAGTCTCAGGACTAAACCGCTCTCGCGGTAGCCGCGTCGGCGACGCTGCAATGCGGCTCGTGGCATCCGGCGGTTCTGCCAAGTTGGCGAGCGAGGCAATCCGCCTCGCTCTACGACTGGAGCCGAGCCATGAACCCATCCACGGTCACCACCACACCGCTACGGCAACGCATGATCGAGGACATGCGCATGCGCAAGATGTCGCCCAAGACGCAGAGCGCCTACATCCGCAGCGTGCAACGGCTCGCGGTGTTCTTGCACCGATCTCCCGACACAGCGACCGTCGAGGATCTGCGACGCTTCCAACTGCATCTGGTGGACGACGGCACCTCGCCGATCACGCTCAACGCCATCATCACCAGCCTGCGGTTCTTCTTCGACGTCACTGCCCATCGCCCCGAACTGATGAGGACGATGCAGTCGGTGCGGGTGCCGCAGAGGCTGCCGGTAGTGCTCAGCCGCGAGGAGGTTGCGCGGCTGCTCGCTGCCACCGGGAACATCAAGCACCAGACGGCGCTGTCGGTCGCCTATGGAGCGGGCTTGCGAGTAAGCGAGGTCGTGGCACTCAAGGTCAGCGACATCGACAGCCAGCGCATGACGCTGCGCGTCGAGCAGGCCAAGGGGCGCAAGGATCGGTACGCGATGATCTCGCCGGTGCTGCTGGAGCGGCTGCGCGCGTGGTGGCGTATCGCGCACGCGCAGGGCAAGATGCTGCCGGGCGGCTGGCTCTTCCCGGGCTTGGACCCGGTCGAGCCGCTGACCGCGCGGCAGCTCAACCGCGCGATCCACGATGCCGCCGAAGTCGCCCATATCGACAAGCGCGTGTCGATGCACTCGCTGCGCCACGCCTTCGCGACCCATCTGCTGGAGCAGAAGGTCGACATCCGGGTTATCCAGGTCCTGCTGGGCCACAAGAAGCTCGAGACGACGACCGTCTACGCGCACGTGGCCACCGAAGTGCTGCGCGAAGTGGTGAGCCCGCTGGAGCAGTTGCCGACGTCGTAGGTCGCCCTCGTGGGGAGACCCGCTCTGGACGTCGCCGACATCTTTCGCGTCCACGGGGCATCCTGGCGTCAGCAACAGCGCGGCCACCTGAGCCTCGGGCAACTCAAGGTCATGTCGGCCATCGAACAGTGCCGGACCGCGGCGCTGGGCGGGCATGTGTTGCGCTGCGAACGATGCGGCACCGATCAGGTGTCCTACAACTCGTGCCGCAACCGTCACTGCCCGAAGTGCCAGAGCAGCGCAGCCAAGCAGTGGTTGGACGCGCGGCAGGCAGACCTGCTGCCGGTGGAGTACTACCACGTGGTCTTCACGTTGCCCGCGCCCATCGCCGACATCGCGTACTACAACAAGGCCGTCATCTACGGGCTGCTGTTCGACATCGCTGCCGAGACGCTGCTGAGGATCGGCGCGGACCCCAAGCGCCTCCGCGCGCGCCTGGGCATCACGCTGGTGCTGCACACCTGGGGCTCGGCACTCACACATCACCCGCACGTGCATGGCATCGTGCCCGGCGGCGGCCTGAGTCTCGACGCTCAGCGCTGGATCGCTTGCAGGCCGGGCTTCTTCCTGCCGGTGCGCGTGCTGTCCCGGTTGTTCCGACGGCGCTTTCTCGAAGCACTGACCCAAGCGCATCGCGAACGGCGCCTGCAGTTCTTCGGCGAACATGCGGAACTGGCCGACGCGGATGCCTTCGCGCGGTGGCTCGCGCCGATGCGGCAGTGCGAGTGGGTGGTCTATGCCAAGCGGCCGTTCGCAGGACCCGAGGCGGTGCTGGCCTATCTGTCGCGCTACACGCATCGCGTGGCGATCTCCAGCAGCCGGCTCGTCGCCATGGACGAGCGCGGCGTGACGTTTCGCTGGAAGGACTACCGCGCCAAGGGCCGGACGCGCCACAGGACCATGACGCTGCACCCCGGGGAGTTCATGCGCCGGTTTCTGCTGCACGTGCTGCCCGCCGGCTTCCACCGCATCCGCCACTACGGTTTGCTGGCCAACGGCTGCCGGCGTGCGAGCCTGGCGCTCGCGCGCGAGCTGTTGGCTGTGCCGCCCGAGCTTTCCAACGTCGACGCCGACGATGCTCATATCGCGGCTGCGGCGCCGCCCTTCGTTTGCTGGCATTGCGGCAGCGCTTTGCTCGTCCTGCAGACGTTCACGCGCGGTCAGGCGATCCGCGCGCCACCTTGCCTAGACGCCGCGTCGTGAGCCGCACGCCTCTGCCGTTCATGCCGTCCGCCGACCGTTCGTCGGCCGACGGGGCTACCTCGCGCGTGCGATCGCGATCTCGACGGCCAGCGCCGGCAAATCGCGCGCAGGCCATCTTCCGTTCGTCGAAGTCGGCCTCGATCCCTGCCACCCACGTCGTCGCGTCGTTCTCGCCGAGGCGCCGGCAGTCCCACGGCTGACCTCGAATCTCCATAGACCGGCTCCACCTGAACCAAGCCGCCCTTGCCGCGGTTTTCTCCCTAGAGGTTTGTCCAACACCTGCCCTCGGGTCTTGCCGGCTCGAAGCAACGTCATCGCGCGCGGGCAGGTATCGGACAAACCTAAACTTCATGCGTCAGTCACCGACGAAGCGGCAGCGGCAAGAGCAGGACTCCTTGGGAAGAACTGTCGGCCGATCTCCCCGCGCGGGAACGCCGAGCTGGTACGTGCAAGCAAAGAGCAGCGGGTCCCTTCGCTTCTTGATGCCGTTTCGTTGAGCTTCGTTCAGTACGCCTTGTAGCGGTCGTCTTCGGTTTGAGTGGTCTGAGCTGTTGGGGCTGAGTCGCCCGACGTTGTGTTTGCTCAGTAGGGCGGAGGCTCCAAGCGTTCTTCGCTGTACTCGATCGACTCGCTGAAGCCCCACAGATCGGGGACGGTTGGCGACACTCTCTCTTCTTGCACGTGTGCCACGAGGCCGGCACAGCGACCGACGACGGCCACCGACCGCATCGCCTCAACCGGAAAATCGATCTCGTGCAACAAGGCGCCTAGCACGCCTGTCACGTTCAGCACGATGGGCTTCTTGGCTTCGGCGTCGACGGCCTCTTTGAGGATCTGCAGCAAGTCGAGATATCGGCCCTCGACCCCGGCCTCCCTGGCCACCTGGATGAGACGCTCGGCACGCGGGTCGGTGCCGACGTAGTCGGGGTGCCCGAAGCCGGGCAGGCGCTTCTTAGCCTGCCTGTACTTGCGAACCACCTCGAGCGCCCAGGCGCGCTTGTCGCCTTTGTGAGCCATGCCTTCCGCAAGGACCAGGCCGGCGCCCCCCATCGTTCCCGCGTACTTGTTGCCCACCATGAGGATGCCCGCGGCAAGCGGGATCTGGATGTCATCGGGGTTCGAGTCCGCGACAAGCCGGGCCACCAGAACGCTGGGGGTCAATCCGTGGTCCATGAGGATCAGTAGCGCCGCGTCGAGCACTCGGGCCTGCGTCGCCGTGGGCTGCCGCCCCGTCACGATGAAGTAGAAGCCCTCCGAGAACGAGAGTTTCCCGATGACGTCGGACAGAGTGTCCTTGCCTCGCATCCGCAGCCGTTTGGTATCGCTGGGATGGGTGCCGATCTTTGTCGTGGCCATTTCGATGTTCCTCGTCTGTCGCAGACTGGCGGGCGAGCCCGCTCACTCGCCTCGCCGAACGGCCTCGACCACTTCGGCGGAAAGACCGAGCGAAGTCAGGACTTCGACAGAGTGCTCGCCAAGATCGGGCGCCGCATCGAGCGGTTGATCGTCGCGGGAGCCGTCGTACAACACGGGCCGCCGAATCGTCATCTGCGGACCGTGAACCGGGTGGGTGATCTCGGTGAACGTCCCCAGATGCTGCACCTGCGGGTCTTCGACCACTTCGGGCAACGTCAGGACCGGGGCGTGAGGAACGTCGTTGGCGACCAGCCGTTCGATCCAGTGCTCGCGCGTCTGCGTTCCCGACGTCTTGTTGAGTTCCACGGCGAGCGCATCGTAGTTGTCCAGCCGCGCCACCCGCTCGCTGAACCTCGGATCGGACGCCAGATCCATCCGGTCAAGCGCCTGCAGCATCCCGGTCCAGAACTTGGCCGGAGAAGACATGTGGATGGCCAAGAGCTTCCCGTCTGCGCAGCGCAAGGCGTACGACTGCGACGCTCTCACGCGCATGAGCGGGTCGGGCCGGACGCCCGCCATCGTGTAGTTGGCGAACGGGTCGGCAATGAACGCGATCGTCGACTCCAGCATGTTGAGCTGGATGCTTCTGCCCTGCCCTGTGCGTTCGCGTTGGTACAAGGCGCCGAGGATTGCGTAGCTCGCAGTCATGCCGGTAAGGTTGTCGGCGATCGACGGGCCTGTAATCTGCGCGTCCGCCCCAAGAAGCAGGCTGGAGATGCCGCTGAGAGCCTGGCCGACCGCGTCGTATGCCGGCCTGTCCGCATACGGTCCCGATTCTCCGAAGCCCGTGATGGAACACACGATCAACCGGGGATTCAGCTCTTGCAAAGTCTCCGCACCGAGGCCCAGCCGCTCCATGACGCCCGAGCGGAAGTTGACGATCAGCACGTCGGCGGACTCGACCAGTTTCAGGAAGGCTGCTCGGCCGTGACTGCCCTTCAAGTTGAGCGTCAGGCCCTTCTTGTTGCGGTTGTAGGTGCAGAAGTAGGGGCTGTAGCTGCCGCCGCGGAACGACCGGAAGGGGTCTCCATCGGTCGGGTTTTCGACCTTGATGACCTCCGCGCCGAGGTCGGCGAGCAGCGTGCCTGCCAGCGGCCCGGTGATCATCGAGGTGAGTTCCACGACGCGCACGCCGTCCAGCGGCGCAGACGATTTCTTGGCCATGGGTCGCACATTCTCCTTTGCTGTGTGCCATACTACATCCGTGAACTACCTTTGTCTACGAACCTATATGTCGGAGGTGCCATGAGCAAGTTGGAGTCCGGCGACGTACTCATTCCGGTCGAACACCCCCCCGCAGCTTCGGCCGCCGCGTCGCTCGGCGCGTCAGTTCAGGGTATGGGCGGGTACGTGGCGGCGCCCAGCGGCGTCCCCCGCGGCAGCGTTCTGCTCATCCAGGAGATCTTCGGCGTGACGCCGGCGATGCGCGCCATTGCCAATGACTTCGCATCCGAAGGTTATTTGGTGCTGGTGCCAGACATTTACTGGCGCATCGAACGCAACGTGGACTTGGGCAACGGCGAAGACCAGGCTCAGCGGGACGAAGCGGTGCGGTACTCCAACAGCTACGACGAAACGCTGGGCACGGACGATCTCGTCGCTGCCGTCAAGTGGCTGCAGAGCGCGTCGCTCGCAGCACCGTCCAAGCCGGCGGTGATTGGCTTTTGCCTCGGTGGTCGAATGGCAGTTCGTGTCGCCGCAATGTCGAATCTGAGCTGCATGGTTTCGATGTACGGCGTGGGGATACCGAAGCTGGCGCAGGAGATCCGCGCCATCGCCTGCGCCGCTCAGTTCCACTTCGGCGACAACGACAACCACAATCCTCCGGCCGTCATCGAGGAAGTGCGGAGCATCGTCGACTCACGGCGGCGCAATGACGACGAGTTCTTTGTTTATCCCGGGGCCGAGCACGCCTTCTACAACCGGTACCGTCTGGATCGCTTCAATCCTGAAGCGCACCAACTCGCCAGAGGCCGGGTTTTGTCCTTCCTCAAGAGCCACATCGGAGCACGGGTATGAAAACCGAGGCCGGATTGACGGGCAAGCGCGTCCTGGTGACTGGCGCAGCGATGGGTATTGGCCGCTCGTTCGCAATGGGGCTGGCTCAGGCGGGCGCCGCTGTCGTTCTGGTCGACATCGCGAAGGAGCCGCTTGCGGAGGTTGCCGCCGCGATCGAGAAGGACGGCGGACACGTGCTCGCGATAGAAGCCGACATCTCGCGGCCCGAGTCTGTGTCCGCACTGGATGAGTCGGTGCGCCGCAATTTCCTTGGCATCGACGTACTCGTGAACAACGCGGCCATTGGCCCCGAGAAGAACTCGCCGCGCTATCTGGTGGACAAGCCCAAGTTCTGGACGACGCCGGACGAGCTCTGGCTGGCGATGCTGCGGGTCAACATCCTCGGCGCTCAGCTCATGAGCCGCACGTTCGTTGCCGGCATGCTCGACCGCGGCTGGGGTCGGATCGTCAACATCACGACCAGTCTGGACACGATGTACCGCCAGGGAATCGGCGCCTACGGGCCCTGCAAAGCCGCTCTGGAGGCCCTTACCCGTGTGATGTCGCAGGACCTGGAAGGAACAGGTGTCACTGCCAACGTGCTCGTTCCGGGCGGCCCGGTGAACACTCGGATGGTCCCGCAGGAAAGCGGCCTGTCCCCAACCGACCTGATTCAGCCCGAGCAGATGCTGGCTCCGCTCCTGTGGCACCATCCGAGTGTTCACCGGG
>Ga0207684_10004626_pt1 | contig 12923 bp, 8 predicted proteins | sample KBSK5501metaG_FD_184342 | JGI IMG/M metagenome (GOLD analysis project Ga0207684, IMG submission 184342) | Corn, switchgrass and miscanthus rhizosphere microbial communities from Kellogg Biological Station, Michigan, USA - KBS K5-50-1 metaG... | ecosystem: Host-associated > Plants > Roots >...
TCCCGTCAGCGTCCCTCCACGTGCGGCCGACCAGCTCCGAGAAGATGCGGGCGACGACGGCTGCTTCTTCCGGGGACACGGTGCGGTTCCCCGTGTGCCGCACCTCGACGAAGCGGAGGCCGGAGCCGCCGAGGGGCGCGGCGCCCCCGACGGACCTCGCGGCGCACGAGGGATGCGCCTCGAGCCGTCCGTCATAGAACGCCTCGGACACGAAGCGGCTGATGGCGGGATGGAGGCGCCGGGTGACGGGAAGGAAGAGTCCCAGCCCCGCGGGCATCGTCGCGTCCCCGCCGAGCAGGTGCTCCAGCGCGGACGCCTCGGCGCCGGGAGGATGGGCCGCCTTCGACGGCTGGGCGAGCTGCCGCGGGTCGCCCAGCAGCACGAGGTTGCGGGCCGAGCCCGCCATGGCGACCGCGTTCGCGAGCGAGAACTGGCCCGCCTCCTCGACCACGAGCGTGTGCACCGCCGCTCCGAGGCCGGTGCGCGCGAAGAGCCACGACGTCCCCGCCAGGACGTCCACCGCGCCTGAAGCCAGCGCGGCCTCCACCTCGGCGTTCTCCTCGACGCACCGCACCATCGCGTGCGCGCACCGGCCGTCCTCGGGCGCCTTCTGGAGCACGCGCAGGCGGCGGCCCGCGCGCTCGGCCTGGACGCACACCTCACCGAGCAGGTTCGCGATCGCCTTGTGGCTGGTCGCGGTCACGCCCACGCGGTGTCCCGCCGAGGTCAGCGACAGGATGAGGCGCGCCCCCGTCCACGTCTTGCCCGAGCCCGGCGGACCCTGGATGGCGAGGCAGGAATCGTCCAGGTCCAGGGCGATGCGGCACGCCGCGTCCACCGGGTCCTCTCCTTCATGGACGAGCGCGGCCGCGGCCTCGGTGGCCCGCAACCGCGGCGGGCGCCGGAGGAGCAGGTCGCGGGCGGCCCGGTAGGGTCCGGCGACGTCGAGCCCGTGCTCGAGGACCCAGACGCCCACGCGCGCGATCGCCTCGCGCTGCTCCGTCGTGGGTATGGGGCCGGCGGGGATCAGGCACCGCGGGTGCGGCGCCTCGGATCGCGCCGCCCGCTTCAGGTTGATCAGTCCGCGAGCGTTGTCGAGGAACATCACGGTGCCGGCCGGCTTGCCGGTCACGGGATCCTCCGGCTTGTCGCCCTCGCCGATCTTGTGCTCCTGGCCCGGATCGAAGCGGTACCGGTGCACGAGCGACTGCGCGCATTTTCCCACCACACCCTCGTACTCGAGGCCGGCGATCGCCTCCGTGTCCTCGAAAAGCTCGTCCACCGTCATCCGCCGCCGGTTGAAGTACGCCCACCACTCGGGCTTGGCCTCGCGCCGGTGCCAGCTCACGATCTGGGCCAGGAGCCACTGCGCCTGCGCCTCGGGCGCACGGTCCGCGAAGCGGTCCGGCACGCCCGCGGCGAGGCGCAAGGCGAGGCCGTCGGCCGCCGCCTCGGCGGCCTCCTGGGTCTCGGGAGGCGCGGGGTCCGCGTGGGCGGGCCGGGGCAGCACGCCCGAGCATGCTTCCCGCTCGCGCCGGCGCGCCTCCAGCCAGTCGCGCAGGCCGACGAGCGAGAGGCAGTCGTCGCGGTTGTAGGCCGCGATCTCGTCGAGCCGCAAGCCGTCGCCCGATTCGCGCCATTCCTCGTAAGCCGCCACGCTGTCCATGCCCCCCGCGACCACCGTGGTGCGGGCGGCCCTGTAAAGGGCCTCGAGCATCTTCAACGAGTACGACTCCTGCGAGATACGCACGCCTTGCTTCACGACGCGGTAGAGGTCGACCATCACCTGCCCGCGCAGGATCCGGTCCAGCTCGCGCTCCCGGACGCCATGGATGCCCATGAGGCGCTTGAAGGCCGTGGGCTCGTAGGCCCCGTAGTGATACACGTGGAGGTCGGGATGCCGCTCGAGCCTCTGGCCGATGAGGTCGACGACGGCTTCGAAGGCCCGCTTCTCGCCGGCGGCGTCGTGCGCCCAGAAGGGCCGGTACGCGGTCTGGCCGTCGACCTGCTCCACGAGGCCGAAGAGGTACTCGAGGCCGGCCGGGCCCGCGAAGGGATCTCCTTCCATGTCGAGGAACAGGTCGGCGGGTGATGGAGCGGGAAGCGCCGCCAGGCCGTGGCCCGCTCCTTGCGCGGGCAGCAGCTCGTAGGCGATCTGGCCCGTGTCGCGCTGGCGGAGCTGCAGCCGCGCCTGCGCCGCGAGGCGCTCGAGCACGGGCGCGCGGATACCGGCGACGGGCCGGGCCGGATCCATCCGGCCGAGGGCGTGGAGCGTCGTGATGCCGGCCGCGGCCAGCCGCGCGCTCTGGTCGCGACGCATCTCGGCGACGAAGGACGGATGGTCGTCCCGTCGTCGCCGGGCCGCGCACGCATCGCACCAGCGGCAGACCTGGCAGTGGGGCACGGGATCCGGGTACGTCTCGCCCAGCCCATCGGCGAGCGCGGCCTCCAGCTGCGCCCGGTTCGATCGGAAATACGCGGCGAAGGCGCGAACCGGGAACCGGGCGACGGTTCCGTCGCCGAGGATCACGTGGACGTGCTCCGGGGGCACGCCTTGGAGGCGCTCGAGCTGCTCGGCGTAGGCGCAGAGCTGGAGCAGCACCGCGGGCCGCACCTCGCGCGCGAGCTTGGCGTCGGCCGGCTCGTACGAGAACGGGCCGAGGGCGCTGGGTGTGCCGTCCACGCGCAGGAGGAAGTCGGCGGTGCCGGACCAGCGGCCGTCGAAAAAAGCCGCCTGATGGACGACCGCCACGCCGGAGCGCATCGCGTCCAGGGTGAGCGCCTCGGCGTGGGCCAGCCCTCCATCGGCGGGGTCGAGCGGCGGCACGACCGCCACCGTGCGTCCTTCCGCCCGCAGCCCGTCGAGGAACCGCCGCTCGTGGTCGAGGCCGCGGCGCCGGAGGAGGTCGATCTCGGGGTCCGGGCGCGCGGGACGGGCCCGCTCGCCCCGCGCGGCGGACAGCTCGAGGCCAGTGAGATGCCGGCAGAGGCTGAAGCCGACGAGATCGGTGGGGCTCAGGACGAGGCTTCCGCCGAGGAGCTGCATCGGATTGCGGAAGACTCTATCCCACTCAGGTGGCGGGCGGGGTCCGGGCGCGGTACACCAGGCTCTTGCAGGTCACGCCGGCCTCGGCCTTCAGGAACTCCGACACGTCTACGGGGTGGACGTCCAGGATGAAAGGATCTGCCGCGCGGCCCGCTGCCCGCTCGCGATGGCGCCGGCCACCGTCCCCATCTCTTCGAGCTCCGTCGCCTCGCCGGCGAAGAAGAGCGTGCCTTCGCACGGCCGGCCCAGGGCGCGCTGGGCGGGAAGGCCGCCCACGCCCACGTAGCTGTATGCGCCGCGGCTGAAGGGGTCGCGCCGCCAGTCGTGGACGCGCCACGATTCGAGAAGGTCCTCCAGCTGCGGTCGCGGAACGCCGAGGGCGCGCGCCAGGCTCGTGAGGGCGCGATCGACGAGGCCGGCCTCGCTCAGCTCGCTCAGCGCGTCGGCGCGCGGTCCGCCTACCCAGGCGGTGATCATCGGCACGCGCCAGGGATTGGCGGTCCACCAGGTAGGGAAGTCGCCCTTCCGGTCGTGCAGGAAGTCGATCCGGTTCGGCTCGCCGAGCGGAGGCGCCGCCCGCCGCCGGAAGAAGCCGGGTCCGTCCCAGAACGCCTCGCGAAAGCGCAGCACGAGCTTGCAGACGTGGCTGACCTCGAGCTTCTGGACGGCCCCGCGCAGGGCGGCCGGCATCGGATCGAAGCGCACGGCCCCCGGCTCGGACGGCGCGGCCTTCAAGACGCCGAGGGGCAGCGTGACGACCGACGTGCGCGCCCGGACCGTGCGGGTCTGCGTGCCCGCCGCCGAGCGGTATCGGACCTCGACCTCGCCGCGGCGCCACGCGACGCTTTCGACGACCGAGGCCAGCCGGACCCGGGAGCGCTCCGGACGCAGGCCGGCCCGAAGCCACTCCACGACACCGTGGTAGCCGTCCGCGAGCCGATACTGGCGCTGCGCTTCGTCGGTCTCGGCCCCCCCCGAAGCCACCGACTGCGCGCTGACGCGGTCCACGTGGGCGGCGAAGTAGCCCTCGACGAACAGGCGCGCGATCTCGCGCGCGGGAGCCGGAACGCGCCGCCGGGCGAGGAAGTCCTCGAAGGACATGTCGGGGCCCTTCGCCGGGATGCGCCCGAGCAGCGCGCCGAACCGCGTCCAGACCTCGCCCATCGGGCGGAGCCGCCCACCCTCCGCCCAGACGTGCTCGTCGGGAAGCTCCACGACCGGAAGGCCCGCCGCCCGGGCGATGTCCCGCGTGGCCTTCGCTTCGCCGTGGAGGAACTCGGGCCCCAGCTCGAGGGGCAGCGGCCACTCCGGATCGGGGACGGTGAGGATCCGTCCGCCGATTCGAGGACGGGCCTCCAGCACCATGACGTCCCGGCCGCCGTCCGAAAGCGCGCGCGCCGCCGCCAGGCCGGCCGCGCCGGCTCCGATCACGACGGTGTCGATCCGGGCTCGCGGCACGCCCGATGATGACATCCCGGCTAGGCCGATCGCAGGATCAGCCGGTCGGGGGTGGCGGAGACGATGCAGAGGACCTCGGTCGGCTTCGACGCTGAGCCGGAGAAGAGCTTCAGCGTGTGGCCGACGATCTCCCAGCGTCCCTCCGAGAGCTGGCGGCGGTCCGTCGGGCCCGGCCGGGAGTGACCGACGGTGCCGTCCCGGCGCAGGTCGATCACGCGGCGCCCGCGCGAGGGGGGGAACTCGAAGCTCGCGGGACGGAACACCCTGTCGCGGCCGCGATCCTCTTCATGGGAATGGATCCATTCCCGGTGCAGCCACTCGCGCGGCGCGTCTTCCGCCATCGGCCGGGCCGCAGGCCTACTTGCCGATGGTGCTGCGAGGCCCGTCGAGGGCGGCCTGCATGCGCACGACCTGTTGAGCGGTGAACATGAACATCGCGTCGTCGTCCACGTAATCCAGGTAGTTCATGAACATGTCCCCGTTGGGTCCGTTCTGGCACGAGACGTGGGGGAAGCGCGGCTTGCCGTAGTTGGGGTGCTGCGCGTTGGGAGTGTCGGCGACGAAGTCGGTCCCGCTGCAGTCCTCGGTGTCGCCCCAGACGTGGCGCAGGTTCAGCCAGTGGCCGATCTCGTGGGTGGCGGTGCGCCCGAGGTGGAAGGGAGCGGTCGCGGTGCCCTTGGTGCCGAACGCCCGGTTGAGGATCACGATGCCGTCGGTCTTCGGCGGGCCACCCGGGAACTGCGCGTAGCCGATCAGGCCGCCGCCGAGCGAGCAGACCCACACGTTGAGGTATCGGTCGGACGGCCAGGGGTCGGAGCCGCCCGTCGCCCTGGCCTTCATCGAGTCGTCGTCGGCGAAGGAGGACTGGGACGTCGGCACGTAGAGGATCCCGCTCGTGTTCTTGCCGGTCGGATCCTTGGAAGCAAGGACGAACTGCACGCGCGCGTCGGTCACCAGTCCCTTCCACACCGCGGGGACCTTCGCCTTGTCAGGGTTCGTGGCGCGATAGTCCTTGTTGAGGGCGGCGACCTGGCTCTTCACCTGCGCGGTCGTGATCCTCTCGGCCGCCGCCTCGTAGAGAACGTGCACGACGACGGGAACGGTCGTGACCGCCTGGCGAACGGGAGCACCCGCGAGGCGGCTGTGGGTCCGGCGCTCGAGCTCGGCCTGCCGGAGGCGGAAGTCCGGATCGCGCTCGAGCAGGCGATAGTGCACCTGCATCGTGCCGCACCGGCGGCGGACGGGGAGGGGCGCCGCCATCAGTGGCCGCGCGCTGGCTCGCGCTTGGACAGGTCACGGAGGTAGTCGTGGAGGAGCGCACGGTCGGCGGGGTGCATGTCGATGAAGCTGAGCCCGGCGCCGCCGATGGGCTGGCCCGGCGCGCGGCTCGGGTCGGCGTTCCAGACCACCCGGCCGGTGGCGTGCACCGGCGATTTGCCGGGTAGCCACAAGACCATCTCGACCTCACCCTTCGGGAGCGGCTTGTCGGACTGGATGAAGAGCCCGCCCTTGCCGATGTTCGTGACGTGGTCCGACACGAACATCTGGCCGCTGATCCAGTCGACGCGGATCTCGACCTCGTAGCGCTCGTGCTCGCGCTCGGGGGTGGGATCGCCCGAGGGCGTCGGGTCGTCCGCCATGCGCCTATCCTACCGCGCCTGTCGGGCGCTTGGCCCTCATTTCGCAGCGGCGGGCATGGCGTTCCAGATGTCCCGATACAGCTTCCAGGCCCCGTCGGGCTGCTTCTTCCAGACGACGACGTACTTGACGCGCTGGGACTGCTCGGCGCCGCTCGGCGGCTGGATCTTCAGGAGGGCGGTGCCGGTCTCCGCCGCCAGGCTCCCGCTCGAATGCACGTGCAACGTGTCCAGCGTGATCGCCTTGCCGCCGGCGTCGCGCAGGCCCTTCCAGAGCGCCTCGATGGCGGCGCGGCCGCGGACCATCTCCCCGTCGGGAGGGAAGGCGATGGCGTCCTCCGCATAGGCCGCGGCCAGGGCGGCGGTGTCGCCGCGGCCGAAAGCCGCCGCGAAGGCGGCGTTCTGCTTCTCGATGGCGGCGCGTACCGGATCGGCCTTGGTCCCTTGGGCCGAAGCGGCGGCGGCCGCCAGGAACGAAATGCACAGGAGCATCAACGTACGAGCGGAGCGCATCACTGTCCTCCTCGCGTTTGAGCGCGTCATTGCTTTGTCCTGGCGACGTAGTTCTTTCCTGGCATCGATCCTCCGCTCAGGCCGTGAGCATCATCTTCAACGTCGCGCCGGGAGCATGCGCCATCTTCAGGAAGGCGTGCTGGCCCTGCTCGAGGGGGAGGACCTCGGTCCACGGCTTGAGGTCGAACCGGCGCGCCTCGGTCAGCCGCACCGACGCCTGGAAATCGCGCGGCGTGTACGCGAACGAGGTGAAGATCGCCTTCTCCTCCCGGATGAGCGTGGTCCAGGGCAGGGGGGACTCGTGGGCGGCCAGGCCGAGGAACACGACGCGCGCGCCCTTGGCCGCGGCGGCAGCGGCGTCCCGGCGCGTGGCATCGACGCCCACCGCCTCGACCACGGTGTCGACTCCGCCTCCGGCCCAGTCGCGGACGGCCTCGACCGCGTCCAGGCCGGTGGCGTCGATCGCCCGGTCGGCGCCCAGCGTCCGCGCGACCGCGAGCCGCTCGGCGTTGACGTCGACGACGCAGACGCGGGGCACGCCACGCAGCCGCGCCAGCACCAGGGCCAGCGCGCCGAGCGGACCGGCCCCGAAGATGGCCATCGTCTCGGGAGGCTCGGCCTGCGAGATCCGGAACGCGTGGAGGACGACGGCCAGCGGCTCCACCATGATGCCCTCCGGCTCGGGCAGCGACTCCGGCAGCGCGTGGAGCTGGCGGGCCGGAACCGAGATCAGCTCCGCATACGTGCCGTGGAGGCGGTCCATGCCGAAGAGGCGCCAGTCGGCGCAGAGGTTCTGCCGTCCGCCGAGGCACGCGGCGCAGGCGCCGCAACTGACGAGGGGGTTGAAGCACACCCGCTGGGCGCGGTGCCAGCCGGTCACCGACGGATGCGCCTCGGCCACCCTCGCCACCGTCTCGTGGCCCATCACCAGGCCGGGCTGGCGCCGCTCGCTGTGGCCGAGGAAGCCGTGGAGGTCCGAGCCGCAGATGCCGGCCGCGGCCACCTTCAGCAGCACCTCGCCCTCGCGCACCACGGGATCGGGCAGGTGCTGGATCTCGACCTTCTCGGGCCCGACGTAGACCAGCGCTTTCATCTCGGCACTTCCCCTGGTGGGCGGGACTGGACGCAGTCTAAGGACTGGGCTCCGGGCAAGTCAACGCGCGCGACCCGTGTGGTATAAGCCTCGCCAGGGGCACCGGAGGGATCCATGACGAAGCCGCTGAGGTTGGGGGTGTGGGCGGCCGCGCTCACGCTCGTCGCCGCCGGGCCGCGCGTGGCCGAGGCGCAGATCACAGGCTCGATCGGCGGGACCATCCACGATGCGAGCGGGGCGGTGCTGCCGGGGGCCACGGTGACGGTCCGCGGTCCCAACCTGCAGAAGGAGGCGGCCACCGTGACGAGCGGCGCCAGCGGCACCTATCGCGTCGTCCTCATCCCGCCCGGCGTCTACGACGTGAGCGTCGCGCTGCCGGGCTTCGACGGCCAGACCCGCAAGAACGTCGAGGTCGCGATCAACCAGCAGACGACCCTCGATTTCTCGATGGCGGTCGGGGGCCGCAGCGAGGCGGTGGTGGTGGAGGCGGAGATACCGCTGGTGGAGGTGGAGCGCTCCGCAGTATCGTCTCGTGTGTCGCAGCAGACGATCGACGCGCTGCCGCTCAACGGCCGGAACTACGTCGACCTCATCTCGCTGGTGCCCGGCGCGCTGCCGGTTCCGGGCGGCCAGCAGGGCGCGAACGTCTCGATCTTCGGCGAGCGGGGCGCCGCGCTTTCGTTCCTGGTGGACGGGGCCGAGAACAACGACCCGCTCAACGGCGGGCCCGCGGTGCGCTACACGCAAGACTCCGTGCGCGAGTTCGAGGTCATCACCACGGGATACGAGGCCGAGTTCGGCCGCGCCCAGGGCGGCGTCGCCAACATCGTGACGCGGTCGGGCGGCAACGAGTGGCAGGGCTCGGCCTTCACGTTCGCCCGCAACGACTCGCTCGACAGCTCCAACGTCCCGAACCAGGATCCGCCGAAGCTGGAACGTTACCAGTGGGGCGGCACCCTGAGCGGCCCGCTCAAGCGCGACCGGGCCTACGTCCTCGGCTCCTTCGAGGTGCTCGACGAGACGCGCGGGGTCAACATCGACCAGTCCAAGATTCCCAGCTTCGTGAAGGGCGGCCTCGCCACGCCGGGCGGCAAGGAGGACTTCGGCATCGGCCCCGGCACGAACGGCTGGACCGGCGTGCTCAAGCTCGACTTCACGCTCAACGACCGGAACCGGCTGGCGGTGACCGGCGCCCGCAGCAACCAGGACGTGACCGGCGAGATCTCCTCGCCCGTGGCGGGCACGATCGCGCTGCCGAGCGCGGCGCGCACGCAGGCGGCCGAGGGCCAGAGCGTGATCGCCCGGGAGACGGCGGTGTTGCGCCCGACGACGTTCCTGGAGACGAGCGCGTCCTTCATCCGCGGCAACAACGGAGCCAACCTCGAGCACACGGCCCGGATCGAGCCGGTGCTCATCCTCCTCCGCAGCGGCTTCCTGCAGACGGCGGCCCCCTTCGGAAGCCGCAGCCAGCGGACCAGCAAGCGGTTCCAGCTCGCGCAGAGCCTCACGAGCGCGTTCACGGGAGCCGGCGGCGACCACCAGCTCAAGGTCGGCTGGGACGTGAACCGCGTGACCCTCGACGGCTTCGACGAGGTGCTCAACGACGTCGAGTACTCGGCGGCGTTCCTGAGCCCGAGCGCCAGCGCGATCAACGAAGACCTGTTCCGCCGCCTCGGCTTCGCGCAGTCCGCCGCCCGCTTCTTCACGCTCTCCGGCAACCCCGACGGCAGCCTCGACGTGAGCATCAAGGACACGAGCCTCTCCGGCTTCGCCCAGGACACCTGGCGCATGCCCCACGGCGTGACGCTGAACTACGGCGCGCGCTACGACCACTCGAGCCTGTTCGGCGGCGACAAGGACAACATCGCCCCCCGGCTGGGCCTGACGTGGGACGTGGGGGAGAAGCACCAGACGGTGGTGAAGGCGAACTGGGGGCGCTTCTTCGACCGGAACCTCCTCGCCGCCGCCGCCACCGTGCCCGACAAGGGCGGCATCTTCACCCGGTCGATCTTCGACGTGACGCTGCCGCGGCTGGGAGCCGACTACACGGACTCGCTGATCGACCTCGTCATCACGTCGGGCTTCCCGACGGGCCCGGGCACCCGGAGCCCGGCCGAGAACCCGGCCTACCGCGGCTTCGCCGCCGCGCTCCGCGCCGACCCGCTGGCCCTCTACAAGCTGCTCGGCATCCGGGTCGGCGACCCGTCGGTGCCTCCGATCGTGACCGCCGACAACATCCAGCAGCTCTCGGGCCTGACCGCGGCCCAAGCGGTGGCGCTGCTCGAGCGGACATTTCCGGGCACGGACTTCGAGTTCTTCGACGTCCCCGGCGGATCGATCGTCGGCAACCGCGTGCTCTCGTTCTTCCCGCGTGGGCCCCTCGGGCTCAGCCGCGACGTCTCGCGCTACGCCCAGGACCGGACGCCGTCGACGAATGCCTTCAACGTCGGCATCGAGCAGCAGTTCCTGGGCGACTTCTCGCTCGCCGTCACCTACGTCCACCGGCGGACGCGGGACCTGCTCACGCGGCGCATCGTGAACCTGTTCGACGCGGCGCCGGGCAGCCCGAGCTTCGGCAAGACGACCGACGGGGGGCCGCGGATCAGCCAGGTGACCTACGACGGCATCATCAACTACGACGGCGTGACGGTCTACCTGCGCAAGCGCTTCAGCCACCGCTACCAGCTCGCCCTCTCCTACACGGGGTCGCGGGCGCGCGACAACCTGCTGACCGGCAACGTCGGCTCGCAGTTCAGCAACAACAACCACCCCGAGATCGACTACGGCCCGTCGAACCAGTCGGCGCCGCACGTCTTCGTCGGCAACGCCCTGGCCACGCTGCCGTGGGGGATCGACCTCTCCGGCATCGTGTTCTGGCGCAGCGGGGCGGCGTTCAACCCGCGCGGGATCGTGGACCTCGACGGCGACGGCCTCGTCGACCAGCGCGACACCACGCAGCCGCGGAACAAGTTCCGGACGAAGGCCTACGGCGACGTGGACCTGCGGCTCGAGAAGCGGTTCAAGGTGTCCGGCCGCCAGGCCCTGAGCGTGCTGGCGGAGGCCTTCAACCTCTTCAACCGCGCCAACGTCAGCAACGTGACCGCGGTCTCCGGCCCGAACTTCGGCACGCCGACCACCTTCTTCCCGGGACGGGAGATCCAGTTCGGTGTGCGCTACCTCTTCGGGGGCCGGTAGGATCGATGCGCACCAGGACCATTGGACGCTGACGAACCCGGTGGCCGCCGCGGAGAAGTGACGCGGAGAAGTGACGCGGCCTACTTGAGCCACCTCGCGAGCCACTCGCGGACCTCGCGGTAGAACACCTTGCCGTTCTCGCCCTTGAGGATCCAGTGGTTCTCGTCCGGCCACACGAGGAGCCGGGTGGGGACGCGCATGCGCTGCAGCGCGGCGTACATCTCCAGCGTGTTGTTCATCGGCACGCGGAAGTCGTTCTCGCCGACCGAGAGCAGGATCGGCGTCTTGAAGTCCTTCGCGTACGCGACGGGGCTCTGGTCGAGCCAGGTCCGCGGGTTCTCCCAGAACGGCGCGCCCATCATCAGCTCGCGGCCGTACATCACGTCGCTCGTTCCCCACTGCGTCTGGAGGGACGAGAGCCCGGCGTGGCTGACGAGGCAGCGGTAGCGCGTGGTCGTGGCCTCGAGCCAGTTGGTCAGGTGCCCGCCGTAGCTGGCTCCGCCCGCCGCCTGCCGGGTCGCGTCGATGAACGGATACCGCTTGATGGCCTCGTCCGCGGCCTGGTTGATGTCCTCCGCCGGCCCGCGCAGCGGATCGCCGAGGATGTCGAGCGTGAACCGCTCGCCGTAGCCCGTGGAGCCGCGATAGTCGGTCGCCAGCACGACGTAGCCGGGGCTGGCGAGCAGGTGGTAGTTCCAGCGCAGCGAGATCTGGTCCCGCCACATGTTGGCGTGCCCTCCGTGGATCAGCACGAACAGCGGGTACCGGCGCGACGGGTCGAAGCCCGGGGGCAGAACCACGAAGCTGTGGACGCTCCTTCCCTTCGCGTTCGTGAACGTGAACTCCCGCAGGGGCTGCCAGTCGAGCGCGGCCGCCTTGTCGACGGTGAAGCCGGTCAGGTTCGACTGCTTCTTCGCCGCGGGGTCGACGCGCACCAGCTCGGCCGGGCTCACCGAGCTGCCCCAGCTCGCCACGATCACGGTGCCGGCCGCGCGCTCCGGGATGGCGATCGGCCCGAAGGCGCCGCGCGAATCGAGGACGGGCGTGACCTCGCCGCCGCGGGCGGGCACGGAGTAGAGCCTCACGTACCCCGAGTCCTCCGCGGTCAGGTAGAGCGTCCGGCCCTTCGGGGCTATACTTCGCGGCCATGCGAGGTAAAGCGATGTCCTCCCGGCGAGAATTCCTGTCCACCGTGGCCGCGGGCCTGGCGGCCTCGGCCCTGAAGCCCGCCTGGTCCCTGGGCGCCGACGCGCCGGAGATCAAGAGCAGCCTCAACGGGCCGATCGGCCTGCAGCTCTACAGCCTGCGCGAGTACGGGCCCAAGGACCTGGCGGGCACGCTGGCCAAGGTCCGCGCGATGGGCTTCCGCGACGTGGAGAGCGCCGGGCTCTGGAACCACACGCTGCCCGAGTTCCGCTCGGCCCTCGACGCCGCGGGGCTGAAGTGCCGCTCCGCGCACATCGGCTTCGACCGCCTGCGCGACGATGCGGCCGGCGCGATCGCGGAGGCGAAGGGGCTCGGCGCCGGGGGAGTGGTGTGCGCCTGGATCCCGCACAAGGGCGACACGTTCACCCGCGCCGACGCGACCACGGGGGCCGAGGTCTTCAACCGGTTCGGCAAGGCGGCGCAGGACGACGGGCTCACCTTCGGCTACCACTGCCACGGCTACGAGTTCGTCCCCTCTCCCGAGGGGACGCTCTTCGACACGTTCGCGGGCATGGCCGATCCCAAGCTCGTCTCGTTCCAGATCGACGTCTTCCACGCCTACAACGGCGGCGCCGATCCGGCGCAGCTCATCGAGAAGCACAAGGGCCGCGTGCGGTCGCTCCACGTGAAGGACCGCAAGAAGGGCGTGCCCGTCAAGGCGGGCAGCGCGGGGGCGGAGGCGGACATGGACGTCCCCGTGGGCACGGGCGGCATCGACTACGTGGCCGTGCTGCGGGCCGCCAAGAAGGCCGGCGTCTCGTACTACTTCATCGAG
>Ga0207684_10004627_pt1 | contig 12921 bp, 13 predicted proteins | sample KBSK5501metaG_FD_184342 | JGI IMG/M metagenome (GOLD analysis project Ga0207684, IMG submission 184342) | Corn, switchgrass and miscanthus rhizosphere microbial communities from Kellogg Biological Station, Michigan, USA - KBS K5-50-1 metaG... | ecosystem: Host-associated > Plants > Roots >...
CGGCGAAGGCTCCCGTGTAGATGAGCGCGTAGATCTCGAGCGGGTTCTGCCCGAGCGCCGCCATGAAGAGCCCGAAGACCACCAGCGCCGCCGCCAGCGCGGCGATCGGAATCACCAGCGCTTCGGCGGCGTGGCGCCACTGACCCGAGCGGTCGGACGCCATCGCCGCCGTGTCAGACCTTGCCGATCACGCCCTCGACCAGATAGTTCATCTGCTCGAGCACCACGTCGGTCTGCTTGTGCGCGGTCCCGGCGGGGATGACGGTGTTGCCGGCGTTGTCCTTCAGCGGGCCCTTGAAGATCACGTAGTCGCCCTTGAGCATCTGCGCCTTGACGGCGTCCGCGCTCTTCCGCGCGTGGTCGACCACGGCGCGGCCGTAGGCCCCGGTCTTGACGAAGCCGTCCTTGAGCCCGCCGCGCATGAAGTTGTTCATCGGCTTGCCGGCCATCGCGTCCTTGACGTGCGTGGTGTACGGCGTCGTCCAGCTCCACTCGGCGCCGGTCAGGTAGCCCTTGGGCGCGAGCGCCGACTGGTCGGCGTGGTAGCCGCACACGAAGATGGAGCGGCGCTCGGCGGTCTCCACGACCACCTTCGGGCTGTCGACGTGACAGGTGACGACGTCGACGCCCTGGTCGATCAGGCTGTTGGTGGCCTCGGCCTCTTTCACCGGCAAGGACCAGTCGCCGGTGACGATCAGCTGCGTCGTGATCTTCGGATCGACGGTGCGCGCGGCCATCGAGAACGCGTTGATGTTGCGGAGCACCTGGGGAATCGGCTTGGCGGCGATGAAGCCGAGCTTCTTCGTCTTGGTGGTGTGGCCGGCCACGATGCCGTTGAGGTACTGGCACTCGTCGATGTAGCCGAAGTAGCTGCCGACGTTCTTCGGGTGCTTGCCGTCCGTCCAGAGCCCGCCGCAGTGGGCGAACCGAACTTTGGGATACTTCTCGGCCATGCGCAGGATGTGGGGATCGAAGTAGCCGAACGAGGTCGGGAACAGGAGCGTCGCACCGTCCTGCTCGATCATCGAGCCCATCGTCTTCTGCACGTCGGTGGTCTCCGGCACCTTCTCCTGCTCGACCACCGAGATGCCCGGCATCTTCTTGAGGGCGGCGGCCGCCTGAGCCTGCGCCTGGTTGTATCCGTAGTCGTCGCGTGGGCCGACGTAGATGACCCCCACGACCAGCTTGTCGGCCCCGAGCGCCCGGCCGGCGGAAGCGAGCGCGCCGAGCGCGCCGGCTCCCGCGAGGCCCAGCAAGAGTTCCCGACGATCGAGTCGTCCCACGAGCTCGCTCATTCCGGCTCCTTCGTTATAGGCGCGCCTCGGCCGGCGGGGCCCCGGCCCCGCGACGGCCTGCGGCGCGCACCACCCACCACACGAATGTGTTTGCCCTGGCGCGGCCACCAGCGCCCGGGAGACCAGGGGAAATCAGCAAGGACCACGCCAGGCCGGGAGCGTGACTAAGTCGCGGTTCTATATGCTCCAGGTCTCGGCACATGGGACCGACGTCGCTCCGATTGCCTCTCTCTTGGGCAATCGCCGGCCCGGGATGACTAATACTCGTGCGCCGCCGGCCGGTGTGCTCGCGGCCGCTACCCGCGGACGGTCACGCCGCCCTTGATCACGCGCTTGATGCGGCGCTTGTCCTGGAGCAGGGTGATGTCCCGCAGCGGATCGCCGTCGACGCAAACGAGATCCGCCCACTTGCCCTTCTGGATCGTGCCGATCTCGGCCTCGAGCCCCAGGCACTCGGCCGCGCGGCCGGTCGCCGCCTGCAGCGCCTGCATCGGTGTCATCCCGGCGGAGACCAGCAACGCCGGCTCGAGCGCGTTGCTCGGATGGCCGTGGCCGCCGGCGTCGGTGCCCGCCACCACCTTGACACCGGCCGCGAGCGCGCGCCCGACGCTCTCGACGTGATGCGCGCGCAGCGCGTGGGCACGCTCACGCACGTGCGGCGCGGGAGACTCGCGATGATACTCGTAGACCGTCAAGGTCGGGACGAAGAAGATGTGGCGCTCGGCCATCATCGGAATCAGCTCTCGGTCCTCGTCGAGGTAGCAGCCGTGCTCGATCGAATCGACCCCCGCCTCGATCGCGACGCGCAGCCCGGCTCCGCCGAGCGCGTGGCACATCACGCGCCGGCCGAGCGAATGCGCTTCGTCGACGAGCGCTTTCATCTCTTCCAGCGTGAACTCGGAATCCTTCGGCCCGTGACCGGCGCGCGAGCTGGCCCCGCCGGTCGTCGCGCACTTGATCACGTCCGCGCCGGCGCGGACCATCGTGCGGACCGTCGTCCGCACCGCCTCGACGCCGTCGGCGACGCTCGACGGAAGCCCCGGATCGCTCTCGGCGGGCGCCCGGTGGCCCGACGGGCTCACGCGATCGCCCAGGCCGCCGGTCGGCGAGATGATCGCGAGCGACAGCACGAGCCTGGGTCCCGAGATCAGCCCTTCCTGGATGGCGACGCGAAACCCCGCGTCGAGCCCGCCGGCGTCGCGGATCGCCGTGTAGCCGGATTCGAGGATCTGCCGCGCGACGGACGCCGTGCGCAGATGCCACGTCGAGCGTGGCTCGTCGAGCCCCCAGCGCTTCGCGAGCTCGTAGCCGTGGAAGGCGAGATGATCGTGGCAGTCGATGAGCCCGGGCAGCACGGTGAGGCCCGAGGCGTCGATCACCTCCGTGCCGGACGGCCAGCCTCCGCTCGGCCCGGCCGTCGTCACGGCCTCGATCCGACCGTTGTCGATCTGGATCACCGCGTCGCGCACCGCGGGAGCTCCGGTGCCGTCGATCAAGGTACCCGCTCGTATGATTTTCATTGCTCTCAGCCCTTTACCGAGCCGGCTGTCAGACCGGCCACGTAGTACTCCACGAAGAACGAGTAGATGATCGCGACCGGCACCGAGCCGAGTAGCGCCGCCGCCATGAGCTGGCCCCAGTAGAAGACGTCGCCGCGGATCAGCTCGGTGATCGCGCCCACGGGTACCGTCCGCACGTCGCTCTTGGTCAGGAAGATCAGCGCGTACAGGAACTCGTTCTGGGCCAACGTGAACGCGAAGATGCCGGCCGACAGCAACCCGGGCGTGCAGAGCGGCAGCACGATACGGGTCATCGCCTGGAACCGGCTCGCGCCGTCGATCCGCGCGGACTCCTCCAGCTCGCGCGGCACGCTCTTGAAATAGCCCATCAGCAACCAGGCGCTGAACGGGATGAGGAGCGTGGGATACGTCAGCATGACCGCCGTGAGCGTGTTGCCGAGCTCGAGCCGGTTGATGATGTCCGACATCGGGATGAAGAGGAGCGGCTGCGGCACCAGGTACGTCGCGGCGACGCCGATGGCGACGACGGCCGTGCCGGGGAAGCGCATGCGGGCGAGCGGGTAGGCCATCATCGTCCCGAGCACCAGCGAGATCACCGTGGTGACGATGGCCACCAGCAGCGTGTTGTAGGTCCAGGTGAGGAAGTTCGTCTCGTACAGGAGATCGACGTAGTGCTTGAGCGTCGGCTGGTAGACGATCAGCGGCATGATTCGCGCGTTGTAGAGCTCGCGGTTGGGCTTGATCGACGTGATCAGCATCCAGTAGAACGGAAACAGCATGCCGACGATGAACACCGCCAGCGGCAGATAGAGCCGCAGCACGCGCCCGCCGAGACCGCGGCCGCCGACCATTATCTGTGCCGTCGGAGCGCCTGCGCAGGGCCTCCGGCGCTCGACGTTCGGGCGGACACGCGCATGGCGATCAGCTGCGCAGGGCCTCCGGCGCTCGACGTTGGGCGAGACATCCGTTCGGCGATGATCCCCGACGCGTTCATTCGCGCCTCAGATAGAACGTGAGCGCGACGATCAGCACGGCCAGCGCCGGCAGGATCGCCAGCGCCACCGCCGCGCCCATGCCGAGCTGCCCGGCCGACATGCCGATGTCGAACGACCACGTCGAGAACACGTGGGTCGCGTTGGCCGGCCCGCCGTGAGTGAGCGCGTAGATGAGCTGGAAGTCGCCGAACGTGAAGATCACCGAGAACATCGTGACGATGACCAGCACGGGCTTGATGACGGGCAACGTGACGTACAAGAACCGCTGGACCCCGGTGGCGCCATCGATGGCGGCCGCCTCGTAGAGATCGGCCGAGATCGTCTGGAGTCCGGCCAGCAACGTAATGCCGTAGAAGGGCATGCCGCGCCAGGTGTTGACGACGATCAGCGAACCCATAGCCATGGTGGAGTTGCCGAGGAACGAGTAGCCGCTGGTGATGACGCCACCGTGGACGAGCAGCCAGTTCACGACGCTGAATGTGGGATCGAGGATCCACATCCAGGCGACCGTCGACAACGCCGTCGGGACGATGAAGGGCAGCAGCAGGGACGCGCGGACGAGGTTCCGGCCGCGGAACGCCTGGTTCATGACCAGCGCCATCCCGAGCCCGCCCGTGAGCTTCAGCACCGTCGTGACCGCGACGTAGACGAGGGTGTTGCGGACGATTTGCCAGAAGACGCCGTCGTGCGCGAGCGTCACGAAGTTGGCGAAGCCGACGAAGGTGCCCTGGCTGGCGACCCGCCGCTCCTCCAGGCTCAGGAAGATTCCGTAGAAGAACGGGTAGGCCACGAACGCGAGCAGGAAGAGGACGCCGGGGCCCAGCATGAGCCAGCCGAAAACCCCTTCCCGCTCGAGGAAACCGCGCAGCGTGAACCGCCGGCCGGCGAGGGGAGCGGGGCGCGCGAGCGTCGCCGGCCGAACGGACATCGCGGCTACTTCGCTTTGTAGATCTGCTTCAGCTGAGCCGCCGCCGTCGCGACGACGTCCTTGGTCGAGTCGCCGCGGCACGCCTTGGCGAACATGTCGACGACGACGTATTTCGCGACGCTCTCCGACATCGCGTGGCTCGGCGGCCCGGGCCACCCGTGCAGGTGCGTCGTCTTGAGCGACTCCTTGTACGGCAGGTAGCGGGGCTCCGGATTCCACATCGGGTGGTTCTCGTAGGCGGTGAGGAACGGTGCATAGTAGGCATCACCGGCGGCGAGCCAGCGGAAGAGCTGCTTGTCGTCGTACAGCCACCGAAGAAAGGCCTTGGCCGCCGCCTGGTCGGGCGCGTGAGTCATGAGCGCGTGCGACGCCGCTTGCATGATGTGAAAACGCCCCTTGGGCCCTTGCGGGTTGAGCGCGTGGTCGGTGACCTTGGCGATCTCGGGGAAGTCCCGCTTGGCCACGACGAGGATGGACGACGCGTTGTTGGTGCAGGAGATCTGCTCGCCGAGGAACGCCTTGTTGTTGCTCACGTCGGTCCACGCCAGCACGTCCTCGAGCATCGTCTCCTTGTAGAAGCGCCGGCAGAAGTCGACCGCCTTGGCCGTCTCGTCGGAGTCGATCAGCACGGTCTTGCCGTCCTTGTCGACCTCGCGACCGCCGTACGACCAGAGCAGCGGGTAGAGCCAGCCGTGGTTGTCGCCGAAGCCATGCCCGAGCTCGAAGCCGAATGGGTGTCCCTTCTTCTTGAGCAATCGTCCGGCCGCCAGCAGGTCCTCCCAGTTGTCGGGGAACTTGGTGACGCCGACCTCCTTGAACCAGTCGGTGCGGTACACCTCGAGCTGGCCGATGTTGCCCCACGGCAGCGCCTTCCACTTCTTGTTCACGACGACGGCGGGGAAGACGTTGTCGTGCCAGGGACCGATCTTCTTGCCGATCTCGGCGGCGATGTCGCTGAGGTCGACGAGGCTCTGATCGAACAGCCAGGGCCAGTTGACGCCCGTGCCCACGATCTCGGGACCCGACTTGGTCTCGGCAATGGTCGTGAGCCGGGTGAGCATCCCGCCCACGCTCACCGCCTCGTAGTTGATCTTGATCCCCGTAAGCTTCTCGTACTCCGGCGCCAGCGTGTTGGCGAAGAAGTCGTCGAAGGGCTTGATGAACGAGCTCTCGCGGACGACGGTCATGGCTTTGGGCGCGGCGGCTGCGCGGCGAGGGGCGAGCGTCGCACCGGCGAAGGCGCCCGCGGTCACTGTCAGGAAGTCGCGACGAGTGTTCATGCGATCCTCCGGGTCCGAGCACCGGGCTGCCGGACTGTGATTTGGGGACAGTAGGCGGGTCGGAGAGGTCTGTCAAGGCCCGCCGGCTTGACACCCGCGGGTCCCGCGCGTATCACCCGTCGTACCGGCCGGCGCCTCCGGTCGAACCAGGAGGACACACGATGCGCGCGACCTCGCAGCTGCGGCAGCTCCTGAACTCCGGCAAGACGCTGTTCGTTCCCGGGTGCTACAACGCGCTCAGCGCCCGGATCCTCGCCGACGTCGGCTTCCCGGCCGTCTACATGACCGGCTACGGGACCTCACTCTCGCTGCTGGGGATGCCCGACGCCGGGCTGGCCACGATGACCGAGATGCACCTGAACGCCCGCTACATCGCGAATGCCGTGGCGGTGCCGGTGATCGCCGACGCCGACAACGGGTACGGCAACGCGATCAACGTGATGCGGACGGTGCGCGAGTACATCGGCACCGGCGTGGCCGGCATCCACATCGAGGACCAGGTGATCCCCAAGCGGTGCGGCCACGTGGCCGGCCGGCGCGTGATCCCGATCGAGGAGGCCGTCGGCAAGTATCGAGCGGCCGACGCCGTGCGCCGCGAGCTCGATCCGGACTTCGTCCTCGTCGCGCGTACCGACGCCCGCGGCGCCACCGGCGGCTCGCTCGACGAGGCGATTCGCCGCGCCAACGCCTACCTCGAGGCCGGCGCCGATCTCGCGTTCGTCGAAGGCCCGACGAGCGTCGAGGAGGTGCGCCGGGTGTGCCGCGAGGTGAAGGGCCCGGTCTTCTACAACCAGACCGGCGTGTCGCCGCGCTTCAGCCTCGCCCAGATGCAGGAGCTCGGCATCGCCGTGACGATCATCCCCGGCGCGACCTTTCGCGCCACCATCGAGGCGGTCTACGATCTCGCCGTGGCGCTGCGCGACGAAGGCCCGCTGGCCGAGGAGCGCTTCGCCGAGCGGTTCAAGCGGCATCCGCTCGGTGACGTGCACACCTTCGCCGGCTTCGATCGTGTCCGCGAGTGGGAGGCGCAGTATCTGCCGCCCGAAGAGCTGGAGAAGTACACCGACTCGGTCGGCCATCAGCCGACGCGCAAGTGACGGCCTCGCGCGCGAAGAAGCAGATCGTCGCGATGGGCGGCGGCAGCTTCAGCGTCGAGCCGGAGGGCTCGGCCCTCGACGCATACGTGCTGGCCCTGACGGGTAAGCCGCGTCCGAAAATCTGCTTCGTCCCGACCGCCAGCGGCGACGCGGCGATGTACATCACGAAGTTCTACGAGGCGTTCGGTGATCGAGCCGAGGCGACGCACCTGGGTCTCTTCGGGCGCCCGCGAGCGGACATGGAACGCGTCCTCACGAGTCAGGACATCATCTACGTCGGCGGCGGCAACACCGCGAACATGCTGGCGGTGTGGCGCGTGCACGGCGTCGACCGGATGATGCGCGAGGCCTGGGAGCGCGGCGTGATCCTCACCGGCGTGAGCGCCGGGATGATCTGCTGGTTCGAGTGCGGGGTGACCGACTCGTTCGGGCCGCTGGCCGCCCTGCGCGACGGCCTCGGCTTTCTCCCGGGCAGCGCGTGCCCTCACTACGACGGCGAGAAGGACCGGCGCCCGACGTATCAAGGGCTCGTGCGCGGCGGATTCCCGGCCGGGTACGCCGCGGACGACGGCGCCGCGCTGCACTTCGTCGACACCGACCTCGCGGCCTGCGTGGCCTCGCGCCCGACGGCGCGCGGCTACCGGCTACGCGCCGAGAGCGACACGATCGCGGAGACGCCGCTCTCGGTCCGGCTCCTGAGCTGAGGCGCGCGCCTGAGCTGAGGCCCGCGGATCGAGAAGAGCGCGCGCCGGCTCCGGCCCCCGCGGGGGCCGCGCATCGACCGAGTCTCGCCGAAGTAGTCGATCACCCAGTCGATGCGCCGTACCGAGTCTCGCTTGAAGGGCGTGAACCGTTCGAGCATCCCCCTGGTATTCATGCCCATGGGCGTACTCAACTTCGGTGCCATACTCGAGGCGCGCGTTTCCGCGAGGTTGGCCACGCGCGGCCGCGCGCGCGTTTCCAAACGGAACACCACGTTTCTCGACGAAACGGCCGGGCCCCGGTCAGACTGCGAGTCGCGGTCAGGCCGCGCGGATGTGCGCAGCCATCCGATCGCGGGTCGCGGCGTCGGGCAGCTTGCCGACGGCCGCCTTGAGATTGTCGACCAGGTGCTGCGGCCGACTCGTTCCCGGGATCGCGCAGGTGACGGACGGGTGAGCCAGGATCCACTTCAGGAAGAACTGGGCCCAGCTGTCGCAGTCGAACTCGGCGGCCCACGGCGGCACCGGCTCTGAGCGCACGCGCTGGAAGAGGTCGCCCTCGGCGAAGGGACGGTTGGCGAGCACGGCGACCCCGCGGTCGCGGGCCAGAGGCAGGATGCGACGCTCGGCCTCGCGCTCACCGAGCGAGTAGTTGACCTGGATGAAGTCGAGGGCTTCGGCGCGCAGTACGCGCTCGAGCTCGTCGTAGGCGCTCGCGGTGTAGTGCGTGACACCGAGGTAGCGGATGCGCCCGGCCGCTTTCCATTCTCTCAGCGTGCGAAGATGTGTTCGCCAGTCGAGCAGGTTGTGGATCTGGATCAGGTCGAGCCGCTGGGCGCGCAGCCGCTTGAGCGACTGCTCCATCTGCGCCACGCCGGCGTCACGTCCGCTCGTCCAGACTTTGGTGGCGAGGAACAGCTTGTCGGTGATCGCGAGCTCCGACGCCAGATCGCCGACGACCGACTCGGCCGCGCCGTACATCGGCGACGAGTCGACCACGCGCCCGCCGAGCTCGACGAGGCTCTTGAGCACGTCCTTGAGCGGTCCGCGCTCGCTCGGCGAGCCGCCGACGTCGAACACCCGCCAGGTGCCGAGGCCGACCACCGGGATCATCTCGCCGCTGGCCGGAACAGGACGACGTAGCGTGTGAGACGCGGCACCGGCCCCGGACGGCACCGCAGCGGCCGCCGCCATCAGGCCCAGAACTTCCCGGCGCGTAAGCCTTCCGATACGCCTCTCATCGGCTTCTCTCATACCACGGACATACCACGACAGCCCGTCTATGCGGCTCATTCAGAGCCCGAGACGTCGAGCAGCAGGCGCGGATCCGTCGCCCCAATCGGTCAGCTCGTGAGGGAAATCCCTGATTGACAACGGTGCGGCGATACCAAGAATGGCCGAAGCATGGATGAGTCCGTCGGTCGAGCATCGGGAGAGCAGCATGGTGCCGTGGGGCAACCCGACTAGCTACAGGTTCAGTCGGACATCCGTCCTCCTGAACGCGCCGGAACGGTCGGGCGTGTATGTGCTCTATTCGAAGACGACGTGGGTCTACATCGGTGAGGGCGAGAATATCCGCGAGCAACTGCTCCAGCATCTGGACGGGCCCAACGCCTGCATCTCCGTGTTCCCGGACCTGACCTTCAGCTACGAGCTCATCCCTTCCCCGAGGCGAGCCTGGCGGCAAGACGAGCTGGTCAGCGGACTTCGTCCGATCTGCAATCCGTGGGGGCGCTGAATCCGACCCCACCGATCTTGCCGGTCAGCCGGTGAAAATAGATGTCCAGGCCGTTCACGCTCACGACCGAGAACAGCGGCCCCAGGTACACGCGCACCTTTGCGTGCGTGATTTGCGCGTCGTAGGTCTGACTGACGATGACGCCCGGGATTCGTAACGCCCCGAGCAATCTTCCCGCCCACAGGCGAGCCAGCGTCCGCATATCATGCGCCGTTTCAAAAAGCTGGCCAACACGAGCGGGCAATGGAATCGTGCGCTTACCAGATCGCTGATCGAAGCGACGGGCCCAGGGCGTGTAGAAGTGACAGGGTAGCGTCACATGCCATACGGGGGTCGCCGCGGGGGCTTCTCCCGGCCGGGGGCCTAGCGATCGATCCCGTATTCTTTGAGCTTCCTCCAGAGCGTGGTGCGTCCGATCCCGAGCGCTTCGGCGGCGCTCGAATGGTTGCGTCCGAAGCGCTCCAGGGTCTGGAGAATGTGCACGCGCTCGGCCTCGGCGAGCGTCGTCTGCCGCGGTAGCTGGGGCGAGGGGCCGAGCTGCAGGCCCGCCGACACGTGCGGCGGCAGGTCTGTCGGCTCGACGATGTCGCCGCGAGCCAGGATGGCCGCGCGCTCGATCGCGTTCTCCAGCTCGCGCACGTTGCCCGGCCACGCGTAGCGGAGCAGCCGCTCCACCGTCTCGGGGGAGAGCCGCAGCTCGCGACCCAGCTTGCCGCCGGAGCGCGCGAGGAAATGCTCGGCCAGCGCCGGAATGTCCTCGCGCCGATCGCGGAGCGGCGGCAGGACCACCTGGATGACGTTCAGGCGATAGAAAAGATCCTCGCGAAAGCTCCCCTGGGCGAGCAGCGCCGACAGGTCGCCGTGGGTGGCCGCGATCACGCGCACGTCGATGGTGGTCGACTGGGTGGCGCCGAGCCGGCGCACCTCACCGCTCTGCAGCGCGCGCAGGAGCTTGACCTGCAGCGCGGCGGGCATCTCGGCGATCTCGTCCAGGAACAACGTGCCGCCGTCGGCTTCCTCGAAGAGGCCGAGCTTGGAGACCGCGGCGCCGGTGAAGGCGCCGCGCATGTAGCCGAACAGCTCGGACTCGAGCAAGGTCTCCGGCACGGCGCCGCAGTTCACGGCGACGAACGGGCGGGCCGCGCGCGCGCTCGCGTGGTGCACGGCCTTGGCGATGACCTCCTTGCCGGTGCCGGACTCGCCCTGGATCAGCAAGGTGGCGTCCGTCGGCGCCACGCGCTCGACGAGGTCGAGCACGGTGTGCATGGCCGGCGACTGCGCGATGAGCCCGGGCAACCCATAGCGCTCCCGGAGCTGGGCGCGCAGGTTCTCGTTCTCGCGGCGCAGCGCGCGCCCGGCCAGCGCCTTGTCGATCCGGTGATAGAGCTCGTCGGGCTCCTGACCCTTCTCGAAGTAGTCGAGGGCGCCGAGGCGGATCGCCTCCTTGGCGGACTTCCACTCGGCGTACGCGGTCAGGAGGATCACCTCGGTCGCGGGAGCCTGCGCCTTGGCCGCCCGCAGCACGTCGAGCCCGTCGCCGTCCGGCATGCGGAGGTCGGTCACCACGAGGTCGAACACCTCTTCCGCGAGCCGCGTCGTCGCCGACGCGACGCCTTCGGCTTCGAGCACTCGGTGCCCGCGTTTCCTGAGCAGCAGAGCCAGAGTGCTCCGCGCCGAGGGCTCGTCGTCTACCACCAGCAAGTGCGCCATCGTCATACGGCCGCGAGCGGAAACAGGAGCGTCACGCGCGTTCCGCGGCCGAGCTCGGAGACGATCTCGATCCGCCCGCCGTGAGCGCCCACGATGCGCTCGGCGATCGTGAGCCCGAGCCCGCTGCCGTTCGGCTTGCCGGTGTAGAACGGCTCGAACACGCGCGGAAGGTTCTCGGCGGCGATCCCGGCGCCGGTGTCGCTGACCGAGAGCGCGACGTCGCCGTTTCGCCGGTTGACCTCGAGCGACAGGCGACCGCGCCCATTCATCGCCTCGACGGCATTGAGCGCGACGTTCCACAACACCTGGGTGACCTGGTCACGGTCGAAGGCGAAGCGCGGGACGGCCGGGTCGACCGCCACGCGGACGTCCACACGCGGCGCGCGCGAGCCGTCCTCGCGGATCAGCGAGCTCACGTGCTGGACCACCTCGCGGATGTCGCCCGGCGCGCGCCGCGCCTGCTGGGGGCGCGCGAACTGGAGGAAGTCGGACAGGATCCGGTTGAGCCGTCGCGCCTCGGTTCGGAGCGCGGCGAGCGTCGAGGCGCGCTCGTCGGGCGTGAGCCCGGTCTCGTCGGTGAGGAGCGCGGTCGCGTTCAGGATGGCCGCGAGCGGATTGCGGATCTCGTGGGCCATGCCCGCGGCGAGCTCCCCCGCCGTCGCCAGGCGCTCGGCCTCCCGCAGGCGGGCGTGCAGCCGCTCGCTGTCGCTGCGCGCGCGCTCGAGCACCATGATGATCACCGCGAAGGTCGAGAGGAAGTACAGCAGGATGAACACGGCGTGCACCACGAGATAGCTGGTCGACCCCGGGACCATGCTCACGAACTGTGTCGCGATGCGGTGAACGCCCCAGAGCGTGAGGAATCCGGCCAGGAGGCGCTCGCCGCGAAAGCGGGTCATGCGGCTCTGGAAAGGCCAGAACAGGAAGCCGGCCGCCATCTGGACGACCCCGAGCGTGATGCCCACGGCCCGCTGAGTCTCGTCGACGCTCACGTCGCCGGCCAGGGTCAAGCCGACCGCGACGGCGGTGCCGATCAGAACGTCCCGCGCGCTGAGCCGATAGCTCCAGCGATGCGCGAAGGCGGCCGCCAGGGTGAGACCGACCGCGGCCACGGTGGTCAGGTCGGTGACGAAGCTCGGATGATCGACGTCGAGCAGGAGCACGTCCACGAGCCTGAGACCCTTCGACAGCGTGTACGCACCCCACGCCAGGAGCAGATACCGGAAGAAGCGGACCCGGTGTGACGAATAGAGGTACGCGAAGATCAAGAGCTGAACTGCGAACGCGACCGTCGAGACGAACGTCAGGATCAGCGGCGCCGGCATCACGACCTCCAGTTCAGTCTACGCTGTACGGCAAATCGCATGCCACGCGATGGCCCGCGTCGAATCAGGAGAAATCGACACCCGCGCGTTCCACTTCGAAACGCCGTTCCACTGCGGAACCGACGAGCCGGCGCGCGCCCGCGCTCCGCGCCGGGTTTCCACCGTGAACCCGGCGTTTCGGCTTGGAACTCGCGCGCGAGATCGCCGGGTACGCGTCCTCAATGATTTCATCGAGTTCGAGTCTGGCACGTCCCCTGCTCCTGCGCCTGATCGGCTCGAACAAGACAACGAAGGAGGACGAAGAACATGAAGCGTACGACCGCACTGGCAAT
>Ga0207684_10004630_pt1 | contig 12912 bp, 12 predicted proteins | sample KBSK5501metaG_FD_184342 | JGI IMG/M metagenome (GOLD analysis project Ga0207684, IMG submission 184342) | Corn, switchgrass and miscanthus rhizosphere microbial communities from Kellogg Biological Station, Michigan, USA - KBS K5-50-1 metaG... | ecosystem: Host-associated > Plants > Roots >...
GCGGACTCCGCATGTTGCAGCGCTGCCGCGTCGTCCCCCATCCCACTGAGCACCGTTGCATGGATCCTGGCTACTCTGCCTCCGCATTTCGGATCGAGCAGCGCATTGAAGACGCGCAGGCTCTCCGCCGAGAGTGCGCGCGCCTCGTCCAGCCGGTTCTCGTTCTGCGCCAACCGCCCCAGGTGCCACAGCGTCACCGCCGCTTCATGCGAGTTGCCGACCCGGCGATGCTGCACCAACGCTTCGTCGAGCAGGCGCCGCGCGGTCGCGAAGTCGAGCTGATCGAGAGCACACATTCCGGCGCCGTGGATGGCGCTCGGGGTGTCAATCACGCACCCTGCCTCGCGACCCAGCCCGGCGCTCTGCAGGTACAGGTCCTGCGCCTCAGCAAGCCGACCGCGCAACCAGGCGCCGCGACCGAGCTCCATCAGCGCGAGTGTCTCGAACCTGCGGTCGCCAGCCGCTTTCGCCAGAGCCAGTGCGCGCAGGCGCAGGGGTTCCGCGTCGGCCTCTCCGTGCGTGAAGCTGCGACCATTGGCAAGCCACAGTGTCGCTTCCGCTTCGCGCGCGGCGGAGCCGAGCTCCTGGGCGAGCAGGATGGCCTCGCCGAGAAGGTCGTCGCTGCGCGCATGGGCGAGCCGATGGGTGGCAAGGCCTGCTCCGATCAAGGCCTCGAGTCGCACGAGGTCATGCGCCCCGTGCACGTCCACCGCCCGCTCGAGCCGGATCCAGCCTTCTGTGAATTGGCCACGGGTATCCCAGAAGTACCGCATCGCGCCGACAAGCCGCGCATAGTCCTCGCTGTCGGCGGCGCCGTCGAGCGCAGCCCGGATGTTGTCCTGTTCCGCTGCGAGCCGGTCGAGCCACTCCAGTGCTGACGGCCCTGTCAGCGCGGCCGCGCCAGTCTCGGCCAGGCCGAGGAAGTAGTCGAAGTGACGTCGTCGCGTTGCCTCGGCCCTCGCGCCTTCGCTCAGCTTCTCGTTCGCGTACTGCCGGATCGTTTCGAGCAGGTGGTAGCGCGTTGCGGCCCCGTCGTGCACTTCGGCGATGACAAGGGACTTCGCCACCAGATGCCCGACGGCATCGAGCACACCGGCATCGTTCACCGCATCGTCGGCGCAGACCCGTTCCGCCGCCTCGAGTGAGAAGCTGCCGGCGAAGACCGACAGCGTGTCGAGCACTGTTCGCTCGCCCGCAGAGAGGAGGTCGTAGCTCCAGTCCACCAGCGCGCGCAGTGTGCGTTGCCGCGGCAAGGCCGTACGCAGGCCTCCCGTGAGCAGGTGGAAGCGGTCATCGATGCGCCGCGCGACTTCCTCGACCGAGAGCGCTACCAGCCGCGCTGCCGCGAGCTCGATCGCCAGCGGAATCCCGTCGAGCCGCCGGCACACCTGCGCGACGGCAGCAGCGTTGCGGTCGGTCAGCTCGAAGGCTGGCTGGACCGCGATGGCACGTTCGACGAAAAGCTGTCCGGCTTCGCTCGCAATGACGTCCGGCGGCGCCGGTGACTCATGGGATCCGGGCATCGTCAGCGACGGGACGCGATAGACGGTTTCGCCTTCGATCTCGAGCGGTTCGCGACTGGTGGCCAGCAGGTGAAGCTGGGGCAGTGCGCTGAGCAGCGCTTGTGCGACCTGCGCAGCCTCTTCGATGACGTGTTCGCAATTGTCGAGCAGCAGCAACACTCGTTGGTTCCGCAACGTGCTCTCGATCAACGTCATCGGCGGTGCGTCGCCTTCGGCACGAGCGCCGAGCGCGGCGGCAATGGCGCGCGGCATCAGCGCCGCGTCGGCAAGCGGCGCGAGTTCGACCAGCCAGACACCGTCGGGGAAAGCGCTTGCGAGCTGGCGGGCAGTCTCCAGCGACAGCCGGGTCTTGCCCGTACCGCCTGCGCCAACCAGCGTCACCATGCGCGACCGTTGCACCTTCTCGCGCACCTCCGCCAGCGCCTGGCGGCGCCCGATGAAGACCCTCAGCGATGGCGGCAAGTTCGTGCGCATCGCCTCCTGCGTGCGGATCGGCGGGAAGTCCGACCGCATCTCTGCCACGGTGAGCTGATAAATGCGCTCGGGCCGCGCGAAGCCGCGCAGCGTGTGATCCCCCAGATCGCGCAACTCGCCACCCGGCGTCGTGCGGTCCAGCAAGGCAACCGTCGCGGCGGTCAAGAGGATCTGGCCGCCGTGCGCTGCTGCCATCACGCGTGCCGCGCGCGCTAGGGCCGGTCCGCTGAAGTCTTCGTCCTCGGCATCTTCGACCGCGCCGGAGTGCAGTCCCATGCGGACACGGATGGCCGCATCACCCCCAGATGGGGCGCAGATCGTCCGTTGCGCGTCGACCGCGGCCAGCACCGCTGAGGTCGCATTCGGGAACGCGACGCAAAGCGCGTCGTCGGCAACACGCAGCAGTTGTCCTGCGTGCCTGGCGATGGCGTCGCGAAGCAGAGCGTTGTGACGCTCCGTCGCCGCAGCTCCGGCATCGGTGCCGCACTCGAGGGCCGTGAACAGGAATGTGAGCATGCGCAAGGGCGCCGGCCCTGCGGGCTGCGAAGCGTCTGCTACGGGTCCGGCGAAGCGGTAACCCCGCTTCGAGAGGGTCTCGATGAAGGCGTCCCCGCCACCTTCGGCCAGGGCCTTGCGCAAGACGGAGACGTGCGAGGTGAGGCTGCCTTCCTCCACCACGGTGCCCGCCCACACCTTGCGCAGCAACTCATCCTTCGTGACTGGCTGGCCGCGCGCCTCCACCAGGGCAATGAGGACGTCGATCGCCTTGGGGGTGAGCGCGATGCGCTGGTCACCGCGAAACAGCACCCGGCCGCCGGCATCGAGGCGAAAGGAGCCGAATTGGTAGCTGCGGCTGGGTGTCATGGGCGTTGAGAAGTCTTTGAGAAAAATATCAGATTCCGCGCAGGACTTGCCGGGGAGGTCGTTTCTAGGATGCCTTCACCCGCAACCCAACCGATGGAGAGAGCACATGTCCTTGCGCATCAACGACACCGCCCCGGACTTCCAGGCCCAGACCACCACCGGTCCCATCCGCTTCCACGAGTGGGTCGGCGACCAATGGGCGATCCTGTTCTCGCACCCCAAGGACTTCACGCCCGTGTGCACCACCGAGCTCGGCTACATGGCGAAGATCGAGCCCGAGTTCACCAAGCGCAACGCCAAGCTGATCGGCCTGTCGGTCGACCCGGTCGACAGCCACAGCCGCTGGCTCGGCGACATCGAGGAGACGCAGGGGGCGAAGGTGAACTACCCGATCATCGGCGACCGTGAGCTCATGGTCTCCAAGCTCTACAACATGCTGCCGGCCGAGGAGATGACCCTCGACGGCCGCACCGCCGCGACGAACCAGACGGTGCGCTCGGTCTTCATGATCGGCCCGGACAAGAAGATCAAGCTGATGCTGACCTACCCGATGACCACCGGCCGCAACTTCGATGAGATCCTGCGCGTGCTCGATTCGATGCAGATGACGGCGAAATTCAAGGTCGCGACGCCGGTCAACTGGAAGCAGGGCGACGATGTGATCATCGCCGGGTCGGTCTCGGACGAGGATGCGAAGAAGCTGTTTCCCGAGGGCTGGAAGGCGCCCAAGCCTTATCTGCGCGTCGTCAGGCAACCACGCTGAAGGCTGCGCCATGACCTCGACCCCGCTCGAATCGTTCGTCGCGCGAGCCGCAGCGCTCACGTGTGATCGCCCCGACCCTGCCGACTGCGTGCTCGCGCTGGCGCCGCTGATGCTCGAACTCGTCGAGCGGGCGACGACGTTTCTCGAGCCGCGGCACTATCGCAGCGACCCCGACCACTATGCCCGCCATCTCGTCTACGCCGCACCCGATGACGGCCTGTCGTTGTATGCGCTGGTCTGGTCGCCAGGGCAATGGACGCCGGTGCATGACCACGGCAGCTGGGGTGTGGTCGGGGTGGTGGAGGGTGTGCTGGAGGAGCGCAGCTACGTGCGGATGTCGCAGGAGCTAGGCGCCGATGAAGGCATCCATCTCGCCCGCGGCGGGGTCGTTCTGCTGGGACGCGGCGCAGTCACGACCTTTGTGCCAGCCCCCGATCACATCCACGTGACCGGTGTGCCACCGCAGAGGCCCCGCGCGGTGAGCCTGCACCTCTACGGCCGCACGATGAACAGCTTCAACACGTATGACGTTGCCTCGGGGAAGCGCCAGCGTGTGGTGGTGGAACACAGCAGCGAGGGATGAGCCTCTCCAGGGTGCTTCGTGGCCGACAGCTTTGGTGCTCAAGCACACCCGTCGATGAAGGCCGGTGCGCCGGGGAATGCGCCGTTTGATTTCCGCCAGATCAGCGTGAAGTTGTTTGCCGGCATCGGTACGGCCTCCTCCAGTGCAAGGCCTTCATGGCCCGCGACTTCCGCCACCTTGTCGATGTCGCGCACGCCCCAGAGCGGATTCCTTGCACGCAGGCTCGCGTCGAACGCTTCATTGCTCTGCGACGTATGCGCGCCGCCGCGCATGTACGGGCCGTAGGTCACAAGGACGCCACCGGCGGGCAGGATCCTGCCGGCGCCCGCCATCAACGCGAGCGTGGCCTCCCACGGGGAGATGTGGATCACGTTGATGCACACGATCGCGTCGGCCGCGAACACGGGCCAGGGACGCTTCGTGACGTCGATGGCGAGGGGCGGCTTTACGTTCGACAGGTTGTCTGCGGCCGCCCATGCCTCGATGGAAGTATGGCGCTCCACGTCCATCTCGCTGGGCTGGAAAACGAGGGCGGGCAAAGCCTTGGCGAAGTGCGCCACGTGCTGCCCGGTGCCGCTGCCGAGCTCGAGCACGAGGCCGCGTGGCGGCAATACGCGCGCGAGGACCTCGAGGATCGGCTGCTTGTTGCGCTCGGGCGAGGGGGCGGTCTCGCGTGCGTCCATGCAGCGATGGTAGGCGAATGCACGGTCTCAAGTCGTTGCTCGGCGCCTCAATCGCTCCGTCTGCTGCCTGCCATGTGTGCCCTCCGCTGCGGGACTTCCTTCAGACGTCTGTGTGCGGTCCCGGCCGGCAACTTTGCGGCAAGGAGATCAGGAAAGCGGATGTCTCTTCAGGGTCGACTGCGGGTTCTCCACGTGATGGCCGAACGTTGCCCAAGCAGTCATAGCCGGCATCGGCAGGTGGCTTAGAACAGGCGCCCCTGGCTCCGCCTCGGTCACGGCCTGGCGGAGAGCATCTTCCGGAGTCTTGGGCTTAGCCCGCGGCGCCGGTGCGGCGAGCACCCTACTCGACAGACGTCGCGCGCGCGACGTGCCGAAGGAAGACGATTTGAGGTCCTGGCTAGCGGCAACTCGTGGCCATGCAGGCACGGTGAAGCAAAAGCTGGCCGCGAATAAATCGCGTTAACCCAGGCCAACCGGCCAAGCGAACTGCGAAATCACAGCGCGCCGCACCAGCCTCATCGTGCCTGTTGGTGCGCCCGGCTGGGATCGAACCAGCAACCCCTGCCTTCGGAGGGCAGTACTCTATCCATTGAGCTACGGACGCGAAGAGGTCGGATTCTACCAGCGCACCTTCTGCGGCCTTCGCGCACCGGCCGCACACCGGGCCTCGCGGGCCGGGCGTCACGGGCACGGGCCCTATAATTCCGCGCTTTGCGCCGGCGCGCGCGAGCCCACGTCGTTTCGGGCCGGTCGCCGCCACACGCTGCCGTATTCCGCCCCTCGAGGACTCCATGAGCGACGCCCACACCCAGACCGATCACGCGCACGTCGATCACGACGGCCCGCACGAAGGCCCCATCAAGACGCCCAAGCAACTGGTCCTCGCGGTGCTGTTCGCGTTCATCATCCCGATCCTCGTGATCGTGCTGCTCGTCGAGTACGTCAATTCGAGCCACCGTCCCGGTGCCGGCACCGAAGGGCTGGCGGCGCAGGCCGTGGCCGAGCGCATCGCGCCGGTCGGCAAGGTCGAGGTCAAGGACGCATCCGATGCGTCGACCTTGAAGACCGGCGAGCAGGTCTTCGCCGCGCAGTGCACGACCTGCCACGCCGCCGGCCTGGTCGGCGCGCCGAAATTCGGCGACGAACAGGCCTGGGCGCCGCGCATCAAGACCGGCTTCGACGCGCTGCTGCACTCGGCCCTCACCGGCAAGGGCCAGATGGGCCCACAGGGCGGCGGCGATTTCACCGACATCGAAGTGGCGCGCGCGGTCGTCTACATGGCCAACAAGGCCGGCGCCAAGTTCGAGGAGCCGAAGGCGCCGGCACCGGCCGCGTCGGGCGCTGCCAGCGCCGCGGCACCCGCCACGCCCGCTCCCGCTGCGGCGGTTGCCGCGGCTACCACGCCCGCGCCGGCCGAAGCCTCGGCGAAGGCCGACGCCACCGCCGCCGCCCCGGCGCTGTACACGCAGCTGTGCCAGACCTGCCACGCCACCGGCGCGGCCGGCGCACCGAAGGTCGGCGACAAGGCCGCATGGGCACCGCGCATCGCGCAGGGCATGGACGAGATCATGAAGATCGTCGTCAGCGGCAAGGGCGCGATGCCGCCGAAGGGCGGCTCGACCGCGAGCGACGCCGAGCTGAAGACGGTCGTGACCTACATGGTCAACAGCTCGAAGTAGCCCGCCGCATTCGCCTCGCGACCAGATCTCCCGCCAAGCCGGCGTTCGTACGAACGCCGGCTTTTTGTTGCCGGGGCGCCAGCGCCCCAGCGCCTCAAGGCTGCGGCTTGAGGCGGTAGCCGAAGCGCTGCGGCATCGACTCGAAGCGAACCTCGGTCGGCACCCACGCACCGGCTTCGACCGCGCTCGCGGCGAGCTCCATGTCCAGCGTGTGCACGATGCCGAAGCCGATGTCGGCCTCGAGGAAGAACCGGCCGTGCTCGTCCAGCCATGCGCTCGCGATGCGCGCGGCCGCGCCCGTGTGCGAGACGACCCGCGGCGCGGCGCCGCCCGCCTGCACGCGCCAGACCCACGGCGCCGCCTCGAGCTCGACGTAGACGCGCTGCGGCCCGTTCTGGAAGAACCAGCAGCCGACGTCGTCGTGCAGGTAGTTGCGCTCGATGAACTCGCGCAGCTTCTCGTGCTGGATGCGGCTGCCCTTGACCTGCGGGAACAGCCCGGCGTGCTGGATGCGTTCGTCGCGCATGTACCAGTCGCCGCGCGCATCGAGCGCGAGCCAGTCGTAGCAGTGCGGCACGTTCGGCCACTTCTTCAGCGCTTGCTTGACGATCTCGTCCATGGTGATGAACCCGCTGTGCTGCTGCGCGAACCCGATCTTGCGTCAGAGCCGGGGTTCGATCCACTTCATCACCTGCTCGGGCAGGGTCAACACGTGGCCGGGCCAGCGCCCGCCGGGGAAGCCGACGTGCCCGCCGTGCTCGGGCTGCCACAGCGTGACGTGCGGCCCGACCTCGTGCGCATGCGGCAGCGAGCGTGCCGGCACGAACGGGTCGTTGCGTGCGTTCAGCACCAGCGCCGGGATGCGGATGCGCGCGAGGTGCGGCTTTGCCGAGCCGCGGCGCCAGTAGTCGTCGGCGTCGCGAAAGCCGTGCAGCGGCGCGGTGAAGATGTCGTCGAAGTCGTGCAGCGTGCGCGCGGCGAGCAGCGCCTCGCGGTTGAACAGGCCCGGGTGCCGCGCGAGCTTGGCCAGCGCCTTGACCTTCATCGTGCGCAGGAACATCGGGGTGTAGACCGCGCGGTTGAAGCCGCTGCCGATCGCATGCCCGCCGGCCGCGAGATCCAGCGGCGACGACACCGCGGCGACCGCGCCGGCCGTGCGCGCCGCGCTGTCGCCGGCCTCCTCGGCCCAGCGCATCAGCGCGTTGCCGCCCAGCGAGACGCCGACCGCGGCGATGCGCCCGCGATGCACGGCGCGCGCCTGCCCGAGCATCCAGCCGATCTCTTCGTAGTCGCCCGAGTGGTAGGCGCGCGGCAGCCGGTTCATCTCGCCCGAGCAGCCGCGAAAGTGCGGCACCGCGTAGCGCCAGCCATGCTCGCGCGCCCAGTGCGCGAAGGCCTGTGCGTAGTGGCTCGCCGACGAGCCTTCGAGGCCGTGGAAGAGCACGAGCAGCGGCGCATCCGCATTCTCGCCGAGCCAGTCGACATCGACGAAATCGCCGTCCGGCGTGTCCCAGCGTTCGCGCCGGAACAGCGGTGCGGCTCCGATGTGGCGCTTGCTGAACAGCGCCGGCCAGATCGTCTGCGCATTGCCGCCGATCAGCCAGCCGGGGGCGCGGTACTGCTGCATGCGCGCGCCTGCGTCAGTGCAGGACCGGGGCGGCCTCGACGATCTCCTGTGCTTCGCGCGGTGAGCCCGGGCTCGCGTGGTGCGCCACGAGGCGCCAGCCCTGTGCGCCTTTCAGGTAGACGTTGGTCGCGACGACCCAGGCCGATTGCGGGCCGTCGCCGGTCATGATCTGGATGTGCTCGAGCACGCTGTGCACGGCGCTGGTCAGCGTCTGCAGGCGCCGCACCTTTTCGGGCCGCGCGTTGACCGCGCCGTTCCCGAAGATCGCCTCGAAGGCCGCGCGGATCGCCGCCGCGCCGATCACGCGCGGGCCGCCCGGGTGCACGCAGGAAATCTCCTCGTCGTCGGACCAGACGGCCATCAGCCGCTCGATGTCGCCGCGCTGCAGCGCTTCGTAGAACTGCTGCTCGATCTCGTCGGGCGACTCCAGCGGCGGGGCGGGGCGGGTGGGGCGGGCCATGTCGTGTCAGCGCAGGGCTCTCACTGGAAGACGACGGTCTTGCGCCCGTTGAGCAGCACCCGGTGCTCGACGTGCCAGCGCACCGCACGCGCGAGCACGACGCTCTCGACATCGCGGCCGACCGCGGTGAAGTCCTCCGGGCTCAGCGAGTGGTCGACCCGCTCGACGTCCTGCTCGATGATCGGCCCCTCGTCGAGCTCGGCGGTCACGTAGTGCGCGGTCGCGCCGATCAGCTTCACGCCGCGCTCGTGCGCCTGGTAGTACGGCTTCGCGCCCTTGAAGCTCGGCAGGAAGCTGTGGTGGATGTTGATCGCGCGGCCGGCGAGGAACGCGCAGAACTCGGGGCTCAGGATCTGCATGTAGCGCGCGAGCACGACCAGGTCGACCTCGAGCTCGTCGACCAGCGCTTCGATGCGCCGCTCCTGCGCACGCTTGTCCGCGACGGATGCGCCGGTCGGCAGCGGCAGGTGATGGAACGGCACGCCGTGGCTCGCGCTCAGCTCGGCGAAATCGGGATGGTTCGAGACGACCGCGACGATCTCGGCGCCGAGCTGGCCCGAGCGCGCGCGAAACAGCTGATCATTCAGGCAATGGCCGTGCCGGCTGACGAGCATCAGCAGGCGCGGCCGCCGCGCGAGCGAATGCACCTGCGTGCGCATGCCGAAACGATCGCGCAGCGGCCCGAACATCGCCTGCAGCGCGGTCGCGTCGCCCAGGGCCGCCGGCGCCTCGAAGTGCACGCGCATGAAGAACAGGCCGGTCGCGTCCTCGGCGAGCACGTCGCCGTACTGCTGCGAATCGAGGATGTTGCAGTCCGCCTCGTAGAGCAGCCCGGAGACGGCGTAGACCACGCCCTTGGCGTCGGCGCAGGACAGAGTCAGAACGAATTGGTTCGGGTGGGACATGGGGTAGGCTTCGTTCGCTTTGCATTGTACGAAGCGGCCACCCTGGCCGATGACCCGCCGATGAGCAGCAGCACCGCCGAGCGCGACTGGAGCGAGCGCAGCCGAGAACTGGGCCGCCTGCTCGCGCGCGCCGGGCTCGGCGATCGTGCGGCATTTGCCACGCTCTACGAGCGCACCAGCGCGCATCTGCTCGGGGTGGTGATGCGTATCCATGGTGACCGGGCACAGGCCGAGGACGTGCTGCAGGAGGTCTACGTCAACGTCTGGCGCGCGGCGCAGAGCTTCGATGCGGCGCAGAGCCAGCCGCTGACCTGGCTGACCAGCATCGCGCGCAACCGGGCGATCGACAGCCTGCGCCGCGCGCAGACGCAACCTCGACTGCACTCGAACATCATCATCGCCAGCGCCGACGCCGACGACAAGGAAACCGACGTGTACGACACCGTGGCCGACGACGCGCCCGGCCCGCAGGCCCTGCTGACCCGCGCCGCCGACGCCCGGGCGCTGCACGCCTGCATGCAGGGCCTGAGCGCGGCGCAGCGGCAAAGCGTCGCGCTCGCGTTCTTCGACGGGTTGAGCCACGCCGAGGTCGCCGAGGTGATGCGCCAGCCGCTGGGCACGGTCAAGTCGTGGGTGCGGCGTGCGTTGCTCGCGCTGAAGGTGTGTCTGGACGCGGCCGTGCAGCGCGACGCCGCCGCGGCGGAGAAGGGCTGAAGGCCGCGCGATGGACTACAGCCGCCCCGAGCTCGCCGACCGGCTCGCCGCCGAATACGTCGCCGGCCTGCTGCGCGGCCCGGCACGCCGGCGCTTCGAGGCGCTGCTGCCGGCGCATGCGACCCTGCGCACCGCGGTGCGCGCCTGGCAGGACCGGCTGATGCCCCTGACCGCGTCAGTCGCGCCGCAGCAGCCGTCGCCGGCGGTCTGGCAGCAGATCGAGCAGCGCATCGACGGCGGCACGTCGACCACGGCCGCAGCGGCCGCTTGGCGCCGTCTCGCGTTCTGGCGCGGATTCGCCGGCGTGGCCTCGGTCGCGGCGGTCGCGCTGGCCGTCGCGCTGGCCGTCCCCGGGCCGGCGCAACCGCCGCTGGTCGTCGTACTCGGCCCGGCCACGCCGCCGCCGGCCGATGCGGGCGGCGGCGGTGCGGTCGTGCCGGCCTCGTTCGTCGCGAGCGTCAGCCCGGACGGCCGCGCGATGGTCACGAAGCCGATCGCGAACGTGCGGATCGAGCCGAACCGCGCTCTCGAGCTGTGGGCGTTGCCGAGGCCCCGGCCCGGCCAGACGCCCGAAGGCCCGCGCTCGCTGGGCCTGGTCAAGCCGGATGGTGCGACCGTCGTGCAGCGCGGCCGGGTGCTCGACGACGTGGACGCGCTCGCGCTCAGCCTCGAGCCCAGCGGCGGCTCGCCCACGGGCAAGCCGACCGGCCCGGTGCTGTACGTCGGCAAGCTGCCGGCGCCGGCCGAGCGCTGACAAACCTCACCCCCGTTCGGCCCGAGCTTGTCGAAGGCCAGCGTGCCCCTCGATCAGCCCTTCGACAAGCTCAGGGCGAACGGATTGCCGCCGTCTCGTTCAGCGCTGCCTCGACCCGCTGCGCGCTGACGCCGGTCAGGCAGCGCGTGTGCCCGAACCGGCAGACGCGGTCGAAGCACGGCGCGCAATCGAGCTGAAGCTCGTCCTTCAGCCAGATCACGCGCGCCCTCGGGTTCAGCGGCGGCGTGTGCTCGGGGCTGGTCGAGCCGAACACCGCGACCTGCGGCACGCCGAACGCGGCGGCCACGTGCATCAGCCCCGAGTCATTGCTGACGACGCCGCGCGCGCCGGCGATCAACGCCATCGCGTCGATCAACGCGGTCTTGCCGGCGAGCACGCGGCAGGCACCGTGCGCGTGCCGCGCGATCTGCTCGCACAGCGCGAGCTCCTTGCCCGAGCCCAGCAGCAGCACCGGCACGCCCGGGTGCGTGCCGGCGAGCGAGCGCGCGAGCTCGGCGTAGTGCTCGGCCGGCCAGCATTTCGCCGGGCCGTATTCGGCGCCGGCCGCGAAGACCCAGTAGCCGCCGCGCTGCACGCCGGCGGCGAGCGCCGCGGCCTCGACCACCGCAGCGTCGAATCGCAGCCGCGGGCAGGCGTCCGCCGGCACCGGCTCGCCGGCCAGCGCGCTGTAGAACGCCACCATCGGCGGACGCGCCTGCGCCGGGTTCGGCATCCGCCGGTTCAGCAGCACATAGCGGCTCTCGCCGTGGTAACCGATGCGCTGCGGGATGCCCGCCAGCCACGGCAGCAGCGCCGACTTCAGCGAGTTCGGCAGCACGTAGGCCGCGTCGAACCGGCCGCGCAGCGCGGCCGCGACACGCCGCCGCGCGGCCCAGTCGAGGCGGCCATGCGCGAACGGCAGCTCGATCACCTCGTGCACCTGCGGCATCGCGCGGTACACCGGCGCGACCCACGGCAGCGCGGCGACCGTGAGCTGTTCGGCGCGCTGCGCGAGCCGCGCGAGCAGCGGCTCGGACATCACCGCGTCGCCTATCCATTGCGGCGCGATGACGAGAGAACGCATGTCAGTGGGCGTGGATCTTTTCGCCGGCCTTGAGCCGGTACTCCGTCCCGCAGTACGGGCACTTGCCCGCGCCCGTCGTCGCCACGTCGATGAACACGCGCGGGTGGTTGCTCCACAGCGTCATCTTCGGGTTCGGGCAGAACACGACGCCGGGGCCTTGCAGGTCCTTCGCGGTGACCTCCACGCAGGCCACCGGCTGGTTGTTCGTCGACAGGTCGGCCATGGGTGTCACACCTTGCTGAGCCATTCGGCGTACTTCGGATTGCGGCCGTTGACGATGTCGAAGAACGCCGCCTGGATCTTCTCGGTGATCGGCCCGCGCGAACCCGCGCCGAGCTCGACGCGATCGAGCTCGCGGATCGGCGTGACCTCGGCCGCAGTGCCGGTGAAGAACGCCTCGTCGGCGATGTAGACCTCGTCGCGCGTGATGCGCTTCTCGACGAGCTTCAGGCCCAGGTCCGAGCAGATCGCCGCCACGGTGTTGCGCGTGATGCCGTTCAGCGCGCCGGCCGAGAGATCCGGCGTGTAGACCACGCCGTTCTTCACGATGAAGATGTTCTCGCCGGCGCCTTCGCTGACGAAGCCCGCCGCGTCGAGCAGCAGCGCCTCGTCGTAGCCGTCCTCGGTGACCTCCATGTTCGCGAGGATCGAGTTGCTGTAGTTGCTGACCGCCTTGGCCTGCGTCATCGTGATGTTGACGTGGTGGCGCGTGTAGCTCGAGGTCTTGACGCGGATGCCGCGCTTCAGCCCTTCCTCGCCGAGGTACGCACCCCAGGACCAGGCCGCGACCATCAGGTGG
>Ga0207684_10004631_pt1 | contig 12912 bp, 12 predicted proteins | sample KBSK5501metaG_FD_184342 | JGI IMG/M metagenome (GOLD analysis project Ga0207684, IMG submission 184342) | Corn, switchgrass and miscanthus rhizosphere microbial communities from Kellogg Biological Station, Michigan, USA - KBS K5-50-1 metaG... | ecosystem: Host-associated > Plants > Roots >...
GGCGCCCAGCGTGATCCGCGCGATCAGAGCGACGAGATCGTACACGCCGGCGAGCGGCGCGAACCCACCGTCGAGCATGCTCGCCATCCAGCATCCTCGGTGCCAGCGGCGGTCGACACGCGCGCGGCGACGAGGCTGACCGCGGCGCTCTCGCGTTCTTGCGGAAATCATGGCACGCCACCCGCGCCCCGTGGCCGGGCACGTCACAATTACTATGAAGCGCCTTCGTGTGACGATGGTCCGCGGCCGGCTCTGTGCCGTCGTCCGGATGTAAATCGTATGGAGCCGAAACAGCGTCGTTTCTCGATCGGCTACGCGATCGTGACGATCGTCGCGATCCTGGCAATCGAGTCGTATCTCTTCGCGCCGCATCCGGAGACGCTTGCCTATAGCGACTTCATCCGGCTGCTGAAGGCCGGCAAGGTCAGCGACCTCACGCTGTCGAAGCAGGCGATCCGGGGCACGCTGGCCCCGAACGGGCTGGAGGCGTTCTTGCCGAAGGACAAGCTCGCGGAGCTCAAGGCGGCAGGCTCCGGCACTCACTACTTCGTGACGACTCGGGTGGATGATCCCGAGCTCGTCCACGAGCTCGAGGCGGCGAATGTCCGGTTCACCGGCACGGCGGAGAACAACTGGCTGACTCTCATGGCGTCATGGGTCGTGCCGGCCGTCATCTTCTTCGGGCTCTGGAGCTTCCTGATTCGACGAATGGGTGGCGCGCAGGGCGGTCTGATGTCGATCGGCCGGAGCCGGGCCAAGGTCTATGTCCAGAACGCCACGGGCGTGACGTTCCAGGACGTCGCCGGCATCGATGAGGCGCGGGCGGAGCTGATGGAGATCGTGGACTTTCTCAAGAACCCGCAGCGCTACCAGCGGCTGGGCGGCAAAATCCCGAAAGGCGTTCTCCTCGTGGGCGCGCCGGGGACGGGGAAGACGCTGCTCGCCAAGGCGGTGGCCGGCGAGGCCGGAGTGCCGTTCTTCAGCCTGAGCGGATCCGATTTCATCGAGATGTTCGTGGGCGTCGGCGCCGCCCGCGTGCGCGACCTCTTCGAGCAGGCGCAGGCCAAGGCGCCCAGCATCGTGTTCATCGACGAGCTGGACGCGCTCGGCAAGGCGCGCGGCGTCGCGCCGGGCTTCGGCGGTCACGACGAGCGCGAGCAGACCCTCAATCAGCTCCTCGCCGAGCTCGACGGCTTCGACTCGAGCAAGGGCGTCATCATCATGGGCGCCACCAACCGGCCGGAAATCCTCGATCCCGCGTTGCTCCGGCCCGGCCGCTTCGACCGCAAGGTAGTCGTGGATCGGCCCGACCTGAAGGGGCGAGAGATGATCCTGCGCGTTCACACGCGCGGGGTCACGCTGGCGCCCGGCGTGGACCTGACGACCATTGCGGCGCGCACGCCGGGGTTCGTGGGCGCCGACCTCGCGAACCTCGTCAACGAAGCCGCCCTGAGCGCAGCCCGCGCGAACAAGAACGCCGTCGAGACGGCCGACTTCGACGAGGCGATCGATCGCGTCGTCGGCGGGCTCGAGCGGCGGTCCCGGCTGATCAATCCTCGCGAGAAGGAGATCGTCGCCCACCACGAGGCCGGCCACGCCATCGTGGCGGAGCTGCGGCCACGCGCCGATCGCGTGCACAAGATCTCGATCATCCCGCGCGGCGTCGCCGCCCTCGGCTACACGGAGCAGGAGCCGACCGAGGATCGCTATCTGATGACACGCATGGAGTTGCTCGACCGCCTCGACGTTCTGCTCGGCGGCCGGGTGGCCGAGGAGATCATCTTCGGCGATGTCTCGACGGGCGCGGCGGATGACCTGCGCCGCGCGACTGACATGGCCCGCCACATGGTGGCGCAATACAGCATGAGCGCGACGCTCGGCCTCGCGACCTTCGAGGAGCCGCGCCAGACCTTCCTCGACACCGGCGGCTCGACCGCGCGAGCGTACAGCGAGGCGACGGCCCAGGCGATCGACGTGGAGATCGCAAAGATCCTGAGCGCCGCCCAAGCGCGCGTGCGAGAAACGCTGACCGCCCATCGCAGCACGGTGGAAACGCTGGCCAAGCTGCTCATCGACAAGGAGGTCGTCAACGCCGAGCAGCTGCGTGCCCTCCTCGGGTCATCGGCCGAGAGTCTCAGGGCGGCGACCGCGGCGACACTCAGGGCCGGCTGACGACGACGACCGCGGCAAGCACGAGCGCGAAGGCCGCCACTTCGTTCCAGCGCAGCCGCTCGCCGAGCCAGAGCCAGGCGAAGCCCGCGAAGACGAGCAGCGTGATGACTTCCTGCGCCACCTTCAGTTGGGCCGCGGTGTAGCGGCCGTAGCCCAGGCGATTGGCGGGGACCTGCAAGCAGTACTCGAAAAAGGCGATCGCCCACGAGATCACAATCGCCTTCCACAGCGGCGCGTTCTTGAAGCGCAGGTGTCCATACCACGCCGCGGTCATGAACACGTTGGACGCGAACAGCAGGGCGATCGTCTTCACGGGATCTCTCTGACGTCCGCCTACTGCTTCCGCGTCTCGGGCGTGTAGTGGCTCTTCAGATACGCGATGATGGTCTTCGCGGCGGGTTCCGGGATCGGTGCGCCGAACGTGCCGATCATCTTGTCCACCAGGTGTTCCCAGGTGGCACCCGGGAGTGGAGGCTGCATCGTGATGTACGTCGTGCTGTGACAGATACCGCAGAAGCTTTGCACGAGCGCTTTGCCGTCTCCGTCGGCCAGCGGGGGCGTGTACGTCGGCCACGCCGGGACGGCGTAGACCGCGCCCCCGTCATCGTTCTGGGGTGCCGGTTGCATGGACATTCCGAGATTCCCGGCGTCGTAGACGCCTTCCGTGACGAGCCCGGGGGCCTTGGTCGCCTGACTGAGCGCCGTCGAGGCGGGGGCGAGCGCGCCGGCGGCCGCCAGGAGAACGATCGCGAGGCCTCGATGGCTGGTCATCGCGTCCTTCCTCAGCTCGCGGCGCCGACGATCAGCGTCTGGCGCTCGACCCTGTTCCACAGGTAGCCGCCCGGGTTCCACACCGGCGCATCGGGCTGCACGTGGCCCGCTCGATCGGTGGCCCTGACGGCGATCACGTGCTTGCCGGACCGCGACGGCTTCCAGGTGTGCTCCCAGGTGCGGAAGGAATATGGGCCATGATCCGCGCCGAGCGTTGCCTCGAGCCAGCTCCGGCCGTCGTCCTCCGAGAACTCGACCTTCACGACGGGGCCGTCACCACTGAAGGCGATGCCCTGGACCCGCACCGGTAGGCCGGGCGGCAGCTTGCTGCTGCCGTCGGGCACGACGATGAACGACCGCACCGGCATGCGCACGTGGCCGATGGGAACCGTCTTGAGCGTGCCGCTCGCCGCGTCGGCGGGCGTGGTATTCGCTCTCGGCGTATCGGGAATCCGATACGCCGAGGCCATCCAGTAGTTCGTGTCCTCGCTCGTGAGCGCGCGGATCCAGGTGAGGTGCTTGGTCCAGTACACGCCGAACTTTCCCGGCACGACGAGCCGAACGGGGAATCCGTTCAGCATCGGCAAGGGCTCGTCGTTCATCAGGTACGCGACCAGCGCGTCATCCAGCGCCGGGTCCGTCAGCGGGAGCGACTTCATCACGACGTCGGCGCCCTTGCCCTCCGGCCCCGGCCCGCGATCGAGCCCCTGGAACTGCAGCTGCACCGTTCCGGATTTGATCCCGGCCGAAGCCAGCAGCTCCCTCAGGCGGACCCCCGTCCAGCGGGCGTTGCCCATACCACCGTTACCCCACTGGGCTCCAGGCACCCGCGGCTGGAATCGACTGCGACTGTTTCCCGAACACTGATTCACGGCCGCGACCGAGACGGCCTTGAAGTTCCGCACGAGCTCATCGAAGCCGAGCTGGAGCGGCCGCTCGACGTTTCCCTCGACGTTGAGCCGCCACGTGGCGAGGTCGACGGCATTGGGAATGAGGTCGAGGTGATAGCGCACGTAGAACGCGGCATTCGGCGTGAACGGCGTCAAGAAGTATGGACGCGGCGTCTCGAGCTGGATTCCCCGATCGGTCATCCGAAGGAGCGGGAGCTTCTGCGGATAGCTCACGAAGGGATTGATGCCGTTCCAGTACGGATTGACACCCGGACCGGTGAAGCTCGGTACAGGCGTCGCCGCGTGCGGCGCAACCTCGGCGCGAGCCGGCCGGGCGAACGCGAGACCCGCGGCACCCGAGCTCAGCCACGCAAGCAGCGATCTCCGCGAGAGGCGAATCATGCTCTTGGGAGGGCGCAACGACGGCCCCGGGCACCGTGACGTAGTTTTTTCGTAAGAGCGCGCAACACTCGCCGCACCGCGCTGCTTTCGTGTTCTTGCTGAAAACGAGCGACTCGTGGGACGTCCTCCGCGGCGCCGCCGTCGGAATAGGCACGGAGGGGCGACAACCTTGCGTCGAGTTTTAGCCGTGGTGCCGACCCCGAGCATGTTCGCGCCGGTTTCCACGCCGGCCTTTGCCATTCGCGAGGTGTCGTTTCTCGTGCTGGCCATCGTCACGGTCATCTTCGTCATCGTCGCCGGCCTGACGGTCTACGCGATCGTCCGCTACCGGCGCCGGCCGGGGGACGACGCTCGCGAGCCGCCCCAGGTGTACGGCAGCACGCAGATCGAGCTGGCGTGGACGGTGGTGCCGTTCCTCATCGTGATCGTCCTGTTCCTCACCACCGCCCGCTACATCTTTGCCGTCGAGCGGCACGCGGCACCGCCAGAGGCGCTCGAGGTCACCGTGGTGGGCAACCAGTGGTGGTGGGAGATCCGCTATCCGAGCCTGGGGATCGTGACCGCCAACGAACTGCACGTGCCGGTCAGCGACCCGGCCCGACCGACGCCGACGTTCATCACGCTGCAATCCGCCGACGTGGTTCACAGCTTCTGGATCCCTCAGCTCGCCGGAAAGATGGACGTCATCCCCGGCCAGCGCAACCGGACGTGGGTCGAGCCGCTGACGCCGGGCACCTACGTCGGGCAGTGCGCCGAGTTCTGCGGCGTGCAGCACGCCGGCATGCTCCTCACCGTGACCGTGCACAGCAAGGACGACTTCGCCCGCTGGGTGGCTGCGCAGCAAGCCGTGGCCGCCGACGTCCCCGCGGCCCGGGCCGGGCGTGATGTGTTCACGTCCGTTGCGTGCATCAGCTGCCACACGGTCAGAGGCACACCCGCCAACGGCGTGTTTGGTCCCGACCTCACGCACCTGATGAGCCGCGCGACGCTCGGCGCCGGCGTGGCGCCCAACACCCCGGAGAATCTGCGCGCGTGGGTGAACGATCCCGCCTCGCTGAAGCCCGGCGCGCTCATGCCGGCGATGAAGCTCTCGAAGAACCAGCTGGATCAGCTGGTGGCGTATCTCGGGACGCTCCGCTGAGGGAAGAACGACGACCATGAGCATCGTTGCCCCTCCGATCGCAGCGCCGGACATGCTCGTCGAGCGGGGCGGCCTGCTCGCGAAGCTTCACGAATGGGTCGTCACCGTCGACCACAAACGTCTCGGGGTCATGTACGTCGTCGCGGGCCTCGCGTTCTTCCTGATCGCGGGCCTCGAAGCCGGTGTGATCCGCTGGCAGCTGGCCGCGGCCGGCAAGACCTTCGTCTCGCCGCAGGTCTTCAATCGGCTCTTCACGATGCACGGGACGACGATGGTCTTCCTGGTCGGCATTCCGATCGTGTTCGGCTTCGCCAATTACCTGGTGCCGCTCATGATCGGCGCCCGCGACCTGGCATTTCCCCGGCTGAATGCGTTTGGATTCTGGGCCTTCCTGTTCGGGGGACTGCTGCTCTACTTCAGCTTTCTGGGTGGGGACGGGCTCTACGGCGCCGGCTCCGCCCCCGACGTGGGCTGGTTTGCCTACGCCCCTCTCACCGCGCGGGCGTTCTCGCCGGGCAACAGCACCGACTACTGGAACCTGTCTATCCTCGTGATGGGATTCGGGACGGTCGCGACGTCGATCAACCTCATCGCGACCACGCTCACGATGCGCTGCCGCGGCATGAGCCTCGGACGCATGCCGCTCTATGTCTGGATGATGCTCGTGGTTTCGGGGATGACCGTGCTGGCCCTGCCGCCACTGTCGGCCGCCCAGATCATGCTGCTCCTCGATCGCTTCCTCGGGGCCCACTTCTTCGACACCCAGGCCGGCGGCTCGGCGGTCATGTGGCAGCACTTCTTCTGGTTCTTCGGCCACCCCGAGGTCTACATCCTGATGGTCCCGGGCTTCGCGATGGTCTCCGAGATCATCCCCGTGTTCTCGCGGAAGGTGATCTTCGGCTATCCGATGGTGGTGGCGGCATCGCTCGCGATCGGCTTCCTGGCGATGACCGTCTGGGCCCACCACATGTTCGCGGTCGGCATGGGCGCACCGCTGAACTCCGCGTTCGCGGCGTCCACGATGCTGATCGCCATCCCGACCGGGATCAAGATCTTCAACTGGGTGGCGACGATGTACGGCGGGCGCATCCGCTTCGCGACGCCGATGCTCTTCGCCTGCGCGTTCCTCTTCCAGTTCCTCTGCGCCGGCCTCACGGGGATCATTCTCTCGGTGGTGCCGTTCAACTGGCAGCTCACCGATTCCTATTTCGTCGTCGCACACTTCCACTTCGTGCTGGTGGGCAGCCTGATCTTCACGATCTTCGGCGCCATCTATTACTGGTTCCCCAAGGTGACCGGGCGGATGCTGAGCGAGCGGCTGGGCCGCTGGCACTTCTGGCTCTTCTTGATCGGGTTCAACCTCACGTTCGTGCCCATGCACTGGGCCGGGATGCTCGGCATGCCGCGGCGGATCTATACGTATCCGGCCGACCGCGGCTGGGATTTCTGGAACCTGATCTCGTCGCTCGGCGTCCCGTTTCAGGTCGCCGCCGTCCTGATCTTCGTCGTCAATATCGCGCTCTCGCTGCGCCGAGGCGCGCCCGCCGGTAGCGACCCGTGGGATGCGTGGACGCTCGAGTGGTCGACGGCCTCGCCGCCGCCGCCCTACAACTTCGAGACGGCGCCCGTCGTCGAAAGCCGCCGGCCGCTCTGGGACCTCAAGCACCCCGACGATCCCGACGGCCCGCACGAATGACAAAGGCAGGGAGACCGAGATGACGCGCTTCGTCGCCTTGACACTTGCATGACCTCCCGTGGGCGGGCCGGTATGGTGTGTCTGATCGTCGCCGAGGCGTCGCTCTTCGCCGTCTTCGTCGTCGCCTATCTCTACGACCTCGGAAAGAGTCTCAGCGGCCCATCCCCGGGCGAGGTCCTCTCCGTCCCCATTCTCGGCACGGTCTGCCTGCTGTCGAGCAGCGTGACCGTGGCCCTGGCCGTGCGCGCGCTCGGCCGCGGCGCGGTCCGACGCTCGGGGGCGTGGCTGCTGGCGACGGTGCTTCTGGCCGTCGTCTTCCTGACCGGCACGGCCGCCGAGTGGTTGCGGCTCATCACGCGGGAGGGGCTGACGATCGGCACGAACCTGTTCGGGACGACCTTCTACGCGCTGGTGGGCTTGCACGCCTCGCACGTGATCGTGGGGCTCATCATGCTGGCGCTCATCGCGGTGTTCGCCTGGTCCCGCGCGCTCAGGCCCTCTCACGTCGAGCGCGTGGAGCTCGTCTCCTGGTACTGGCACTTCGTGGATGCGGTCTGGGTCGTCGTGCTCACCGTCGTCTACGTGATCGGACGCTGAGCAAGGTGCAACGTATGAGCGAAGCCTGCTCCGAAGTCATCGTCACCGTCGCCACTCGTGACCGCCGCCAGGTGGCGTTGGATCTCGTGGCGCTCACGAAGCCGCGGGTGCTCGTCATGGTGCTCGTCACGACACTCGTGGGCTACGACGTGGGGCTGACCGGGTCGCCCGACTACCTCCGCGTGATCCATCTTCTGATCGGCACTCTGCTGGCTGCGGGCGGGACGCTGGCCCTCAATCAGTACTGGGAGCGGGACATCGACGGGCGGATGGATCGCACCCGCGCGCGGCCGCTGCCGGCCGGCCGTCTGCAGCCCCTGGAGGCGTTGTTGTCCGGCGTCGCGCTCGCGCTGCTCGGGACGGCCTACCTCGCGGTGCTGGTCGGCGTCCTGGTCGCGCTGATTACCGCGGTGACGGCGATCCTCTATCTGTTCGCGTACACGCCGCTCAAGCGGCGGTCTCCGCTGTGCACGCTGGTGGGGGCCGTGCCCGGCGCGCTTCCGCCTGTGGCGGGATGGGCCGCTGCGCGCGACGACGTCGCGCTCGGTGGGTGGGTCCTCTTCGGCGTGCTCTTTCTCTGGCAACTGCCTCACACGCTGTCGATCGCGCGCCTCTACCGCGACGACTACGCACGCGCCGGCGTGCGGGTGCTGCCGGTGATCGATCCGGATGGCGCGAGCACGGAGCGTCAGATGGTCCTGGCGTGCGTGGCGCTGCTCGCGGTGAGCCTGGTGCCGTCCGTCATCGGCTGGACCGGTCCGATCTACCTGGCGGGAGCCTTTGCGCTGGGGCTCGCCTTCGCCGCGGTCGGAATCGTGCAGGCGCTGGCGCCGTCGCCGCGCGCCGCGCGGCGGGTGTTGCTCGCGTCGCTCCTCTATCTGCCGCTCCTCCTGGGGCTGCTGGCGCTCGACAAACGATGACGCCCGCGCCCGACGAGCACCCCCAGTCTTCCGAGCAGATCGAGCTGCCGGCGTCGACGGCGTCGCCGATGGTCGTGGCGCTGGGCATCACGCTGGTCTTCGCCGGCCTCATCACGCATGCCGCCCTGAGTGTCGTCGGCATCGCCCTGGCGCTGATCGGGGCGGTCGGCTGGTGGCGCGAGGTTCTGCCCGAGCAACGAGTCGAGCGGATCATCCGGCGTCCCGTGGAGCGGCGCCCCAGCGCGGTCGTGCCATCGAAGCCGCCGGTCGAACGCGCCAGCATCGGCGGAGGCGCACATCGAACCCGCGTGCCCGTCGAAGTCCAGCCGTACTCCGCGGGGATCCGCGGAGGGATCGTCGGCGGCATCGCGATGGCGGTCCCGGCCCTCGCCTACGGGCTGATCGCGCAGCGAAGCCTCTGGTACCCGATCAATCTCCTCGCGGCCGTGGCGATACCAGGCATGGCGCACGCGAGCCTTGCCGAGCTTCGCGCGTTCAGCCTGCTGGCGCTGGCGATCGGGACGATCGTTCACGGACTCATCTCGGTACTGGTCGGTCTCCTCTACGCGGTCATCTTGCCGATGCTGCCACGCCGCCACATGGTCTGGGGCGGCATCATCGCGCCGCTGCTATGGACAGGTCTCGTCTGGGCCGTGCTCGGGATCGTCGATCCCACGCTCGCCGCGCGGGTGGACTGGCCGTGGTTCGTCGTCTCACAGATCGCCTTCGGACTCACCACGGGGTTCGTCGTCGCCCGCGCGCAGCCGCTCGCCACGATGCAGACCTGGCCGCTCGCGGCACGGGCTGGTGTCGAGGCGTCAAGAGACCGATGACGACGGTGCCCGCGCTAAGGGCAGTCGTCGTGGCGACGGTGCTCACCGTGAGCCTGGCCGGGTGCGACCTTCTGCCCCCAAGAGCGAGAGCGCGGGAGCAGCGGGAGGCTGCGCCCACGCAGGTCGCGGCCTTTCACGCGCTCTACACCCAGCAGTGCGCGGGCTGCCACGGTCGTGATGGCCGCCTCGGCGCCGCGCGGCCGCTCAACGATGCGGTCTATCTCGCGCTCGCTCCGGCGCCGCGGCTTCGCCAGGTCATCGCCGAGGGCGTGCCGGGCACGACGCAGCCCGCCTTCGCGATCAGCGCGGGCGGGACGCTGACCGACGAGCAGATCGACACGCTCGTGCAGGGGTTGCTGGCAGCGTGGTCACGTCCCGACGTCGCGCCTGGTGTGAGCGTCCCGCCGTATGCCGCGAAGCTCGGAGATCCGGAACGAGGGAGCGCCGTCTACGCCGCGGCCTGTGCGAGCTGTCATGGCGCGGACGGGCGCGGCGGACCAAAGGCGGGCTCCATCGTGGACCCGTCATACCTCGCGCTCGTGAGCGATCAACATCTGCGCACGACGGTGATCGCGGGACGCACGGACCTCGGGATGCCCGACTGGCGCGGGCAGGTCGCGGGGCGCGCGCTCGCGCCGCAGGAGATCTCTGATGTCGTCGCCTGGCTCATCACAAAACGCACGCCGGTGCCAGGCCGGCCGGGAGGAGTCTGACGCCATGTGTGCCAACCACGATTTGCCTCCGTCGTCGGCCGCGCGGCGGGGATTCCTGTTCACGCTCGGCGTGGCGCTGAGCGGTCTCGCCGCCGCGCTGGCCGGAATTCCGATCCTCGGATACATCTTCGGCCCGGTCCGCGGACGCGCCGGGCAGGCGTGGATCAGGGTCGGCTCCGTCGAGACTTTCCCCGAAGGCCAGACGCGCCTGGCGACGTACGACAACCCGTTCCGCGTGGCCTGGGATGGACCGACGGCGAAGATCGCGTGCTGGGTGCGTCGGATCGACGGCGACCAGTTCCAGGTGTTCGCGGTCAACTGCGCGCACCTCGGCTGCCCCGTGCGATGGTTCCCGCAGTCGCGGCTCTTCATGTGCCCCTGTCACGGCGGCGCGTACTACGAGGACGGCTCGCGTGCCTCCGGACCGCCGCCCCGCGGTCTCTTCGAGTACGAGTACGAGATTCGAGACGGCCAGCTCTGGGTGCGCGGTGGCCAGCTCCCGACGCTGGCAGGACCGGTGTGATGCCCACGCTCCTCGGTCCGCTCCGCTCGGTGATCGGATGGCTCGAGGTCCGAACGGGGTTCGCCGAAGCGCTCACGCCCGCCGTCACCCATCCGGTTCCACGGCGAACCGCGAGCTGGTGGTACGTGTTCGGAAGCGCGACGCTCGCGCTCTTCGCGCTTCAGATCGCCACGGGCATCTGCCTGGCGCTCGTGTACGTCCCCGCGGCCGACCAGGCGTACCAGAGCCTGCAGTACCTGAACGATCAGGCCGCGTTCGGCTCGTATCTCCGCGCCGTCCATTTCTGGGGCTCCAACGGCATGGTCCTCGTGATGACCCTGCACATGCTGCAGGTCTTCCTCTTCGGCGCCTACAAGTACCCGCGCGAGCTGACCTGGATCGCCGGCGTCCTCCTGTTCCTGTGCACGCTCGGCATGGCCTTCACCGGACAGATCCTGCGATGGGACCAGGACGCCTACTGGGGCCTCGGGATCGGCGCGTCGATCGCCGCCCGCGCGCCGGTCGTCGGCTCGCTGCTCGTCCACGTGCTCCTCGGCGGGCCGATCATCGCCGGCCGGACGCTGTCACGGTTCTTCGCGCTGCACGTCTTCGCGATCCCGGGGATTCTCATCGCGCTCACCGGCCTGCATGTCTGGCTGGTCCTCAGACTCGGGGTCAACGAGTGGCCGATGCCGGGACGCGTGGTCGACCGCGAGACATACCGCAAGCGGTACGAGGACGACGTCCATCGGGACGGCGTGCCGTTCTTCCCCGTGGCCGCACGAAAAGATATGGTGGGGATGGGCGTGGTCGTCCTCGCCGTGCTGGCGTGCGCGGCGATCTTCGGCCCCAACGGCCCGCACGGCGTGCCGGACCCGACGATCACCGACGCGTCGCCGCGGCCGGATTTCTACTTCCTTTCGCTCTTTGCGCTGCTCGCGCTGCTGCCGCCGTGGACGGAGACGGTGATCCTGCTCGTCGGGATGCCGCTCGCGATCGCGCTGCTGCTGGCGCTGCCGTTGTTCGCCGGCACCGGCGAAAAGAGCTGGCGCCGCCGGCCGATCGCCGTCCTCAGCGTGCTCCTCGTGCTTCTGGTGGTGACGACGCTCGCGGCGCTCGGCGTGATGTCTCCCTGGTCTCCGGTGATGGATGCGGGAACCGCGCTCGCCACACCGGTGGCCTACGTGCAAGGTCGAGCGCCGCTCGAGCTGCAGGGCGCGCTCATCGTCCAGAACAAGCAATGCCGGAACTGTCACAGTCTCGGTGGTGAAGGCGGCAGGCGCGGCCCGGCCCTGGACGGCGTGGCGACACGACTCACGCGCGATCAGCTGATCCGGCAGGTGCTCCAGGGCGGCGGCAACATGCCGGCCTACGGCAAGAACCTGGCACCCGCCGAGGTGAACGCGCTGGTCGCGTTTCTCGAGACGTTGCGCCCGGCGAATCAAGCGCCGGCGCGCGCGCCCGTGACGCCGCGACCGGTGGCGCGCCAGGGTTGATGGCACACGCCGCAGAGGCGTGGCCGATGCTGGGCGCGCTCCTCGTCACGGGGGCGATCTACGCGCGCGGCTGGCGGGTATTGTCGCGGCGAATGCCGCAGCGGTTCGGCGGGAGCCGTCTCGCCGCGTTCCTCGGCGGCCTCGCCGTGATTGCCTTCGCGCTGATGTCGCCGCTGGACGCCCTCGCCGGCCAGCGTCTGTCGGCCCACATGACGCAGCATCAGCTGCTGATGATGGTCGCACCGCCGCTGCTCTGGCTGGGCGCGCCCGTCGCGCCGATGCTGCTCGGGCTTCCGCGACGGATCCGCCGCGCGCTCGCGGCCGCGCTGGCCTCGCGGCGCGTGCGGCCGATCGCGCACATCATCGCGCAGCCCGCCTTCGGGTGGGTGTCGTTCGCGGTCGCGTTCTGGACCTGGCACGCTGCGCCGCTCTACGAGCTGGCGCTGCGATCGCACGCGTGGCATCACGTCGAGCACGCGTGCTTCCTTGCGACCGCCATGTTGTTCTGGCGCGCGGTGATTCTTCCGTGGCCCGCCCGATCGCCGTGGCCGCGGTGGACGATGATCCCGTATCTGCTGTTGGCGGATCTGCAGAATACGATCCTTGCGGCGATCCTGACGCTTTCCGACCGCCTGGTCTATCCCGTGTACGCGAGCGTCCAGCGCGGCGGCGTGTCGGCGCTCGACGATCAGTCGGTGGCGGGCGTGATCATGTGGGTGCCCGGGTCGCTGGTGTTCCTCATCGCCGCGGTATGGCTCGCGATGGAGGCGCTCCAAGAC